>OGXX01000745.1_pt1 | contig 36152 bp, 30 predicted proteins | sample 1576301 | NCBI WGS metagenome assembly OGXX01 (sample SAMEA3541469, study PRJEB24748) | human gut metagenome | biome: human gut; feature: human-associated habitat; material: faeces | place: China | collected 2012
CAATGTGGTATAATAATACGAAAAATAAAACGAGCATGGGAGCATTGCCATGGAATTCTACACAGCATCGGCGCAGGAAACGGAGCGGCTAGGGCAGCGTTTGGGCCAGAGGCTCAAGCCCGGAGCCGTGATTGCCTATTCCGGAGATTTGGGTGCCGGAAAAACAGCCTTTACCCGGGGACTTTCCCGGGGACTGGGGATCGAAGACCCCATCACCAGCCCAACCTATACCATCGTCAACGAATATCCCGGGAAAATCCCGCTGTTTCACTTTGATATGTACCGGCTCGGCTCGTCGGAGGATCTCTTTGACATCGGCTGGGAGGATTATCTCTCCCGCGGCGGCGTGTGCGCCGTGGAGTGGAGCGAGAATGTCCCCGAGGCATTCGACGGCTCGGAGATCCGCGTGAGCATTGAGAAATGCTCCGACAACGCACGAAAGATCACGATCGAGGGGGCGAGCCTTTGCTGATACTGGGAATCGAAACCTCCGCGAAAGCCTGCTCCGCCGCGCTCTGCCGCGACGGGGAGCTGCTTGCGCAGAGCTATGAGCGCACGGGCCTTACCCACAGCCGGACGCTCCTGCCGATGATCGAGAATATGCTCTCCAACACCGAAACGCCGAAGGACGCCATTGACATGGTCGCCGTGGCGCAGGGGCCGGGCTCGTTCACCGGTATCCGCATCGGCATATCCACCGCCAAGGGCCTCTGCTGGGGGCTGGACATTCCGGCGGTCGGCGTGTCCACGCTGGAAGCCATGGCGCAGAGCGCCCGCTTCGTGCCGGAGGGGACGATCGTCTGCCCCGCCATGGACGCGCGGCGCAGCCAGCTTTATAACGCGCTCTTCACCGTGCAAAACGGTGCTCTCGTCCGTCTGACGGAGGATCGCGCCATCGCCGCCGACGCGCTTGCCGAAGAGCTCTCCGGCAGCGGAAAGAGCGTCTGGGTCCTCGGCGACGGCTGGGCGATCTGCGAAAAGGCGCTGAAGGAACGTGGCGTTTTCTGCACCGTGGCCCCCGAGGAGCTTCGCTGGCAGACAGCGTTCGGCGTGTGTCTGGCGGCGCAGAGCAAAACCCCGACCGGAGCGGAAGACCTGCTGCCGGTTTATCTTCGTCTTTCCCAGGCAGAACGCGAGCGGCAGAGCCGCATGAACGAAGCCTGAGAAAATAAAAGCTAACTACACTACAAAGGAGCAAGAAAAATGAGTGAGCTGCATGTATTCGACCACCCGCTGATCCAGCACAAGCTGTCGATCCTGCGTGACAAGAACACGGGCGTGAAGGAATTCCGCGAGCTTGTCGGCGAGATCGCCATGCTGATGTGCTATGAGGCGACCCGCGACCTTCCTCTGGAAGAGGTTGAGATCGAAACGCCTGTTGCCAAGGCAACGGTGAAGCGTCTTGCGGGCAAGAAGCTTGCCATCGTCCCCATCCTCCGCGCCGGTCTCGGCATGGTCGACGGCATGGTTGCAATGATCCCGTCCTGCAAGGTCGGTCACATCGGCCTGTACCGTGACCCGGAGACCCTTGAACCGGTCGAATATTACTGCAAGCTCCCGCCCGATGTCTCCGAGCGCGACGTGATCGTGGTGGATCCGATGTTCGCCACCGGCGGCAGCGCTTCTGCGGCCTGCACGTTCCTCAAGCAGCACGGCTGCCGTCACATCAAGCTCATGTGCATCATCGGCGCGCCCCCGGCGTGGGAGAAGATGCAGAAGGATCATCCGGACGTCGATGTTTACGTCGCCGCCATGGACCCGATCCTGAACGATCACGGCTACATCGTCCCTGGTCTCGGCGACGCTGGCGACCGTATTTTCGGCACGAAGTAAGAGAAAAAGACAAGGCGCGTATTGGCAGCAATGCGCGCCCTTTTTAGAGGAGATCATTATGGACTACGCAAAGGAATCGCTGCGTCTGCATGGCGAATGGAAGGGCAAGATCGAAGTGAAGGCGACCGTGCCGGTCGGAACAAAGGACGATCTTTCGCTCGCGTACACGCCCGGCGTGGCGCAGCCGTGTCTGGAAATTCAGAAGGATATTGAGAAAAGCTACGAGCTGACGCGCCGGTGGAATCTCTGCGCCGTCATCACGGACGGCAGCGCGGTGCTCGGTCTCGGCGACATCGGGCCCGAGGCCGGTATGCCGGTCATGGAGGGCAAGTGCGTGCTCTTCAAGTCGTTCGGCGATGTGGACGCGTTCCCGCTGTGCGTGAAGACGAAGGACGTGGACGAGTTCGTGCAGACGGTGTACAACATCTCCGGCTCGTTCGGCGGCATCAATCTCGAGGATATCGCCGCGCCCCGCTGCTTTGAGATCGAGCGCAAGCTCAAGGAAAAATGCGACATCCCCATCTTCCACGACGACCAGCACGGCACCGCGGTCATCACGCTCGCAGGCCTTACGAACGCGCTGAAGGTCGTAGGGAAGAAGAAAGAGGACGTGCGCGTCGTCGTGAACGGCGCGGGTGCGGCGGCGACGGCGATCACGAAGCTGCTGCTCTCGGCTGGCTTCCCGGATGTGACGCTCTGCGACCGTAAGGGCGCTATCTATGAGGGGCGCGAAGGGCTCAACTGGATCAAGGAAGAAATGTCCCACGTGACGGATCCGCGCCATCTCCACGGCAAGCTCGCGGATGTCATTGTCGGGGCGGACGTGTTTATCGGCGTGTCGGCTCCCGGCATGCTCACGGGGGAGATGGTGAAAACGATGAACCGCGACCCGATCATCTTCGCCTGCGCGAACCCGACGCCGGAGATCTTCCCGGACGAGGCGAAGGCGGCGGGCGCAGCGGTCGTATCGACGGGCCGCAGCGATTACCCGAACCAGATCAACAACGTGCTCGCGTTCCCGGGCATTTTCCGCGGCGCTTTCGATGTGCGCGCGAGCGACATCAACGAGGAAATGAAGGTAGCGGCGGCACACGCGCTTGCCGGGCTCATTTCCGATGACGAGCTCTCCGCAGACTACATCATCCCGCAGGCGTTCGACAAGCGCGTCGGCCCGGCGGTGGCCAAGGCCGTGGCCGAAGCCGCAAGAAAAACCGGCGTCGCGCGGATCTGAATACGATACCCCTTTTTCCGCACAACGGCGCAGCTCTGCTTCGCCCATGAGAAACGAAAAGCCCTCCGGCGGCTGCCGGAGGGCTTTTGATGTTTGCGGAAAATCAGTTGTAGGTGGCTCCGCCGTAGGAGCTGGATACGAACGCGATGTAGGTGTGGCCGATGCCGAGCTCCAGCTCGGTGCCGTCGGCGGTGTAGTAATGGAACGGCTCATTGACGGCGCCGCGCTTCCAGGTGATGGGCTCGCAGTAGCCGCCGTTGAAGAAGAGACCTGTGCCTTCGCACTCGTAGGTGTTCATCGCGGTGTGGTAATGATCGTCGATGCCGATCTGCGTATAGGTGGCGAGAACGAGAAGATTCTGGAATACGGCGGCTTCGCTTGTGTTGGCGTCGGCGATGGCGGCGTTCCAGTTGAAGCCGGTGTAGCCGTTTTTGTCGGCGCTGTACTCAAAGCTCGTGATCTTCGTGCCGGGGAACACGATGCGGACGTTATTGGCAACGCTTCCGCCCGTCGGGGCGGCGTTCTCGGTGAAGCGCAGGCCGTAGTCATAGGAATCGGTGTTGTGCTCGGTGCGGGTGCCGTTTTCCGAAATGAACTTCTGCAGACGCTCGCCGGTGGTCGTCATGCTGTGTACGCCGCCGGAGTACGGGTACTCCATGAAGCGGAAGCCCGTGCCGTTATCCTCGTTGATGTTGATATCGTCGTTGTCCACAAGATTCGCGAGCATCGGCGCGGAGTATTCGAGACCGTCGGCGCTGAAGCCGCAGTGGGCAAAAATCGCATCATAGGAAAGCGCGGTGCTGACAAAGTAGGAGCGGCAGCTGCGGATCGGGGTGATGTTGTCCACATCGTCCAGGTCCATGAAAATGAACATGTTGCGGGTGATCTGCTCGACCTGCGCTTCGTAAACGATGGCGGCCTTGCTGATGCTGCCCTGCTGAATGGGCGTGATGGGCGCATCCCAGTGGTTGTTCTCCACCATGATCGCCACGGGGCGTGTCTTGCTGTAGTCCTTGGTCGCGGTCTCGCCGGTCAGGGGGTTGACGAGCGGCGCGTCGGGCGTCGGCTCGGGCGTTGCAGTCGGTTCGGGCGTCGGCTCGGGCGTCGCGGTCGCTTCCGGCTCGGCCGGTACGTCCGGACGGTTGGCGCACGCGCCGAAAACGAGCGCGCATACGAGAAGCAGAGAAAGTACGGTCAGAAACTTGCGCTTCATGGTGTCACCTCATAGTAGCAAAAAGTTGGGGTCGAATATTAAAAATATACTATATCCGTCCGTTTGTGTCAATGCACGCCGGTCACGAATAGCTCGCACCGCCGTAATACTCGGAGACGAACGCGATATACGTTTTGCCGACGCCGAGCTGCAGCTCGCTGCCGTCGGAGGTATAGTAGCGGAACGGCTCGTTCACGCTGCCGCGGCTCCAGGTGATCGGCTCGGCATAGCCGCCGTTGAAGAAGTAACCGGCGTCCTGATAGTCGTAGGTGTAAATGGCAGAGTGGTTCTTCTCGTCGATGCCGGTCGAGGTGGGGGAGTAGAGGACGAGGACGTTTTCAAATACGACGCTCTCGCCGGTATTTCCGTCTGTGTAGGCGCTGTTCCACTGCGTGCTCGTGTAGCCGCCCTTTTCGGCGTCGTAGGAAAAGTCGGTGATCTTGTTTGTCGGGAACACGATGCGGATGCTGCCCGCTGCCTCACCGTTCACCGGCGCGGCATCTTCGGTGAAGCGCAGACCGTAGTCATAGCCGTCGGTACGGTGCGTGGTGCGGGTGCCGTACTGCGCAAAAAGATCCTGCAGGCGTTCGCCGGTCGTCGTCATGCTGTGCACGGCGCCGAAGTACGGCGCGTCGTACTGCCGGAAGCCGCAGCTGCCCTCGTGGACCTCGATATCGTCGGCGTCGGTGTAGTTTACGAGCATCGTGTCGGCAAATTCCAGACCTTCGCCGCTCTTGCCGCAGTGGGCGAAAATGGCGTCATAGCTGAGCGCGGCGCTCACAAAATAGCTGCGCGCGCTGCGGATGGGGAAGACGTTGTTCAGCCCGTCCGTATCCATGAAGAGGAACATGTTGCGCGTGATGGACTCCACCTGCATCTCGTAGACGATGTCCGCCTGCGAAAGACCGCCCTGCGCGATGAGCGTGCCGTCGTCCCAGTGGTTGTTCTCCACCATGATGGCGACGGGGCGCGTCTGGCTGTAGTCGGTGTACGTCTGCTCACCGGTCAGCGGGTTCGTGAACATCGGCTCGGGCGTCGCGGTCGGCGTGGGTTCGGGCGTGGCCGTCGGCTCCGGCGTTGCGGTAACGGCAGGGGGAGAAGATAACTCCGGCGCGGCCGAGGGGGCGGGTTGGGGGGACGCGCCGCAGCCCGCGGTCAGCAGCAGAAGCGTGCAGGAGAGCAGAAGCGCGATCGTTTTGGAAAGTTTCATAGGAGTGCACCTCGGTGTTCAATAATAGAAATATACGACCATAGGACGCATGGAGCGGCCGTTTGGTTCATATGAAAAAGCCTCGGAAGCGGTGCTTCCGAGGCTTTTGAAAAGTCGGGGATCAGTGCAGCAGATTCAGCACCAGCGTGAGAACGACGAACGCGAGCGCGACCCACTTGGTCATCTTCGCCAGAGTACCGTCAAGCGTTTTCGCCTTACCCTTGGAGAAGAAGGTCTCCGCGCCGCCGGCGACAGCGCCGGACAGACCGGAGCTTTTTCCGGACTGGAGCAGCACGACGACGATCAGGAAGATACCGGCGAGGAGCTGGATGATGGTGAAAGCAAGAACAAGACCGTTCACGAGATTCAATCCTTTCTATTCTAAAAGAAAACTTTTTTGCGCTTAGATATGTTACCACAGCCACAGCCAAAAAGCAAGCTATTTTTCGCCTCCTTCCGGCTGAAATGCAGGGAACATCCCCGCGGCTTGACTTTGCCCTGCCGCCAGAATATACTTTATAAAAAAAGACACGGAAATCCCGACAAACGACCGGAGGAACAGAGCCTATGTGTACCTGCCTTATCGCCGGCCGCCGCGCCTCGCGCAGCGGCTATGCGCTGCTCGCCGCCAACGACGACTGGGACGATACGCCCGCCCTTCTCACGCACGTTCCGCGGCAGAAGCATGCGCCGGACGCCGTATATACGCTCGTCGGCGGCCATACGATCCCCGAGATCGGCGAGACCTGCGGCTATCTTTATACCGCCTGCAAATACGAGATCGGCACGCTCGACCGCGCGTGGGCAGGCGGCACGAACGACCGGAACGTGTCCGTTGCCGGCACGGGCGTGATGGCGTTCAAAGCGATCCCATGGGAGGGCATGGTGCTCGAGCCGGACGATATCCCGCTTCTGATACTCCGCCGCGCGGAGACGGCCCGCGGCGCCGTGGAGCTCATCGGCGAGCTCGTCGCGCGTTACGGCCTGCGCCCGTCGGGGCTCGACACCTGCCAGAGCGGGGCGACGTTTTCCATCGCCGACCCGTCCGAGGGCTGGGTGCTGGAGATCACGCCGGGCGGCCGCTGGATCGCGGTGCGTGTGCCGGACAACGAGGTGTCGGTGCGCGCAAACGCCTTCGGCACGCACGACGCCGATCTGACCGACACGGCAAACGTCCTTGCCTCCGAGGGCCTTGCGGACTATGCCCGCGCGCAGGGCTGGTGGGACGGTGACGAGCGTCATTTCGACTTTGCCTGCGCCTACGGCGCGGACAAAAGCCCCAACGAGTGGGGCCCGGAGCTCGACTCTATGAACATGCGCCGCCGCTGGCGCGCCATGGAGCTTCTCTCCGGCCGGCCGCAGGACGAGAACGAAACGCTCTACAGCGTCCGACCGGCGAAACCCATCACGCGCCGGACGCTCATGGACGTCCTCAGCGACGTGTACGACGGCACGAAATACGATCTCACAAAGCTCCCCTCCGGCGACCCGTTCGCGGATGTGACGCCGGACTACGCGCTCTGCCGCCGCGGTACGCTCTCGAGCATTGTGGCGGACTATACGCCGGAGACCGGCAGCGTCCTCTGGACGGCGATCGCCACGCCGCGCATGAGCTTTTATATGCCGCTCTATGTCGATATTGACGGCCTGCCCGCCTTCTGCGAGGCATTCCTGCCCGGAGAGGGGGAGAACACTTCGCTCTTCTGGGAGTTTAAGGAGCTGTGCATTCTGACGCAGCGGCGCTTTGCCAGACATATGGAGATCACGGGGAAAGCAAAGCGCGAGTGGGAAGCGCATGCCGCGGCAGTCCTTGCCGCCCACAGCCGGGATATGGCGCAGCTTCCGGAGAGCGAGCGCCGCGCCGCGCGCACAAAGTTTGACCGCGCCGTCCTCACCTCCGCGCTGGAAACATGCCGCGAGACGCGGCATGCCCTGCTTCTGCAATATTGATATAGGAAAAGCGCCCGATGGATTTTTGATCCATCGGTCGCTCTCTATGTTTTCTTATTTCATCGCGGCGGCAAACTTCTCTTCCATAAACTTCCGCGCGTTCGTGATCTCGGCGCGCCAGTCCTGGCCGGGCTCATACCACATTTCGATCATGTACGGCCCGCGGTAGCCCTCGCGCTCGAGCTGGCCGAGACACGCGGGGAAATCCACGCACCCGCTGCCGAAGGGGACACACTTGAACTTGCCCGGGAAATCCTCCGTCACGGCGAGCGTATCCTTGAGATGGACGCCGACCATGCCATTCCGTCCGAGTGATATCTCCGCGGCGGTGTCGTTGCCCCAGGCGGAGAGGTTGCCGACATCAGGGTAGACCGTGAACCACGGCGAGGGGAGGACGGCCTTGTATTTTAAGTAGCGGGAGATGCTGCTCATGAGCGGCGTATCCATGATCTCCATGGCGAGCATGACCTGATACTTTTCGGCGATCTCGCACGCGCTGCGCAGCCCCTCTTCAAAAAGCCGCAGGCTTTCCGGCGTGGAGGGCTCATAGTACACGTCGTACCCGGCGAGCTGGATGACGCGGATGCCGAACTCCCGCGCGAACAGCACGGCCTTTTCCGTGATCTCATGCGCGCGTGCGCGCACGGCGGGATCGGCGCTGCCGTAGGGGAAGCGGCGGTGGCCGCTCAGACACATTGACTGGATGGGCACGCCCGTTTCGCGCATGGCGCGGTGGAGCACGCCGCGCTCGGTCTGTGTCCAGTCGAGCCGGGCAAGACGCTCGTCCTTCTCGTCAATGGAGATTTCCAGATAGTCAAAGCCGAGCTCCGTTACCGCGCGCAGACGCTCCTCCCAGGTAAGCTCCGGCGGAAGCGCCTTTTCGTAAAGGCCGAGCAGATGGTTTCCAAGCATGTTCGATCATTCCTTTCCCCATACCCCGCCGGACGAGCGCGGCGCGGCGGTGCTTTTGCGGATGTGCAGCTGTGTGCTGACGTGGATGCTGCAGGTCGTGCGGATGCGCCCGCGCATCTGCTGGTGTATGATGTTGACAGCCCAGCGCCCGATGTCGGCGCAGGGCACGTCCACGGTCGTGAGCGTTGGCTCGCTCATAGCGGAGAACGGCAGCCCGTCAAAGCCGATCATGGAGATATCCTGCGGCACACGGATGCCGCGCTCCTGCATGGCGCGCATGGCGCCGAGCGCAATGCTGTCGTTGTTGGCAAGAAAAGCGGTCGGCAGCGCGATACCGCGGTCGAGCGCTTCGCCGAACGATTTGCGCGCGCCGTCCATCGTGGGGAACACGCGGCAGATGAGATCGTCCGAGTACGAAAGCCCAGGCTGGTGCATCGCCGCTTCAAAGGCGTCGCGCCGGGCGTTGTCGTTGCTCGAAGGTATGGAATTATAAAGAAAGCCGATCTTCCGGTGGCCGAGCGAACGGAGATACTCCACCGCCTCAAATACGGCGCCGGCATTGTCCATCGTCACAGTCGAAAACGGCAGACGTTCGAGCGCGTTGTCCACGATAACGAAAGGCTTCTGCAGCCCGTCAAAGTATGAGAGATCCTCGCGCTCGATCTCCGTGCCGAGCAGGATCACGCCGCCGGTGGTGGCGGTGTCGATCAGCTCGGCGCGGTTTATGGCGGAAAAGTCACTGAAGGCGTTCACAAGAAGATTGTAGCCGTGGCGGCGGCATTCCTCTCCGGCGGCGTCCATGATCTGCGTGACGAAGCCGGGGTTGCCGTTGACAAGATAGGAGTGCTTGCTGTATTTGAGAAAGCATAGATTGCTGTGGGCATGGATGCGTTGGGGCGCGTCCTCCGGACGGATCTGGTAGCCGTTTTCCTGCAGAAGCCGGGTGACGAGCGCCCGCTTCTCATCGCCGATGCCGGGCTTTCCGTTGAGAACGAGGGAGACCGTCGTCAGCGATACGCCGGCAGCGTCGGCGATTTCGCGCATTTTCATCCGTAGTGCCTCCTTATGGCTGTTTAGTAAACGGTGCTTATGTACATCTTTATTCTATATGATTTCACTAAAAATGGAAAGACTCTTTTCACAGAAAAACCATATAAAAATGCGGCGGTAAACTTGGACAATGTTCTGAGTATGTTATGCGCTTCGGATAAAATATCCATAAGAGCGAGGGATAGTATGCGGATGATAGAGCGGAATGACGAAAAACGACGGGGGTTTTTGTTTATTGTACCGCATTGACATACGAGAGGAAAGAACGTATCATTAAGATACGGTAAGCAGCGGGGAAAAGGGGATGTTTACTAAACTGCGTCCCTGCTGCGTAAAAAGCCAATAATAGGAGGAAAGAACATGAAAAAAGCATTGGCACTCATCCTTGCCCTGGTCATGGTGTTTGCTCTGTGCGCCTGCGGTACCGCAGCCGAGACTCCGGCAGCTCCGGAGACACCGGCGGAGACGGAGACCCCGACCGATGGCGAGCTCCCCTGGGCGGGACACACGCTGTACGTTGCCAACTGGCAGGGCTACAACTCCGACGAAGATTACTGCGAGAAGGCCTTTGAGGACATGACGGGCGCGCAGGTCGAGCACGTCTACTTCAACTCCTACGACGAGCTGATGACCACCCTCATGACCGGCGGCAACAAGACGATCGACGCGGTCGTTCTCTCCAACAACTACACCCAGTGGTTCCACGACGAAGGCCTGCTTGCCAACGTCGATCCGGCGAAGATCCCCAACTACGCCGAAGTGGCCGATGTTTACAAGGACCTCAGCCCCTACGCCGTGGATGACGCGGGCAACCTCTTCGCATTCCCCTGGTGCAACGGCACCTCTTCTCTCGCCTACAACCCCGACAAGGTCGATTTTGAGCTCGAGCACTGGTCCGATCTTCTCAATCCCGCGCTGAAGGGTCATGTCATGGTCCTCGACGGCGACGGCGACGACTGGGTCATCGGCTGCCTGCTGGCGGGCGAGGATTCCGACGATATTGAGAACGTTGATATCGAGAAGGTCCGCGCCGCGCTCAAGGAGCTCAAGGGACAGCTCCTCGGCTTCTGGGCTTCCAACGACGAGCAGACCATCCCCTGGCTCGCGGGCGACTTCTGGGCGGGCGAGATCTGGTCCGGCCCCTACAGCCAGCTCATCAACGATCCCAGCACCAACATCAAGCTCGTCCACCCCACCGAGGGCACGGTCGGCTACGTTGACTATTGGGCCATTGTGGAAGGCACCGATGAGTACGATCTCGCGTGCGAGTGGATCAACTGGATCGAGAGCGAAGAGCAGCAGACCGCTATGGCTACCGGCATCAGCGACAAGTACCCCGGCGAGTACTACACCTATACGCCGGTCAACGCCAAGGCCATCGAGAATCTGACGCCGGAGCAGAAGATCGCTCTCGAGCTCGACCCGATGCCCACCTGCATCAAGCTCCTGCCTTACATCGCTGATCCCGATCTGAAGGACGCCTGGACCGACCTTTATCAGGAATTCGTCGGCTAAAGCGCCCGGCACATAACGCATCCAACGACAGAATGCCGCCGGAACCCCTTTCGGCGGCATTCTTTTTTAAAAGAGGGGCGGTAATTGAAAATGAAAAAGAAGAGAACCAAATTTCGTCCGGGCGCGCTGTGGACGACGCCGAGCGTCATTCTCCTGCTGTGCCTGACGATCCTGCCGCTTTTGATGCTGCTCGTGTTCAGCTTTATGAACCGCAACATCTTTGCCGGACAGCCATGGCCGGGCTGGACGCTGCGCAACATCACCCGTATGTTCGGCTCCGCGACGTTCTGGCGGCTGATGGGAAAATCGCTCCTTACGGCGGGCGAGGTCACGCTCATCTGCATCGTTGCGGCGTACCCCGCGGCGTGGGCGATCGCAAAGATCGTGAAGCCGCAGCACCGCAGCACGCTTATGATGGTCGTCATTCTGCCGTTTTTCACATCGCAGCTGCTGCTGATCTACGCGATGATGAATCTTATCCAGACCGGCGGTCTTCTGCTCACGGCGCTCGACGCCATCGGCATACACGGCGCGAAAACGTGGCTTTATACGAACAAGGCCACGGTACTCATACTGACGTATGAGTATCTTCCGTATATGATACTGTGTCTCTATTCCTCGCTTGAGGGCATCAACGACAACGTCATCCAGGCATCGCTGATCCTCGGCGCGAGCAAGACGAAAACCTTTACGAACATTGTATTTCCCATGAGCGTGCCGGGGCTTCTCTCCGGCATACTGCTCGTGTTTGTTCCGGTGGCAGGCAGCTTTGTCGAGCCGGGACTTGTCGGCGGAGCGGGCGGCTCCATGGTTGGCAGCATGATCGATACGCAGTACTCCGGTTCTCTGAACATGGGCTACGGCGCGGCACTTTCCTGCGTGCTGCTCATTATTCTGAGCGTCATCATGGCCGTTACCCGGATTGCCGCCAACCGCGCGCAGAAAGCGATCGGAGGTGATATCGCATGACGAGCAAGGCCTTTCGCCGCACGATGATGGCATGTCTGTGCATCGTGCTCGCGTTCATGTATATCCCGATCATCGCCATCATCGGCATGTCGTTCAACAAAACGCCGTACGGCATGTTCCCGTATGTGTTTACGACCCAGTGGTACAAAACGCTCTTCACGACGAGCAACCTTCTTCCGGCCTGTGTCCTCAGTCTGAAGTTTTCCTTCCTTGTCACGCTGGCCGCCGTCGTGATCGGCACGCTCTGCTCCTACGGCCTGCAGTACTACGCCCCCAAGTGGGCGGCGCGGTTCAACTTCGTGCTCCAGCTGCCGATCATCATCCCGTGGCTCGTAACGTCGATCTCCCTGCTGCTGATGTTCTCGTTCCTCGGCTCGGGGCGCGGCATGGGCACCATGTTCCTCGGCAACCTGATCGTTGTGCTGCCGTACGTTGTGCTGCTCGTCAACGGCCGGTTTCAGGATATGGACCGCTCGCCGGAGGCAGCGGCCCGGCTTCTCGGGGCAAGCCCGCTGCGCGTGTTTTTTGATATCACGCTTCCTGCCATCACGCCGGGCATTCTGGCCGGCGGCATTATGGCAATGATCATGTGTTTCAACAACTTCGTGCTGCAGTATTACCTCATCCCTGTCGGCAGGAATACGCTGCCGACGCTCGTGTTCACTCGCATCCGCAGCGAGTATCAGGCCGATCTGAACGCACTTTCGGCGATCATCGTTTTGATCGCGGTCATCGTTGTGATCGCGTTCTCGCGGCTGGGCTTTTCCGCGGGCAGCCTGTTCGGCATGTCCGGCGGCGCGAAGAAGAAAGGAGAATAACCGATGGCGGATCTTTCGGTAAAAGGATTGAAAAAGAGCTTCGGCGACCATGTCGTTCTCAAGGGCGTCAGCTTCGATGTAAAAAGCGGGGACTTTCTCTCGCTGCTCGGCCCCTCCGGCTGCGGCAAGACAACGATCCTCCGCATCATCTGCGGTCTGGAGACTGCGGACGAGGGCGAGGTGCTCGTAGACGGCGCGGACGTGACGAAGGTGCGCCCGGAAAAGCGCAACATCGGTCTTGTGTTCCAGAACTACGCGCTGTTCCCCTCCATGAACGTGGCGAAAAACGTGGGCTACGGCCTCAAGATGCACAAAGTCCCCCAGCCGGAGATCGACGAGCGCGTCAACGAGGCGCTCGAGCTTGTGAAGCTCGGCGGCTATAACTCCCGCCGCGTGACGCAGCTCTCCGGCGGCGAGCAGCAGCGCGTGGCACTGGCCCGCGCGCTTGTCACCAAGCCGAACATTCTCCTGCTGGACGAGCCGCTCTCCGCGCTCGACCGCAAGGTGCGCGCCGAGATGCAGTATGAGATCCGCAATCTCCAGCGGCAGATCGGCACGACGACCGTGTTCGTTACGCACGATCAGGAGGAAGCGCTCACGATGTCCGACCAGATCATCCTCCTCCACGACGGCCAGATCGAGCAGCAGGGCGACCCCTTCACGATCTACAGCCAGCCGGCGTCCGTGTTCGCGTCCGACTTTCTCGGCAAGGCGAACCTCCTCTCCGGCGTTCTCGCGTGTGAGGACGGGGTATGGTGCGTATGCAGCGAAAACGTCCGCATTCCGGTCAACCACGTCGGCGGCAGGGAGGGCGACACCGTCAAGACGGCGGTGCGCGGCGAGTATTTCGAATTCTGCACGCCGGAGACCGAGGGCGCGAACCCGTTCCATCTCGAAAAGAAGATCTTCACCGGTCTTTCGTGGAAGCTCATCGGCACGCTGGGTACGCAGCCGCTCGATATTTCCGCGCTCGGCACCCACGCCGGAACGCTCTCGGAGGGCGACGATCTCTTCGTCCGCATCCGCCCGGAGAACGTGGTCTACTACAATAATAACTGATCTTCCCCTTACGAAAGGAGTTTCTGCATGGCAAACCAGTACGAAGCCGCCCGCGACATGTACGCCGCCTGGGGCGTGGACACCGAAGAAGCGCTGCGGAAGATGGACACCATCCCCGTTTCCATCAACTGCTGGCAGCTGGACGATCTCACCGGCTTTGAGGATTTTGACGCCGCGCTGACCGGCGGCATCGCCGCCACGGGCAACGCCCCCGGCAAGCCGAGAAGCGTGGAGGAATACTTTGTCTCTCTCGACAAAATGCTCTCGCTCGTCCCGGGGGCGAAGCATCTGGCGCTGCACGCGGTGTATCCGCTCACAAACGGCGTGAAGGTGCCGCGCAACGAGATCCGCCCCGAGCATTTCGCCGGGTGGGTGGACTATGCCCGCGAAAAGGGCATCGGTCTTGATTTTAACCCCACATACTTCTCCCACCCGATGCTGCGCGATAACTGGACGCTCGCAAGCCCCGAGAAGGAAGTGCGCGATTTCTGGGTACAGCACGGCATCGCCTGCCGGAAGATCGGCGAGTATTTCGGCCGCGAGCTCGGCGAGGTGTGCATCACGAACCACTGGATCCCGGACGGCTCGAAGGACACCCGCGTCGATACGCTCGGCCCGCGCGAGCGTCTCGTCGAATCGCTCGACCGCATTTTTGCCGAGCCGATCGACCGGAAGTATAACCGCGACTCGATCGAGGGCAAGGTGTTCGGTCTCGGTCTTGAGAGCTACACCGCCGGATCGCACGAGTTTTACACCAACTACGCCCTCACGACCGGCAAGGCCATGGTCTGCATGGATACCGGCCATTACCATCCGACCGAGAGCGTTGCGGCGAAGCTCTCGTCCTACTTCGTGTTCGGTCAGGAGATCATGACGCATCTCTCCCGCGCCGTGCGCTGGGACAGCGACCATGTCGCCACCGTGTCGGAGGATACCGTCGCCATCATGCAGGAGATCAAGCGCTGCAATGCGTTTGACAAGGTGCATCTCGGTCTCGACTTCTTTGATGCGAGCATCGACCGCGTGAGCGCGTCTGTCATCGGCGCGCGCAGCGTGAAAAAGGCGCTGATGATCGCCCTGCTCGAGCCGACAGACAAGCTCATGGAGGCCGAGCGCGAAGGAAACTTCACGCGCCGTCTCGCGCTGCTCGAAGAGTTCAAAATGCTCCCCGCTGGCATCGTCTTTGACGAGTACTGCCGCCGGCACGACATGCCCGGCGCGGATTGGGCGGCGAAGCTTTGAGCCGCCGCTTTATCATCGACACGGACACCGGCTCGGACGACGCCTGGGCCATCGTAGAGGCGCTCTGCGCCGAGGACATCGCCCGTGTCGAGGCGATCACGACCGTGTGCGGAAACTTTCCGCTCGATCTCTGCACCAAGAACGCGCTTCTGGCGGAGGACGCGGCGGGAGGCTATCTCCCGCCGGTCTACCGCGGCGTGGAGCACCCGCTGCTCTCTCAAAAGAGCTTTGCGGCGTACCATGTCCACGGCGAGGACGGTCTCGGCGGACTCAACCTGCCCGCACCGGCGCGCGAGGCGGAAAAGAAGCACGCGGTGCCGGCCATCATCGATCTTGTGCGCGAAAACCCCGGCGAGATCGAGATCGTTACCATCGGCCCGCTGACGAACATCGCTGTCGCGCTCACGCTTGCGCCCGATCTCGTGCGGAAGATCAAAAAGCTCTGGATCCTTGGCGGCAGCGCCGGGATCCGCGGCAATCTCACCGAGTGCGCCGAGTATAACGTCGGCTCCGACCCCGAGGCGGCGGAGATCGTTCTGCAGTCCGGCGCTCCGGCGGTGTGGATCACGCTCGATACGACCCGCGGCAGCACCGAGATCACTCCGGACGAGGTGGAACGTCTGCTCGCGTCGCCGTCTCCGGCGGGGCGGTTCTGCGCGCTCGCCACGCGGCGGCTGCGTGAATTTTATAACGAGATCCGCGGCGGCAGCGAGACCTACGGTGTGGTGGACAGTCTCGCCGTCACCTCGGCGCTGTACCCGGAGATCATGACGAAGCTCGTTGCCGCTAAGTGCCGCATAGAGCTGCACGACGCGGAAAAGCGCGGATATTTCCATTTCGATACGGCCGCGCCGGAGGCGGAGCACAACGCCGTGCTCTGCACCGCGGTGGATACCGCGCTTTTCAAACAGCGCATGTATGCCCTTCTCGGCGCGAAATAACAAAAATCATGCCCCGTTTCGGTTTTGGAAACGGGGCATTCTGAGAAAGGAGAAGATCCATGAACGATTTTATGTATTATAATCCCGTGCGCGTCCACTTCGGCGCGGACGCCATGAGCCATCTGCCGGAGGAGCTGGGCAAGTTCGGCGCAAACGTTCTGCTCACCTACGGCGGCGGCAGCATCATGCGCACCGGCCTCTATGACCGCGTTCTTGATGCGCTGCGCGCGGCGGGGAAGAGCGTCTATGAGCTCTCCGGCATCATGCCGAACCCGCGCACCGAAAAGGTGTACGAGGGCATCGAGCTTTGCCGGAAGCATAAGATCGACCTCATTCTTGCCGTCGGCGGCGGCAGCACGATCGACTGCTCCAAGGCCATCGCCGTGGGAGCACCCGCGGAGGGCGACTTCTGGGAAAAGTTTTATGTAAACTGGGAGAGCGCCGAAACCGGTATCCCTCTCGGCGTCATTCTCACCATTCCGGCCACGGGCAGCGAGCTGGACAAGTCCGCCGTTATCACAAATTTCGCCACCGGCGAGAAAAACTGCTATGACAGTGAGTATGAGTTCCCGCGCTTTGCCATTCTTGACCCGACGCTCACATACAGCCTGCCGAAAAACCAGATGGTGAACGGCATTGTGGACACCATGTCGCACCTGATGGAGCTTTATATCTCCCCGCCGGACGACGATTTCCTCACGGACAATCTCGCCGAGGCCGCCATGCGCACGGAGATCGCCGCGGCGCGGCGAGCCATCGTGGAACCCACGGACTATGAAGCACGGGCGAGCCTTATGTGGACGAGCAGCTTTGCGCTCTGCGGCATGCTCAATAACGGGAAAAAGACCGACTGGGAGAGCCACTGCATCGAACATCCGCTCTCCGCGCTCTTCGACGTAGCGCACGGCGCGGGGCTCGCTGTCGTACACCCGGCGTATCTCGAGTATATCTGCGAGAGCGCCGTGCCGCGCCTTGCCCGCTTTGCCCGGAACGTCTGGGACGTCGACCCCGCCGGGAAGAGCGAGAGCGAGCAGGCGAAAGAGGGTATCGCCGCGCTGAAGAAATTCTTCCATGAAGAGCTCGGCGCCCCGGCGACGCTGCGCGCTCTCGGCGTGCCGGAGAGCTGCTTTGCGCGCGTCGCGGAGCTCACCGATCTCAGCTGCTACAGCTACCGGCAGCTCACCGCGGACGACGTGATCGAGATCCTGCGCCGCTGCTATTGACTGCTATGGAAAGAGAAACGCTCGAAAAGCTCTATGCAGGGCTCATCGGCATGGACGCCGGTATGCGTCTCGGCGCGCCGGTGGAAAACCCGTTCTGGACGTATGAACGGCTGCAAAGCTATTACGGCGACATCCGCGGCTATCTGCGCGAGCAGCGGTATTATACCGCGGATGACGATGTGAATGGTCCGCTCATCTTTGTGCGTGCGCTTGCGGACAACGCCATGCCCGAAACGCTTGCGCCGGAGACGGTAGGGGAGACGTGGCTCAACTACACCCGCCGCGGCATGGGCATGTTCTGGTGGGGCGGCGAGGACGTTTCCACCGAGCACCGCGCGTATATGAACCTTCGCCGCGGCGTAAAGGCGCCGCGCTCCGGCAGCATCGAGGAAAACGGGAAGACCGCCGCCGAGCAGATCGGCGGACAGATCTTTGTGGACACCTGGGGGCTCATCTGCCCCGGCGACCCGGCGCGCGCCGCGGATCTCGCCGCCGCAGCCGCGAGCGTATCGCACGGTGGCAGCGGCGTGGACGGCGCGCGGTTTATGGCCGCGTGCGTCGCCGCGGCGTATACGGCGTCCTCGCTGGATGAGGTGCTGGACACCGGCCTGCGCTTCCTGCCGGAGAAGTGCGACTACCGCCGCGTGGTCGAGACGGTGCGCGCCTACCACCGCGCACACCCGGCGGAAGCGAATTTCCGCGCCTGCCGCGAGATGATCGCGCGCGAGTTCAGCGACGAAGAATATCCCGGCGGATACCATATCGTGCCGAACGCCGGGATCTGCATTCTCGCCATGCTTTACGGCAAGGGCGAGCTTGGCCGCAGCATCGAGATCTCCGTCATGTGCGGCTACGATACCGACTGCAACGCGAGCAACATCGGCACGATCCTCGGTGTGCTCGGCGGTCTCGGCGGCGTGCCGGAGCGCTATCGCCGTCCGATCAACGATCTTGTCACGCTCTCGAGCGTGTCCGGCTATCTCAATCTCGTCGATCTTTCCGACAAGGCAAAGGAGCTCGGCGCGCTCTCCTGCCGGATGCACGGCGGCGCGCTGCCGGAGGATATCGTCTGCCCAAAGCCGGGCGAGCTGCGTATGGACTTTCCGTTCCCCGGCTCAACGCACGGGCTCGAGCTGTCGGATAAGGCGGAGCACACGCTGCGCATCGTTCCGGGAAAGGCGCACTCTGGCGCATTCTGCGCCGAGCTTATGACCGACGGCAAGCGCGCCGGACCGGTCGATCTCTCGTTTAAGGCGATGCTCACGCGCCCGGATCTCCACGAGGAGCGCTATGATCCCGTGTTCACCGCGAAGGTCAACCCCGGTCAGCGCGTCGGCGTCTGGATGAAAAGCGAGCAGACCGCCCCTGCCGCGGTGACGGTGACGCCGTTCATCCGCCGCGCCATGACCGGCGAGAGAGTGAACATGCCCGCCGCGGTGCTTTCGGAAGGGGAGTGGACGGAGATCGTGTTCACCGTGCCGGAGCTCGGCGGTGACGCCGTGCACGATGTCGGCTGGACGGTCGAGACGAAGCCCGACGTTGACCCCTGGGTCATGGGCCGGGTGTATGTGGACGAGATCACCGTTACCGGCGCAATGGACTATGCGGTAAATTTTTCGCTCCAGCGCGAGGAGTTTTCGCAGCTCACGCCGTTTGCGTTCAATGACTGCGCCGGGAAGCGCGAGGGGGACGCCATGCGTCTCACGGCGGCGGCGCTGCCGTATATGACCGGCGCGCAGGCGTTCACCGGAAATTACTATCTGCGCGATACGGCAGTGAGCGCGTCTGTGACGGTTGAAAGCGGCGGGAGCGCCCTTGTGCTGCTGCGCGGCCAGGGCACACGCCGGTATTATGCGCTCGGCTTTTCCGCGCCGGGCGAGTGCGCCGTGCTCCGGTACGAGGACGGTCGGGTGACGAAGCTCGCCGCCGCGCCGTTTGTCTGGCAGCCGGGGCGGGAATACGCTCTCCGGGCGGAGGCAAAGGGCGAGGTGCTCACGCTTTTCGTGAACGGAACGCCGGTGCTCAAAGCGAGCGACAGCCGGTATGCCTACGGTATGCCCGGCCTCGGTCTCACCGCTGCGGGCGAGACGCTCTGGCGGGCGCTGCATATTTCCGGAGAATGCTGATGCTCACAAAAAAAAATTCCGTATGTCGTCGGACATACGGAATTTTTTTATTTATCCGGCGTGTCGGTACGCTGCCGGAAGACCCAGCGCTTCTGGATCTGGTAGCTTGCCAGGAAGAGCACGCCGTCCACCGGGATCTTGATGACCGTTTCGAGCAGGTTTGTTGCATTTGTGAGATCCTGCAATACCGAAACGAGCACCGCCGACAGGCTCGCCTGCACAACGGCAAGCACGGCATACCGCCAGATCGACTGCCCCGCCGCGCTCTTATCCTGAAACACGAGCAGCCGGTTGAGGAAAAAATTCGTCACGGCGGAAACGATGCGCGCGCCGTAGGTCGCGCAGAGCTCGCGCGTGCCGTCCGGCAGGGAGACGAGAAGCACGGAGTTGAGCAGCGTGAACAGTCCATAATCCAGCAGAAAGCAGATGGCGCTGCTGCCGGAAAAGCGGAGGAACGATTTCAAAGCGGCTTTACTCCTTCTTGTCCCCATGGAAGAGGTGGCGGAAGATCAGCTTGTAGATCCGCCAGGAATCCTTCACGGTGTTGAAGTGGCTGGTCTGGTTCTCGTCGATGTAAACGGTATCGATCACGACCTCGCCGACGCCGAGCCCCGCGCCCTTGAGCGAGAGGAGCATCTGCGTTTCATATTCGTACCGCTCGCCGCCGATGGAGCACATCAGCGGCAGGTGCTTGCGGGCAATGGCGCGCAGTCCGGTCTGCGTGTCGGTCACGCCGACGCCGCAGGCGAGCTTCATAAAGCTGCGCGTGATCTTGTTGCCGAGCTTGCTGCGCAGCGGGACCTGCTCCAGCGAGAAATCCCGCACGCCGAGCCAGAGCTTGTCCGGCTCGCGGCACATCGCTTCGGCAACGGCCATGGCGTCCTTGGGGCGGTGCTGATTGTCGCCGTCCACGATAACGACGCCGTCGATATCCGGCCGGTTTTCCACGCACCAGGCAAACGCCGTTTTCATCGCGCGGCCCTTGCCTTTATTCACCTCGTGACGCAGCACCGTGACGCCGGGGCGCTCGGCGGCCTCCGCGAAGGGCTGGAGATGCCCTTCATGGCTGCCGTCGTTGACGACGACGATATCGTCAAAGCCTTCGGCCAGCAGGCCGTCCACGACCTGAATGAGCTTTTCGTCCGGCTCGTAGGAGGGAACGACAGCAGTAACTTTCATTTCGCTTTTTACCCTGCCTTTATCAGAGAGTTTCGTAGTTGCTGATGACAAAACCGGCGTCGGTCTGCAGGAAATAGATGCGCATGGTGGCGTCGGCATAGTCGATGGCCTGTCCGTTGTGCGTGCAGTTGGCGTCGTAGGTCACGTCCACGCTGTAGCAGTTGTCCGCCCAGATCACTACGCCCGAGGCGGTGGTGTTGGAAACGTCGATGTTGCCGTAGGCGGTGTTCCAGACAACGCCGTTGTAGGTGTCCTGCAGATCGGTGTAGGCCTGCGTGCCGGGCGTGAGATAGGCGAGCGCGGCGTACAGGTTGCCCCATGTGCCGTTGTAGCCGTTCATATAGTAGGTGAGATACGCCTTCACGAAGCTCACCGCGCGCGTGGTGTACTTTTCGGCATCCGCCCCGTCAAGACAGAGCATGAAATCGCCCTCGGCGGTCTTTGTAACGCTGCATCCCGCGGGCGGCTCGGCGGTCAGCTCCGGCTCGATCAGGAGACCGTCCACCGTGTACGTCGTCCACGAAACGGGGTTGATGAGCTTGTCCTTGAGCGGCTCATAGGAGAAGTTGCTCTGCGTTTCTCCGGCGTACTCGCTGCCGAGCTCGGTGCCGTTGCAGAACACCTTGCTGCCGACAGCGACCTCGACCGAGGCGGACTTCGTCCCCTCAAGCTCAAGCTCCACGTCGGATACGGCCCAGTTCACGTCGCTGCCGGAGAGCGTGACGCGGGCGAGCGCTTCGTCGCCGTCCTTGAGAACATAGGCGGGCGCTTCATCGGTATAATCGAGCGAGCGGAACGCCTGCACGCTGCCGCTGCCGAAGCGCTCTTCCATGTAAGCGCGCACACGGTCGCGGCCGTCGATGTTCTCCGGGCGCTTCTCGTACCAGAGATTTGTCCAGTCGTCGGCGGTATAGGAGGCGAGCCACGCTTCAAACGCGCGCTGCGGCGCCTGCCGCACGGCTTCGGCATGCTGCTTTTCCTGCAGCACGATGGCGTTCTGCTCAGCTTCCGCGGCTTTTTCGGCGTCCTTGTTTTTCTGGAAGCGCGCAAGCGCAACCCAAAGGACAACGAGCGCGGCAAGGAAGATCACCGCAACGACAAGAAGATACGTCAGCAGACCCTTGCGGAAGCTGCCTTTTTTCTTTCGGTTTTTCGGAACGATCTCCTCGTCCACGGCGGGATTTTCCGCACGGGCGGGACGTTCGCGGCGCGCGCTTTTCGTTTCCTGTGCGGGACGCTCCCGACGAGCAGGCTTCTCTTCCGGCGCGGGGCGTTCCCGACGCGCGGGTTTGTCCTCCTGCACGGGACGCTCGCGGCGGACAGGCTTGTTCTCCTGCGCGGGACGCTCGCGGCGGACAGGCTCACTATCCTGCGCGGGACGTTCCCGACGGACGGGCTTTTCTTCGCTCACAGGGCGTTCGCGGCGCACCGGGGCCGCTTCCTGCGCGGGGCGCGCTGCTCTCCGGATGGGGGCGGGCGCCTCAAAGCTCTCCTCCGGAATGGGGGAGGGGGCTTCAAAGCTCTCCGCGGGAACCGGAGCGGCGGGCTCTTCCGGCAGCGTTTCCGCCGCGTGCGCAGTCACGCGCTCGGCGGTCTCCGGAATATCAAAGAGCAGCTCCTCCTCGCGGACGGAGGGAGTGCGCTCGGCGCGCGGCAGGCGCGCTTCGCTCTTCCGGCTCGTGCCGGATACAGGTTTTTCATGCTTTCCCATAGCTGCCCTCAATTCAAAATGAGAATGGCGGTGGACATCTGGCGCATGCCGATGATGTTCGAGCCGCGGGTGATCTGCTCACCGTTGTAGTACATGAGCGAGGACGAGCCGCCGTCGAGGTTCGCGGCGTTGACCGCGCCGCGGTCATACATGATCTTGGCGATATCGTCGTACGTCGCGCCCATGCTGTCGGGCTTGCGGCCCTCGATGACCATCAGAAGGATGGTGCCGTCCGCACACTGGCCGATGCAGGTGCGCGGGTTCATGCCGCCGCCGAGATTCGTCTGCAGCTCGCCGTCCTTCACGAGCACCGGGCCGGGGGAGAAGCTGACCGCGCTCATCAGCCCGAGATCGAGCGCCTGCTGGCCGGACATGTCTCCGACGTGGAGGATATGATCCGCGTCAAAGCCGATAACATTGAGATACCATGTGCCGGGATCGCCGTAGGCGATGGCGCCGTCACGCATGACGAGGCCGTCGGGGATGCCGCCGTTGCCGCCTCCGCCCGGATCGTAGAAGCCGCCGGCGTTCGTGCCGCCGATGGCGTTATACTTATCGATAAACTCGTAAAGATACAGTCCGTGATAGTTCGCGCCGTAAGCGTCCAGCGTGCCGACAACGACCTTTGACGGATCGCGGATGATCATGAGCTTGCCCTTAAAGGTCGAGCCCTTGATGTCTACGACCTCAAGCCACTCGCCGCTCTCGCCGGTGTTCTCTGACGGGGCGGCCACGACGACCTGTCCCGCGTTGGTGTTTTCGTCTTCCACGGTGCGGCCGTCCTCGTAGGGAAGCTCGACAAAATTGTCGTCCGGCGACGGTTCATCGTCCGTGGAGGTGCTGACGGGGTGCAGTATCGCGTCCACCTGCGCATCGGAAAGATAGATGTGCGGCAGGAATTTCAGCGCGCTCGTCTCATTAACGGACAGCACGAAAAGCCGCTCTGCTTCGGCCGAAGGGCCGTGGATCAGCACGCCCATCACGCCAAGCAGGAAAACGGCAAACAGCAGTATGGTGACCAGCAGGATCAGCAGAATGCGTCCAATGACGCGGAAGATCCCGCCGGCTGCGCTGCGTTCACGCATGGTTTCATCCTCGCTCTCAAGAGTAATATAAAGACACCAAATTAGTATACACCAGAATGTCGCCTTTTGACAAGTTCCTTAATCCAAATATAATAAACGACTTCTATCTTTATAGACGAAAAAACCGCCCCTCCGGTTCTCCCGGAGAGGCGGCGCGCGGAAAAAAGAGAGGATGAGTAAAAACGTTTTTACTTTTCGGGCTGCAGGAGCTTCGTCTTTTTGGAAAGGAAGTAGATGACGATCGCCGCGATGAGCCAGTTGAAGGCGGTGTAGATGAAGTTGTAGATGAACGAGTAGATCCACACGTTCTTCATCGCCATGCCGAGGAACACGTCCGGCATGTACTCGCCCCAGACGAACACGCCGCTGAGGACGAAGGAGAGAAGCGCGCCGAGCGCGCCGATGACGGTGCCGAGCACCGGCTTTTTCGGCGTGAGACCGGCAAGACCGGTGAGCGCGTAGGCCAGAGCGTAGTCAAGCAGGAGCGACTGCCAGCCGTAGGCGATGCCGCCGCCGATGATGGCCTTGAGAACGCCGAAAACGAGACCCGCGCCCATGCCCCAGACCGGGCCGCGCCGCAGCGCGAACACCATCAGAGGAATGAAGAGCAGGTTCATCGATCCGCCCTGCGCGAACAGATCGAACTTGAAGAAGTTGAGCACGACCGCCATGGCGACCATGATCGCTCCTTCGCAAAGTGTGCGGGTGGTCTGTTTGCTTTTCATAAAAAAGCCCTCCAATAAAAAAATCAGCCACCCGATCCCGGACGTGGCTGAAGAACAAATACCGTATAGGCACTCCCTCCGCCGGCATTACCCGGATCAGGTAAAAGGGTACCGGCGCTTCGCTTCGCACCGTCTCAGCCGGGAAAACCCAGCACCCCTGTTCTGTACGCACATCATACCGCACGAAAAAGGGAATTGCAAGCGCAACTTTGACGAATTGCGCCGGAGACTTGACCGCGCTTTATGCAAAAGGTATAATTGCTCTGTATAAAAGGGAAAGGATGGGCCTTTCTATGATCCAACTGAAAAACGCCGCGCTGGAATCCTCCGCCGGAAAAAAGAGCGTGCATGCGCTGCGCTGCCTGAATGTCACGCTGCCGGAGACCGGCCTAGTGGTGCTCACCGGCGCGTCCGGCAGCGGGAAAACGGCGCTGCTGCATCTGCTCGCTCTGCGTGAGACGCCATCCCGCGGCGAAATTCTCATCGGCGGCGAGAATACGGCGCGCTGGAGCGAAGCGCGGCGCAGCGCCTGGCTGCGGGAATGCGCCGCCGCGGACGAAGCGCTTCTCTTTGCCGATCTCACGCTTTCGGAAAACGCGGAGCGCGCCGCGGTGCTCGCGGGCTTCTCCGGCCGGGACGCGCGGGAGAATGCGCGCGAAGCGCTCGCTCTGCTTGGGCTCGAGGGCGCGGCGGGCGTATACCCGGATCGCCTCTCCGGAGAGCAGCGGCGTCTCGGGGCGCTCGCCTGCGCGCTCGCCCGCAAAGGCCGCGTGCTGCTTCTGGACGAGCCGGCGGACGGTCTCAGCGCGGAGAGCGCGGAGACCGTGCTCTCGCTTCTCGGTGAAGCGGCGGCAGATCAGCTCGTCATCGTCGCGGCGCGGAATGCCGAGCCGTTCGGCGAGGACGCACGCGTCCTGACGCTGGAGGACGGGCAGATCGCCTCCGACACGGACGAGGACGCGGAGAGCGCGGCCACAGCGCACCAGAGCGTCGCCGGGGCCTCCGGCGGGGAACGCCTCCGCATGGTGTTCTCCAATTTCTCAAAGAAAAAGAGCCATACGCTGCCGCGCCTGCTCGCGCCGATGGTTGCGGTGCTGCTCTGCCTTTTGCTGTTCGCTGCCTTTTCCGGCGGAGAGCAGAGCGCGAAGGACGCGGAGACGGCGGTGCTCTCCGCCTATCCGGTCGTGCTCGACACAGGAAGCGTTCCCTCCGGTGATCTCGGAGCGCTCGGCGACTGGCTGGACGGTCACACGGACGAAAAAACGATCTCCGTGCAGCGCCGTTACGCCATCACACCGCGCATTTACAGCGGCGATACCTCCTCCGCCGGGACGGAAGCGCTCAACAGCGAGGAGAACAACACGCTCTGGACGCAGCTCCCGGAAGGGGAGGACCTGCGGCAGATGCGCTATACGCTCGCTGCCGGCCGCTGGCCGGAGCGGTACGATGAGGCGGCGGTGCTGCTCGACGCGCGCGGCAAGGTGGACGAGAGCTGCCTCCGCTCGCTTGGCCTTGACCCGGAAGCAAACGCCAACATCAGCTATACCGAGCTTCTGCGTCTTTCGTTCCGTGTGCTGCTGCCGACGGACGAGTACGTCCAAAATGTGGACGGCACCTGGGGCTATATGGGCGGAGATACGGCGTATCTCACCGCGAAGATCGCTTCTTCGCAGCGGCTGAATATCGTCGGCATCCTGTGCCCGGCGGGGGAGACTCCCGGCGAGAGTCTGACCGGCGGCGCGGCCTACCTGCCGGAGCTCATGACGTGGACCGTGGAGACGGTGCTCGGCAGTGACATCGTAAAAGCGCAGACGGCCTCGCCCGATACGGATGTTCTGACCGGCCTGCCGTTCGACACCGAGGGTGTGTATGCGCAGGACGAGACCGGACAGCGCGCCGCGCTGCGCGGCTTTGCCGTCGGACAGACCCCGGCGCAGCAGGCGGCCATGGTGCTCGATCTCACCGGAACGGCGGTGGAGACCGAGCGGGCGCAGGACGCCCTTTTGCAGACCATAGCCTCGCTCTCCGGCGAGGCGCTGGAAAATGCCTTCGCCCGGTATATCGCCTCCGGCGTTTCCTCCGGCTCGCTGGAGGGAAATCTCCGCGCGTTCGGCGCGGAGGCGGCGCAGACCGTGACGCAGCTGCGGCTCTATGCCGACAGCTTCTCCGCGCGCGAAACGCTCGGCGCGGTGCTGCGCGGCTATGCCGAAATCGTGACCTATGCCGACGCCGCCTCCGGCCTTGTGCAGCCGGGGATGGCGCTCATGGAAAGCGCGGAAAAGACCGACCGGCTCGGTATGGCCCTCGCGGGCGTGCTCGCCGGCGCGTTGATCGTGCTTGTCTCGGCACTGGCCGCCTCGGCGCGCCGCCGCGAGCTTTGGCAGCTCCGCATGCTGGGGCTTTCGTCGCCGCAGGGCATCGTCGGCGCGGAAAGCCTGCTGCTCGGTCTTTTCGGCGGCGTGCTCGGTGCGGGCGCTGCGTGGGCGCTTTGTGCGCTGCTCGGCTCGCTCGGCGGCGCGGCGCTCTCGCTCTCGTGGCAGACCGCCGGCATTGCAGCGCTCGCCGCGGCGCTCCTTTCGTGGCTCTCCGGCAGACTCGGCGCGTCCGGCGCACGGAAGTAAAAGATCAATAGTATGAAAAAATCCGTATGCTTCATCGAAATCGAAAAGCATACGGATTTTTTTTACTCTTCGCTTGGTTCCGGTTCGGATGCCGGTTCTGTTTCTCCGCGGCGGCGGAACTTTGGCAGAGCGCGATTCAGGCACGCGCTCAGTAGCAGAATGTACTGGCAGTAATAGAGCCAGAGCATCACGACGACGACCGTTACGAGACTGCCGTAGGTACCGTAGCTCCCCGTGGCAGAGACCCATGCCGAGAACGCCCACGAGAAGATCGACCACCCGACCGCGGCAGTCAGCGCGCCGGGCAGCACCTCGCCGAAGCGCGGGCGCAGTCCGGTGCTCCAGCGGAAGATGGCGGCAAAGAAGATCGTCAGCAGCGCGATGACCACCACGAACCGGAAGTGCAGCAGAAACGAGAAGAACGACTGCGAGCCGGGAAGGTATTTTTCCACCAGCGCCTTGATCTGCTGGCCGAAGCCGCCGAGCACGAACGAAAGGATCATCATAAGCAGCATGCCGAGCGTATAGATGATGCCGCGGGCGCGGCGCATCAGAAACCCGGCGCGGCGCGGCTGCTCATAAATATCCTCCAGCCCTCGAATGAGTGAGGCAAAGCCCATCGCCGACGACCACACCGTCGCCGCGATGGAAATGCTCAAAACGCCGACGCCGCTGCTGTATACGTCCGCAATGATGACGCGGATGAGCTGGTTCATCGAGTCCGGCAGCACGGGCGCGACCGTCGTGAGGAGCTGTTCCTCAGTGATGGACGTATAAGGAAGAACAGACACGCACAAAATGACGATGGGCACGATGGAGAGAAAAAACCAGAACGCCGTCGAGGCGGCGATGGTGGCGATCTGCCGCCGGCCCATGTAGTCCGAAATGTGCTGAAAATTTTCAATCAGTTTACGAATCTTTTTCATACGGCGGATTATATCCTATTTTTCCCGCGGTAGCAAGGGGAAAATGGCGTGCTATTTACTTTCGGCGAGGAATCGTGTAGTATGGAAACGGGTGATGCAAATGAAAATGAAAATGAAAAAAAGGATAGCGCTGCTCCTTGCGGCGGCCATGCTTTCCCTGATCCTCTGCGGCTGTGCGGATGACGCCGAGACGGTCGGCACAGTCCGCAGCGACGGCAGCGTGAGCGATGCGCTCGCCACCGGCCTCGGCGTGACGGTGCCGGAGGACGAGACCGGCCGGTTCGCCTCGGCCGACGGCATCCACGCCGACGTGGACTATGCCGATATGACGTGGTACATCTACGATGCCGCGGAGCTGCTCGACAAGGCCGCGCGGCTCGGCGAAACGGCGGACGGCAAAGAGGCGGCAGACCTTTACGACTGGCTGATGGCGGAGTATGCCAAGGTGTACACGCTTGACAATCTCGCCTACATCGATTTCTACGCCCATCCCGGCGATGAGACGCTCAGCGACGCCTGCCGGCAGCTCGACAGCGTTCTCAACGAGGTGAACGACGCGCTCTGCACCGCGCTCTCCGACGCGCTCGACGGCCCCGCGGGCTCCGCGCTGCGCTCGTATATCGGCGAGGACAAGGCAACCGCTCTGGTCGGCTATGATGAGCAGACCGACCGGCAGCGCGAGATCACCGAACGCGTCTCCGAGCTGACGCTGCAGTACAACGCGCTCATCATGGAATATCTCAGCTATGACGAGGAGACCGAGAAGATCGGCGCACTCTACCGCGAGCTGGTGGATCTCCACAACGAGGAGGCGCAGATCGTCGGCTATAAAGACTATGCCGACTATGCCTACGAGGCGAGCTACGGGCGCGATTTTACGCCCGACGATGCCGCGGCGCTGTGTGAAGCGGTGAAGCCGTACGCGCGGCAGTATTTCGGCTCGCTCTATTATAATGAGGCGACGTATGCCGATTTCTCCGCGGACACCGACCTTACCGAGCGGGAGCTCGTCGGGCTCGTCACGCAGTATATGCCCCGCGTCTCGGACGACGCGGCTAAAGCGGCGGCGTATATGGAAAAGCACGGGCTGTACTTCATGGACAGCGCTGAGCGCGTCAGCGATCTCGGCTTCACCACGACGCTCGACCAGTATAATGCTCCCTTCATCTATCTCGCGCTCTATGGCGACCAGAACGACATCCAGAGTATGTTCCACGAGTTCGGCCATTATTACGACGCCTATGTGAACCCCGTGCCGGACCTTTTGCTGAGCGTCGGCTCGCTGGACATTTTCGAGATCCACTCTACCGGCATGGAAGCCCTTTCCACCGGCTGGTATGAGGATATCTACGGCGAGGATGCCGATCTCGCGCGCATCCGGTTTCTGGACAGCGCGCTCTACACCGTCTTTTCCGGCTGCCTGTTCGACGAGTTCCAGCGCGTGGTCTACGCCGACCCGACTCTGACGCCGGAGCAGATCAGCCAGACGTTCGTGACCATCGCGCGCTCTTACGGCCTGCGATCCTTCGGCAAGGAGTTTTCGCACTACTGGATGCAGGTCAACCACAACTTTGAGTCGCCCTTCTACTATATCAGCTACGCCGTGAGCATGCTCGCCTCGCTGCAGATCTACGAAATGGCGGAGAACGACTGGGCTGCGGCGGCGGGCTTCTATAACGATCTCGTCTCGCTCGGCGCCTTTGATTACACGTACTGCGAGCTGCTTGACAAGGTCGGGCTCGAATGCTTCACCGACGGCCTGCCCGCGTGCGTTCCGCAGGCGGTGGAGGATATGGAAGCGCTCTGCCTTGTCTGGGAAAACGCGGCCTGAACGCGGACGGATGGGGCTGCCCCAATAAAAATGGCTCTCCGTCCCTACAACGGAGAGCCGTTTTTGTGGTTTAATCAGATGTATCCGCGGACAAGCGACACGCTCAGCGTGAAAAATTCGCGCATCGCGTAGTGGATGAAACCGAACACGGTGGAGCGGGCCGGGACACCGTAAAACGTGAATCCGCCGTTTTTCCGCGCCAGACACAGCGCGCGGAAAACATGAAAGTCGTTCGTGACGATGCCGACGCTCTCCACGTCTGTCTCCGGCGAGCGCAGCATGGGGAGACTGTAGCGCATGTTCTCCTCCGTGCTTGTGGAGCGGTCCTCCAAAAGAATGCGGTCTGCGTCGATGCCGCCCGCGACGAGATGATCGCGGATGCATTCCGCCTCGCTCATCGGCTCGTCCTCGCCCTGCCCGCCGGAGGCGATGCATACCGTATCCGGGTTTTCCTCCAGATAGACGCGCGCGGCGCTGATGCGCTGCCGCAGCGACCCGCTCGGGCCGTTTTCATCGACTCTCGCGCCGAGAACGATGATGGCGTCCAGCCCCTCTGGAGGCTTCTGGAACGCGCCGGAAAATACCAGACACTCCACGGCGAGAAATACGGCGACAGCGGCGATCACGACGATGTTCACTGCCCGGAGCCACGGCCGGGGGATCGGCGCGCTCTTTCCGTGCTTCCACGCCCATTTCCAGAGAAAGAAGCGGCTAAAGCACACAGCCGACAGCATCAGCCAGAGATAGAGCAGCGACTGCCCGAACCGCACGGTGATGCCCTGGCCGAGATAATATATAAGCGTCAGTATCCCGGCATACAGAAAGAGCCGGTTGATGCGTTGTTCTTTTTTTGTCATAGCGTACCTCCGGAAAAGATCTCCTGCCGGAAAGACGGGGAGAAGCCACTGAAAGTTCATTATACATAGTTTTGGGAGAAATACCAATGAGAAACGGAAAGTTTGAAGGATATCTGCTCGTTGCAGATTTTGACGACACATTCTGCCCGGAGCACGGCGCTCCCGTGCCGGAGGAAAACCGGCGCGCGGCGCAGCATTTCATGGACGAGGGCGGCCTTTTCACGATCGCCACGGGGCGGGACGTGCGCTCGTATTACTCCATCCGGGACAAATTCACCGTCAACGCGCCGCTCGTACTCAGCAACGGCGCCGTGATCTTCGACGGCGAATCCGGCGAGAGCTGGTACGAGAGCTTTCTGCCGTTTTCCTGCCGGAGCGACCTTCTTGCCGCGCGCGACGCCTTTCCCGGCACGGGCATGGAGGTCCACCGCGGCGCGGATGTGCGCGTCTGCGGCAGCAATGCGACGCTCGAGAAGCACCTTTCCCGTATGGGCGTGCCGGTTTCGGAGGCCGATCCGGGACATATTCTGTATCCGTGGACGAAGGTGGTGCTTGTAGCGCCGGACGAGATCCGCGCCGAGAGCGAAACGGCGCACGCGCTCTGCGCGTGGATCGCAGCGCAGTTTCCCGGACGGTACGAGGCCGTGCCCTCCGGCGCTCTGGTGGACGTTGTCGCCGCCGGGAGCGACAAGGGCAGCGGCGTGCGGCGGCTTGCGGAGTTTCTGGATATTCTTCCGGAAAACATCGTCTGCATCGGCGACGGCTGGAACGATATTCCGATGCTGCGCGCGGCAGGCCGCGCCTTCGCGCCGGAAACGGCGCTGCCGGAGGTTTTGGCACTTCCCGGCGTGACGAAGCTCGGCGCGCCCGGACGCTGCATCCGCGACGTGATAGACAGGCTTGAAGCGGATCAAAAATAAATTTTTATACAAATTTTCACCGAATTATTTGTTGACATTTCCAAGAGAAGAATTTATACTGAAACCAAATTCCGCAGATCGGAGCGAGATCGGCATCATGAACGTGTCTATTCGTATGTTTCGATACTTTTTTACCCGTACTATTTCATAGTATGGTAATTTGTGATGCGGAAAATGACCTTGGAAGCGAAGGCTTTTTAGGCGGCACAGATTACACTGTGCCGCTTTTTTGTTTTTGGAGGAATAACCGATGATCGTCATTTTGAAAAACGGCGCTGCCGAAGAGAAGAAAAACCAGCTTATTGACTGGCTGAAGGAGCAGGGACTGCAGATCCACACCTCCGTCGGCGAGTATCAGACCGTTCTCGGTCTCGTGGGTGACACGAGCCGGGTCGATATGGACCTTATCGCCAGTCTCGGCATCGTTGATTCCGTCAAGCGCGTCACGGAGCCGTTCAAGTGCTGCAACCGCAAGTTCCACCCGGACGACACCGTCGTGCAGGTCGGGGACGTGCGCATCGGCGGCGGGAACTTCGTGATGATCGCGGGCCCGTGCAGCGTCGAGAGCGAGGAGCAGATCGTCGGCATCGCAAAGGCGGTCAAGGCCTCCGGCGCGCAGATCCTCCGCGGCGGCGCTTTTAAGCCGCGCACCTCGCCCTACGATTTTCAGGGCCTTGCCGCCACGGGACTCGAGCTTTTGAAGATCGCCCGGCAGGAGACGGGGCTTCCGATCGTCACGGAGATCATGGGCACCTCCGCGCTCGATCTTTTCGCGGATGTGGACGTCATCCAGGTCGGCGCGCGCAATATGCAGAACTTTGACCTGCTCAAAGAACTCGGAAAGCTCCGCAAGCCGATTCTGCTCAAGCGCGGTCTCGCCGCCACGCTCAAGGAGCTTTTGATGAGCGCCGAGTACATCATGGCGGGCGGCAATGAGCAGATCATCCTCTGCGAGCGCGGCATCCGCACGTTTGACGATTATACGAGAAACACGCTCGATCTTGCCGCCGTGCCGATGCTCCATGAGCTGACGCACCTGCCGGTCATCGTCGATCCGAGCCATTCTACCGGTCTTGCCCGCATGGTGCGCCCGATGGCGCTCGCTGCGGCGGCCTGCGGCTCGGACGGCCTCATCATCGAAGTCCACAACGACCCGATGCACGCGCTGTGCGACGGCGCGCAGTCCATCAAGCCCGAGGAGTACGACACGCTCTGCAGGGACGTGCGGACTATCCGCGAGGTGGCAATGCGATGACAGCGGGGATCGTCGGCCTCGGGCTGATCGGCGGCTCGCTCGCCAAGGCGTACCGCGCGCACGGCGCGCGCGTTCTTGCCTTTGATACGGACGGCGCGGTGCTCTCCTTCGCGCAGCTCGACGGCACGGTGGACGCCGTGCTGACAAAAGAAAATGTTTCCGAATGCGATATCGTTCTCATCGCGGTGCGCCCCGGCGCGGCGATATCGTATCTGCGCGAAGCGGCGCCGCATATCGGCGCGCGCCCCGTCGTCATCGACTGCTGCGGCGTTAAGCGGGAGGTGTGCGAGACCGCGTTCGCTCTCGCGCGGGAGCACGGCTTCACGTTTCTCGGCGGTCATCCGATGGCGGGCAGCCACCGCGCGGGATATAAGAATGCGCGCGCCAAACTTTTCCATGCAGCGCCCATGGTGCTCGTACCGCCGGAGGGAGACGATATCGCCCTTCTCGCGCGGGCCAAGGAGCTTTTGGCCCCGGCGGAGTTCGGGAAATTCTCCGTGACGAGCGCCGCGGAGCACGACCGCATGATCGCCTTTACGTCGCAGCTCGCGCATATCGTTTCAAACGCCTACATCAAAAGTCCCACCGCGCGCAGCCACAGGGGTTTCTCCGCGGGGAGCTATAAGGATTTGACGCGCGTTGCGTGGCTCGACCCTTCCATGTGGGCGGAGCTCTTTCTGGATAACCGGGACAACGTGCTCTTTGAGCTGGACAGTCTCGCGGAGTCCCTCGCGCAGTACCGCGCGGCGGTGGAGAATAACGATCTCGCGGCGCTCACGGCGCTTCTCGACGAGGGCCGCCGGCGCAAGGAGGAGGTAGACGGACGATGAAAACGATCCATGTAACGGCGTCGCGCGAATACGATGTTGTTATCGGCGCGGGGCTTCTCGATGAATGCGGGCAGCGCATTGCCGCGGCCGTCCCGGGCGCGGAAAAGGCGGTCGTCTATACCGATACGACCGTGTTCCCGCTCTATGCAAAGCGCGTGACCAAGTCGCTCAAGGCCGCGGGCTTTACGGTATTGCAGGACTACTTTCTTGCCGGAGAACACTCCAAAACGTTCCGCAACTGGGAGCGTATCCTCCGTTTCTTTACCGAAAACCGCGTGAGCCGGAGCGACGTTGTCGTTGCGCTCGGCGGCGGCGTTGTCGGCGACATGGTCGGGTTTGCCGCGGCGTGCTACCAGCGCGGCGTCCGGCTTGTGCAGATCCCGACGACGCTTCTCGCCGCGGTGGATTCTTCCGTCGGCGGGAAAACGGCGGTCGATCTCCCGATGGGGAAAAACCTCATCGGGGCGTTCTGGCAGCCGTCGCTCGTTATATGCGATACGGACACGCTCCAAACGCTTCCGGACGCCGTCCGGCGCGACGGCTGCGCCGAGATCATCAAATACGGCGTACTGGATGGTGCGGCGCTTTTCTCCCGGCTGGAAAACAGCCTGCCGGACGAAATACCGGAGGACATTCTCGCGCGCTGCGTGGAGATAAAGCGGGATATCGTTGCTGCGGATGAATTTGATACCGGCGCGCGGCACCTTTTGAATCTCGGCCATACCGCCGCGCACGCGGCGGAGCTTTTGAGCGATTATTCGCTCTCCCACGGCAGCGCCGTGGCGATGGGGCTGTGCTCCATGGCGCGCGCGTGCGCCGCGCGCGGTCTCTGCAGCGAAGAGGACGCCGCGCGCATCGAAGCGCTTATCAAAAAATGCGGCCTTCCAACAGAGCTGCCGTATACGGCGGAAGCGCTCGCCAACGCCGCGCTTTCGGATAAAAAACGCGCCGGCTCAACGCTTCCCGTCATCACCGTTGAGGGGCTGGGACGCTGCACCGTGCGAAAGATCGCCGCGTCCGATTATGCCGGATGGCTCCGGCAGGGGGGCGCAAAATGAACTTTGTCATTTCTCCGGGAGCACGCACCGGCGCGGTGCGCATCCCGGCTTCCAAATCGCAGGCGCACCGCCTGCTCATCTGCGCCGCGCTCGGCAAAGCGCCGGTAACGGTCCGCTGCGACGGGCTGAACGCCGACATTCTTGCCACGGCCGCGTGCCTTCGCGCTCTCGGCGCGAACATTGCGGAGCAGGATGGCGCGCTGCATGTTGAGCCGATCAAAGCAGTGCCGGACGGCCTCTGTGTTCTGCCCTGCGGCGAGAGCGGATCGACGCTCCGTTTTTTGCTCCCGGTCGTTGGCGCACTCGGCGCGGACGCGGTGTTCCTGCGGGAAGGCCGTTTGCCCGAGCGCCCGCTCGAACCGCTTTTGAGCGAGCTTGTCCGCGGCGGCATGATGTTCCGATCGGAGGGCGGGAAGCTCTTCTGCTCCGGAAAGCTCGCGCCGGGAGATTATACGCTTCCCGGGAACATTTCCTCACAGTATATTTCCGCGCTGCTCTTCGCGCTGCCGAAACTTTCCGGGGACAGCGCGCTCACGATCACCGGCGCGCGGGAGAGCGAGGGCTATATCGCCATGACGGAAAACGCCCTCGCCCAAAGCGGCGTCCGGCTATTTAAAACGGATTCCGGGTATGATATCCCCGGCGGGCAGACGTACGCCCTGCCCGCCGCGGTCAAGGTCGAGGGGGACTATTCCTCGGCGGCGTTCTTCCTCTGCATGGGCGCTCTCTCGCGCTGCGGCATCACCGTTTCCGGCCTGCGCGCCGATTCTGCGCAGGGCGACCGCGCCGTGCTCGATATTCTCCGCGCGATGGGAGCATGCGCGGAGGAAGCGGCCGCGGGCATCACGGTGCGGCGCGGCACGCTTCACGGCGCGGTCATCGACGCCGCGCCCGTCCCCGATCTTATCCCCGCGCTCTGCGCGCTCGCTGCGGCGGCGGAAGGGGAGACGCGCGTTGTGAATGCCGCGCGGCTCCGGCTCAAGGAATCCGACAGGCTCGCAACGACCGCGGCGATGCTCGCTTCTCTCGGCGCGCACGTCGAGGAGCTGCCGGAGGGACTCATCGTTCACGGCGGCGGACTTCGCGGCGGCGCGGTGAGCGCGCAGCGCGACCATCGCATCGCCATGGCGGCGGCGGTGGCGGCGTGCGCCTGCACGGAACCGGTCACGATCGAGGGCTGGGAGTGCACAAACAAATCCTATCCGCGCTTTGGCGAGGACTTTAACGCTTTGAAAAGGGAGGAAACGCCGTGAGCAGTCTGGGAAAAAACTTTCGCATCACGATCTTCGGCGCTTCGCACGGTGAGGCCATCGGCGTCGTTATGGAAGGACTGCCCGTGGGCTTTGCCATCGATATGGATGCGCTCAATGCCTTCCTCGCGCGGCGTGCGCCGGGACGCGGGGCGTTTGCCACCGCGCGGCGCGAGAGCGATGCGCCGCTCTTTCTCAGCGGCGTGAAAAACGGCGTCCCCTGCGGCGGCGCGGTCACGGCGGTCATCCGCAACGGCGACGCCCATCCCGGCGACTATGACGCTCTGCGCAATACGCCGCGCCCCGGCCACGCGGACTTTGCCGCCCGCATGAAAGACGGCGATGCCGTCGATCTCTCCGGCGGCGGACGCTTTTCCGGACGGCTCACCGCGCCGCTGGTGGCGGCAGGCAGCATCGCCAAAACGGTGCTGGCCAGTCAGGGCGTCACCGTGACGGCCCATGTGGTGGACGAGGAAAACCTGCGCCGCCGTGCCGCCGAGGCGAAGGAACAGGGCGACAGCGTGGGCGGACAGGTGGCCTGCACCGTCACCGGGCTTACGGCGGGACTGGGCGGCCCGGACTGGCCCGACACGGTGGAGGGTCTGCTGGCCC
>OGXX01000758.1_pt1 | contig 35691 bp, 41 predicted proteins | sample 1576301 | NCBI WGS metagenome assembly OGXX01 (sample SAMEA3541469, study PRJEB24748) | human gut metagenome | biome: human gut; feature: human-associated habitat; material: faeces | place: China | collected 2012
GGATACTGTTATTTATTGAGTATATTCTATTCATTTTAAACACCTTCTTCTTTTGTTATTCTTATGTATTAATTTTACTATTTTTATGTTTTAGTGTCAATACTTTTTTAATATATATTTTTAAAGAACTAAACCACGATGCAAAAGAAAAAAACTATTGCTAGTTCTTTTATTTTAATTCATCAATATACTTTTTTAATTGTTTAGCATTACTTCCTAGAATTATTTTTAATTGATTATCTATTTCTACTACACCTTTGGCACCAAGTTTAATAATTGCATCTTTGTTGGCTTTGCTAATATCTTTTAAGGTTACTTTAAATCTTGACATATTAACTTCTGTATCAATGATATTATCTTTTCCGCCAAGGTAATCAACTAACTTATTTAATTCTATTTTAAAATCTTTTTTATTCCCTTTTACTATAGCTAAGGCCACGATTAGTAAAAAGACAATAATAATTATATATTGGTATAATTCCATTTTCTCAGCTCCTAATTTATTCTAACATTTTTTTACTTTTTTGTCTATACTCTTTTTTCTAACTAGGTTTTTAAGTAAGTAATAAATAACTCCACTGCTGAAATAAAATATTATTAAAAATAAGGATTGTAATTGGTTATTTAGTCTACTAGGTATTATTAATTGTAATAATATTAAGATAATTGATAAGAGGATGTTTTTATAGAATATTACTAGAATTTTTTCTATGTCATTTATAACTATGATGTTATGTTTTTTTAGGTAGAAGTCTCCTAGGACAATTACTAATAAATGGCTCAGTATTAAGGCGATAATACTTCCTATTATAAGAGGATAACCCATTCTATAGGATGTATCTATGATAGGTACTAAGGATATTATAAAGAATATAAAACCTATTATTATTAGCCTAAATAATTGTTTGTTTTTGTTTAGATAATGGATAATTGTGATGGTAATATCATATATTATATAAAATACTAGAAAGACATTCATTATTCCTAGGGCATAACTATATTTATAGTTATTAAATAGTAAAGTATATATGGGTTTGGATAGTAATAAGGTAATTAAACTGACTGGTATGTAGATGGATATTTTTTCTATGTAATAACTACTTATTATGTTATATTTATCGGTATCTTTACTTTCAATAATTTTTTTGATGTTATTTAAGGCAATGGTGTTTTTATATTTATATATTAAGTATATGAGTAATACTAATAATAAAGAATAAAAATAGGTATGGGTAAGTATTTCTGTTGTGTCAGTAGTACTATAATTATATCTTAAGGTAAGTACTCTATGACTAACTATTATTGATATGTAAATATAAGCATATTTTATTACGTTAATTATTGAAATATAGGTATTTGTTTTAAATATTTTTTTAATATCTAAATAGTAATTTACTTTTAATTCATCTCTAGTGATTCTTGTTTTGTTTTTCAATTTATTTTTATAGAAAATTAATATGATGGATAGTAAGATGAGTCCACTTGCTATGAAGCTTAAGGATATAATGATTAATTTGGTGTTTTTATCTATTTTAATGAAATTTAATATTAATGATGAGGTTAAGAGATAGATTGTGTTAAATATTAGGTATATGTTTAATAGGTTGTTACCTAGTTTTTTATGATTGTGGATAATTAGGTATTCGCTTATTATTTTGAAGATGAGGGTAAATAAAATGACACTTGATACTGTTATTGATAGAATTTTTAGGTTGGTGAGATTGAGGACTTTTTCTAGGTAGTATGATGTGATGTAGGTTAAGAACATGTAGATAAGGCTTAATATGCTTACTATGGATAGAACTATTTTAAATGTTTTATCTTTTATGCATATATAGTTTTTCTTTATATATCTATTTAGTAAAGGATATATTGAGACATGGCTAAGGGTGTTTATGAAGATTAAGGATAGATATAATATTAAGATTATGTTAAATATGTTAATATCTTTGGTTAGATAATAGAATGGTATGATACATAAAATTGATATAAAATAAAGGTAAAAATTACTTCTTTTCATACTGGACTCCTTACTCAAATAATAAACTGATAATTAAGATAATAATTCCTAAAGTGATGCCTATGATGCTGTTTTTTTTATTTTTGCTTTTGATTATGTGAGGTAATAATTCAAATATGGTTATATAGATTAGCATTCCTAGGGTAATGGCTAGGATTATTCCTTCTATTAGTTCACTAGTTGTGCCAATTACTAAGGATAGGGTGCCCCCGAGAAAAGTTGATAGGCTGACTAATAGCATGATTAGTAGTGTTTTTTGTTTGTTATTGTTGAATTTATAAAAGAATGATGTGATGACCATGCCTAATACTATGTTGTGTACGCCGACGCCAAGGCAGACGAACATACCCATTTTGATGGAATTGACTAGGGTACTATATACTGCCATGCCTTCTAAAATGTTATGGATAATTAAGGATATAGATGTTATTAGTGCAATGTGATATAGTTGATTCGATGTGCTTTTATTGTCGTGGTCAGGGATGAAAAGGTCTAATATTTTTAGAATTAATATGCCTATGGCTACGAAAATAATGGTTAAAGCAATGGTGCAAACAATGTTTTGGTTATTACTAAAAATTTCTATTACTTCGGGGATTAATTCAAATAGTATTAGGGATATCATGACCCCAAATCCTAATGAAGTTGAAAAATCTATGAACTTTTTATCATTTTTGAAAATAAAGGCAAAACCAGTACCTAAGAGAATAAATAGTCCTACTACTAATGTTAAAAATAATTCCATTTTATCACGTCCTATACATAGTTTATCACATTATCTAATTTTAGACAAGTAGGACAAAAGGTACTAGTGCCTTACATCACTTCACAGTGATGTGATTTCTGTTTCATAGTTGCTGTTACCAGACTACTTTGCAGACTTAAAATCCGATGGTTGCCACCGTACTAATTTCTTAATTATTAAGAAATCTTGTCCTTTCTTTATATACATTTAGTAGTAGGAATGTAGCTCTTGCTATTATTAAAGAAAAAGGGCATGATTTTGTTATATAATTGTATGTCTTATTTCTAGGGCTTTTTCAGTTATCCCGAAGTTATACGTTCCAGATAATATCTTAAAATAATATACATAATCTTCATCATAAGCATAACCTGTTAACCTGTTCTTAATCTTTTTTTTTAGTTTTTAGTTTTTAATGCTTCTTTAGAACCAAGTGCAATTGCTTTGAGCATTCTTTGGTAATCTAATTCATAGAAATTTGCATCGATGCTATATTTTAAAAATTTACTTTTTCTAATATCTGAGGCTATTATTGTATAAAGATATGTCGTATCATTATCGTTCTCACTAATATAAAGATTATTCGTAATATATTTGTTTTCTATTTCATAGTTTTTTATATTCTCCTTTCTAGGTCCTATAAATATTATAGCAGAAAAGAAAATAATTATCTTAAGAAAATATATAATATGTAAATACAATGTAAAATATTAACTACATAAGTTCTTATCTAATTCTTATATTATATGGGATTAATTTTTTTATATTTTTTTCGTGCTCTACTTGATATATCATACTTTATTATGATAATCAATTTAACTACTAATTAACTGTTTTGAGTTTGTTTTATTAATTTTATCTTTAGAACTATAACAGCGTAGCAAAAGGATAAAAATATAGTTAAATATTATATAAACAATTATCTTTAATACATAAAATAAAGTAGCGAGGTGAAATATGAATAATAATATCGTAGATAGAGCAATTAAGAATAGTAAGATTAGAGAAAAGTTACATGGAGCGGGTATATTCCCTACTCTGATTGTTGGTCCGACTGGGCCAACGGGTCCTCAGGGAAATGGGCTTGTTATTGAAGGCTCTTTTGATACTGAGGAGTATTTGAAGAAGGCTCATCCTGTTGGTAAGGTTGGCGAATGTTTTTTAGTTGGTGGTCTTTTATATGTTTGGGATGTTGATGATAATAAATGGAAAAATGTTGGCAATGTTAAGGGACCACAGGGAGAGCGTGGTCCTAAGGGTGATAAAGGCGATGCTGGTTTAGTTGGTCCTCAGGGGATACAAGGTATTCAAGGAGAACGTGGTTTAAAGGGTGATACTGGTCCGATTGGTCCAAAAGGAGAAAAAGGTGAAGTTGGTCCTACAGGTCCAAAAGGTGATACTGGCGAGAAAGGAGATACTGGTCCTATTGGTCCAACGGGTACGATGGGACCTACTTCATATGATGGTGTTGCTTTTGTTAGCTTTATGGATACTCAAAATGCAGGAACCGTTTCTTTAGGTAGAAGTCGTATTATTCCTGGTAATAGTGATATATTTGCTCTTGAAAACGGGACAGATATTAAGATTAAAAGAACTAGTATTCTTGAAATAACTTTATGTGGTAGAATTTCTGGAGTAACAAATGATAATGGGGCTTCTTTCTTTTTACAAAATATAACGGCAAATGAAAAAGTAAATGATTTAGTGTTTGATTTAGAAAAAGGGGCTACACCTGATATGGATTTTTCAGAGACAAATATGGTTGATATAGTTGGTCCGGCGACTTTGCAATTACAAACAAGTATTGAAAATCCTGGTTCTTCTAATATTAAATTTACTTATATGAATATTATTCTTAAGAGTTATAAGGCTTAAAAAAATCAAGGTTATCCTTGTTTTTTAGTATATGCTATTTTAATATGTCATTGATTTTATTTATTACTTCTTCTTTATTTTTCATGGGCTTACATTTTAAGATATTATCTTTGTTTTCAAGTATTTTTGAAGCCATGTTGGCACAGTTGAGGAAACCACATGCACCACAGTTGTAATGAGGAAGTAAATTGAGTATTTCTTCTTTTTTATCAATGTTTTTATCTACTTTATTTGATACGTTTACTAATATAATGCTTATTATAAAGGCTATAATAGTAAATATAATAATACCTATCATTTTTTAAAACACCTACAATTCTTACAATTTAAATCACATTTATTATTTTTATTGTTTATTTTATATAAATGCATTGTTAATATAATTAATAAAATAAGTAATATTAAAGCAATCATTCTATGGTAAATCTTGCAAATAACATGGCCATGATGGCAATTGTTATGAGGGCAAGTGGTACTCCTTTGTAATTGTTATTTATTTCTTTTTTATCTAGTTCTTCTCTTATGGTAGAAAATAAATATAAGATAAAGGTAAATCCTAAACTACTGCCTAAGCTATAAATAATTGCTTCTATTAAGTTGTAATTGTTGCTGATGTTTAATAGGTTTATTCCTAGAACTGCACAGTTAGTGGTGATAAGGGGTAAGTATATGCCAAGGTTTTCGTATAGTTTTTTGTTTTTTTTCTTGATTATTGTTTCTAATATTTGAACGTTCGAGGCGATTACAAAGATGAACATGGTATTGGTTAGGTATGTAGAGTTTGTCGGTTCTAAGATTAAGTAATAGATTAGATATGTAATAATGCTAGATAGTACTGTTACTGTTGTTACGGATAAGCCCATGGAAATAGCATTTTTTTTGGTGTTGGATGTTCCTAGGAAGGGGCATAGTCCTAGGAATTTGGTTAAGACTACATTTTCTACTAGGAATGCACTTAAGAATATGCTAATTAATTTCATTGTTACCACCTCTGTTTAGAAATGCCATGAGTAGGCCTAATGTTAGGAATGCCCCTGCAGAAGATACAAATATTGGGTTGTTAAGTAAGACGATATTAGGTAATTTGATTATTAGTTTGAAGCCTAATATACTGCTTAGTTTATCTATTATGGTAATCGTACCTGTTCCTAATACTTCTCTTATGAAACTGATTAGCATTAAGGATAATGTGTATGATAAACCCATTTGGAAGCCATCTTTTATGCTTGGTAATACTTTGTTTTTTGAAGCATAGTTGATGGCTCTTCCTAGGACGATACAGTTTACAATTATAAGGGGGATATATATTCCAAAACTAGAAGAAATGCTTGGTAAGTTATTTTTTAGAGTTATATCTAATGTTGTTACTAGGGTGGAAATAATTAATATATAAGCTGGAATCATGATAGTTTTAGGAATTATGCTTCTAAGAAGGGATATTATCATATTAGATAAGGCTAAGATTAGGGTAACACTTAAACCCATGATTATTGCATTTTCTAAGGTTGTAGTTATGGCTAGGGAGGAACATAGTCCTAGCATTAAGCCGAATATAGGTCCTTCTTTTAATATTCTTTTCATTTGTTTTACTCCTATTCTTTTTGTTTTTTATGATACTATGTATAGTATTAATGAGCAGATGAAAGCTAGTATTGTTAATACTAAAATTGATTTTATATTTTCTTTTTTCATGTGATCTTATCCTTTGTGATACTTTAATGTATCTTTTACCATTTCTTTTAGATATTTAGAAGTATAGGTTGCTCCACTGATGGCATCGATGGTATCTAGGTTGTTTTGATTAGTAATTAGTTTGTCTAAATAATTGGTATTTTTAATCATACTATCATAGTAATGGTCTAGTGTGTCTAATATTTCAATGTTTGTTACTTTGCTGTTTTTGATGGTTATTTTAGCATGGATGGAATCTGGGCTCATAAACCCTTTATGTTTTACTTCATAGATGGTACTATCTTGGTTTACTTCTTTATTTATTACTTGTAAATTAGTTTTCTCTTCTACTACGTTGTTTATTTTTTTGACATTAACAGAAATTATCATGGTCATTACAAAGATTATGGTTAATATAAAGATTGTATATGAGGTTTTAAGTATTTTGGAAAATCTTACGTTTATAGATATTTTGTTGATAATTGGTACGAATAGGTTCATTACTAGAATTGAGGTTAGTACTCCTTCAGGATATGGTGTTAGGTATCTTAGTGTTACTGTTAGGAGTCCTAGTAATAGTCCATATATTTTTTGGCCATAGTCAGTGATTGGGCTGGTAACGGGATCGGTTGCCATGAAGATGGCCCCGAAGAATAAGCCTCCACTTAATATTTGAAACATTGGATACCATAGTCCCACTCCATTAAGTAAGCCAATAATGGTGGTCATAGTAAAGACAGTTAGGATATAATATATTGGGATTCTCCATTTCACTGATTTTTTTACTATTAGATAAATAAAACCAATAATGCATAATAAGGCACTTGTTTCACCTATTGCTCCAGGGATGTTTCCAATAAAGAAGTTTAGTAATCCTCCGTAAGGTTTAACTACGGTATCATAGGTTCCTAAGTATTTTAAGTTGTCAAAATTGGTTAATGGAGTGGCTCCACTGATGGCATCTATTGTTTTTTCATAGTCATTTAAGTAGCCACCGGCATTCATGATTAAGGATGAATATGCAGTGATAATGAATAGTCTTCCTATTAAGGCAGGATTAAAGATGTTTTTGCCTATGCCTCCATAGATTAGTTTGCCAATAAATGAGGCAAAGATACTACCTAATATAAGTACTGTGATTGGGGTGTTTATTGGTAATATTAGGGTGAGCATTATAGCTGGGATAATACCATGGCTATTTTTTATTAGATATTTGGTATTTTTATTTTTTTCTTTTATTCTAAACCAAATATATTCTGTTAGATAAGAAGTGATAATCGATACGATTAACATTATAAGTGGTTTAAATAAGGTGTAGATATTGAAATTATTTTTGCATGCCATGATACCATTTTTATAAAAGCTATATATTATGATAGGTATTAGAGCAATGATAAAGTTATTCATTATCTTATTAGTGGTGTTATTACTTTTTAAATAGTTACCAGTTCTTTCTTGAAATTTCATTATTTTGCCTCCGTTCTAAGTTTGTTTTTGGCTTCTTTGACATATTCTCTTAGTTCTATTTTAGCTGGGCAAATATAAGAACATAGACCACATTCAATGCATTCAGTGCATTTTAATTTTTTTAGGGTGCTTATATCATTTATATTTTGTTTGATTAAGATTGGTATTAAGTTTGCTGGACAGACACTGGCACATTTACCACATGAGATACATTCGGTTGGTTTAGCAAAGTTGTCTTCCATGACAATGACACAGTTTAAATCTTTGGTAACAATTAATTCGTCAGTGGGAATGCTCGTGCCCATCATTGGTCCTCCGGCAATTAGTAATGGTTTATTTAATTTTTTATATCCTCCAATATTGTCTATCATTTCATTTATTGATGCTCCAATTTTTACTTTAACATTGGATGGTGTTTTAATAGATGGTCCTGTTATGGTGATTACTCTTTCGGTTAGTGGTCTATTATATTTTAGCATTTCATAAATAGCATAAATAGTAGATACGTTGCTTACTAGAATGCCAATTTCGGTAGGATATTTTTTATATTTAAGTCCAAATACTTCATCTATTGTGTTTCTTTCCCATCCATTAGGATAACCATTTCTAACTAAGGATAATTTGATATTTGGATATGTTCCTAAATGTTTATTAAAAATATTAATTACATCAGTATACTCTTCGTTAATGGCTATATAGGCTTCTTTAATGTTCATTATTTCTAAGATGGCATCGATGCTTTCTAATATTTCATCGGTTTTTTCTTTCATTAAAGCATAATCTGCGGTTACAAATGGTTCGCATTCAACTCCATTTACTAGTAGACATTTATAGTTATCACATATTTTATATTTAATGAATGTTGGAAAATCACTACCTCCTAGTCCTGTGATACCATGAGTTCTTAGCATTTCTAAAAATTCTTCTTTAGAATAATTACTAATATCTTTTTTGTAGCCTCTTCTATCTTCGTATTTTTCTTTGAAGTCGTTTTCGATAACAATGCATTTGATTTTGTTTCCATTGTTAATTATTCTTTTGTTTCCTGAAACAACATAACCTGATACTGAGGAATGTATTGGAAAGTTAATGCTTTTGTTAATGGCAATGACACTGCCTTTGTAAACATAATCTCCTTCTTTAACTAAATGTGTATATTTGACACCATTTTTGCTTTCAAGTGGTATGTATATTACTTGTGGTTTGGTGTGTTCTACTATTTTTTTATTGCTTGTACTTTTTTTTATATTTGGTATTTTTACTATTTTGCTCAAAATATCACTCCTAATTCTTTCCTTAATTATACATTTTTTTTAACAAAAAGAAAAGATAAAAACGTATATATTTTTAAAAATTGGTCATAATTATAAATGGTGATAGAATGAAAAAGAAAAAAAATGATTCTAAATGTAAATGCCATGAAATAGATGTAAATGATGTTACTAAAGAGGAAAGTGCTTTAGAGGATGCTGATTATGACATGGATGAAGATTTAGAAGAAGAAGAAGAAGAAGAAAACGAATAAGTTCTCTTCTTCTTTTTTTTAAAACATACTAATTACTAGTATTTTCTTGTGTACACCATTCAAAATCTTGATTGTTAGGTCCACATCCTAAATTATAATATGTTGAGTTAGATTTAAAATTGTTTCCAATAGATATACTGCTACTTGTACCATCTTTTAAGAAATTAGAACTTCCATCATTATTTATTTGAGTCCATGAGGTGTATTCATTTCCTGATTTGTTATTATAGCCTCTTATTTTTGAAATTATGTCATTTGTTAAATCTATACTATATTCTAACTTATTATAACTATCTTTTAGTTTTGCTTTATTAGTAATACTTTCATACCATTCTTTCCAGTTATTACTAGCATTTCTACTTGGAAATGGGTCTCCTAAGGTTATTTGTCTATAGACATAAAAGTCTTTCATCCCACAGTTTTTATAATATTCAGGGTGTTTTTTTAGGTATGCAGAATTTCTACAACATTTATATTCGTCAGTTTTTGGATTACATGTTCCTCCAGATGGTCCACAGTCATGTTTAGGACAACCTGGTATTGTAACACCAAATCCACAAGATTCATCTCCAAAGTTAGATGTTAATGTTGATGATATTTTTTTAGGACTTTTATTTATTGGAAATACTTCACCATATATATATGGCGAATCAACTTTAACTTTAATCGTATATCCCATTGTATTATCAGTGCCAGTTCCTGCTTCAAATACTACTTTTGCATTACTTTCTGGTATTGCATTTACTGGTATATAATATCCATCTCTAATATTTTGCCATAGTTTATTGTTATATTCACTAAATTGTTTTTGATTAAACTTACCTGTTAATGAATAATTTTTATAATTACTATTCCATACATATTTAATTTCAGTGTTTTTAATATTAATATAGGCCTTTGGAACTGTAAATGTATAAAAGTTTCTAATATTACCACTTAAGGCTTTAACTGTTTTTGGATTATTATTTTCATCTGGTATCATAGGTCCTAATGTTTGTATATCATCGCCTGTGGTAGTTTTAGTAGTAACTGTAGTTTCTGATTTGATTGTTGCGGGTGTTACAGAAGTTTCTACCTTATCACATGCCGAATGTCTTTTACCCTCGTGTTGAACGCAATCATAACTTGTAACAGTGTATGTATCACAATAAAGTCTTTCACAAGGATATTCATAACCACAAATACATCTAGTTTTCCATGTCTTACCATACTTATCTGTTTCTTCACACTCACCCCACACAGGTTTGGGATCACATGGATAATCTCCCCTATAAGAACCAGTATAGGTCCACGTTTCTTCAAGATATGTTGAAGAAGCAAAATGAGCCTGACCTCCTAATGTTCTATGATATAGATCCCATTGTTCTGCAGATAATAAACCACAATCTTTAATAGAGCAATCTTTTTCTTCTTTCTTAGCACGTGATTTTTTCTTTTTCGGTTCTTGATGATCAAGGTATGCTTGACTAGGTGATTTACTACAAGTTGTCTCTGTCCAAGAGCCAACAGCCTCCCAATTGTAATAATATTGTTTAGGACAGTCCACTAATGTTTCCCAGTCAATGGATCCATCATATTTTACTTCAAAATAAACTCCTGTTCCTGGAGAAAACATAGAACCTACTTTATCACTAACTAATGATTTTGCTTGACTAAGATTTAACTTATGTGATTCATTTGCTTTTACTTTAACAATTAAAGGTCCATCAACATATGAATAATATCCATATGCCATACACTCTAAAGAACTTTCAGCATCTGCTAATAATATTTGGTCATATCTATTTGCATAAGAGGCATTATTAACTGTACTACATTCCCCGTTGGTCTCATATGAGGCTTGTTCGACTTCTTCATTACTACAATCACCCTTTATACATAAACTACCGCTTGATGTTTCTTTGATTGTCCACCCGTCGCCAGTACATGTTTCTTTTAATACAACAGTATTATAAATACCATCTCCTCCTTGATTACCAGGGAGCATAAAGGGTGTACAATTTGTTTTATTTTTATCACAATATTTCATCATTGTCGTAACTGGTTTAAATCTACACATCTCTGCATTAACGTTTTTTAAAGGTAATAAGCAAATAATTAATATTAATATATTTAAATATAATTTATTTTTTTTCATTACTTTGCACCTCTATTTTGAAATTATTTTTCTTTATTAGTTTCTTTTTACCATTAGTTTTCTTTTTAAGTAATACTATGATTCCAATAATCAATATAATTATTCCTAGTATTAAGAATATATAGTATTCTTTAAAGAAATTAATTAGTTTATCTAACCAAGTCTTTTTAATATCTATTGTATCTTTCTGGTTGTCATCTTTAGAGACTTTTATATTTTTTGCTTTATTTTCTTTTTTATATTGAGTTAATCTTTTATTAAAAGTATCTTCTTCTATTTCAAATTGATAGTTTTCATTACATAATACAAATTTATTCTTGTCGACGTCTTTGCATTCTTCTCTATCAGCATAAACATTATATTTAGGAATATTAATAGTTATAGTTCTAAATATTTCGTTCTTACAATAAGCACTGAAAGCTTTTACATAAAATGTGTATGTTCCATTTTTAATACCATATGTTGTATAATTACCATCATCAGCATTTAATCCACTTATTCCTAAAGGTATTTCATAATTAAATAAAGCAAGTCTTTCGTGTAAGCCATTTACTTCTATCATGTAATAATCTTTATTAACAGAACCATCTTCATTGTAATAGTTATCCATTCTTTTAAACTGAACTTTTATTTGGTCTGCTAACTTTTTATATATTGCATATTCTTCCTTATCACAAGTATATTCTTCGGCTTTTATAATACTGCTGTTTGATAACAAGCAAAATAACATAAATAAAACTACATACAACTTATTTCTTTTTAATTTCATAATCATTCACTCCTATTTTCTATAACTAACTACAAAAAAACTAAATAATGGCCTAGCATAAAATTACTAATCCTTTATTTAGTTTTAATTTGATATAATTATTTTTTATGTTTAAAATATTATAATGTTTAAGTCCTCTCCATACATATGTACGTATATTGTGATTTATTGAATACATTTTATTCATTTTAAACACCTCACATATCTTTTACTTTCATATTAATTCTACTATTTTTATTTATAACTGTCAATAACATTTTAGAAAAATGTCGAAAATTGTTGTAAATTAATAATATACTAGAAATTGTTTGTATACTATGATAGAATTTAATTGGTGGTTATATGTGTTTTAAAAGAAAATATTATTTATATATAATTGTTATAATTATTATAGTTGGTATATTTGGAATATTATTTATTAAAAATGAACAAAAAAAGAAAGAGGAAATTAATTTTATTAATTCTATTATTATGAAAGATAATGATTATAAATATGATAAGTTATCAACTAAGATATTTAAAAGAATAATTCCTGATTTAAGGAATTATTTAACGGATAAGGGAATAATTAATTTATTTAATAATATTAATAGTATTAAGTATGTACCATATGATAGTAATAATCCAAACAAAAATCTTTATAATAGAGCATTTAATAGTAGTGGAAATATTACTATTAATTTAAAGGAAAGTGAGAATGAGAATAATTATAATGAATTAGTTCCTCTTTTGACACATGAGATATTACATTCTCTTGGAGATTTTAAGAATGAAAAATTAGGTTTAAATGATTATGATTATTATTATAATAGAAATTATTTATTAGAAGAAGGAATGAGTTATATAGTATCACAAGAAATTACTAATTATATTGAGTTTACTTCATTAGTTTTATATGAAAAAGAGCCTTTTATGATGTTTATGTTAGATAATGATTTAAATATAAATAAAAGAACTAATCGTGCATATTCTATTGGTTATAATGTTGCTTATAAGATAAAGGCATTAGGATGTTTTGATGCTTTGATAAATTCTAATATTAATGGTAATTTTAAGAGTTTAAAGAGTTGTTTTAATAAGTTATATGATATAAGTGATGTAAATAATTTCTTTGATTTAGTGGATAAGATATTTTTATATATTATTTATCCTAATAAGATATTAACTAATGAGGAAGTAGAAATTATATATGATATGAAAATAGATAATATATATGATTTACTTTTTGATTTAGAAAATACTACGATTAATATGTTATCTATTTATTATAAGAATAATAGAAATATTAATATTAAGAAAGAATTAAATAATTATGAAAAGAATGGTTTAATATATTATAAAAAAGATAATATATTTATAAATGAATCCTATGATAAATTAAAAGGAAATTATTAATATATTATCTATGTAATTATTTAATATTATTTAATATTATTTATGATTACATTGTTATCATATAATCTAACTATTTTACTGTATTTTTCATATAGTCTAATATAGTCTTTGTTATAATTTGTGTTCATTTCACTAAATGGTATGATTTCATTGTTTTTATAGTTTTCATCATAATAGTTATAGATTAGTTCGTTGTTGGTGTTTTCTATTTTGATTTTATTGTTTTTTTTAGTAATAGTTAGTTCACTTAGGAGTCCTATTACGTATAAATAGTCTCCATATTCATATGTTTTGGAAGAAATAATTCTACCAAGTGAATAGAATACTAAAGTATTATTTATTTTTTCTATTGGTTGTATTCCATAAGGGTGATGACCTATTATTATATCAACGCCTAGGGAAGTTAAGTATTTAGCTTGTCTTTTTTGTTCTTCGTTTGGGGTAATACCTAACTCATTACCTTCACCCCAGTGCATTGATACAAAGATTACATCAACTTTATTTCTTACTTTTTCTATATCTTTTTTTGCTTGTTCATCACTGTAGATATTGACTAAATAAGGTGATTCTTCGTAACCTTCAGGTATATTTAATCCGTAGGTGTAACTTAAAAGTGTATAGGTAATACCATTTTTCTTTTTTATAACAATATTATCTCTATCTTTTTGGTTAAGGTAACTTCCTGATGTATAGATATCTTTTTGTTTATTCCAAAATTTTACTGAATTGGAGGCGCCAAGTTCACTTTTATAGCAATATCTATGACCATTTACTACGCCTAGTTCTCCATCAAAGGTATGGTTATTGGCAAGGCTTATCATGTTGAAACCGGTGTCTATCATATCTAGTCCAAATTCACTTGGGGTGTTGTAGCAATCATAACCTAAATAAGCAAATTGACTGCCACTTATGGAAGTTTCTTGGTTATAATATTTTATATCATAATTTTTTATATAGTTTTTTATTCTTTTAAACATTGGTTTGAAATTATATGTATTTGTTTTTTCGTTGTACGCATCATCTAAGGTATTTTGAGTAACAAGAGTATCACCTGCCATGATGACTGTGAGTTTATGGGTTTTATTTTTTATTAAGATTAAACTTGTTAGTAAAATAATAATAATAATAAATACTATATAATAATATTTTTTCATAAAATCAACTACCTTGAGATAATTATAACACATTTTATTATTTTTTTTGACAAATATAAAAAATTATGCTATTATTAGTATGTAAGCAAATTGTTTTGCATAAAATAAAAAAGAGGAGCATTTAATTCTGCAAGTGAATGTCGCCTCTAAAAGTTTTAGAAAAGACACTCTATAAATACTTGAGAGTGTCTATTTTTTATTGCTATAATAGTATAAAGTTATAATAAACTATCAAAAGAAAATAATACTAACAATTATTTGTTAGTATTATGATAATAATTAAATTCAGCTAAATTTTCACTTACCCACTCTAAGTCATCTAGATTATTATTACTATATAGATATTGCTCAATATCAAAAATTAATTCACTTAATTGATTATATTTTTTATAATTAATTTGATATTTATTTAAAATATCTATCTGTTTTTCATTTAAATATATGTCGTTAAAATGATATTTTATTAGGGCTGTTTCATTTAAGTGAATTAGGTTATCTATACTAACTTCACAGTTATTTATTTTCATATAGTACCTCAAGAGATTTGATTAGGCCTAGTTTTCCGTATGTATATGTTAGGGAGCCTTGTTGATAAGCAATGTAAGGACTTTTCATTGGACCATCACATGATAGTTCGATGGATGAACCTTGGGTGAATGATCCTGAGGCCATGATTATTTGGTGGTTATACCCTGGCATATCAGTTGGAATCGGTAAGACGTGAGCATCGATGGCAGATGCACTTTGAATACCTTGAATATATTTGGTGAGTTTATCAGCACTGGCAAAGGTTATTGCTTCGACAATGTCGGCTCTTTCTTCATCATATCTTGGTGATACTTGAAAGTCTAATTTTTCTAATACTAGGCTAGTTAAAATAGCTACTTTGACACTTGAGGATACAACACTTGGGGCAAAGAATAAGCCTTGTAATAATGTTTTGTTGGCTCCTAGGGATGGTCCTACTTCTTTGCCTTGTCCTGGTACTGTTAGGCGATCTGCGACTAAAGAGATTAGTTGTTTGCTTCCCGCTACGTAAGCACCATTTGAGGCAATCCCACCTCCTAGGTTTTTGATTAGAGAACCAACGATTATTGAGGCTCCTACTTCGATAGGGCTTTTATCTTCGACAAATTCGCAGTAACAGTTGTCAACCATGATGATAACGTTTTTATCTATTTTTCTAATGAAACTAATTACTTTTTCTAACTTATCTATAGTTAGGCTTTTTCTTTTTGAGTATCCCCTGCTTCTTTGTATTTCGATTAGTTTGATATGTTTTTCTTTTAATTTTTTTTCTATTTGGTCATAATTGAAATCATCATTTATTAAGTCTATTCCTTCATAGTTTATGCCATATGATTTTAGGGAACTTTGGTTATCAATGATACCAATTACTTCATCTAGGGTGTCATATGGTTTTCCTGTTATCGATAGCATGGTGTCGTTTGGTCTTAGTAAGCCAAATAGTGTTACGGTTAGAGCGTGAGTTCCTGATATGAATTGGTTTCTAACTAGGGCATCTTCGCTTCCTAAGATGTGGGCAAATATTTTTTCTATTTTGTCTCTTCCTACATCGTCGTAACCATATCCGGTTGAACTTACAAAATCGGTATCTTGTAAGTGGTATTCGTGGAATGCATCAAGTACTTTTTGGCTGTTATTGTATTCTATTTTGTTAATGTTTTCAAAGATATGGGTGCATTCTTTTTCACAACTGTTAACTAATTCAATTATTTTATTTTTATCCATTGGTACCTCCATCTATTTTTATAATAGTATTGTTGATATAACTTGCTTTATCACTGGCTAAGAAGGCTACGACGTTAGCGATTTCTTCGGTTTTGGCAAATCTATGCAGATATATTTTATTTTCTTCTTCTTTTTTGAATGTTGTATCTAAATTTTTGTTTATATCTGTATCCATCCAGCCGGGGCATATGCAGTTGACATTAATATATGGTTTATAGTATAGAGCCATATTTTTGGTCATGGATATGATACCTGCTTTAGATGCGTCATAGTCAATGCTTTCAGGGTAATAGCAATTGATAGCATTGTTGGAAGAGATGTTAATTATTTTTCCTTGCTTGTTTTTGAGCATTGTTCTTCCTACGTATTTGGTTACTAAGAATGTGCCAATTATATTGACATCTAGTATTTTTTTGAATGATGTACTTGTTTTTTCTTCATAAGGGGTGTCTTTGGTATAGGCAGAGTTGTTGACTAGAATGTCTATTTTTTGACATTTTTTTAGTATTTTATCGACCATGTTTTCTACTTCGTTTTCGTTAGTTATATCACACTTAATTACGTATGTATCTATGTTATATTTATTTTTGATTTCTTGTTCTAAGGCATAGGCTTCTTCTTTTTTATTGTGGTAATGAATTACTACGTTAGCACCCTCTTTGGCTAGAACGCGTATTATTTCACTGCCTAAAGAGGAAGTAGAGCCTGTTACTAAAGCAACTTTTCCCTCTAAATTCATTTTAACACTTCCTTATTTTTTATATCTATTTATAAATTCGTTTTTATATTCTAAGAATCTATCTTCTTTGATGCTGGTTCTAATGTTTTCACATATTTTAATCAGGAATCTTAAATTGTGTATTGATAATAATCTTTGGCCAAATGTTTCGTTTGCTATGATTAAATGTCTAATATAGGCTTTGGTGTAGTGTTTGCAGGCATAGCAATCGCATTCATTATCTATTTTTGTAAAATCATCTTTATATTTAGCATTTTTTAGGTTAATTTTGCCATCTAAAGTGAAGGCATGGGCATGTCTTGCTAGTCTTGTTGGTAAGACACAGTCAAACATGTCAATACCACGAAGGACTCCTTCAAAGATGTCTATTGGTTCCCCTACTCCCATTAAGTATCTTGGTTTATCGGTAGGTAAATATCTAATGCCATCATCGATCATTTTATACATGGTTTTTTTGTCTTCACCGACACTAGTGCCCCCGATGGAATAACCGTCAAAGTTTAATTTTGCTGTTTCTTTGGCACTGTACTCTCTTAAATCTTGATATTCGCTACCTTGGACAATACCAAATAGGCTTTGTCTTTCGTTTTTGTGGTTGTCTTGGCATCTTTTAGCCCATCTTAGGGTTCGTTCGGTACTTTGTTTAGCATATTCATAAGTGGCAGGATATGGAATGCATTCGTCAAAACACATGGCTATATCACTGTCTAGTTTGTTTTGAACTTCTATTGATTTTTCTGGGGTTAGAAACAATTCGTGGCCATCAATGTGGCTTTTGAATTTAACACCATTTTCGCAGATATCTTTTGGTTTTGCTAAGGAAAATACTTGGAAACCACCTGAATCTGTTAAAATGGGGCCATCATAATTCATGAATTTATGTAATCCCCCGGCTTTATCGACAATGTCTTCACCTGGTCTTAACCAAAGGTGATAGGTATTAGATAGGATTACGGCTGAATGAATTTCTTTTAATTCTTCAGGAGATAATGTTTTAACCGTAGCTTGAGTACCAACGGGCATGAACATTGGGGTATCATAAGTACCATAGTTGGTTTCTAGTGTTCCTAATCTGGCATTTGAATTGTTATCTTTTTTTATTAAGTTATATTTAATTTTCATAAACTCCTCCTTGACATCAAACAATAAATATTATATCATATTATTTGGAATTAGAGGTAAGCAATATGGAATTAACAGAAAAAAAATGTGCAGAAATAAGTAAAAAGGCAAATGATTTTATTAAAATGTATAAGGAACAATTAGAAAATTATGATATTAGGGATAATTTTTTGGATATAGCTTTGGATAGCTTTGATAATGAAGATGATATGAAGTTGTTTAAGTGTTTTGTTATATTTAATAATCCAAAGAGGTTTTTGAATGATTATAAGGAGAATAATCATGATGTTATTGCAATATCTAAGTTATATCAAACAAACAGTGATATTGTTAATCTATTTTTAGAAGTTTTGACTACTTTTTCTAGTTCTAATGGTAAGAAGATTAGGCCGACTAAGCAAAATTTAAGAAATAGAAGACAAAATTTAATCGAGGAAAATAGAAGATTAAGAAATAGAGTTATTGAACTTGAAAATATGTTGAAAGAAAAAAATGCTTCGCCTGTTAAAAGGTAGCATTTTTTTAATCTAATACTTTTTCTATGAAGTTATCGGTGGTATTAGTAATTAATACTAGTTTAAATGATTCATTTAAATATATTAAACTGTTATCTGTTACTGTTTCATTATTTATGTTATATAGTTTTAGTAATTCTTGGTTTGTTAATACTTTGTTATTTTTGATATCGAGATTGTATATTAGAAATTCACATTGATAGTTTTTATCAGCGTCGTCTCCACAGAAATGGATTACTAAGGATAAGATGTTGTTGTCTGGATCAATGCTATAAAAGTAAGTAGATAGGTATTTAATATTTTCTTTGTTATATAAGTCTTTATAATATTTATATTTTGTTTCGATGGTTTCGTTTATTTTGGTAATGGTATCACTGTCTTCGTTGATGCTGATAATTGGTAGGATTAGATAATTGTCTTCGTATGTTTTAAATTTTTCTAGTTCTTTTATATATGTTATTTCATCATCACATTTATCTATGTTGCAACTACCCTCTTTGTCTTCTAGGTATTTTCTGTTTTTACCTCCATCGTAGATAAATATGACATAATATAGACCTATTAATAGAACTAAGACCATTATAATTAAAAATGTTATTAATTTATTTTTTTCTTTCATAATCACCACTTTATTAAGTATAGCACGTAAAGGTAAATTAGTAAATTGTTTTTTATTTTTTTCTATGCTGTTATGGTGATACAAATTATTTATTGAATGTTTAGGTCGTTTAAATCCTTTATTTTTCTATATTAGTTAGAAATAATGAAAAATTTAAATTTTTTGGAAACAAATGTTTGACAAAACAAAAAATATGTGTTATTATGAATACGAAGGAGTGATTTATATGAAAGAAAAACTAACTTACAAACAAGAGCAAGTACTTAATTATGTTAAAGAGTATATTGCTAAGCACAAGTATCCACCTGCAATAAGAGATATTTGTAAAGGATTAGGTCTTAATTCACCTGCCACTGTGCATGTTCATTTGAATAGACTTGAAGAAAAAGGATATTTGAAGAAGGATAACTTTAAAAATAGAACTATTGAATTATTAGTTGATAATGAATATGAAAAGAAGAATGAGGATGTTGTTAATGTTCCTTTATTAGGAAAAGTTACTGCAGGTAATCCTATCTTGGCTATTGAGATGCCAAATGAACACTTTAGTTTACCTACTTATTTAGTACCAAAGAAGAAAGAGGTTTTTGTATTAACAGTAAGTGGTAATAGTATGATTAATGCAGGAATATTTGATAATGATATGGTTATTGTTGAGAAATGTGATACTGCTAAGAATGGTGATATTGTCGTGGCAATGACTGAAGAAAATGAGGTTACTTTAAAAAGATATTTTAAAGAAAAAGGACATTTTCGTTTACAACCTGAAAATGATTACATGGAACCTATTATCTTAGATAAGGTAACTATTTTAGGTAAAGCTATTGGTTTATATCGTAAGTTTTAATATATTAGCAAGTAAGAATAATTATTCTTACTTGTTTTTTGTTTTAAATATAGAAAAACTAATAAATTGTGTTCTTTATTAGTTTTACTAATTGTATATATCTTTAATCATTACTTATTTTTTTCTTTGTCTTCTTCGCAAAGTGCACTGATATCGACATCTAAAGCTTTAGCTATTCGGTAAATCGTTTCTACTGAAAAAGATTTTTGACCTTTTTTTGATTCAATTCTTCTTATGAATTCATGAGATAAATCTACTTCTTCAGCTAATTGTGCTTGGGTAATACCCTTTATTTTACGGTACTTTTTGATATTTTGAGCAATAATTAAATATATATCACGATAATAATTTTTATTTTCTTTGTCCATATATCCATTCACCTTACTATAATTCTCTCATATATAAAAAGATTTTTATGTAAATAGTTAGTTTACTTTTTTACAGAATTTACCATATTTTGGTTCATTTTTTGTAAAATTTTCTTTTCGGTGCGGGAAACTTGAACTTGATTGATACCTAAATAAGCCGAAACTTCTTGTTGTGATTTGTCTTGGAAATATCTAAATTCTAAAATTTGTTTTTCATAGTCGCTTAGTTTATCTAGTTCGTTTTGTAGATATATTTTATCTAATTGGCTTGTGTTTGTGGCTGGGATTACATCATATAAGAATAAGTCTTTTTCATCACTAGAGATACATCTATCTAGGCTATCAACGCTTTCATTTAAAAGATTTATGGTGTCAATGATATGCTCATCTATTTCTAGGAACGATGCAAGTTCATAGTTAGATGGGACTCTCATTAGCTTTTGGGTGAGCAGTATTCTTGCTTCATTTATTTTGCGACTTAGTTTTTGGTTTTTTTCGCCCATTTTTATTGTTTTAAATGATGTTACATATTCGTATACACTACCTAAAATATAGTTGTATGCGTATGTTTGAAATTTTGCATTAGAATTTGGATTATAATTTTTATATGCTTTCACTACCCCCATACATGCTACTTGGTATAAATCATCTTGTTCATAATAGCAGGTATATTTACTGATTATTTTATAAATTATGTTTTGAATGTTATTATCCATAATTATGTCAGTAAGAGTATTTATCATATTTCTTCTTTTAGCCTCCTAAATACTTCGATTTCACTGCTGAGTTTGTCTATTTTCATTTTTAAAAACATGTTAGATAAGTTATTGTCTATATCACCACATAGGAATAATTTGCCATGGTTTTTCTTTATTAAGTTATAATTGTTTATAATGAATTTAATGTTGAAGTAATCATTTTGTTTTATTTCATTAAAGTTTAAAACAATGTATTTTATTCCTATTTTTTTTATAATGTTATCTAAGCTTTCTTTGTTTATATCAAAATCGCTTTTGTTTATTGTATTTTCTATTCGCACGAATAAGATGCCTTTGCGAAACTCTAAATTGAATTTAATAATTCTCACCTCGTGTTTAAAGTTTAGCACTTTTTTTATTTTGTTTAAACATTATCGACAAATGATCCTATTTATTTCGTTCGACATTTTTTTCTTATGATATATAATGTTATGGTGATTATGGCAATAACGACTGTAATATAATAACTATTTTTCTTTTGTTTCGTGTTTGAGGGTGCTAATTTATCTATATTATTGGAAGTTATTTTTATAGTATTTGGATTAGTGTTAGTGATTCTATTGATTTCTTTAATGTATTCATATTCAGTATTTCCTTTACCAATTATATCTTCATATTTGTATAATACTTTTTTAGTAGCGTAATCTTTAAGATAACCTTCTACATTTTCATGATATTCGTCATCATAATATATTTTTTCAATGTTATAGTGATATGTTAATACATCTTGGTAACGGCATTTTTTATCCGTATTTATTATTTTAGTAAAATCGTTTTCTATTATATTTTCTCCTTCTATAATATCTGTGTAAAGATTTTGATTATTTTTGTTTATCCATTCTTTATCAATAAAATTATCTATTCCTGTAAAAGTATAATGCTTGCTAAAAATATAATCTTCTTCTAAATCATGATAAAAATATACAGAAAAGAAATCATATATTTCATTAGTTTTTAAATATAGATATAAGTCATTGGCATCACATTCTTCTTCAAGAGCAAAAATAGCATAGGCTGTGGTATAAAAATAATTATCACTTGGAATATAGTTATCACTATAATCTATTACTTTATAATTAATATTCTTATTATGACTCTTAATAATGATTTCCTCAATTTTATTATTTTTTGAGATATTTTCTATCTTCATGTATTTAATGTTTTTGATGGTTTTGTATTTGGTAATATCTTTATATTCAATGTTCCTATATTCACTTTTTGGACAAGTATTTTCCCACTTTGAATATTCACTTAGTATAGTGTCAGTAGTGTCATTGTATGGATATTTGTCTAGGACAATATCATGTAGTAGGTATTCACCCTTTTTTTCTTCTTTGTACCACTTATATAGTGTTTTTGTTTCATAAACCAGATTATCACTCTCTTCTTTTCTTTCGGTCCACACATCGTAAGTTACTGCAGAAACTTTACGTGCAATAAAGAAAATAAATAATGATAGAATAATTAAATTTATTTTTTTCATGAGTTCCTTTCTTGCGGTCCCTCTAACTATATATATAGTCAAAAAAAATGGAGATTACTTTTTTTTTCTAAAATTTCTTTATTATTTTTTGAAATTTGACACTTAAAAGTGTAAAATGGGAATTATTTAATCTAAAAAATGAATAATATGTATTAATTATATATTTTTGGTTATATATATTTATAGGAGGCTATTTATGAGCATGCGTGAATATATAATTAATAATTTTAAGGAAGATAGTGTTGATTCAATTAAAACTTCAATTGAAGATTGTATTTCTTCTAAAGAAGAAGATCCCCTGTTTGGTTTAGGGGTTTTATTTGAACTGGCTTGGAAAAATAGCAATGATGAATTTAAACAAAATGCTTTAAATAATATTAAAAAAGCTCTCAATTAAGAGAGTTTTATTTTTTTTACTTCTATTTTTTTTGTTTTAATTTTTTTAATTTCTTTTCTTTTTTGATATGTGTTATCTAATTTACCATAACCCATAAGTTCATTTAATGAATCAATTGTTTCATCTATATCTTCTTTTTCCTTTATTTCATTATCACAGTACCCTATTAGTTCATTTAAAGTACCTATTGTTTCTTTTTCTATATTCATAACTTACCTCCTCTAAGTGATTTATATTCTATCATAGATATTTATTTTGTCAACTTTTTTATTTCTTCCTTTTTTCTTGTATGATATTTAAATAATTCCATAACTACTACTAAAGGGATGGTTAGTAAGAATAAATATAAGATATCTAATATAGGTAAATATATTAGACCTAAGATATTACTAAGAAAATCTACTTCTGTTGCTAGGACTTGTAAAATAAGAATAATTATAATAGCAATAACAATAAATGGATTATTTTTAAATCTGTTTTTTAAGATACTTGATTTCTCACTGCGACAGTTAAATACATGAACATTTTGCATAAATACCATTAAAGTAAGAATATAACTTCTAGCAATATTTATATCTATTTTTCTTATATTTATTAAGTATAACCACATCATAAAAACCAATATACCTATGGTAATACCTGATATCATTATCTCTTTTATAAGTAATTTATTAAATAATGGTTCTTTAGAATCACGTGGTGGTTTATTCATAATATTATCTTCTTTTTTTTCATAGGCTAAAGCAACATCTTGGATACCATCAGTAACTAGATTTAGCCATAGTAATTGAACGGCAAGTAAAGGAACAGGCATATCAAATAAGATAGCAAGCATCATAAATAATAACTCAGATACTCCACAAGAAAGAAGCATATATATTATTTTTCTTATATTAGCATAGGCAATACGTCCTTCTTCTATACCATGTACTATAGATAAGAAGTTATCGTCGGCTATAATCATGCTACTAGTATCTTTGGCTACATCAGTACCACTTCCTAATGATATACCAATATTAGCACTCTTTAAGGCTGGTGCATCGTTAACACCATCTCCAGTAACCGCGACAAATTCACCATTTCTTTTAAATGATTCTACTATTTCTAGTTTTTGCATGGGACTAACTCTAGAAAATACTTTCTTGGTTTTTACTAAATTATCAAATTCCTCAATACCTTTTTTCATATATTTTTCTAATGTTATTCCATCTACTACTTCATCATAATTAGAAGCTATATCAATACTCTTAGCAATAGCATAAGCTGTTTTTGGATGGTCTCCAGTTATCATAACAACTTTTAAAGATGCTCTTTTACATTTATTAATAGCTTCGGTTACTTCATTTCTAACTGGATCAATAAATCCAACAAGTCCTACAAAAATTAAATCTTTAATATTTTCTTCTTTTAATTCTTTATCAAATAAATTATATGCTAAAGCAATAACACGATATCCTTTAGAAGATAATATTTCATTTTGTTTTAATATTTCTTCTTTATTAATTTTAATTAATTTATTATTTTCTTCTACATAACTACAAAATTCTAATATTTTTTCAGTACTACCTTTAACAGTAATATAATTCTTATTTTTATCTTTATATAAAACACTAGAATATTTATTCTCTGATTCATAAGGAATCATATCTATTTTTTTATATTTATCTTTATTTTTATATATATCTACTTTATAACCTAAAGATAAGAATGCTATATCAATTGAATCTCCAAAATGATACCATTCATTATCTTTATATGTTAAATATGCTTCATTATTAATAATACCTAATGTAGAAATAAGTTTAATCTTATCAATATTATTTTTATCATTAATAACAACACTTCCATTTCCATTATAACCACTTCCTAATACTTCAAATTCTAAACCATTAGATAGCATTATAATTTTAGCTGTTTGTTCATTTAAGGTAAGTGTTCCCGTTTTATCTGTTGCAATTAAAGTACAACTACCTAAACTTTCTACTGCATTTAATTTCTTTACTATTACATTCTTTTTAGCCATCTTACTAGATGCTATAGATAATGTTAAAGTAAGCGCAATAGATAATCCTTCAGGTATTGCTGATATAGATAAGGCCACGACTAAAAAGAAAATATCTTTCATAATATAACCTTTAAAAAATAATATTAAAGTTATTAATATACTAATTATTACTATAATAAAACTAATATCTTTAGTAAATTTCTCTACTCTAATTGTTAAAGGTGATTTTTCTTTTTTAGTTATCATTACACTTTTAGCTATTTTGCCTACTTCTGTATTAACAGAAGTTGCTACAACAATACCAATAGCCCTTCCTGATAAGATAGTAGTACCAGCATATACCATATTACTTTTAGTTAAAGTATTTTCTTTATTAATTAAATTATTCTTATATATAGAAATAGATTCTCCTGTTAAAATAGATTCATCCACCAATAAATTATATGTATTTATTAACCTAATATCCGCCCCAACAATATCTCCTGATTCTAATAATACAATATCCCCAATAACTACATCAGTAGAATCAATACTAACTTCAATACTATCTCTTAATACTTTAGTCTTTACTTTAATTAATTTTTTAAGGGAATTGGCACTACTACAGGCTTTCCATTCTTGATATGTTCCCATGATTAAATCTAATAGAATAACAAAAGTAACAAATATTGCATCTAATTTTTCACCTATTATTAGAGATAAAATAACAGTAATAAAAAGAATAATTGTCATAGGATTAATAAACTGATTAATAAATATCTTAAATATATTATCTTTCTTTTCCTTAGGCAATATATTCTTACCATATCTCTTTAACTTAATATTTGCTTCTTCATTACTTAAACCATTCTTATTAGATTCTAATTCTTTTATTATTTTTTCTACTTCTATTTCATTCCATTTATTCATATTATCCCCAAATAATTATTTTTTAAAAGTGAATTATCAAGTCCTTCTCTGCCTATACTGGCAGGGGAAGGACTTATATCTATCTAAAGTCCAACTTGAAATGGATTATTTATACTTCCATCTCCCCCAGTAATATAGACATTAGAGTTTAGATATAGGACTGGGCGAGCACCTAGCCCACATTCAGCACCGCTTCTGTTCACGCTCGCGGCACTAAGGACACTGAACACGTAATTAGCATTACTAGAGTAAGGAGACAATGTCCATTCTAATCCATTTTTTAACATCCAAGCATTTCCTCCACAGGTTGTATTACTATAACTTTTTAGTGATACACTAGAATGATTACAACTAGAGTTTTTTACTGAATATCCATAATCACTAGCATACATTAATCCTACTTTGGCTGTTGTTACTATTGGTGTACCACTTGTTGTTCCTCTTTCTGTTTTATATGTTACTTCTGCTGTTTTATCATATTCGCTCCCTCCTAAATTCCATGTTGCTGTTTCAATGTAATCTAATTTATTCTTTAATCCTATTTTTGTAAAATCACATGGTTTTGTTACTGAAGTAGAAAAGAAATTACAAGTACCTGATGTAGAATTTAAATATAAATTATTTAGGATGTTAGTATTTAGTTCTCCTGTTGTCCAATTATTTGTCGCATCTTTATCCCAACCAGCATCTTTATCCCAAGCAAAACTTCCTATTACATCATTTCTTATTATTTTAACGGTATTATTTGTAGATGGTGCTCTGTTACCTAAAGATGTAGCACTTGTTGTAGGTGTTCCACCAGGAAAAGCTCCAATTATTCTCCATAATTCATTATTAAACCATACATAATTATTTACTTCTGTATCTGTTCCTTCATATCTATATTCTGTATATGTAGTATTATCATCAAAGGTATGATCTTCTTTAAATATATTATTAGTTCCATCTATGTTATTCCATAATGATATTATTTTATCATATGCTTTACTTTTAGTATTAGATGTAAAACTAACTTTACATTTACTAGATTTACTTAAATTACTAACTACCATTTCCCAATTATCATAATCCCAATAAGTATCTGCATTATCACAATAAGTAATAACGTTATAATATAAATTATTATCTTTAGTAGGAAAATTATTTACTATTTCTCCATTATTAGAAACCATTATTTTTAAATTAGGATATCCTTCTATTTTAAAATAATTCTTATCTTTATTACTAGCAATAATTAATCCAGTAATTATTGCTAGTAATATTGTAAAACTAAATATTAATTTCTTTTTCATTTTTACACCTTCTTAATTTTCTAAGGCTATTTGGAACGGATTAGTTATTGTTCCTGTTCCACTTAGATAATAGACATTAGAGTTTAGATATAGGACTGGGCGAGCACCAAACCCACTGCTGCCACTGGCGTTTCTCACGTTCGCGTCGGCACGAAACACGTAAGTAGCATTACTAGAGTTAGGAGACACTGTCAATTCATTTCCATTTTTTAACATCCAAGCACTTCCGCCACAAGCTGTTTTATCATAACTTCCTAGTGATATACTAGAATGATTACAACTAGAGTTTTTTACTGAATATCCATAATCACTGACATACATTAATCCTACTTTAGCCGTTGTTACAATTGGTGTTCCACTTGTTTTTACTGTTGTTCCTCTTTCGTTTTTGTACATAGTTTCTGCATTGGAAGCATCGCTTCCCCCTAAATTCCATGTTGCTGTTTCAATATAATCTAATACATTCTTTAATCCTATTTTAGTAAAGCTACATGGTTTTGTTACTGATGTTGAATAGAAGTTACAAGTACCTGATGTAGAATTTAAATATAGATTATTTAAGATATTAGTATTTAATTCTGCTGTAGTCCAATTATTTGTATTATCTTTATCCCAAGCAAAACTTCCTATTACATCATTTCTTATTATTTTTACGGTATTATTTGTAGATGGTGCCCTGTTACCTAAAGATGTAGCACTAGTAGTTGGTGTTCCTCCAGGAAAAGCTCCAATTATTCTCCATAGTTCATTATTAAACCATACATAATTATTTACTTCTGTATCTGTTCCTTCATATCTATATTCTGTATATGTAGTATTATCATCAAAAGTATGTGTTTCTTTAAATATATTATTAGTTCCATCTGTATTATTCCATAATGATATTATTTTATCATATAGTTTAGGATAAGTATTTGTATCTTCTGTAAATGTTGCATTACAAGTAGAATAACCTGTTAAATTCTTTATTCTAAATTCCCAATTAGTTTTATTAAATGAAGATTCTGCACTATTACAAGAAGTAGATACATTATATATACCTCTTCTAAAGTTACCGATATTACTATTTATTATGAAATCATTTTTTATTGTTATTAAATTAGTATATCTATTTCTATTAGTAGATCCACCTTTAGTAGTATAAGTTGCTATTTCTACATTTGCTTTAAATGATTGTCCCATTAATTTAGATTGATCTTTACCATTATCAAGTATATATATTCTAATTTGAAAACTATCTGCAGTTTCATTATATCTAGGTAAATTCATTACATTTTCATTTAATATTGCTCTTTGATAATATTTTAATGTTCCATTACTATTTTCTACTTGTAAATTACTAAAATTACCTTCACTTATTTTAGTATTATTTTTATATAATTCAAACTTAAAGTTTTCATCTAATAATCCATCTGTTATATCTATATTAGTTAAGGTAATATCATAGATTATATCTTTATCTGTAGGATTACTTTCCGCTCCTTTAACAGTAAAATTTGCTATAGCTGCTTTAGTAGAAGTTTCATTAGCGTTTATAGGTAAAAATAAATCTTTAGTAATATTACTATCTCCTACATATATAACATTAATATTTGCTGTCGTTAATGATGCATTAATGCTTTTAGATATATAGTTTAATGCTAAAGTAAATCCTAAAGTTAAAACAAAAACTCCTATTATTTGTAATACTAATACTTTTTTACCTGTTTTATCATTATCCAGTATTTCTTTAATTTTTTTCATATAAAACACCTTTCTTTTTATGTTAAGCACTCCCTGCTACCTTACATAATAATTATAAGAAAAAAAAGATAAAATGTAAAGTTTTTTTTATCTTTTTTCTTATAATTATTTTTTTAATAACCAAAAGATTTATTTTATATTTCAAAATCTAATAACTCTTCACACATTTTTTCATATAAATCTTGTTCATGCCTAATAGTATCGATTAAGAACATTTTGGCATTTCCATATCACAATTATCAATTAAAATATAAAATACTACCATATAAACAATTATTACACCTATAGCAATCCAACTATGTGCGTCTAAATTAAACTTGTTACAAAAATATATTGTTAAAGCAATACAAACTACTAATAATAATGAATAAAGAATACCTTTATTTCTATATTTTTTATATAATCTTTGTTTATCTTCACTCAAATCTTTAACTTTTACTGTTACATCATAATATTGTTATCAAGGTAAATCAAAATATTATCACCTTCATATGTCCAGATATTTCTTTAGTTGCACCATTTGGATAAACAGGATTATCTAACGAGTTTGTGAATAAAAATATAGCAACACATGAAAAAAATGCTAACAAAATAATTAATATTGTTATTAGATTAAAGCTTTTATATTCTTTTCTTGCCAGTTCTGCTTGCTTTTTAGTATGATTATTTATCTGATTTAATATTCTTTTTTGTTCTGCCATATTTATTGCAGACTTGATGCTAAAACTATGTTACTAAATTTCATCTTTTTTTTCTCCAATTAAACTTTGATTATCTAATTTAGTTATTCCTATAACATTACTATCATTTGCTAAAATATTTATTTGCCTTTTAGCAGTTGCATTTAACTTTTCAAGTCTATCTTTTTGACTGATATTATTTGCTATCATACTAGCATTTAATACTTCTAAGTTTGATAAAACAACTAAATGTAAAATATCAGTATAATCTCTAATATTACCTTCTTTATTAGGATTTTTTTCTCTCCATTCTTTTGCAGTTATTCCAAATAAAGCTACATTTATTACATCTGCTTCATTTGAATATACAAACAATTTTTGTTTATCTGTGAGTGTAGGTACTATATTTTCTTTTATACTATCAGTATGTATTCTATAATTTGTTTTAGATAAACTTCTTCTTACTGACCATTCTATTTTTTTTTGGTACGTTTCATTATATTTTAGTCTTTCAAATTCTTGAATTAAATATAACTTAAAGGCTGGGTCTATCCAAGACGCGAACTCTAAAGCAATATCAGGATGAGCAAAAGTTCCGCCATCATATTTTCCTCTCTTACTCACAAATCCTTTTGCATTAGTCATACTTATCCATCTTGATGGACTCATTGTAAATGACTGATTTGCAGAATCATTTTTAAACTCGCGAGATTCCGCTAGTTTAAAATCCTCATTAAAAAGCTCTTCCCATAAACAATAAAAATCAAATGAACTCTTATTACTCATCCATTTTATTATAACATCACCTGGATTATTGGGATTTTTATATCTTGCTAAATCAGTAAGCGAAATATAATCTTTATTGTTAATTCTCATAACACCTATTAAATTATCTTTCACGCTTATTTTTGTTGTAAGTTTATTATTCATTTTTTCCTCCAAATATGTATTTTCAATTTTATTTTTACCTAAAAATATAAATATCTTTTGATTTTTTAGTATATAATTTGTATCTAAACTCATATTTTTTATACAAACCCTTATATTTAAAGGCTTTTATAATTTATTATAAATAGCAAAGTCATTTTATTTTGAACTGTTTTAAAAAAATCTTTTGTTATTGGTGAAGCTACATTATAATCTAAACTTGTTGTGTATATATCAGTAATCTTTTGATAAAAATTCCTTTCACTAATTCTTATTTCTCTTATTTCTTGTAGTAATTCATCAAAATAATTTTCATTTAACACATCTATTATTTTTTTAATAACCAAAAGATTTATTTTATATTTCAAAATCTAATAACTCTTCACACATTTTTTCATATAAATCTTGTTCATGCCTAATAGTATCGATTAAGAACATTTTGTCATTTCTATATTCTTTTAATCCTCTCATATAATAAGGTTTATCATCATCTAATACAATAAATGGTATAATGTTATTTCTTAAGCATTCCTTAAACATTATTATTCTACCTACACGACCATTTCCGTCACCAAACGGATGTATTTTTTCAAATCTAAAATGAAAATCAACTATATCTTCTAAAGTAATATTAGTTTTAGAATGATATTCATTTAACAATTCTTCTATTTCTTTTTCGACATCTTCTGGAGCAGTAGTATTAATAACATTAACTAATCCTATTATATTAGGAACTACTTTAAATCCACCAACATTATATCTAGGGTTTTCTTCATCACTAGTATTTCTCTTTAATATCTTATTCATTTCTATTATCATATCTTTAGTTAATAAATTATCAACATTATCTAACATATAATCAAATAATTTAAAATGATTTTTAGTTTCGATTAAATCATCTAACTTTATTAAATCATCACTTTTAGGAATAAAAGATAATGTATCAAATATTGCTTCAGTTTGTTCACTAGTTAATCTGTTACCTTCAATTTTATTTGAATTATAAGCAAAGTTAACTTGTGAATAATGATATATATTGCCCTTAAATTTAGATTCTTTTTGTTTTATTAATTCGTTTTTAATTTTATTTATATCCAAAATTTATCTCCTTTCAATATTTTATTATTCTATAATTATCTTCTATATTATTTTCATTTAACACATCTATTATTTTTTTAATAACCAATCTAATTCTAATTAATACTCTTTATTACGAAACAGAGTAATTTTTTACAAGAATGTTAAATTATTACAATTTAGAACATCATTAAAATTAATTTAATAGTTTATCTTACTAGCAAACTACTCTTTCTAATATTAAATCATAGATAGAATACTACTAAGTTAAAAAATATAGTTAATATTATGACAATATTACTTATTTATAGTAATATATTTTTGATTTTTAGAATTTATACTATTTTTATTTGTATAATCTAACTTTCCAACATCAATTAAAGGTTTTATTATATTAGTAGAAACATATTGTCTTGATTTTATTTTTAACATATTTCTTATTTCTAATGATGTTTTTGGTTCAATGCAAAATTTTAACACTTCGTTTTTGCTGTCTTTTATTATTATTTTTTGTTGTCCACTTTGTTGTCCACTTTGTTGTCCACTTACCAATTTATTCCTAAATATTACTTTAAAACTTCCCTTTTCCTCATAAAATTCTGGTTCTAATAAACCATAATTTTTCATTTCTCTTTTCATCGTTGGAATACCGGAATGTCTATTTTCGATTATAGAACTTTTTTCTTCCAAAATCTTAACTTATGTTAGACTTTTTTGTTGGTCTAATATCTTTAAAGATATGATCATTATAACTTTGTAAAGCATAAATCTCATTTCAATAAATTTATTATTTTTGTAGAATGTTTTATTTTTTAATTATTTCAATATTTTATTATACTATAATTATCTTTTTTTATTGCTACTTTGTGTGTAATTATTACTATCTCTTAACATATATAATTTTAATCTAAGTTCATTAATAATAATCTGTATTTTTTTCAAAGTTAAACTTTGATAAGTATTACCTAAATATTTTACATAAGTACTAATTATCATTAATTTTAATCTTTCCGCTTCTACTAAAGATTTTTTAATGGTATCTCCTGCATCACTACTATCTTCATCTAAATTATCTAATATATTTAATAAATAAATTATCTTTTTTTCTATTTTTTTCTTTATTATTTTTTCAGCTAAAGTAGGAGATGCAAAAACTATCTTAGTAACTTCTATAGCATCTTCTTTTTTAGTTTTAGGCTTTATTTTATAACCATCGATATTCTTATATTCAATGTATATTGTTTCTTTAGTATTTTTATCTTTTGCTAAGAAAAAGTTTTTGTTTTCGCCCATTTTAACCACCTTTGCTTATTTAATAATTTTTATTTATTTCATTAAATTTATTAGTTTTTTTTATTTGTTCATTATATCTATATTCATTTATATTTTTATGATGTCCACTTAATAATACATCAGGTACTTTTAATCCATTATAATCAACAGGATATGTATAATTAGGATAATCCATTAAATTGTTGTTAAAACTTTCATTTTGAAGTGATTCTTGACTAATAACACCATCAAGTAATCTAACTACTGAATCAGTAATTACCATACTAGGTAATTCTCCTCCGGTTAGAATGTATTTACCAATGCTGATTTCATAATCGACAATAGTTCTTATTCTTTCGTCAAATCCTTCATAGTGTCCACATATAATTATTAAATGTTTAAATTTAGATAAATCAGTAGATAGTTCTTGATTAAGTATTTTACCATCAGGTACTGTTAGGATAACTTTAGTATCACTATCTTTTAAACTATTTACAGCATCAAATATTGGTTGACACATAAGCACCATTCCCGCTCCTCCTCCAAAAGGATAATCATCTACTTTATTATTTTTTTGTTTAGAATAATCTCTTATATTATGAATATTAATTACTACTTTATTATTATTAATAGCTCTTTTTATAATTGATTCATTTAGGAAACCATCGAACATTGAAGGAAACAATGTTAAAATATCTATCTTCATTATATCAAACCTTCTATATTTTTATATGTTATTTCTTTTTTATCTAAGTTGATATTTTCTATTAAATTGTTATTATATGGTAATAATATCTCTTTTTCTTTATTTTTAACAATAATTATTTTATTATTATTATGATTTTCAAAAGAAGATAATTTACCTATAATGTTATTATTTATTATAATATTAAAATCTAATAAATCACATTCTAAGTATTCATTATCATTTAATTTTAAGTCTAATCTATTTATATAAACTAAACTACCTTTATATTTTAAGACTTCATTTATGTTATTATAATTTTTTAATGTAATCATATCAAATATTTTATGATGTCTGTATGTGTTAATTACTTCATTTATTTTATCTTTGCCTATATATATATTATAATTATTTTTAAATACTCTATCTTTATAAGGAAAATCACTTATTATTCTTAATTCACCTTTAATACCATGGGTATTAACTATTTTACCTATTAATATGTAATTCATTTGTTTAACTCATACATTAAGATGCTAGCAGAAACACCAACATTTAAACTTTCACATTTATTATTCATTTTAATATATATATAATCATCACATAGATTATCTAAATCTCTATTCATTCCTCTTGTTTCATTACCCATGATTAATGCTATTTTATTAATATTACGATATTTTGTTATATCTTTACCATTTGTTACTTTTGTTCCTAATATAAAATATTTTTCTTCTTTTAGTTTGGGAATGATGTTTAATAAATTATCTCTTATAATATTTATATTAAATAACATCCCTTCCGTCGCTCTAATAACTTTAGGGTTATATAAATCAGTAGTGTTATTTGATAGGATTACAGTATCAAAATTAAATGCGACCGCACTTCTAATAATAGTACCTAAATTCCCTGGATCAGTAATATCATCTAATATGATAACTTTATTACCTATTTTTTTATCTTCTTTTTTTATTACTTCAGCCATTATTTTAGGTGGTGTATCTGTTAAAGATATCTTTTTCATTACATCATATGATACTTTTATGGTATCTACATTATCTACATTATCTATATTATCTAATTTATAATCTTCTAATACTATTAATAGTTTAACTAAATTTTTTTTATAAGCTTCTTCTACTAAGTGTTTACCTTCAACAAGAAAAGTATCACTACGATATTTTTTTTGGTTAAGTTTAGTTAAATATTTGATTTTTTCATTATTTAAGGAAGTTATTATCATAATTATGCTCCTTTTTTTATGTGATTATCTTTATACATAAGATCTTCTTTGTCATTACTTGAGTTTATTGTATCATAATTTTATAGAAAAATATAGTTTTTTCCTTATTTTAAAAAAAAATACTTAGAATTACTAAGTAATATTATTTTTTTAGATATTAGATATTACAGCATACTAAAAAACGCGGTAATATCTTGATGTGAACCACATTTAGTAGACATCAAATAAAAAACTTATGTATTTCAGTATTTTGTGGTTTTTCATTTCAGTATTTTGTGATTTTTCATTTCAGTATTTTGTGGTATTTTAATTTTAAAAAACTAGAGTTTGCTCTCTAGTTTCCTTTTTTCATTTCCTGTCATGGTCGGAATCACCGCTTTTTTCATTTCCTGTCATGGTCGGAATCACCAGCTTTTTTATTATATAAGTAATATATATTATATATTCTTTCTAATATATCACTCATGTAATTAATATACTACTATTTTCTTTTGTTGTCAAGA
>OGXX01000764.1_pt1 | contig 35535 bp, 33 predicted proteins | sample 1576301 | NCBI WGS metagenome assembly OGXX01 (sample SAMEA3541469, study PRJEB24748) | human gut metagenome | biome: human gut; feature: human-associated habitat; material: faeces | place: China | collected 2012
TTAGAACTTTTTACAGTACCATTAGCACCAGTCCAATATATACCACCACCATTAGTCTTCGCTGTATTGCTTATAAAAGTGGATTCAGTTAATTTACCATTAGTGCCAATCCAAAAAAGACCGCCACCATATCCGTTAAGAGCAACGTTATTGCTGAAAATACAGTTAGATACCGTACCATTAGTGCCATCATAATACATAGCACCACCACCATATCCGTTAAGAGCAACGTTATTGCTGAAAATACAGTTAGTTACAATACCATTAGCACCACCCCAATACATACCACCACCAACATCACTACTTGCATAGTTATCAGTGAAATTACAATGAGTAACAGTACTATTAATTGTACCGGAAGTTAAATATATACCACCACCATTAGATGCAATGTTTTTATTGAATTTAGAACTTTTTACAGTACCATTAGCACCAGTCCAATATATACCACCACCATTAGACTTTGCAGTATTGCTTATAAAAGTAGATCTAGTTAAAATACCATTACCATTCCTCCAGAAAACACCACCACCATGAGTTCCTGCAGTATTATTTGTGAATATACAATAACTTAAAATACCATTATCTTTACCCCAGAAAACACCACCACCATAAACCTGAGCAGTATTATTGGCGAAAATTGAGCCAGTTAAAGTACCATTAACACCATCCCATAAAAGACCTCCTCCACCATAACTAGTCGCATGATTATCAATGAAAGTACAATTTGTTACAATACCATTAGCAGCATTCCAATATACGGCACCACCACCATCATTAGCAGCACTATTATTAATGAAATTACAATTACTCAAATAACCATTATTTCCACTCCATAAAACGGCACCTCCGTTCCCAGTTGAGAAACTGAAGTTTCAAAAAGAAAAATTTACAATTAAAATACCATTGATTGTTTGTACTCATCGATTAGAAAAAATCGGAGATATAGATGATTTTAATAAAAAAATAACTTTTAAAGGACAGCCCCAATAATTTTATAATTTAATGAACATATAATATAATTAATTAATTTTTTAAATCTGGTGAATTAAATGTCTAAAAAGGTATTAGCTAAATCTAAACTTAATAAAAAAGATGATATAAATAAAAAAATTTCTGTTAATGATATTAATTTAAAAAATGTTACTATTGATGATTTAGAGTTAGATGATGCTAATTATGATCAATTTATTAATCTGAAAAATCTTTTAGAGGGCATTTCTTCCTGCCAAATTTCGGATGCATATAATGAACTTTATAGGAAAACTGGTGTTGTAAAGGGACTAAAATCTATTAATAATAAGAAAGTCTATGGGAGAATTATGACTGCTGAGACTAATTGTGATGATTGGGGAACATCAGTAGCTGCTATTAATGCCTGTTCTGATGGAAATATTTTATTTGTTAAATCCAGTAGTGAGGATTTGGCTATTTGGGGTGAACTTGCATCTATTAATGCTAGAAACAGTGGTGTTGGTGGTGTAGCTATTTACGGATCTGTAAGGGATATGGATGCTCTTTTAACTTTGGATTATCCTATTTTTTCATGTAATTTTACTCCAAATGCTGGTAAGGCTATTGGTTTAGGCGTTATTGGTGATGACCTTTTTGTTGATGGTGAAATTATATCTCCTGGTGATTTTTTCTTTGGCGATGAAACTGGTGTGGTTATAGTTCCTCAAGTGTTATTTACAGAGGTAATTAATCAAGTTCTTTCAGTTAAGTTAATGGAATTGGATATTATTGAACAGCTTAATGAGGGTAGGTCTTTATTGGAGATTACAGGAGTTGATGGTCATTTTGATTCCTTGTAGCAAATTATTTAAAATGATTTATTTTAGTATTTAAAGGTTCCGATATATTTATATAATATTATTTTATAATTATAAAATATTGATACAATTATTTTTAGTCTGACTTTACGAGATTTTTCTATAGAAAATAGTCTACATATAGCAAAATTCGAGAGTTAATAACTGAATGTAGTAAAAGTCCATCGGTTTATTTAATTCAGCTACTATTAATGGAATTCAGAAGAGGCATAGTGAAAAATTATTTGTATCAAGACCCAAAAAGAAAAAATCCAAAGGAAGGGGGAGAAGACCACGAAACAAAAAATAAATGAAGCTCCTCAGGATGTTCATATAAAAACAGAAAAAGAAGTCATGCAAGGCGATGTGTATGATAAAGATAAACAAACAGTATGTCCTGAATGTGGATCTGATAAATTAATAGGCGACTATGAAAGAGCAGAGGTTATCTGCGCATCATGTGGTTTAGTAATTGACGATAATCTCGTTGATATGGGTCCTGAATGGAGAGCTTTTGACCATGAACAGAGAGATAAGCGTACTAGAGTAGGTGCGCCAATTACCTATACAATTCACGATAAAGGGCTCAGTACCATGATTGACTGGAGAAACAAAGATATCTATGGTCGGGATATTCCTGCTAGAAACAGAGCTCAATGGTATAGGTTAAGGAAATGGCAAAGGAAAATTAGGATTTCTGGAGCTACAGAACGTAATCTAGCTTTTGCATTAAGCGAATTAGACAGAGACTCTTCAAGACTCGGACTTCCGAGAAGTGTAAGAGAAGCAGCATCTGTTGTTTATAGAAGCGCTGTAGACAATAAACTTATTCGTGGAAGAAGTATTGAAGGAGTAGTAGCTGCTTCTTTATACGCAGCATGCAGAAGATGTAATGTTCCACGTACTCTCGATGAAATAGCTGAAGTTTCTAGAGTCACTAAAAAAGAAGTTGGAAGAACATACAGATTCCTAACAAGAGAATTGCCTATTAAATTGCCTCCGACATCTCCTGTTGATTATGTTCCAAGATTTGCAAGTGAATTAGGATTATCTGGTGAAGTTCAATCTAAAGCTATTGAAATAATCGAAAAAGCTATGGAAAAAGGATTAACATCAGGTAGAGGCCCTACTGGTGTAGCGGCAGCAGCATTATACATCGCTTCAGTATTACTTGGTGAGAGAAAAACCCAACGTGATGTAGCAGACATTGCAGGTGTTACTGAAGTAACTATCAGAAACCGTTATAAAGAACTAACAGAACAGCTAGAAATGGGCGTAACTTTATAGATTAATGAATTCATATTCGTTAATCATTTTTTTTATTATTCTCTCTATTTTTCAATATATGCATATTATTTGATGGAACTGGCATTATTTGAACAGTTAATGATGGTATGCTTCATTGGATTACAGGAATTGTTAGACACTTTGATTCTTGTAGTAAATTATTTTAAAAGGATTTATTTTAATATTTAAAGGTTCCGATATATTTATACATAATGACAAATATAAATATAAATACTGATACAATTATTTTTAGTTTGATTTTATGAAATTTTTAGGAAATAGTTTACATATAGCAAATTCTGGTAAGTTAATAGCTAGAGGCAGTAAAACTCCAAATGCTGGAGGAATAGTTTTCGATAGCGAAAAAAACAAGATTGGTAAAATCAATTATATTTTTGGACCTACTAAAAATCCTTATATATCAATTAGGTTATTCAAATCTGCTAATATTAAAAGACTCCAGAAAAACTATGGTGAAAAATTATTTGTATCAAGACCTAAACAGAAAAAATCCAAAGGAAGGGGGAGAAGACCACGAAACAAAAAATGAAAGAAGCTCCTCAGGATGTTCATATAAAAACAGAAAAAGAAGTCATGCAAGGCGATGTGTATGATAAAGATAAACAAACAGTATGTCCTGAATGTGGATCTGATAAATTAATAGGCGACTATGAAAGAGCAGAGGTTATCTGCGCATCATGTGGTTTAGTAATTGACGATAATCTCGTTGATATGGGTCCTGAATGGAGAGCTTTTGACCATGAACAGAGAGATAAGCGTACTAGAGTAGGTGCGCCAATTACCTATACAATTCACGATAAAGGGCTCAGTACCATGATTGACTGGAGAAACAAAGATATCTATGGTCGGGATATTCCTGCTAGAAACAGAGCTCAATGGTATAGGTTAAGGAAATGGCAAAGGAAAATTAGGATTTCTGGAGCTACAGAACGTAATCTAGCTTTTGCATTAAGCGAATTAGACAGAGACTCTTCAAGACTCGGACTTCCGAGAAGTGTAAGAGAAGCAGCATCTGTTGTTTATAGAAGCGCTGTAGACAATAAACTTATTCGTGGAAGAAGTATTGAAGGAGTAGTAGCTGCTTCTTTATACGCAGCATGCAGAAGATGTAATGTTCCACGTACTCTCGATGAAATAGCTGAAGTTTCTAGAGTCACTAAAAAAGAAGTTGGAAGAACATACAGATTCCTAACAAGAGAATTGCCTATTAAATTGCCTCCGACATCTCCTGTTGATTATGTTCCAAGATTTGCAAGTGAATTAGGATTATCTGGTGAAGTTCAATCTAAAGCTATTGAAATAATCGAAAAAGCTATGGAAAAAGGATTAACATCAGGTAGAGGCCCTACTGGTGTAGCGGCAGCAGCATTATACATCGCTTCAGTATTACTTGGTGAGAGAAAAACCCAACGTGATGTAGCAGACATTGCAGGTGTTACTGAAGTAACTATCAGAAACCGTTATAAAGAACTAACAGAACAGCTAGAAATGGGCGTAACTTTATAGATTAATGAATTTATCTTTCATTAATTACTTTTTTTATTCGCTGTATTTTTCAATACGGTATATCAGTTCGTTTACAATGCCTTTATTATTTGTTTTTTTGATTTGTTTTAGTCTATCCTGGTATTGTGGAAGGTTATTTAAAAATTCTTTAATTTTAGGCATGTTTATTTTTTCATCATACTGTCCAAATCCTAGTTTTTCAACGTAAAATCCGTTTAAAAGCTGTTCAAAGTTTCCATTAGCAGGAATACTGAATGTAGGTTTTTTAAGGTATAATGATTCACTGATAAATGTAAATCCTCCATTTGCAATTACAGCTTTGGCATTTGAGAGATCTTTATATATCTGTTCCTCACTAAACCTTTTAAAATGGAGATTGTCTTCTGTTTTTTCTTTGTTAAATCCGTATACAATAAATTTCTCGTCCAGCCTTTTAAGATGTTTTACTAGTTTTATATTTTCAGCACTAGTTTGATATACTACAATATGATTATGGGTTTCAGGTTTTATTTTTAAAATTCCTTCTCTTAAAACTGGAGGATATATTACAGCTCTTTTATTTGATTTTATTTTAGGATAAAAGAAGCTTGTTAAAATGTGAATTTTTGGCTTTATTACATATCCTTTTATAACAGCTTTTGCTTTAAGCATTGAAACTTTATGTTTTGGAGGATAGTCAATTTTTGCTTGTGTAATAATATTGATGTTATCTAAGCTTATTAAAGGTATGTTAAGAAGTTTTGATACTATACTTCCATATATTTCAAAATCAGTAACAATTATATTTGGTTTCAACTCTTTAGCTTTTTTATATAATATTTCATATCCTTCTTTTAAATTATGGGGATTGTCTTTTATAGCATTGTAAAATGTTTTTTTATTGTTTACTTTATTGTTCTGGTAAACGGTGTTAAATCCACCTATTTTATAAACATTAGGAAGTTTGTCCTTAAGATATTTGTAGGATCTGTCACTACTAAATATGTAAACATCGTATTTGTCTTTTATAGCATCAATGATAACTTTACTTCTGATTGCATGACCCATACCTTCTCCACAAACGGTGTAAAAAACTATTTTTTTATCTCTTCCTTTTGGGATTTTTAGTTTTAATGGACTTTGAGCATTTTTTATCTTTTTTTTGGTATCTTTTATTGGTGTTTCCACTTTTCTCAGATTCTTTTTAATTTTTTCTATTTTCTCTGAATCAATGGCTATTTCATCAAGTCTGGTTCTAGGTGCAGATACGGGATTTTCATGTCCAAAGTCATAGTTTAATGATTCTGCATCTGTCCTTTTTCCCATAAAGTCGTTTAAAGTACTCTTACCATATTGCCTTACTAATGTTAGAAGTCCTTCTTCTTCTAGTCTTCTAGTTGAAACTCCTATTTTGGGCTTTCTAAGAACCTTAAAACGTTCTTTTTTAGCAATCCTTTCAATATAATCGGTATCTTCTCCAAATGTAAGATCTTCATTGAATCCATCAAATTCGTCATGTAAATTTTTTTTAACTACTATACCATAGCACCCTGCTCCATGAGGTTTTATACTTTCAACACTCATCATAAAAATATTTGCAAATTCATGCAATATCTTATCCTGGGTTTTTTCAGATAATGGAGTCATTTGTGTGATTCCGATTCCTAACCTTTCCATACGGAATTCATATATTAAATCGTTTAGATATTCATCTGTAAGCTTTAAATCAGAATCTAAAAATAAGAGGATTTCTCCTTTGGCTACTTCTGCTCCACGATTTCTACCAACAGCAGGCATACCGCCATCAACTACTATGCTACCATATTCCTCTGCAATTTCACGAGTTCTGTCTGTGGAATTTGCATCAGCTACAATTATTTCATAGTCTTTGAAACTCTGTTCTTTAATACTATCTAAAAGAACAGGAAGATATTCTTCTTCATTGTAGGTTGGTATAATAATACTTAAAATCATTAATTTAAAATTTGAATTTTATTTATTAAATGTTTTTTCTATTTAATATGAGTAAACATTCCATGATATGGTGTAATAATCGCAGCTGTGATTTAGGCTTTTAGATAATTCTTTTGTCAGTTCTATTTCGTTTAAATAGGAATCAATGTGGTAGCTGATTTTTCCATCTTCATGGGAAACATATTCTATTGGATATTGGCTTAAGTTTAATCCATCATCAGGATTATAAATATCCACCTCATAATATTCGGGACTAGCTCCAACAAGACTAACACTTATTCTTAAAAGGATTATTGCCAATCCGATAAAGTAAGGGCAACCTCTTTTTAATAAATACTTTATTCCAATTTTATTTGGTGTACTTTTTCTTGCATATTCGATGAAATTCTTATGTTTTATATGTTTTGCAATAGTTAAAATATTGTTTTCTTTAAAGTAAATCAAGATACATCCAAACAGACCTAATGCTCCAGGTGTTCCCATAATTCCTCCATCAAAACATCCAATAAACAATATTGTGGAAAAGAAGCATAAGAGAATTGTAATTAATGGTTGCCTTTTTTGAACAGCTAAAATTATTGATACGAATAAAATACCAACTAAAACAAGTATTATGGTGGTAAATGGGCTAACATACTTATATAAACTTGTTGCAGTATTGATTCCGTTTCCAATTAATGGGTTGATGGTACTTACTAAAAACTCCCCTAGAACTGATTTTATCAGATGGCTGTGAAGAATACTTGTAGTGGACATTGAAGGCCTTATTGTTACAAATATTGTGTTAAAATCAATTCCTAAAATTAAACGTAGATATAATTCTAAAATAATAGCTGCTGTGAATATTGCACTAGATGATATTATAACAATCAACAGGAATTTTCTGGTATTTATTTTAAATTTACCAATCTGACTTACAATTAAAAGAAATCCAAAAAGAGCGAAAAACAGAATATCCTTTCCTTTTGAAGATCCCATTAAAAATAGGTATGTTATAGGTCTTATAAAAGGAGTAAGAATGTCAGTTGTAAAAAGTAATCCTCCAAAAAGAATCAAAATTACGCCTGATAGGATAATCTTATTAATTTTCATAATTATTTATTATATACTTAAAACATATAAATAATAGTATTTTATAGGAGTGATATTATTTTTTCAATTGAATATATCATAGGTCTTGCTTTAATTGGTATTGCTGCAGGTTTTGCATCAGGATTGCTTGGTGTTGGTGGAGGATTTTTAATCGTTCCTCTTCAACTGTTCTTGATGGAGTCAATTGGTGCTGATCCAAGGGTATCTATGCTTGTAGCTTTAGGAACAAGTTTGGCTATTATAATTCCAACTTCAATAAGTGGGGCTTATAGGCATAGTAAATCTACAGACAATATGGTAAAACCGGGTATTAAATTAGGTGTTTTTGGGATAATTGGGGGCATTATTGGTGGACAATTAGCTAATATAATGCCTACAGATATTTTAGAAACCTTATTCGGTTTATTTATTCTTTTTATAGCTATTTATAATATTGTCACCATTAATAATGAAAAAAGTGAAGCTAAAGTTAAATTCAACTTGGTAAACGCAGGTATTATTGGTGTTTCAATAGGGATACTTTCAGGTCTTTTAGGTGTTGGCGGTGGGGTATTTTTAATAGTGGCTTTAACAGCAATTTTAGGATTTAAAATGGCTGATGCAGTAGGAATTTCTTCTGTATTTATCAGTTTCACTGCTGTTGGCGGTATAACCTCTTATATAATATCTGGTTGGGGAGTAAATCCGTTTCCATACTCTATAGGGTATGTTAATCTAATCAATTTCTTTTTCATAGCCATATTTTCAGTCCCACTAGCTTACTTTGGAGCTAATGTTTCTCATAAGCTTTCAAATAAAAGACTAAAACAGATATTTTCAATTATCCTAATTTATATTGGTCTTAGAATGTTAGGGATTTTACCTTAACTTTTCTATTTTTCAATAATGACTCCGGTACCATGTGCCAGTACCTGATATTCTCCTTTTCCCATATCTACAAGCTCATACTCAATTTTCAAATCAAGAACCCCGTTACCGCCAGCTTGTTCTATTAAGTCTGCAAGGTTGAGTAATGCATTGTTTTTAGCTATTTTTAACTTATTGAGCATGTCTTTTTCTTCCTGTTTATAATCAACACAAACCATTGCAGGTCTTTTTTGAAAAGTGCTGCTTCCTACATACAGTCCAAGGTATTCTTTAACTTCTCCGTTTATAGGATGTGTTGTGGTATTAAAGGAAAAACCTCTGCTGTTTATTTCAATACAGTTTCCATAGTCGTTAACAAATTCTTTTTTGCTTACTTTAACCACATGCTCTTTTTTAAGAATTTTATGATAAATAAATTTCTTAAGACCATAATAGGCATTGTCGGTTATTTTTTTAAATATTCCTAAAAAGTATGAGAATATCCCCAGTACCACTACAAGAAGGATATAATTGATTAATGTCGGAAAAGCTGCCTGTGTTATTACCAATACGGATCCAACAGTGATTATATTTGGTCCTAATGTAGGGTTAGCTATTATAAAACCATAAACTACAGTTACTATAAATAGGATAAATGCGCTTATAGCTCCTATACTTTCATTTACTAATTTTATAGCTAAATATGTTTCAACATAACCTGCAACTAGTGGTGCAAATATTAAACCAAGATTCCAACCAAAAATGGCTATGTTGAAGTATAAAAAAAGATAATATGTTAATATGCCGCTAATAGTTCCAATTGTTATGCAAAAAATAGCTTTTCCAGTTTTTTTTGCTTTTTGTTTTGAAATTTTTAATTGCATATTAAATCTGGTTAAATTTAACAGCAGTTCCATAGGCACTTACAAGAATTGTGTTTCCCATAGTTCCGCCTAGATTATCATATGAAATTGAAACGCCGATAATGCCATTTGCATCAAGTCTTTCAGCTTTTTCTTCCATACTTTTAACTGCAATATGTCTGGCTTTTTCAATTTCTTCTTCATATTTTGATGTTCTTCCACCTACTACGTCACGAACTCCTGAAAATAAGTCTTTGTATACATTTGCACCGATTAATGATTCTCCAGTTACGAGTCCTTTGTATTCAAGTACTTTTCCATTTTCAATAGTGTTAGTAGAAGACAATAACATTATAATTCACCTATTTTAAAAACATCATTATTGCCCATACTATGATAAATACAACAATAACTCCAAACAATACTAGTCTGGTTCTTTTATGTTGAGCAATTTTTTGATCCCAGACTTTTTGGCAGTCTGGAGAGCAAACAAGTTCATCTAAAGGTATTGGGGTTCCGCAAATTGGACAATGTTTATGTGGGTCTACAGCCATTTTATCACCATTTTTATATATTAAAGAATTTTTCTGTTGTTTTAGTAATATTTTTTCCTAATTGTTCACTATCTTCATCTCTGTAATAGGCAATTGTATTAAGAATGTGAGGAAGATATTTAGGTTCATTTTTATTTGTTTTAGGTTTTTTATCAAAGTTTTTCGGTATTAGGAAAGGAGCGTCGGTTTCAATCATTAATTTATCAGATGGAATAACTTTAACAGCTTCCTGTAATGATTTTCCTCTTTTCATATCACAAATCCATCCAGTAACTCCAATATAACAACCTAAATCAATATAATTTTCTGCTTCTTCTTTAGTTCCAGTAAAACAATGAATCACTGATTTTTTAGCTATTTCGTCATGTCTTTCTAGAATATTGAACATGTCTTCATGAGCATCACGTTCATGTAAAAATAAAGGCATATTGAGCTTTTCAGCTAATTCTATTTGTTTTTCAAACCATTCTCTTTGAACATCTCGTGGAGAGTAATCCCTGTTATAATCAAGACCGCATTCTCCAATAGCTACAACACAAGGGTTTTTAGCTATTTCTTCAAGTTCCTGGAGTGTTTTATTATTACATGTTTTGGCATCATGTGGATGAACACCGGAAGTAGAATAAAGAGTATTTGGATAATCTGATGCATATTCACTAGCTATCCTACTGGACTTAACATTAGTGCCAGTTATTATGAATTTAGAAACACCAACTTTTTCGGCATCTCTTATAATTTCTTCTCTATTTTTTCTAAAAGAAGAATGCATTAGATTAAGTCCAATATCAATAAGATTTTCCAAATTATCACCATTTTATACAATTCTAGTTCCAATGTCTTCTCCATTAATCGCTTTTATAAGATTTTCAGGTTCAAATCCATTAGCTATTATTGTTTCAAGAGAAGAACGTTTAATCATTTGAATAGCAGTCATATCAAAGATTTCATAAGTCCCTGCTTTATTTTCTTTTCCGCTTATAAGTTCAATCATCTGATCTGCAGTTATCTCTTTAATTAGTTCTGCATCATCATACTTGTTTGGATCTTTATCAAACATTCCATCTACTGATGTTAAATTTATAAGTTTGTCTGCATTAACGTATTCAGCTAAGATTGCAGATACTGCATCTGTACTGTGTGCAGGTTCTGTTCCTCCCATTACAATAATTTTGCCGTAGGCTGAAAATTCTGCAGCTTCTTGGAAATTATGAGGAATTCTTTGATAAGCATAATCTCCAAGGGCAGATAATAATATTCGTGCATTGATTCTTGTAACTTCAATTCCAATATCATCACACTGAGCTTCACCTGCACCTAAATCACGTGCCATGCTGATATATTCTCTTGCAGGCTTTCCTCCACCAACTACGATAAATAGCTCATGGTCTTTGGATAATGATTTTAAAATCTCACTATATTCCTGGAATTTTGTAGAGTCATATTCTTTTAAAAGAATTGATCCACCAATAGCAACAACTATTTTCATTAAATATTCACCTTAACATATTTATCTTTAAGTTATTATTTAAAATTTTAGCTAGCATTCTCCTATCAAAAAAATAATAACCTTTATTAATATGAATGTACACAATTTTAAAGGAATTATGTTTTAGGAGGCATAATCTTGTTTAAAAGTAATAGATATCTACAGATTTTTATCGTATTAGCAATACTTATTTTATCTATTTCTGCGGTAAGTGCTGAAAATACAACTAATGATGGAATAAGTTCTATAAATGATGCTAATGACTTAAATAATCAAAATTTGAGAGAGTATAATCCAACAAAAACATGGGATCCTCAACAATTTTTAGATAATATTGATGATATTTCAAATGGGGACATTATTTTAATCACAAACGGAAATGCAAACGTTAATAAAAACATTACATTAAATAAAGATAATGTTATAGTATATGCAGAGGGGAATGTGATTTTTAACGGTGGAGCTGCAAACGCTCAATTTAGAATAACTGGAAACGATGTTTTAATCCAGGGAATAACATTTACAAACTTTAACTATACAGGATATGGTGGTGCAGTTTATTGGTCTGGTTTTAATGCTACTATAACCAACTGTACATTTACCAATAATGTAGCAAGTAACGATGGTGGAGCTATATATTTATACAACGTACACAGTTCACATATATATGGCTGTTTATTTGTCAATAACACTGCTGTGTATGCTGGTGCACTTGGATGGACTATGTCTGATAATTTTATTGTGAGCAATTGTACATTTATTAATAATTCTGCAAAAGTTAACGGTGGAGCATTTCAATCACTTGCATTTGATAATGGTACTGTAACTGATTGTATTTTTATTAACAACACTGCTAATAGTAATGGTGGTGGAGTTTATTGGGCTTCTCCAGATGGAATTTTAGCTAATTCTACTTTTATTAACAACACTGCTTTATTTTATGGTGGTGGAGTTTATTGGGGTTCAGATAGAGGTACTGTAGTTAACTGCACATTTAAAAACAACAAAGTCACTTCCAATAATTCTCATTATGGTGGAGGGGCAATCATCTGGTTTAGTGCAATTAATGGAACTGTAACCGATTGTACTTTTATCAACAACACCGCTTTTTATGGTGGAGCAATTTACTGGTTTGGTTCAGAGAAAGGTACTATAAGTAACTGTTCATTTAAAGATAATAAAGCTAATGAGATTGGTGGTGCAATATGCTGGTATACATTAGCTAGCTATAAATCTGATAATGGTCTTGTAGAAGACTGTAATTTTGTTAATTCATCAGGGAAATTCGGTGAAGGTATTTATAATAATGCTGAAAACTTTAGTCTAGGCCTTGGAAATGGGACTTTAGTTTATAATGAAGGTCTTATTTCCCAAGTTAATGCTACAATGTTAAATAATAAGACTTATTCGGTTATTGAAGGACAAAAAGTTAATTTAACTGCTAAAGTAACAAGTAACAACTATGCAATTATTGATCCGAATTTTAATTTTGTTGTTGATGGTCATGAAATAGCTAGTACACTTGTTAAAGATCAATTTACTGCACAATATACAGTACCTGCTGCTGATAAGGTTGTTGTTAGTGGTGTTTATAGCAAAGGACAATCTGTCAAATATAAAAACGGTCTCTTGCTTGTTAAGGAATTTGTAAATATTACAGGCAACAACGTTACAGCTGACTATGGCCAACAAATTACAGTAAATGTTGATGTTGAATCTGGAAATGCAGCCGTTAATGAAGGTACTGTTTATGTTAATATTAATAATAAAAATTATACAGGAAATGTAGTTAATGGTCATGGAACAATTATAATTCCTGCTGGCTTAAATGCTGGAGAATATAATGCAATTGTATTTTACAAAGAAAACGATAATTACTTCGCAGCAAATACAACCGCAACAATTAAAGTGAACAAAATTGTATCTAATTTACAATTAAATGTCTCTAACACTACTTATGGTCAACCAATCATTGCAAAGGTAACTTTAGGAGATATTAACGATACAGTTAATATTACAATCAATAACAAGAACTATGCTGTTACTTTAGTTAACGGAAAAGGAAGCACTATTATCAACGGTTTAGATGCAGGCAAATATACAGCTAATGTAGTATTTAAAGGCAATAATAATTATATCGGTTCTAGCACTCAATATAATTTTGTTGTTGAAAAAGCAGACTCAAACATTAAGTTAGATGTTAATAGTGTGAATTATGGAAATAGGATTGTAGCTAATATAACTTTAACAACTTCAAATAATGCTCCGATTACAGGAACAGTTAAAATTACAATTAATAATAAGAATTACACAGTTAATGTTGTTAACGGTAAAGGAAATATTGTCATACGTAATCTTGATGAAGGAAATTATACAATAACTGCAACATTTGAAGGAGATAATAATTACAACGAATCTAGTGATAGTAGTAATGTAGAACTTATAGGAAGCGAATATTATTTAGAATCATGGGATGTTGTAAAATACTTTGAAAACGGCACACAATATCATGTAAAAGTTACCGATAAACAAGGAAACCCTGCAGCTGGTGTGGAGGTAACAGTTTCTATTGATGGTAAGTACTTCAAAAACCTTACTTATACTATTGTTTCCAATGCAAGCGGTATTGCAACATTACCTATCAGATTAATACCTGGAAATTATAATATCACAGCTATTCTAGATAATCAAGCAGTTAATAATACCATCACTGTTTTACCTGTGACTTACAATTTAATTGCTGAAAATATCAATATGCTTCATAAGGATGGAACTAACTATACAGTGAAAGTTGTTGACGGCGAAGGAAATCCTGTTGTTGGTCAAAATGTAGCTATTGTTATTGATAGTTCTAAATGGAATAAAAAAGCATATTATAATATTATCACTGATAATAATGGTATTGCAAGTTTACCAATCAATTTAGCTGTGGGACAATACAGTGTAACAGCTAAATGTGCTGATGAATCAGTTACAACAAAAATAAATGTTTTATCAGAACCATATGTATTGGAAGTATCTGATGTTATCAAATACTTTAAAAACGGTACTCAATACACTGTTACTGTAAAAGATCTTGGTGGTAATGTAGTAGCTAATAAAACTGTAGCCGTAACTTTAAATAGTCCTAATTGGAAAAGTCCAGTAACCTATAATATTGTTACTAATGATAATGGTATTGCAACATTAACTATTAATTTAGCACCCGGTCAATATACAGCAAAAGCTACTGTTGGAGATAACATAGCTACATCCGCTATATTAGTTATACCAACATTAACAAGTGAATCTTTAATTAAACCTGTAAACCAACCGGGCAATTTAGTTGCAAAGCTTGTTGATGGGCATGGAAATCCTTTATCTGGAAAATCCATAACATTTACTGTTAAAACAAAAATATACACTAAAATAACAGATTTAAATGGTCTTGCAACATTACCGATCCATTTAGGTGTTGGAGTATGGATTATTAACATAGCAGATCAAGAAACTAATGCGAAAATCACAACAAAAGTAACAGTCACAAAAGCAACAGCTTAAGTTTTATCAAATTTTGATTAGAGATTCCATCTCTAATCTTTATTCTTTTTTTTGAATGCTTAGGTATAACTTTCTTAATATGCTGTAATTGTAACAGCTATTGATTAGATTATTTTAAGTATGTATTGGGATTTATTTAAGCAACATTTTAAATCCACTTTATAGAAAAATTGCAAAATAAAATAAAAAAGTATTATTTCATATAGGTGTGATTATTAAAATATTTAAAAATTTCATAATCTATGTAATATTTTCAAAGTATAGATGTTTAAATATTATCTTAAACCTTCACATGAGAATAGTTAATGCAACATTAAAAAATAGGGGCGTGTTTCATTTTTTAAAAAATGTTGAAAGTTTCATGTTTAATGTATTTTAGTTTTTGAAACTTCAGTTTCCAAAATGGAGGTGCTGTGCTCTGGAATGGTGAAAAGGGTACTTTATCTGAGTGTATTTTTATTAATAATTCTGCTACTACTTCTGGTGGTGCTGTTTACTGGAATGTTACTGGTACAGGTGGTAGTGTGATTAATTCTACTTTTATTAATAATACTGCTGTTGCTGGTGGTGGAAGTATTCGATGGTATGGTGCTGATGGTAGTGTAAATGGTTCTACTTTTACGGGCAATTCTGCTGATTCTGGTGGAGCTATTTTCTGGAGTGGTTCTAATTGTATCATAACAGACTCTATTTTTATTAAGAACACTGCAGTTAATAATAATGGTGGTGCTTTGGTATTTGATAGTGCTAATGGTGTTTTAGTAGGTTCTACTTTTATTAATAATAGTGCTCTTCTTGGTGGTGCTTTTATAAGTGGGGCGAGCAATGTTAGTTTAATTAATTCTAATTTCACTGGAAATAAAGCTACTAATCATGGTGGTGCAGTCTACTGGTATGGTTTAAATGGTACTTTAACTAATTCTTATTTCATCAATAATAATGCAAGCTATAATGGTGGTGCTGTTGTCTGGGTTGGGGGTAATGGTACTTTAACTGGTTCTACTTTTATTAGTAATACTGCTGTTAATTATGGTGGTGCTGTTCGTTGGAATGGTATTAATGGTAATTTATTTGATTCTACTTTCATTAGCAATGTTGCTGATGCTGGGGGTGCTATTTGGTGGGCTGCTGCTAATGGTACTGTGTCTGCATCTATTTTCAAAAATAATTATGCTAAAATTGATGGTGGCGCTGTTTACTGGAATGTTGCTAATGGTACTTTAACTGGATCTACTTTCACTGGTAATGTTGCTTTTCGTAATAGTGGAGCTATTCAATGGAGTGATAGTTGTGTAAATGGTATTTTAACTAATTCTACTTTCTTTAACAATACTGCGATTAATGGTGCTGGTGGTGGTATTGTATGGGGTGGTATTAATAACAATATATCTGATTGTAATTTCACAAGTAATACTGGAATTGATGGAGGTGCTCTTAATTTTGGTACTGTTAATGGTACTATATCTGGATGTAATTTCGCAAATAATTATGGAGTTAATGGTGCTAATGTTTATTGGAGATGGTCAGTATCTGATTTTTTAAATAAATACAAATGGATTAATGATTATGATTATGTATGGATTCGTGACGGTATGGGAACCCCCTCAAGTACTGTTGTTTTGAATAAAAAAGGCATAACTATCACCAGCTCCGGTGGTGCAATTTTCGATGCAAAAGGAGGAAATCTCCACATCGAAGTCACAGGAGACAACATTTTAATCGAAAATTTAACTTTCCGAAACTTCAATTTCACTGGCAACGGAGGAGCAATACAATGGAAAGGAAACAATGGTACATTAAGAAATTGTAACATCATTAACAATGTAGCAAGTTCTAATGGTGGTGGTGTTTGTTGGAATGGTGTTGATGGTATTTTAATTGATTCTGTATTTTCTGATAATTCTGCTGATGTCGGTGGTGGTGTTTATTGGGGAGGTATTAGAGGTACTATCTCTAATTGTAATTTTACTGGTAATACTGCTAAAAGTGCTAATGTTTATGGTGGAGGTGGTGTTTACTGGGGTTTTAATGTTGATTATGGTAGATTGATTAATTCTATTTTCATCAATAATGCTGCTACTAATTATGGTGGTGGTGTTTACTGGAGAGGTAAATTTGGTATCTTATCTGGTTCTACTTTCATTAACAATACTGCAGCTCAGGCCGCTGGTGTTCGTTGGGAAGGTTCTAACGGTATTTTAACTAGTTCTAATTTTAATGGGAACAATGCTACCCAGTATAGTGCAGGAGGTGTTCGTTGGGAGAGTTCTAATGGTACTTTATCTGATTGTTCTTTCATTAATAACGCTGCAGGTACTTATGGTGGTGGTGTTTACTGGTATGGTGATAATGGTACTTTAACTGGTTCTACTTTCACCAATAATACTGCAACTATTTCTGGTGGTGGATTTTATGGATATGGAGCTAATAACACCATAATTGATTGTTCTTTCACCACTAACCTTGCACATACTTCTGGCGGTCATGATGCTTTCTGGAATTCTAATGGTACTATGAACGATTGTAGTTTTCTTAACAGCCACTGGCCTAAAAATAATGGAATTTATGCTGAAAAGAATTTAAATATTAATGGTGGAAAAGGTATTGTGGGAATATTTGTCAATGGTATTCTATCTGGTGTTTCCATCGTAATTTTAAACAATGAAACTTATTATTATCCCCCAGATACGAATATTAATTTTAAAGAGAATATAATATAAAAATAGGCCTATTTTACCAATTACATGATGTAAAAATATGATAAAATATATTCTCAATTTAAATTAGAAATTTTAAGTCATATTACATTAAGAAAATGTTTTCTTAAAATTCTGTTATGAAACTAGAAAAAATCTTAAAACCCCACTTAAACCGTTAAATAGGATTATCTCGCTTTTTTACTTTTTGTTTTAAAAAATAATTAATTAAAACCTGTTTTTTTAATGAATGATAAATTTTATATAATAGTGAATTTAATATTTAGTACTATGAGTTTGGATTGAATAAACAAATTCCTTCCGAATTCCAAAAGAAAATGATTCAATATCTATTCGAAATAATTGAATTAAAATTTCTAATATTTCAATAAATAAAAGTTAAAATAGGGTTTGCGGATTTTAAGAGAAAGATTGTGTTTTTTTCTCTATCTCTATTTTAACATTAAAAATAAAAAAATGATTTATAGGAAGAATTAGACAGAACTTCCTATTTCCTAAAAATTTTGCGAATATAATTTTAGGAGAATAATATAATAACCAAGAACCTATAAATCTAATTTTAAAATTTGAAAAAGAGAAGTGCCTATTTCTCAGTATTTATTATTAGTAGTATTTTTATAATAATTATGATTATTAGTTCAAATACTCTAATGGACTACAATAGTCTGATACCTTGAAATATGAACACCTCCTTTAATCGTTTCGAAATAATCTTCAGATATATTAATTATTTTAATTATATCACTTCAAAAATTTCTAATTTCAATTAAGTTTGTGTTTTCTATTAGGTCTATTATTTATCTATTGCACTATAATAATCTTATTGAAGGTTCAATGCTGTCTAAATCATGATTAATTGCCTAAAATTTGAGTTCACTATAAAATATTGTTTTGATTGCCAAATATTTACTTATTTTATTACCAAATGTATCATGCATAAAATCGATTTTCAAGAACAACCAAAGATGAAACTTAGCAAAGAGGAAAACATAATTTAACAAACAAAATAATAATAAAAAGTTAATTAATGAAAATTAAGAATAAAACTTTTAAAAAAGAGTTTTAATGAAGTTTTTAAAAATAAAAAAGAGAAAGAAAAGCTATTTTAATAATTCTTTAACTTTATTAAATTCTTTAGCTATTCTTTGTTGTTTGTCAGAAATTTGTTCTTTTGCATCGTCTTTTAAAGCTCCAGTTGGACAGTTAGCTACACATTGCTTTTCATCTTGATCAATACAAAGATTGCATTTATGAACATCTCCACGACCATCTATGTTAATAGCTCCAATTGGACATGCTGCTTCACATACTCCACAACCAATGCATTTTTCTTCATTAATGATGATTGCTCCACCAACTGATTCAATTGCACCTTCTGGACATTTAAGTAAACAAGGTGCTTTTGCAGGATTACAATGCATACAGAATAATGGAACGCTGTCGATAACATGAATTGAATTTTTAGGACAGCTACGTTCACATTTCATACAATCTACGCAATCTTCAGGAGTTAATATTAAATCGTCCATTTTAACACCTCATTCTTTCAAAACTTTTTTAGATCTGCTCATTGCTGTGATTACATTGACAAAGCTAGTCTTTTTAGGACTTTGGTTCTTTCCAGCAAGTTTAGCAATATATTCTTGTTGTTTATTTGCTTTAATTGCATCAGTATCAATAAGGGAAATTGCTCTTTTAGTACATGCCTGTACACAGGCAGGTCCTTCTTCTCTATCAGCGCAGCGATTACATTTCTCTGCTGTATCTGGTGTAATTGTAATTGCACCAAATGGACAAACCATACTACATAAACCACAGGAAATACATTTATCGCTATCAACATTGAGATTTGTTATTGCATCTACAGGACAAATTTGAGCACAAGGTTCTCCTTCGCATTGCTGACATACAATTGGGTAAAATGATGAATCATATTCTAAGATTGTTATTCTGGAGGATTCGTGAAGAGATTCGCATGCCCGTTGGCAATCAAGACAACCATCACATAATTCCCTATTTACAGTAATTTTTTTCAATGTACTTCCTCCTTATAATCCTAGTTCTGCACATTCATTATCAACAAATTCTTGTATTTTCTCAATATGTTCATCATTAAGATGTCTAAATCTTTTTTGTGGTTTTAAGTATTCAGATACTGGTTTTCTTTCAGTTGGTCTATATGTAATGTTGAATTCACCATTTTCAATTTCATATAAAATCCAAGCTCCAGTTTCAACAGCTAATCTGCCCATTTCAATGGTTTTTGAAGAATCATAACCCCAACCAGTTGTACATGGTTGATTTAAGTGTATGTAAGCTGGTCCATCAATTTCTGCAGCTTTTTTAACTTTTTTCATGAAATCTTCAGGATATGATATAGATGCGGTAGCTACATATGGGATTCCATGAGCCGCCATTATCATAGGCATGTTTTTCTTAGGTTTATCTTCTCCAAAACTGTCTTTTCCTTTTGGTGAGGTGGTGGTAGTTGCACCATATGGTGTTGCTCCACTTCTTTGAATACCAGTATTCATGTAAGCTTCATTATCATAACATATGTAAGTTAAGTTGTGTCCTCGTTCCATTGCACCTGAGAGAGACTGTAAACCAATATCTACAGTTCCTCCGTCTCCTCCGAATGCTACAACATTCACGTCATCTTTTCCTTGTATTCTTAATGCTGATTCTACTCCAGATGCTACAGCACCTGCATTTTCAAAAGCAACATGAATCCATGGGATTTCCCATGCAGTTTCTGGATAAGGAGTTGTCATTACTTCAAGACAACCAGTTGCTGAAATTGCAACAGTATTTTTACCTAATGCTTTAAGAGCTAATCTTACTGCAATTGAAGCTCCACATCCAGCACAACCTCTGTGTCCCGGTGCTAATAATTCTTCTTTAGGTATATCCATTTTTTATTCCTCCTTAAGTCCTATCCAAGTAACCTCTCTTTCAGGGTTTTTTGTTTGTTCATAAACTTCCATAATTGCTTCAGGTGTAATATCTCTTCCACCTAAACCAATAATAAATCCATATGCTTCTTTGTGGATTTTTGCTTTAACATCTGCATATAATGCTCCACCAATACCAAAGCTTATGTTTTTATCAAGAACTGCTAATTTTTCACAGTTTTTAACCGCTTCATCAATAGCTTCTACTGGGAATGGTCTGTAAGTTCTTATTTTGAGTAATCCGACTTTTTCGCCTTTTTCTCTTAATTCATCAACCATTACTCTAAGAGTACTGCACATTGAACCCATAGCTACAAATATGATTTCAGCATCTTCTGTTTTGTATGGATCAATTAATCCGTATTCCCTTCCGAAGATATCTGCGAATTCTTTACAGGTATCTTCAATTACATTGAGGGACTCTTGCATAGCTACTGACATTGCATGTCTTGCTTCAAGGTAATAATCAGGATCAGCTAATGTTCCTACAGACATTGGTTCATTTGGATCTAAATATGAGTGTTCTGGTTTGTATGGAGGTAGAAACTCATCTACTTTTGATTGATCTGGAATTTCAACAGGTTCTACTGTATGAGTTAAGATAAATCCGTCTAAACATACCATAGAAGGCAATAGTACCTTTGGATTTTCAGAAATTTTAAAAGCCATTAAAGTTGTATCCAATGCTTCCTGAGCATTTTCAACATAAATTTGCAACCATCCTGAATCTCTTTGTGATATTGAATCTTGCTGGTCATTCCATATGTTTAATGGAGCAGAAATCGCCCTGTTTGCATCAGCTAGTACTATTGGAGTTCTCATACCTGCTGCTGCAAATAAAATTTCATGCATTAACATTAATCCTTGTGAGGATGTAGCTGTAAATACTCTTACGCCTGCACCGCTTGCTCCTACAGCTGCACTTATTGCACTGTGTTCTGATTCAACTTTTATATATTTTGCATTAATTTCTTCATCTGCAACATATTGTGCTAAATATTCGGAAATGGTTGTTTGTGGAGTAATTGGATAAACAGGAATTACTTGTGGTTTAGCTAATTTAACAGCTTCAGCAACTGCTTTGTTAGCTGTCATAACTTCTCTTTTCATTCTTTTTCCCCCTTATTATTCTTTTACCATTTTAATTGCTACTACTGGACATTCATTTGCACAAATTCCGCAGCCTTTGCAGTAATCATAATCGATATCATGTTCAAGATTTACTGATGAATCAGGACAGAAGATTACGCAGTTATTACAATTTACACATTTTTCTTTATCAAGAATTGGTTTAAATGTTCTCCAACTTCCTGTTTTGTTATTTTTACTACTTCCTGGTGTTTTAATTACACATCCGATAGATACTACCATTTAATTCACCCCATATCATAAGCTATTTGAGTAGCTTTTGCATTTAATTCTCCGACTTTTCCAGGAAATGTTTCTTTTATTACTTCAAGAAGTGAATCAATACTTACTATTTGGGTTTTTTTAGCAAAGTAACCTAAAATAATTGTGTTTACAATGTTACGGCCTAAATTATCTAATGCAATTCCAGTTGCATCAATAGAATGTATTTTAAAATTCATTTCTTTTTCAAATTCAGTTGCAATATTAATAATCACTTCTGTATTTTCTTTTGCTCCTGAAAATACATCAACTACATTCATTAATCCATTATCAAGAACTAATACATAGTCTGGATTGTATATTTGATATCTAATATCAATTGGCTTGTCATCAATTCTTGTAAAAGCCATAACTGGAGCGCCTCTACGTTCAACTCCGAAGAAAGGGAATGCTTGGACATATTTTCCATCTTTAAATGCGGCTTTAGCTAAAATTTCCGCAGCGGTTACTGATCCTTGTCCACCACGCCCGTGAAAACGAATTTCAATCATTTAGTTTCCTCCATAGTTTGTCATGTATAATCATTATAAATTACAAAATATATAAATCTTTGTCTATTTAAACAATATAAAATAAATTTTGATTTTTTCATAGAATTATTTGATTTATCAACAATTGTCTATTGGAAAATATGAACAAACTCTTAAAACATACTAATTTTAAACCAATTATATATAAATTATTAGAATTGTAGAATAAATATATAATAAAACTACCTAATATTAATTAGGTGTTTTAATGAAAGTCTTGATTATAACTGGGAATTTAGCTTATCCATTAATTAAAGATGAAGTCTCTGATTTTGATAATGTGATGGTTCATGTTGCAGATACTCAAGTAGCAGCATTTTTAACCCCAACCCAAATCATTAAAGAAGTTAAGGATAATTTTGATTTGGAGGAAGTGGATTTAATATTAGTACCAGGTTTAATTAAAAAGGACACAGATGAGATATCTGCTGCACTTGATATTCCTGCATTTAAAGGCTCAACTGACGGTGCCGATTTAGGAATGGTGCTGAATTTATTGGATTCTATTGAGTTATCTACATCTAAACCTGCAGATAAATTAATTGAAGAAGAAAAAAGAAAGGAAGCATTAAATTTCATCAACGATTTTGAAAACAATAATGGACTAAGGGAAGAGCTTCTTAAAAAACCTAACAATATACTTGTTCGAAATCTTCCAGTTGGTGAAGACTTTCCGATGAGAGTTTTGGCAGAGATAGCTAATGCGCCATTTTTATCAAAAGAACAGTTAATCCACAAATGTCAAATTTTTGTAGATTCTGGAGCTGACATGATTGATATTGGAATGGCTGCAGGAGAGGATTATTCTCATATGATTCCAGACCTGATAAATACCTTAAGGCCAATTGTAGGAGATAGGCCATTAAGTATCGATACTTTAAACACAGAAGAAATTAAAGTTGCTTGTGAACATGGAATAGATTTGGTGCTAAGTCTGGATCTTGGAAACTACAGTAAAGTCCTTGATATATTAGAAGAATATGATGTTCCAGCTGTCTTGCTTCCAACTAACTTTTCAAAAGGAATAACACCAAAAACACCAGAAGAAAGAGTAGAATTAATGGAAAAGTTAATAGAAAAAACCAAAGGATTAACATACATTGCTGACATGATTCTGGATCCTGTTAATAGCTCAAGTATTGTGGAATCAATAATCGCATGTAATGATTTCCATGAAATTAATCCTGCGCCGATGTTTTTTGGTGTTGGAAACGTGACTGAACTGATGGACGTTGATTCTGGTGGAGTAAATGCATTGCTTGCAGGAATAGGAATGGAGTTAGGTGTCAGTGTTTTATTTACTCCAGAAGAAAGTGGCAAAACAAGAGGAAGTGTAAAAGAGTTAGCTATTGCAAGTAAAATGATGTTTCTTGCAAAACACAGAGGGTCAATTCCGAAGGATTTGGGAATTACTCTAGTTGAATTCAAAGACAAACACAGAAAATTACAAACTCCTATTGAGGGAATTGATGGATTGGAAGTAATCAGACCATCTGAGCCAATTAAATTTGCAAGAGACAAGCAAGGTAGCTTTAAGATAGTTATTGATTATGGAACTTCATTAGAGAATAGTAAAATAATGGTAGTTCATTTTAAGAAAAATGCTCCTGATTTGATATTTGAGGGAAAAACAGCTAAAGAAATCTATGACGAGATTATTAAAAAAGGTTTAATCACAAAATTGGAACATGCTGCATATTTGGGAGCAGAACTTGAAAAAGCTGAAATAGCTATGATTACAAGAAAAGATTATATTCAGGATTTTGATTTGTTTTAAAAATAACAATTATTATAAATATAGATATTTTAATTAAAATAAATGGAGATGTAAATTTGAGCGATAAAGACTTAAGAGTTACAGACATTGATAAAATTTTAATAAGTAATGATTATGTTTCAAACAACGAAATTTCAACTACATTATACTTATCTTTAATTCTAGGTAAGCCAATGCTAATTGAAGGACCGCCAGGTGTTGGAAAAACAGAGCTTGCAAAAGTAGTTTCTAAAGCATTAGATAGGGATTTTTTCAGAATACAATGTTATGAAGGGATTACATTTGAGCAGATTGTTGGTGAATGGAATTATCAAAAACAATTACTTCATCTTGAAGCAGCTCGTATTAATAAGGAAAGTGAGAACGAAATCTTCGAAGATCAATATTTCATAAAAAGGCCTTTGTTAAAAGCATTTTTAAATGAAAAACCATCTGTATTACTTATTGATGAAATCGATAAAGCTGATGAAGAAGTGGAAAGTTTCCTTTTACAAGCTTTAGGTGAAAAACAGATTACAGTAAATGATTTAGGAACTTTTGACTTGCAAAATGATTTGATTGTTATTTTAACATCCAACTCTCAAAGGTCACTTCTTGATGAAACAAAAGACAGATGTCTGTTCTTATATATTCCATATCCAACTCCATCTCGGGAAATGGATATTGTTCTTTCAAGAGTGCCTGATGCAAATCCAGAAGAGGTTTCTAAAATTGTCAACCTGGTTCAAAGTATTCGTAATTTGAATCTAATGAAAAAACCATCTGTAAGGGGAACTATTGACTGGGTAAAATCAGTTAAAAACTTAAAAGGCAAGAATACTAAAGAGGCATTGGAAGAGAGCATTGGTGTTGTAATTAAAACAGAAAACGATAAAAAAAGAGTTATTAAAGAATTTTTTGACAAATAATTGATTTATATGGTTGACAAAATTATTGAATTGTCTAATCAATTAAGAGAGGCAGGCATACCTGTAAGTGTACGCAGTACACAAGCTGCTAGTGAAGTTTATCTAAATGATTCTATTGGAAAAAATACTTTAAAAACAGCATTAAGAGCAATCTATGTTAAAGATAAATACGATTTGGCTAAATTTAATAGAATCTATGATGGTATTTTTAAAAAACAATTTGAATCTGATGAATCTAAAGTTATTGAGGATAGGGGAAAAGCATACTCTGGAGAGGGACCTAAATCAAATAAGTATGTAATTAAAAAGACAGATAATAAAAGTAAAACATACAGAAAAGAAAAGGTAAACAATAAGATGCTTGAACAGCTATCTGGCCAACCCTTATTAGAGGAAATCAATCAGCTTGAAAGAGAAGGGGAATTGATGAATACGGATTTGACTAAATTAAACCGTTTTGACCCTCGTATGTTAGAAATCTGTCAAAGATTAGGTAAAAAAATAGCCAATAAACGTTCAAAAAGAAATTTAAAAGCTAATTCTCATAAAATTGATATGAGAAGAACAATCCGTTCCAATATGAGATATGGAGGAACTCCTGTAAATCTAATCAAAGCAAAACCGAGATATCGTAAAAACAAACATCTGTTCTTAAATGACATTAGCGGATCTTGTGAATGGATTAGCAGCTGGTTTTTCATGTTGATGTATTCCTGTAAATCAGCATTTAAAAACTCAAGAACATTTGAGTTCGACAATAAAGTAATAGAAACAACAAATGCACTAGATGAAGAAGACATGTTAAATGCATTTGTTAAAGTAAAAGATCTAAGACTTAGAAACGGAATGATTCATGGAACTTCAAATATGTACACAGCATTTAAAAGCTTTATAAAAATGGCAGATTTAAACAATAAATCCTATGTAATCATGTTAACTGATTGCAGGGACTGGGCTGGACCTAAAGTTGATGGAAAACAGGAAAGTGTTTATTTCGTAGAAGAAATGGTCAAACAGTCAAAGAAAGTTATAATACTAAATCCTGAAGATAGATATAAATGGGATGTAGTAGACAGCTGTGTTTCCCTTTATGAAGACGCAGGGGCTCACGTATATGAAGTTAATACCTTAAATCAGTTAGCCCAATTTGTTGAAACATTATAAAATGGAGGAATTGATTTTGAATTGTACAAAATGTGGTAATCCTCAGGTCATAATCAAAAAAGAAGAATCTGGACAACTTTTATGTAAAGAATGTTTTATTAAATCTGTTGAAAAGAAAGTAAATAAAACAATCAAAAAAGAAAAACTTCTGGAAAAAGGTGATAAAGTTTTAGTGGCTCTTTCTGGAGGTAAAGACAGCGTAACACTACTTGAAATATTGAACGATTATAGAAAAAGGCATATTATTGATTTATGCGCAGTAACAGTTGATGAAGGCATAGACAATTATCGTCAGGACGGCATCGACATAGCTATTCGCCATGCTGAAAGACTAGGAATAGAACATAAAGTAGTAGCTATTAAGGATGAATACGGAATAACTCTTGATGAGATTATGGAGAAAGAAAACCATAGGGGATCATGTACATACTGCGGAGTTTTCAGAAGAGATATCATAAACAAAGCAGCACGTGAAATGGGAGCAACAAAAATAGCTATGGGTCATAATCTTGATGATGAAGTTCAGGGAATAATGATGAATTATCTGGAAGGAAATACAGATAATATTTCCAAATTCGGTCCTAAAACAGAATCAAAAGCAGAAGAGTTTACAGTTAAAATCAAACCATTACGGGAAGTCCCAGAGCGTGAAATTGGGATGTATGCTGTTGCAAAAGATTTGGAAGTTCATTTTGCAGGATGTCCTTATGCCCAACAGTCATTTAGAAAAGAGGTTTCAGAGATGATTAGTCAGCTAGCTGAGAAACACCCTACCATAAAATACTCTACACTTAGGGGGTATGACAAAGTTAAAGAAGCTATTGGCGATGAGTTTAAAAAAGAATTTAAACTTCGAAGATGTTCTATTTGCGGTGAACCCTCTGCTAATGAACTATGTAGAAAATGTACCTTTTTAAAGGAATTGGAGGTTATATAGATGAAATTTAATTTAAAGTACAAGGGGATTGGGGAAGAAATGGAACTACCATCTGATGATTATACCATTAGCGACCTCTTGAAGGATATGGAATTGTCAAGCCAGTCACTGGTATGTAAACAGAACAATGAACTGGTAATTGAAGAGACAATAATCAATGATGGTGATGAGATTAATTTAATTCAAATAATATATGGGGGATAATTCTTGAAAATAAGTCACGAATGCGGGCCTTGCTTTTTAAGACAAGCTGGTGAAGCCTTAGATTTAGCCACATCAGATGAAGAACTTAAAATAGAGATTTTTAATGAAATTTTCACATACCTCTCAGATAACTTTAAAACAAATGCTAACTCTAATGGAACAGGTTCTAAAATCCATAAAATCATAAAAACAAGAACTGGCTCCATAGATCCATATAAAAACGAGAAGGTTCTAGGAAATAAAATTGCTTTAAAGTATCTTCCTCAGGTTAAATCCTTAATTAAAGAAGATAATACTTTGGAAAATTATGTGAAAATAGCTATTATTGGCAATATTCTGGACTTTGGAGCATTTACTTTAGATACAGATATCGATAAACTAATTGAAGATGCTCTTTTGAAAGAGTTGAAAATAAATGAGATCGACTCTCTTGAAAAATCAATCGAAAAACAGGATAAGCTATTGTATTTAGTAGATAACACTGGAGAGATTGTATTTGACAAGCTACTTCTTGAAAAGCTTAAAAGCTATGGTCTGGAAATTACAATAGCTGTTAAATCAGAACCAATTTTAAATGATGCATGTATGGAAGATGCTGTTGAAGTAGGTCTTGATAAATATGGCCAAATAGTAGAAATAGGTGCCGGAACAGTAGGATATGTTGACAGCGAAATCTCAGAGGAGTTTAGGAAAGTTTTCAATAGTCATGATTTCATTATCTCTAAAGGCATGGGCAATTATGAAGGTTTAACTGAAATTGACACTTCAGACAAGGATTTATATTTCCTTCTGTGCGCTAAATGTAATACTATAGCAAAGCATATTGGCGTGGACTTTCAGGACATGGTTCTACTTAAAAATTAAACTTTATTTTACTTTTTTTACTAAAACATTAAATAGCATAAATACTCTATTAGTTACTATGGATAAAAAAATAAAAATAGCTTTACTAGTTGTTATTATCATAGCAATTGCAGCAATAGCTTATGGAGGAATTTCAGCTAATGAACCTTCTTCTAAAAAAACACTTAATGCAACTAATAACCTAACTGAAGCTATGGAAATTGCCAGCGAGCAGAATAAAGATGTTTTTTTAGTTTTCACCAGCGATACCTGCCAATGGTGTAATAAATTAAACAAGGAAACTTTAAGTGATGAAAAAGTGATGTCAAGACTTGACAAAGAATATGTTACCGCCATTGTTAATATTGATGAACAACCGGAAATAGCCAGGTCTTTTAATGCAGTTGCAACTCCAGTCATGATTTTTTTAGACAATAACGGAACTGAAAAAGAAAGGCTCAACGGATTTTACGGTCCAAATGAATTGTTGGAATATATGTAAGGAAGTTTAATAATGGATTTTATTCCTTATATCTCTTTTTTAACAGGGGTAGTGTCAATAATCTCTCCATGTATTATCCCAGTTATTCCAATTCTTTTTGGGTTCACAATTAAAAATAAGGACATAAAAGACATAATAGCTTTTACATTAGGATTATTCTCAATTTTTACACTATTGATATTTGTAACTGCATTTTTCCAGGTAATGTTCTATAGCTATGTCTACTATGTAAGAATACTGTCATCTGTTGTTCTGTTAGCTATAGGTTTAATTTTCATTTTCGATAAAACATTTAATCTTTCATTTAAGGTCAGTTCTCAAAATGCTTTTATTTTAGGTGTTCTAACCTCTCTTTCATGGTCCCCATGTTATGGAGGATACTTAATATCTCTGCTTTCAGTTCTTATAACAGCACCAGACACATTGTACATCACTTTCAACATAATCCTATACAGTTTAGGATTCGGTTTAACATTATTGGTTTTAAGCTATGTCATAAGTAAAATCAACGTTGAAAAACTTGTTAAAGGGTCTTCTTATATAAGGCAGATTACAGGAATCCTATTTATCATAGGTGGTGTTTTCATGCTTTTAAATGCAAATGGAGTGCTTTTATGAAAATCGGTTTTATAGGTTTTGGAGCAGTTGCAAAAAGGCTTGTAGCTATTTTGGATGATTTTACAACTGTTACGATTAGCGCTGGAAGATCTGAAAAAACACTAAAAAACATCAGAGATTCCAATGTGGAAACTGTAAAATCATTTGATGATGTAGATATACTATTTTCTGCAACGTCTCCTAAAGAAAGCTTAAATAATGCCCGAAAATATGGGAAAGATTTTAAAGGAATTTATGTGGATTTAAATAACATTTCCCCTGAAACATCTCTTAAAATTGATGAAATGGTGCCTAATTATGTTGACGCAGCTATCATTGGCCACATTAACAATGATTTCACATTATTTATCTCAGGCGACAATTCAGACAAATTGAACTTTCTAAATGACTATTTTCCAGTCAGGATAATTTCAAATAACATTGGAGATGCATCAAAGCTTAAGGTTCTTAGAAGCATTTATACAAAACCTCTTTCAGCTGTTTTAATAGAAACACTAGCTATTGCAGATAAATGTAACCTTAGAGAAGAGCTTCTAGAAACATTAGTTATTAGTGAAGGTGAAAATTTTAAAGATTCTGCACTATCAAGAGTTGAAAACACATTAAACAATTCCAAAAGAAAAAGGGAAGAGCTAATGGAAATATTGGACTACTTCCATGATGAGGATTTGGAAATGGTTAAAGGAGCGGTTAAGAAGTTTAATAAATAAATTTTACTTTTACTAAGAAGTTCATGGATAAACTATTCTTCACCTTTTTCTTGATTGTCTTTGAGGGTGAATGCTTTTTCTATTTCCTCCGAGCATTATATTCATAGATGAAATAGGTCCCCCTATTACTATTAAAATTAATGGGGGAATTATTGCGTTAAAGTCAATTTCCTTATTCTGTGTTTTTTCAAATTCATGTGTTGCAACGTATTCTTTTTCAGGAGCTATTGGAATGTCTTTTTTGTCATAGAACGTTCTATTGTAATAGAAATTATCTGCACCTGAAGCGTCCTTTAAGTTCCACATTGATCTGTCATCATTTGAAGCATAAATGTCGATTGTTGAGCTTTTATTCTTAACCATTTCTCTGCTAATGTTTTCAATCTTCTGGTTATCCACCCCATCATCTTTACCGCCATATGTTAAGACCCACCCATCTGATGTTACAATCACCTGAACGAAATACTCCTGGCTTTCTTTATATTGCTTTAAAACTTTTTGCCAATGCCAATTTTGCTCCTCAATTGTTAGATCAGCAAAGTTTCCAGCATCTCTTCTAAAGGATACTGCGCTGTCATTTCTTTCTAGCTGCATTATTACAGAACAACAACCGGTCATTTCCGAGTCATTAGCAAAACCTGATTGTCTACATGGACTAGGGTTTTTTCAGCAGAAAGTGTAGATAAACATAAGACCAATGATAGGGATAATAAAATTACCAGAATTAGCTTTCTATTCATTATATTCCTCATTTCATTTTAAAAATAAAATATGTTGTGTTTCAAATGTTTACTTATTATTGTTATTTGAAGGTAATATTTATAAACATTATGTTTAAGTGAATATAATAATAGTTTAATATGATAGTTAAATGGAATTTGATTTTATCTAGCTATTCTAAAAGATATAAAAACAAGTAGCAATACTGTAACAAATCATATTTAGGGTATTAAAAAATAGATGTCCTTCATTTTATAAGGACATAAAAAATAAGAATTGAAAATAATTGGTACTTTATGAGCCTACTGTTAATTTGACCTTATAGCTGTTTTTAACTTTTTTTGTAATGCCACTAATAGGTATGAAATTAGAATCGAGAATGTATCTTATGTATGTAACTTCACTTGAAGGCAATCTAAGTGCTGTTTTAATTTTCTTGCCATCAACTTTCATTTGAACAGAAACCTTCCCATTTTTATCAACATAGACATCGCAGTTAACATTTTCCTTCATTATTTTAGCTTCAAATTTAGTAAGATTCAAACCTGCATAAATTTCTAAAGGAGAGTTCACGTTGATATTGCCGCTTCTGAATTTCTCGTTGGCAGTAGATGAATCTAAATCACTACTTGCAACATACCATGCACGATCTATGACATGTTTTATACCTTGATTAGAGGGAAGAATGTCCTGGTACTCATTTATCAGATTCATAACTTCCTCTTTAGTAACTCCCTCTTCAATTGCGCTAATTGCAAGGCGAGTCATAACCGGACCGTAATCTGCCTTTCTAAAAGCTGCCCAAATAGTCTCTTCATCTCTGTAAACCCTTTTTTTAATAATTTCATTTATGGCATTACTTGTAAGATAAGCTATTTTAGAGAGACTGCCACGTGAACTGTTATTTAACACGTTATAAATCCTGGAAAAGTCACGGGTGCCAGGAACCTTGCCTAAAGCTATTTCACGTTCCAGCACATCAGCAGTGATTTTAGGCAATACGCTACGAACAGAACCTGTCAATCTCAAATTATTGTCAAGAATAGACTGTCTTATAGCTCTTCCCGAAACTTTACCTCCTTTGGAAACCTCGGGAATAACATGAAAATCCAATTTGGAACCTAAAAACTCATTAACGGCATACCATCGAATCTCATTTCTGTTAGGATAATTTCTAGGCATGCCAACGAAATTTCCCTGTTTAACAAATTTGTCTGCTTTACTAGCTATCTCGTCAATGGAAATATTGGCAGCAGTAATGTAGTCAGTAACCCCATCATCTATCATCCTGGAAAGCCTTACAGGAACGCTGTAGGATAATATCAAACGATGATGAAGACCTTCAAAAGGAATCACCTCATCAGCTCCAAGACCTAAAACAATCTCGCGACGAGCATCATAATCCAAGAAAAAAGGGCCATGATTTGCACTATAATCCTTGTTCAAATAAACGGCTAACTTGCAATCTTTCTCATCAGCTAGCTTACGACCTTTCTTGATCAATTTCTCATGACCAATATGAACAGGATCAAAATCAGCACTTATAGCTATCATAAAACACCTAAAAAAAAGTTTTGATGGGGTTAACCATCTAATATTTTCAATACTCCAGTTATTATTAACCAGATACCAATTAAAGAACCTAAGATTAAAGGATCTTTAATATATGTTCCAATAATTATGTAGATAATACCTAAAACAATACCTGAAATTCCAATGTAGAAACCATACTTAGCGTCACGGTTATTAATTAAGGCAATAAGGCCAATAACCATAATGAAAATTCCGGCAATGTAAAGTATTATGGCAGCAAGGAATGCAAAGTAAGTAGGATTGAATATAATCAGCAAACTTATAATAAGCATTATCACCCCAACAACATAATCAGTAACTGCTCCAAGAGTATTGTAGTCCATAATAGAAACTCCAATCATCAGAACAATAATTGAAACTAAAAGAGTAGACAATCCAAATAAAGCACTAGTTCCAATAACTCCAATCATCGGAAACGCTATAATTATAATACCTAAAATAATTGCAAGAATACCAATTGATTTATTTTTCATTAATTACACCTCCCATTATTAATCTATATTAATATAAGGGGACATGTTTATTAAATGTTTTTGAAAAGTTCATATCAGAATTTTCAACTTCAGCTAGCCAGGAATCTTTACAGTCACAGTCAAAGCTGATGATTGACTGGTCAAGGTTAGCTTCAATAATAATGTTCTTCAATTCCTTGTTGCACTTCTTGCAGTTAAAGGGACCTCTTCTAGAACCGAAACCTGAAGTATCCAAAAGGGCAGGAATACTAACAGTATTTCTAACGGTATTGATAATCTCAACAGCACTCCAGATCCAAGGGGGCTGATATGCACCTTGCCTCCATAACCTTTCAATCAAAGTGCCTCCGTGAATGGTTGCAGGACAAAATGACAGTCTGTCCACCTCAATACTCTCGCAATATTCGGCAGTAGCTATTGCCTCATCAATTGCCTCCCTTTCACTTAAGAATATTGGCTTAACGAAAACATATGCCTTAGCTTTAAAACCTGCTTCATGAATTATCTCAACGGCTTTCTCAAAATCCTTAGCTGTAAAACCCTTGTTGATATTGTTTAACCTTGTATCGTCATTATAGGTTTCAAGACCGATGCTTACCTCAAATAAGGTATCGCCGATTATGTCAGCTATTTCCTCAAGAACTTCCTTAGTGACGTACTCAGGACGTGATTCCACAATAATCTCCTTAACATTACCTAAAGAGACAAGCTTGTTTAGAATATAGTCACGGGCATCTTTAGGAAGCTCAATTGGATTTAGAAAGCTGCCAGAAGCAAAGAGCTTAACAGCTATCTCATCCTCTTCATCTAAAGGAAACCTTTCAAGATGTTCATTAAAAATCCTTATGATGTCATCACTTTCAATAGCTTCTAAAGTACAGTCAGAAACATAGCTGCACATTGTACATCCACCAGCATCTCCAAGAGCCCAAGAGCAACCGGGTGTAGGCAATATTAAAAACAGGTTTTTCCTGACACCATTGTATGTAAGGTCATCATTATACCAGCTTGCAGCTACTTGATCTGGTGTTTTATCTTTTTTTCTCTCAAAAGATCTATTCCTAATATCTTTTGTTAAATTTTCAATTTCCATTAATTATTATATTAAGGTTACAATTAATTAAATTTTGTTTTAAAAAGAGTGTTGTATAATGATATAAAATTTTAAAAAAAGAAAAAAGAAAAGAAGTAAATTGCTTAGAAACTTGCAATTACGTCTTCGAATAATCCAATGGATTCTTTTACGTTTTTACCAACAGGGGAACCTACGATGTATTGGGTTACTCCCATTTCAGCTAATGCTTCAATTTTTGGAGCGAATTCATCAGGAGTTCCACATACGGAAAATGCTTCAAGTAAGTCGTCAGTTACAGCACCGATAGCTCCACCGAAGTCACCTTTACCTAATAAGCCACCGATTTTTTCATTGATACCTGCAGGTAATCCGTGTCTTTCTAATACTGGAGCTGGAGAACCTGCTGCAATAAATGCAACTACGATTCTTGCTGCGTTTTTAGCTGCTTCGGAGTCTGTTCCGATAGAGGTAGCAGTGTATGCACCTACATCAAAGTTAGCAATATTTTTTCCAGCATTTTTGATTCCTTTTTCGATTAAAGGTAATGCAGCTTCGTAATCTTTAGGGTTGGATGCGTTAATTAAAACACCGTCTGCAATTTCTCCAGCGGTTTCTAACATTTTAGGACCTTGTGCACCCATGTAAATAGGAATGTGTTCTTGTACAGCTTTTACTCCACCTAATGCAGCTCCACCAGCAGTTTTTTCACCAGCTAATAATGTGTTAATTTCTGCAATAGCGTTTTTGATTGTGGTTACAGGTTTTTCCCATGGGATTCCTAAAGCATCGAAAGTTGCTTTGTCACCAGGACCAATACCAAAAGTAGCTCTTCCTTCTGAAAGTTCGTCAATAGTTGCGATAGCTGATGCTGAGATAGCAGGAGCTCTTACGTATGGGTTAGTTACACCAGGACCCATTTTAATAGTTTCAGTTCCATCAGCAAGTAATGCTAAGGTTTCGTATACGTTTTTATTGTTGTAGTGGTCAGTGATCCAAGCGTATTCAAATCCAACATCTTCTGCTAATTTTACTAATTCTACGATTTCACTAATAGGTTTATCTGGTACGAATTCAATACCGAATTTCATTTTTTATCACCATTTATTATATTTGTTTAAGGCATATATAAAGGATTTTAATTAGAATTCAATAGAAAATTTTATATATAATTTGGATTTGTATTTCTGGATTTGGCTAATATTTTAACTAATTTCAAATAGTATTATTTTTTTAATTTTTTTTATTACTTGATTTTTAAGATACCAAATTATAATATTCATCAAATGAATCTAATATGTTATTTATTTTTTAAAAGTTTAAATTGCATTATTATTATAAATAGATTGTTTAACCTAAATTTAAGAATTAATATTTTTTATTTTATTAAATTATTGTTTTTTGCAATATTTTTTAATAATAATTGTTAACCTAATACCTTCAT
>OGXX01000774.1_pt1 | contig 35327 bp, 43 predicted proteins | sample 1576301 | NCBI WGS metagenome assembly OGXX01 (sample SAMEA3541469, study PRJEB24748) | human gut metagenome | biome: human gut; feature: human-associated habitat; material: faeces | place: China | collected 2012
ATCACATGTGCGCCCGCGCGTTGCGGGAAATCGCTGTATTACGCGTAGATATTGCGCGTGCGCATGTCTTCGGGCAGGCCGTTGAGCAGATTCGACACGGAGCGCGCCTCGAACACCGAACGGATGCCTGCCGCGAGCAGCGGCGCCGCGGACAGCACTGTCATGTTCGGCAGGCGCTTCTCTTCGGGGATCGGCACCGTGTCCATCAGCACGATCTCCTTGGCGCCGCAGTCACGCAGGCGCTCGACGGCCGGCCCGGAGAGCAGGCCGTGCGTGGCGACGAGCGTGACCGACTTGGCGCCGTGCTCGTGCAGTGTGCGCACCGCTTCGGTGATGGTGCCCGCCGTGTCGATCATGTCGTCGATCACCACGCAGTCGCGGCCCTTGACATCGCCGATGATGCCGTGCGCCACAGCATGGTTGGGGCGCGTCGTGTCGCGCGTCTTGTGGATGAACGCGAGCGGAAGACCGCCCAGCTTAGCGGCCCACTGTTCAGACACCTTGATGCGGCCCGCGTCCGGCGAGACAATCGTCGTGTTGTCCAGCGGCAGGCGGCTACGCATATAGTCGAGCAGCACGGGCAGTGCGGTCAGATGGTCGACGGGGCCGTTGAAGAAGCCCTGTTCCTGCGCGGCGTGCAGGTCGACGGTCATGATGCGGTCCGCACCGGCCGCCGCGAACAGCGTGAACATGAGCTTTGCGGTGATCGGCTCACGGCCCAGATGCTTCTTGTCCTGGCGAGAATAGCCCAGAAACGGCGCCACCACGGTGATTGAGCGGGCCGACGCGCGTTTGGCGGCGTCGATCATGATGAGCTGTTCCATGATCACTTTATTGATCGGAGTCGTGTGCGCCTGCATGATGAACACGTCGGTGCCACGCACGGGCTCGGTGAACCGCACATACATCTCTCCGTTGGCAAAGTCGTACGCCGTCGTTGGCAGTACTTCCGTTCCGAGATAATGGGCGGTCTCCTCAGCCTGCTCGGGGTAGGCACGGCCCGTGACGAGTGCAAGACGTTTATCGGGGGTGCCTTCGAGAACTGCAGACATTATTCGCCTTTCAAACTGCGTTCGGATGCCCGTGAATCGAGCATATTCACTATAGCAACGTGCATGTATGTGCAGTCCGTGCGTGTCCAATCTGGCGGGTATGCTGGCACAGTTGCCCGCGCACACCAGTCCGCACCCGCAGTCCGCGTGCGCGCAGGGGCACAACGCATACACACTCCTGTCGCGGAAAGTCCGCGGCCAACAGTCCGAAGGAGGTGGGTGATGTCTGCGCATAACTACGAACTGATGTTCATTGCCGATCCTGAGATGGATGACAACGGCCTCAAGAAGCTGACCGATCAGCACATGGAAATCGTCACCAAGGAAGGCGGTTCCGTCGACAACATCGATATCTGGGGTCGCCGCAAGCTCGCGTACGAGATCGACGGCAAGACCGAAGGCAACTACGTTGTGGTGACGTATTCCTGCGAGCCGGCCACGAGCGACGAGCTCGACCGTGTGCTCAACCTGAACGAATCCATCGTTCGCACCAAGATTCTTCGCAAGTAAGACCACTGCGGCATCAGCACGCATACGTTGGAAGGAACGTTATGGCAGGTGAAACGATTATCACCATCGTGGGCAATCTGACCCGCGACCCGGAACTGCGCACCGTGGGCAGTGGCTCCACGGTCGTCAACTTCACGATCGCGTCATCGTCCAGGCAGTTCAACCGCAACACGAACCAGTGGGAGGACGGCGATACGCTGTTCCTCAACTGCTCGGCGTGGGATTCGGCCCGCAACTCGCTGGCGTCGAACATCGCGAACTCGCTGTCCAAGGGCATGACGGTCATTGCACAGGGCCGGCTCACCCAGCGTTCCTACCAGGCACAGGACGGTTCGCAGCGAACCGTCGTGGAGCTGCGGGTGGACGACATCGGCCCATCGCTGCGCCGCGCCACGGCGCAGGTGAATCGGCAGTCGTCGAGCTCCGGTTTCGTGGGCAACCAGCAGCAGGGCGGGTTCAACGGTGGTTACCAGGGCGGAGCAGGCTATGCCGGCGGTGCCAACGGCTTAGGTGCGCAGGGCGCGCCGCAGCAGCAGGCACAGGCACCGGTCTCCGACCCATGGAACAGCGCCGAACCCTCCGGATCCAGCTTCGGCTCCTTCGGCACCTCCGAATTCGGCGGTGGATCCGACGAGCCGGAATTCTAAGACGTATCGCGCGCGTAACGCCGCACCCCACAACATATTGAACAGTATTCGTTAAGGAGACAAATAGATGTCACGCAAGAGGCCGCAGCCGCCGGTCAAGCCGTTTAAGAAGAAGCCGAACCCGCTCAAGGCCGCCAAGGTCACCGAGATCGATTACAAGGACGTCGCGTTGCTGCGCAAGTTCATCTCCGATCGCGGCAAGATCCGCTCCCGTCGCATCACCGGTGTGACCGTGCAGGAGCAGCGCGAGATCGCCAAGGCGATCAAGAACGCCCGTGAGATGGCTCTGCTGCCGTACGCGACCACCGGCCGCTGAGTTCTGAGGAGGAGACGAAATGGCTAATACCAAGGTTATTCTCAAGAAGTCCGTCACCGATCTGGGCCACGCAGGCGACATCGTCGAGGTCAAGAACGGCTACGCCCGCAACTACCTGATTCCGCAGGGCCTCGCATTCGCATGGTCCAAGGGTGCCGCCGCCCAGGCGGAAGCCATGAAGCGCGCTCGCCTGGCCAAGGCCGTGGCGACCCGTGAAGGCGCCGTCGAAGCCAAGGGCATCATCGAGGGCATCGCCGTCGAGATCCCGGCCAAGGTGTCCGAATCCGGCAAGCTGTTCGGTGGCATTTCCAACGACCAGATCGCCAAGGCCCTCGCCGACAAGGTTGCCGTGGATCCGCGCGCAATCACCGTCGAGAAGATCCAGACTCTCGGCGAGTTCCCCGCCACCGTGGCGCTCCACCCGGAGATCTCCGCGAACTTCTTCGTGAAGGTCGTCGCTGAGTGACCCCGCGTTGAAGATCGTATGACCGTATGATCTTCCCATCAGACCGATTACCAGTCTGAGCTTAAGCATTGGAAGGCCCCTGCAGTTCGCGCTGCAGGGGCCTTCTGTATGCCTAGGCCGGGTCTGGTGCGGTGGCCGGATTGCATGCTTCGGCGTGTCGTTTGTGAAGATAATGGCCGTTGTGGTGGATTATCCGCGCAATCATGTCTGTGCTGGGCGCGTTTAGGGCACATGTGGCCTAGTGGCGCAAAATGCCCAAAATCGTTGGAATCGCAGCGATTTCCCATTTGCGACACGCCGAAGGTTGCGAAGATGCAGAATCTGAGTATATTTATCACTCGGTTCGCAAAACCAACGCCCCTTTAGCTCAGTTGGTTAGAGCAGCTGACTCTTAATCAGCGTGTCCAGGGTTCGAATCCCTGAGGGGGCACCCGCGAGAAGCCTCGGTCGTGTATCGGCCGGGGCTTCTCTCGTATTTCGCCCGCGGTGCCCTATGCCTCCATGCCCTTTCTTTGGGTTATAGGCCAAAATGTGGGCATATAGGAACTAAAGTTATTGATTTAGACTCCTAGTCGGTGGTGTTTGGGTAGCGGGCGGCGGTGTGGAATTCGTTCCAGTCGATGCCAGTGCCGAGGATGGGTTGGCTCATGGGTTCGTCATCGTTGTTGTCGTGGTTGGTGCCGGTCTTGGCGTCCTGGCCGTGTTGTTTGAGGATGAGGGCGGGATCGGGTTTGGTGCTATGCATATAGCAGTGCCATTCGCAGGCGCGGCGCATGTGTGCCTCGGGCAGGCCGCGGTGGTTGACGAGCATGCGCTTGAGGGCGGCGTTGAGCCCTCCTTCGAGACGGTTGCCGTCGCGCGGCACGGAACCGGGGGCGGTCAGTGCGGGATCGAGGAAACAGAAAAGCGTGCCGTCCTTGAACAGGCGTTCGAGCCGTAGGTAGGCGCGGCGCAATGGCAAATGGGTCCACCACCATCCGCCCTTGCTTGTGGCTGCCCTGGGGTCGTCCGGGTTGTCCTTGGCGTACGTGCGTTCGGCGAGCATGCGCCTCCAGCGTTCGTGCCACGCGTTGAGTGCTTCGCCCCATCTGACGGCGGCTTCGGGATCGTGGATGCGGGTGAGCGCGTCGGCGAGTTTCTTGAGCTCCCGGCCGGCCTGCAGTCTGGGTCTGGAGGTCAGGTCGGCCCTGGTGTCGCGTTGCACGTGCACCAGACATCGTTGGACCCGCGTGTGCGGCCAGATTTGCGCGCGCGCCTTGAGAATGCCTTTCATGCCGTCGCATACGAGCACGTCGGGAGGGGCCAACTGCGCGAACAGCGCCTTGTAGGCGGCTGTGTTCTCCCTTGCGCACCATTGCCAGGCGAGCACCTCGCCGTCCTCGCCGTCGATCGCCGTCAGCAGGCACCAGCCGTTCACGTAGGTGCCGTCGGCCATGACCACGCGGTGCACCACGCCATCAGGTTCGATGCGCGGCTCGAGCCGCCAGCACCAGTCCACGCGTTTGCGGAAGTTGCGCGCTCTCTCCGGGCGTTTGCGCTGCGGCGCGGCCTCGAGCAGCCAGTCCAGGAACTCCGCCAACTGGGTGCGGCGCCGTTTGGTGTTGTTCCTGGTGCCGGCGGTCAGCCTGCATCCATCGCACTGCCAACGCTGCCGGCCCATGCGGTCGTGTCCGTTCTTGCGCATCGGCGACTGGCAGACCGGGCATTTCTTCGCTTGCTTCGAACGTGTCCTCATGACACACATTGCACACGAAACCACGCAAGCAGATGGACACCGCCATCCGCAACAGGGCGACACGCTTACTGCCACAAAGGCAAACCGGAGTCTAAATCAATAACTTTAGTTCCTATATGCCCAAAAATCGTTGTTGCACCGTGTTTTCGGACAATTACAGAGGGTTGTCATGCTCAGCGGCGCAGAATATGACTTTCGTCAGGGATGCACAGGTGGGAAGGGCCATATAGCTTGGATAGCTGTCGCATTGGCCCTGAATGGGTGCAAGCTGGGTACGCGCCATATAGCTTGGGTGGCTGCTGCATTGGCCCTGGTGGGCGCATAGCTGGGTACGCGCCGTACCGCGGGGGGATCGGGGCAAACAGGGCAAACAAAAGCAAACCAAAAAACATACGAACGCCCCGAAATCGAAGGATAGGCACGAGGCATAAGTATGTAAGGCCGCGGTACGCCTTTGTCCGCTGCCTCGGCACCAAGTCTACCCATCTGCCCGCATGCCGGCAACCGCGCGGGCCACATCCCGACAATATCCACACAACACACCCGCATACCAGGCTCGCATCACCGCCCCGCGCGCCACGCCTGCACACAATCTCCCACACTTGCTCCGTATCAGGAGCTCGCTACAGTGGAACCATGACCCTCATCGAAACCCAGCAAGACCGCACCGATTTGCCGCTCGTGGTGATCCCCAGCGTGTTCGACGACATGATCGAGCCGCTGCGTGAGGCATTCCCCCTGCTCTACGGCATCGCGCGTGTGCGCCTGCACACCGACCACACCTTCGACACGCACGAATTCGTGAAGCGCTGCGCCGGCGCACAGGCGGTCATCGTCATCAATGTGCACATCAGCGACGCCATGCTCACCGAACTCGCCGGCCATGTGCGCGTGCTCGCGTTCGGCGGCACGGGTGTGGCGAGCTATGTGAACCTGGACCTCGCCGCCAAACTCGGCGTGCGCATATGCAATGTGCGCCACTATGGCGACGCCGCCGTGGCCGAATTCGCGTTCGCGCTCATGCTCGAGATCACCCGCCGCGTGGGCGCGCTCGACCGCCAGCTGCGCGACGGCAGCTGGGACGGCGCGCCCGGGCTCGACCTCAACGGGCGCACGCTCGCGATTGTCGGCCTTGGCGGCATCGGCGGCACGGTGGCGCGCATCGCGAACGGCTTCGGCATGCACGTGACGGCGTGGGACTCCGGCCGCGGCGATCCTGCGCGCTTCGTCACGCACAACGTGGCGCCGGTGCCCACACTGACCGAGCTGTTCGCCGGCGCCGATGTGGTGAGCGTGCACATGCCGCTCACCGACGAGACGCACGGCATGATTACCTCTGAACACCTCGATGCAATGCGCCCCGGCACGATCTTCATCAACACCGCGCGCGCCGAAGTGATCGCGTCTGGCGCGCTCGAGAAGCGACTTGCACGCGGTGACATCCCCGCGGGCCTCGACGTCTTCGACACCGAGCCACTGCCCGCGGACAGCCCGCTGCGTTCCATGCCCAACTTGGTGCTCACACCGCACGTGGCATGGCGCTCGGACGGCGCGAACCGCAATCTCACACGGCAGTGCGTCGAATCGATCGCGTCGTACTTCACCGGCGGCGACTACAACGCCGTCACGCCGGGCGTGGCATGGAACACGGGGAAGTAGGCCATGCGCACAATCCTCAACACCGCAGATGCCCGCGCGCATGATTCGTTCGTAGAGAAGAAATCCGAGTTCATCGGCGACGCATGCCATGTCGACGCGCTCGCCGATGCGCTCGCATTCGTCGAATCGATTCGCGAGGCGCACCCGAAGGCGCGCCATGTGGCGTATGCGGCGATCGTGACCGACGATTCCGGCCGTGTGATGGAACGCATGAGCGACGACGGCGAGCCGTCGGGCACCGCGGGCAAACCGATCCTCGATGTGCTGCGCGCGAACGACCTGACCGACTGTGTCGTGGCGGTCACGCGGTATTTCGGCGGCATCCTGCTCGGTTCAGGCGGCTTGACGCGCGCGTATTCCACCGGCGCGTCGATCGCCGTCAAAGCCGCGCGACTGGCGCGCATTGTGCCGTGCCGGCAGTTGCGAGTACGGCTCGACTACGCGCAGCTGGGGCAGTTCCAGCAGCTGCTCGCGCAGTGCGAAGGAGAGCAGACCGACGCGCAGTTCACCGACCGCGTGGAGATTGTCGCGACGATTCCACAGACCAACTGCGAGGCATTCGAAAACCGCGTGCGCGAGGCGTTCAATGCGGGCGTGGTGCCCGAGCCGCTCGGGCAGGTCGCGCGCCCGATGCCCGAGTAAGATAGCAACGCACGGCGCCATCCGCGCGCACCAATCCCGCGAACCAGCGAAAGGTCAGGCATGAGCAGCGAGCAGAACACGCAGGCCGAACACGCCACGCTTACTGAGACGTACGAGCGTCTGCGGCATTCCACAGACGAAGCGGAGCTGCACGAGTTCGCGCGCCGGCCGCTGCCGGACCGCGCGGACCAAGCGGCGTTCTCGCGCGCCACCGCACTGCTCGAGGCCGTGGCGGGCAATCAGCACACGCCGCTCGAGGACCGCGTGTTCCTGGCGCAGACGATGCCGTTCCCGAACGTGCTCGTCAAACTGTCGACGGACGAAGCGGTGGACGTGCGGCGCGCCGTGGCGGCGAACGCCGACGCGAAGAACTGGCTCGTGGGGCGCCTGACCAAGGACGGCGACGCCGGCGTGCGCGACGAGGCGCTGCGCAACAAGCAGACCTCGTGGAAGATGCGCATGGAAGGCGCGCAGAACCCGCAAGTGGGCGCGGAAACGCTCGACTATCTGTCGCGCCTCGGCACCGAGCTCGAACCGGACGCGCCGGCTGTGCTGTCGTCGATGGTGCGGCGGTCGGTGGCACTCAATCCCAACGCGTCGGAAGAGACCGTGCGCAGGCTGAGCGAAGACGCGAGCGCCGAGGTCGTGCACGCGGCGCAGCGGCGCCTTGCGGCGGGTGAATGACACGCGGTTGGCGGATTTCGTGATAAAAGTGTATTGAAAACGCGGGGTATGGGTGTTTTGTCAGGGAGGAGTGCCCTACACTAAGGTCTTATGGCAGAGCACATGGAAGAAAGCCCCGAACGCCTCGCACGCCCGCTCGTGCGTCTGGCGTCCATGATGGGCGTTGCAACTAGTTACACTGGATTGTCGCGAGACTTCCACGAGATTTCCGACGAGACGCTCATCGCGATCCTCGGGGCTCTTGGAATCGACGCAACCACCCCGGAGGCGATCGAGCAGGCGATCATCGCCATCACCCGCGAGCAGAACCTGCGTCTTGTGGACCCGACCGTGCTGCACACGGTGGGCAAGGAGACGCATGTGACGCTGCACACGGGCATCACCGAGCCCGCGCAGATCACGTTGATCCTGGAGAACGGCGAGCCTTTCGAGGGCGAGCTGCAGCTCAACCCGATGCCCGAAGCCAAGGTGCGTGAGATCGACGGCAAGTTCGTCGCCGAATCCGATCTGGTGCTGCCGGCGGACCTGCCGGTGGGCTACCACACGCTGCACGTGGAAAGCGGCGACCACACCGAGAACGCCACGCTGATCAGCGCGCCGGAGCGCATCGAGATGCTCGACCCGATGAAGGACGGGTCGCTGTGGGGTTGGATGGCCCAGCTGTACTCAATCCGTTCGGCTGATTCGTGGGGCGTGGGCGACTATTCCGACCTGCGCACGCTGCTCACCGACGGCAAGCGCTACACCGACGCCGATTTCCTGCTCGTGAACCCGCTGCACGCGGCCGAGCCCGTGGTGCCGTTGACGCCTTCGCCGTACCTGCCGGTGTCGCGCCGCTTCGTGAACTTCACGTACATCCGCCCGGAGGACATTCCGGAATACAACATGCTCGACGGCGAAGCGAAGGCCAAGATCAAGGCCGAGCACACCAGCGTGGAGGCGTTCAACGCCGATCCGCAGCTCATCGACCGTGACGCGATGTGGCTCGAGAAGAAGCCGGCCCTGCGCACGATCTTCGACGCCGGACTGGGCCAGGAACGCCAGCGCGAGTTCGACGAGTACAAGGCGCACTGCGGCGAAGACCTCGAGGCCTACGCCACATGGTGCCTGTGCTATGAGCTGTGGGGCGCGCCGGAAGACAAGCCGGACAACTGGATTCGCACGATGACGAAGGAATCCCCGGAGGTCATCGACCTGCGCGAGAAGCACGCTGATGAGCTCGAGTTCTACCGTTGGCTCGAGTGGACCGCCACCCAGCAGCTGCACTTGGCGCAGGAAGCGGCCCGCACCGTAGGTATGAAGATCGGCATCATGTCCGACATGGCCGTGGGTGTGCACCCGCTCGGTTCCGAAGTGTGGTGGAACCCGGAGCGCTTCGCCAAGGGCGCCACCGTGGGCGCACCGCCGGACATGTTCAACCAGCAGGGCCAGAACTGGAGCCAGCCTCCTCTCAGCCCGCTCGCGCTCAAGAACACCGGCTACCTGTCGTATCGCGAGATGGTGCGCGGCATGTTCGACTGCGCCGGCGCCGTGCGCATCGACCACATCCTGGGCCTGTTCCGCCTGTGGTGGATCCCGGAGGGCCATACGGCGGTCGACGGCACCTACGTGTACTACGACCACAACGTGATGCTCGGCATCCTCGCGATCGAAGCGAGCCGCGTCGGTGGCATCGTGGTGGGCGAGGATCTGGGTGTTGTGCCGGATTACGTGCAGAAGTCGCTTTCCGACCACGGCATCCTCGGCTGCGCCGTCGAATGGTTCGAGCAGATGGACGGCGTGTTCACCCCGCCGAAGTATTGGCGCCCGTACGCGCTCGCGTCCGTCAACACGCACGACCTGCCGCCGGCGGCCGGCTACCTCGAGTACGAGCATGTGAAGATCCGTGAACGCCTTGGCCTGCTCGAAGAGGGCTCGGAGGCGTTCGAGGCAAGCGCCCGCGCCGAGCACAACGCCATGCTGCAGATGCTCGTGGACCAGGGGTACCTAGACGCTTCGCTGCTCGAAGACGAAGCCGCGCACGAGACCGAAATCATCGAAGCGCTGTACCGCGGCCTCAAGGGCTCGCCGTGCAAGCTGCTCGCCGCGTCCGTCGTGGACGCCGTTGGTGAGAAGCGTGCGCAGAACCAGCCGGGCACCGACAACGAGTACCCGAACTGGCGCATCCCGCTCGCCGACGCGAACGGCGCCGCCGTGATGCTCGAAGACCTGTTCCAAGGTGATCTGCTGCAGCGCATCACGAAGATCATGAACAGCTGATCCGCTGGATCGCCTAAGAGGGCCGTCGTCTCCTATGGGAGTGACGGCCCTCTTTCGATAATCGGAGCTGGTTGACTTCAAAGTTTGCGGATGTATATCAGGGTCAAGGGGAATGGCAGACCCAGAAAACCTTGTGTATGCCGGTGCTCGTATGACCGCCATACCTCTTTGATAGTGGCCTTTTTGTCGAAGAGGCATGGAAATCTGCCATAGAAGGCGGCCACATAATCGTCTGCATCGCGCCAATCGGGTGTTGGAATCTCGATGATCGACTCGATGTACAATGCGGGATGTTGGGAGGTCATCCATGCTACATCGCCCAGAAAGCGCCGACAGTCGTCGTCAGTGAACTCACCTGATGTGAGATCTTCTTTTTCGAGAAACCATGTGTGGTTCTCGCTGGTGCGCGCGATATCCAGCATGGAGCGAATGATCGCTCCGAACATGCGCTCATCAAGTTTGTCTCCCATACCGCTCCTTTCGGTTGTGCCGATGCTGGGATGAGCCTAGGCAAGCACACTGCAACTGGATCGGGATCGTGCTGGGAAAGTGCTGAAACCGATAATGGGTGTATGCAATCCGCATGGGGAAATGACGTGAGTGCATGCACTATCGGTAGATACGAAGTAATAATAAGACGTATTATTTGAATATGTTGTCGAGCGAATTAGTGGGAAGATATTTCAAATAGTGGTGATTGTTCATATGCAATCATCGTGCATCATGTCTATAATAATATTATAGTCATTACCGAAGATGAAGTTTAATACTTTATTATTTAATAACCAATACGTAACTATTGATGTATGATAAAATGTTATTGTATACTGATTATTATGGTGATCGAATAAATATATGTGTACAAAGGAAGAGGTCGAGCCCTTCTTGTATAATCACAACTTCGAAAAGACCTGAATATTAGAGGAACAAGATCACCCATGGCTAAGAATCCTGTACTCAAGCCTATCCTGAAATGGGTTGGCGGAAAACGGCAACTTTTGGACGATATTCTGCCGCTGATTCCTCCCTGCAGCACTTATGTTGAGCCATTTGTTGGTGGAGGGGCGGTTCTGCTTGCCCTTCAACCCAAGAAAGCAATAATTAATGATTACAATTCTGAGCTGATTAATGTATACCAGTGCGTTCGAGACCAACTTGAGGAACTTCTTGGGATGTTAAAGAGGCATCAAGAGCTTAATTCTGCAGACCATTTTTACGAAGTTCGTGCGCTTGATCGCGAATCGCATTTTAACGATTTACCTGCGGTCGAACGTGCAGCTCGAGTTATCTATTTGAATAAAACTTGCTTTAATGGCTTATATCGCGTTAATGCAGCGGGTCAGTTCAATTCACCCTATGGAAGATACAAGAATCCTGCAATTGTTAATGAGCCTGTGCTCCGAGCCATGTCTGCATATCTCAACAGCGGAGTGAAAATACTCTGTGGCGATTATGCGCAGGCGCTCAAGGGGTTGCGTAGGGGTGCATTCGTATATCTCGATCCTCCTTATATGCCAATAAGCTCATCTTCGTCATTCACTGGATATACGGAAGGTGGTTTTGATTATGACGAGCAGGTTCGTTTAAAAGAGGAATGCGATAAGCTTGTGAACAGAGGAGTCCATTTCATCCAATCCAATAGTGATTGCGCTGAAATACGTGACCTTTATTCCGGATATGATATTATTACCGTCCATGCAAAAAGGGCAATTAATTCACGAGGGAATCGTCGTGGCGAAATCAATGAGGTGTTAATTCGTGGCTGAGCAGATGGCAAATGAGGCGTGGACTCAGCTTCTCCAAAAATATAATATTGTGGAAAAAGTGGAGAAGCAAGGTGATTTCTCTATCCAGGCAAGTGAAATAAAGAAGTTTAGAGAACCGCGATTGATGGCGAAGTGGGACTCTAGCGAGGATCTGCCTCAGATTTTAAAGCGAAATGATCTCAACATACTCCCTATATCGCGTTCTGCGTACTCCATCGCAAAGTACAAGCTGTATCAGTCGTTTCCGACAGATCCCGCTAGGGAATTGGAGTATGTCGCGACCAAGCCTTTCGAGTCAATCGATTTCGATAATATAACCTCGGAATCGAATGCCATTAATGCGATGATGATCACAGGGATTCTTGACGACTTTCTTGAGGTTCGTTCAGGCGATGAGACGGTTGAGACCTTTAATGGTCGTATGGGCAGCGGTCCTCTTGATTTCTATGTTGATCGTATTAAGGGTGAGCCGGCTCATGTCAAGACTGAAAGCATTCAGATTGAAATTGATGGTGGTTTTGAGAATGACGATGCGGTGGTCATTATGGAGGCAAAGAATGTGCCGCATCCTGACTTTCACGTTAGGCAACTTTATTTCCCCTACCTTCTATGGTCGAAGAAAGTGAATAAGAAAATACGGCTTGTATTTTCGCAATATGTAGATTCTATCTATCATCTTTATGAATACCATTTTACCGACCGTAATAATTATTCTTCTATTGAGCTCCTGCGCTGCAAAGATTATACTTTTCAGTCGACTGCTATTACGTGGGATGATATGCGGGATCTCTGGGAGCGAGTCGAGCCAGAATTCGATGATAATGAGGAAGACTCGGAAGTGCCCTTCCCTCAGGCCGATACATTTACTACGGTCATCACGTTGATGGAGCGTCTTGCTGACGGTTCTAGTATGAATACTGCTGAAATAGCAGAGTATATGGAGTTTGATCCACGACAATCCAACTACTATGCCTCAGCCGGTGAATATCTTGGTGTCCTTGAGCATCCTTATGGAGAAGGGGTCCGTTTATCAGCTGTTGGTGCCAGTATTATGCGAAAGAAAGTGCGTGAGCGACGTCTCGCCATACTTGGACAGATGTTCAAGCATGAGATTTTCCATCATTTCTTTGGCCTTATGTATGGCAATGGACGATTGCCCTCTATTGTCGAAATCATGGAACAGATGAAGCTGCACCATATGTGCGCGGAAGGGAGCACTATGCGACGAAGAGCTTCTACTGTGCGGGGATGGCTAAGATGGATGGTGGAACTAGCGGATGATGATTCGAAGGTAGGCTAGTTGACTTATATTGGAAGTTAATTGCAATGGAACGCTATGGATAAAAGTTCTTTTTCTTTGCTTATATATGATTTGAGTGCTATGCGATACTATTGAAGTATCACATAGCACTCAAATCAAATTGTAGGCTATCTCTTTATAGCGATGTCGTTATCGACAATCTATGCACCATGATTGGTTACGGATTTCGCCGTCTCCCATGTCGCGGAATCCGAATTCTTCAATCGGCTTCAGCTCGCCGCAATGCGGGCATTCACGCAATACCTTGCCGTTGTCATACGCATCCATATTGATGGTGACGTGTTCCTCGCTCATCCTGTGCTCCTTACTTTTGCTCGAGGTATGAGAATTAATAATATACCTTCGAATTAGGGACCATCTCGTGGAAAATGAAGTATTTACCATATGCGCACATTCGGCTAGATCTACTCATATCAGACCTAAAGCGGCATATGCATATGTGAGGTGCTGAGGGATAGAGAAGACTCTGCGTTGGAAGAACATTGATGCATTTGTGCACCACGGCGTGTTACGTACGCCCCCGTTGTCAAGCCAGTCGATATACTAGTAGATTGTTGTGTTTCCCTACGGGGTCCTTCAAAGCGCTTTCCCACTCGCCATAAGGACTTTCAGGGAGCCCACGGTAATGAGATCGGAACGCGGATGTGCGCTGACCACGCCATCTGGGTGAAGATCCGGAACACAATAGTGGAAAAGGTATATCGTGAAAACTTTCACACCGAAACCAGCTGACCTGACTCATGACTGGTACATCATCGACGCCACCGACGTTGTGCTCGGCCGCCTCTCCGTCGCCGCAGCCAACCTGCTGCGCGGCAAGAACAAGCCGACCTTCGCTCCTCACGCCGACTCCGGCAACTACGTGATCATCATCAATGCCGATAAGATTGCACTGACTGGTGACAAGATGGACAAGGAGCTCTACTCCCATTCCGGCCGCCCTGGCGGTCTGCGTCGCGACAGCTATGCCGAGCTGCTCAAGAACAAGCCGGAGCGCATCATCATGCACGCCGTCAAGGGCATGCTGCCGAAGAACAAGCTCGCCAAGGTCCAGCTGACCCGTCTGCGCGTCTTCGCAGGTGCGGAGCACCCGCACACCGCCCAGCAGCCGCAGGTCTTCGAGATCGAACAGGTCTCGCAGCAGGCAAAGTGAACCGTTAGGAGATAGATACCATGGCTGAGAACACCAACAACTCCCCGGTTCAGGAAACCGAGGCTGAGAACACCGCCGCTTTCACCACCGAGACCAACTCCGGTGCAGGCACCGGCACCTCCACGATCGCCCCGGGCTACGGCACCGGCCGTCGTAAGGAAGCCGTTGCCCGCGTGCGCCTGATCCCGGGCACCGGCGAATGGAAGATCAACGGCCGCACGCTCGAGGAGTACTTCCCGTCGAAGCTCCAGCAGCGTGAAGTCAACTCGCCGATTGTGCTGCTCAAGCTCGAAGGCAAGTTCGACGTGGTCGTGCTCGTCGACGGTGGCGGCACCACCGGCCAGGCCGGCGCAATCCGCCTGGGCGTTGCCCGCGCACTGAACGCGATCGACCGCGACGCCAACCGCGCAGCCCTGAAGAAGGCTGGCTTCCTGACCCGCGACGCCCGCGTCGTGGAGCGCAAGAAGGCCGGTCTGCACAAGGCTCGCCGCGCACCGCAGTTCTCGAAGCGTTGATTTTCGCCGCGCAAGCGTTACGAAAGGCTCCCCATCACCACGATGGGGAGCCTTTCCCGTTAGTTGCGCCTATCCGCGAGTCCGGCCCGGCTACTGCAGCGGTCCGTCTTTCGCATCCTGCATGAGGATGCTGATGCTCAGCGCGGGGAAGGTCCAGATGTGCGCGTCGGTCGCGCCGGCTGCCGCACGCGGCGCCGGTTCCTCGAGCAGCAGCATCTCGTCGCGCGCACGCACCCGCGTGAACGGCCTGGCCGATTTCGCCACATGCGCCACAATTGCGTTGTGCACGCGCGGCAGCGGCGGCATGATCCACGAATCCACAAAATCGGCGTCGGCGCCGATCTGCTGCGCTGTGGTCGATTCAACGGCAGACGGCGCCGACGCTGCGGCCAGCGCGGCGTGCCTCGGCGCGTGCGCAGGCTCGTCCGCGCGGAGCTGCGCGTAGATGTTGCCGTGCAGATGGTCTTGCTCCTTCGGCAACAGCGACGCCCAGAACGACAGCTCGGGCTCAGGCGTGAAATGCTCGGTCACCGCCCCCTGCTGCGGCCGCTCGCACGTCGTTTCCGCCGAACTCCACAGCAGATGCCAACGCGCGTCGGGCGGCATGTGGAACTGGCGCGGCTCGCCGCCACCGTTGACCACAATCACCACGTCGAGCTCGTCGCTCGCGAGCAGACGCATGGTGAACGAGCGGATCGACGTGTCGAACCAGTCGCGCTCCATCGGCGTGGTGCCGTCGGGCAGCAGCCATTGCACGCGGCTCGACGGTTTGAGCAGGCCCAGCTGGCTCAGCCGTGTGAAGAAGTCCTCGTGATGGTAGATGTCGAGCGACTTGCGGACCGCGATGAGTTTTGAAATCGCCTCCATGCGGTGGAACTCCGGCGTCTTCTTGTCGGAGACGAGCCAATCCCAGTTGAGCCACGTGATGTCGTTGTCCTGGCAGTAGGCGTTGTTGTTGCCGTACTGCGAATTGTTGAACTCGTCGCCCGCCAGCATCATCGGCGTGCCGAGCGAAAGCAGCAACGTGCCGAGCATGTTCATGCGTGTCCGTTCGCGGATCATCTGCACCCTGCGGTCGTCGGTGGGCCCTTCCTCCCCGAAATTCGCGCAATAGTTGATGTTCGCGCCGTCGTTGTTGTGCTCGCCGTTCGCCTCGTTGTGCTTGTGCGCGTATTGCGTCAGGTCGGCGAGCGTGAAGCCGTCGTGCGCGGTGATGAAGTTGATCGACGACGTGGCGCCGCGCCCCGGATCGGTGGCGAACAGGTCGGCCGAACCGCACAGTCGCGTGGCCATCTCCTGCATGCCCACGCCCTCGTTGTCCCCATGGTCGACTTCGGTCACCCAGAAGCGGCGTGCGGTGTCGCGGAATCGGTCGTTCCACTCGGCGAACGGCGAAAGGAACTGGCCCGTGCGCCAGCCTTGGTTGCCCAAGTCCCACGGCTCCATGATGAGCTTCAGATTGCCGAGCATCGGGTCGGAGCGCAGCGCGTACAGGAACGGGTGGTAGGGCGTGAACGCGCCGTTGAGGCGCGCCAGGCTCACCGCCAGGTCGAAGCGGAAGCCGTCGATGCCAATGCGCTTGGCCCAGTAGCTCAACGCGTCCACCGCAAACGTGATGTTGTGCGTGTACGTGAAGTCGATCGTGTTGCCGCAGCCGGTCGTGTCTTCCAATTCACCGGCGTTCTGCTGCTGGCGGCGGTAGAACGAAAGGTTGTCGAGCCCGCGCCAACACACGCTCGGGCCCGCGTTGCCGCCTTCGCACGTGTGGTTGAACACCACGTCCATGATCACTTCGAACCCGGCTTCGTGCAGCGCGCGCACCATCATGATCACTTCGTCGCGCACGGCGTCCGCGCCCTGTTCCTGCGCGGTGCGTGTGGCGTAGCTCGGTTCGGGTGCGAAGAAACTGAGCGTCGAGTAACCCCAGTAGTTCGGCCGGCCGTGCTCCTGCAAAAAGACCTCGGGCTGTTTGGCCATGATCGGCAGCAGCTCGATCGACGTGACGCCCAGACCCTGCAGGTACGAAAGCGTGGCGGGGTGCGCCAAGCCCGCGTATGTGCCGCGCAGTTCCTCGGGCAGCCACGGCGCGTTCGCGGTGAACCCCTTCACATGCAGCTCGTAGATCACCGTCTTGCTCCATGGCACATGCGGGTGCGAGGGGTCGGCGTCGTGCTTGGTCACATCACGGTCGTCGATCGCGATCGACATCGGCACTTTGCCCAGCGAATCCAGCCGGTTCATCGCACCCCACGCCGATCCCTTCACATGGTCTTCGGCGTCGATCTCACACTCGTACGCGAACGCGGCCGGGTCTAGGCGCATCCGGCCCTCCACGCCCTTCGCATACGGGTCGATCAAAAACTTGTACGGGTTGAACCGCAGCCCGTGCTTCGGGTCCCACGCGCCTTGCGCACGGTAGCCGTAATGCATGCCGTTCCACGCCTTCGGCAGGTGCAAATACCACAGGCCGTAATTCGGACCGTCCATACGGAACAGGGTCTCGCGCATGCGCAATCCGCGCACCACACGCGTGCAGATCCTGTGCTGCTGCATCGCCTGAATGAACTCCGCGCTGTCGGCATCATCGTGGATCCGCACGGCGTCGTTGTAGAACGCGCTCGGCACGTCGAGCGACTCCAATACACAGAACCAAAGCTGTTCGGCGGTCTCTGAGCGCGCCACCACGTCGGCGCCGCCGTCTTCGGTGAAAAACAGGCCCGGGCGTGTGGCGTAACGATGTAACTGAGGTAACTGCATGCCTACCATTGTAAGAGCGCGGGCCGGGGCAGACAATGCCCGTATTGGCCGGCAATACGGCGCGTCCTGCTGTTCAGACGCAGCCGAGCGAGGCGAGGTGCGCCTTCACCACGGCGAGCGCCGCGCCCGTTGCGTCCTGGTATTTGTCGCACAGACCGCGGATGATGCGCGGCGAACCGCTGTAGTCCGGTATGCGCCGTGCGGCGGTGGGGCGCGCGGCGCTCATCTGCTGCAGCTGCGCGATCTCCGCGTCATCGAGATACCCCGCGATCGGCCCGCACAACACCACGTCCGCGTCGAACACCGTGTGCACGTTCGCGATGGCGTGTCCGAGCGATTGCAGCCATGCGCGCATGCGCTCGCGGTGGTGGATCTCGCCCTGCTCGAGCACGCCGAAGAATCCGGGCAGGCTTTCGCCCTCTTCGGCGAGGCGGTTGGACGCGCAGTAGACGTTCAGGCAGCCGGTGGAGCCGCATTCGCACTGCGGGCCGCCCGGCACGAGTTGCATGTGTTCGATCGCGCCGGTGTGCGGCATGCCGTTCACGATCACTGCGCTGCCGATGTGGTTGCCGAGGAATAGGCAGACGGCGTCGTGCAGGTGCGGGCGCGCCCAATGTTCGGCGAGCGCGTAGGCACAGTATCGCTCGGTGAAGGTGACGGGCGGGGCGATGTTGGCGCCGATGCGCTCGTAGTCGAGGCTATTGGCGGCGTTGACGTGCGCGGGCACGGTCAGGCCCGTGCCGAGGGGTGTCAGGCCGTTGGCGGAAAGGGAGTGCGCGAAGTCTTCGATGATGTGCGCGGCGCGCTGGTAGAAGATGGCTTCGGCGCGCGCGGCGATTGTGGTGTGACGTTGGTCCACAATGGCACCGGAGAGGTCGACGGCTATGCAGACGATCTCGGTGGATCGGATGGTGACGCCGAGCGCCACATGTCTGCGCATGTTGAAGCTGTAGGTGGCGGGGCGGCGGCCGCCGGTCGAGGCGCGCGGGGTGGTGCGCACCACGGTGCCGTTGTGATCGAGCGCGCGCAGGGCGGCGGTCACGGTGGGCATGCTCAGGCCAAGCTGCGTGGCGATGTCTTGCTTCGTTAGGGGCGAGTGTGTGTAGAGCTGGCGCAGTACACGCAGCTGGGTGGGGCTCGCCGGCGCAGTGGCGGTGGGTTTCGTCGATGAGGCCATGGTTGGGCTCTGCAGTGGGCTCGTCATGGTGTTGAGCCTAGCGGACGCGCACACTTTCGCAAAATCGGTTTTCAAAACTTTGGCGAGATTTGAAACTTTTGTAAGAGAGTTTGCTAAAAGTTCTCGCGTCGGCTGCGCTCGGATGGTGTGCATGTTGTGGTGAAAATGCACAAAATGTTTCAAATGGACGATTATCACCAGCAAATGTGCCATAAAGGCTACCAAAATGCTCGCGAAACGCACAGAATCGAACATTGCGGGGCGACACTGGCAGAGGCTGACAGATGTGCGACTTTACGGTAGATTGTGGTGTGGCTCACGCGATATGTGACCCCGCGGCATGCGGGGCGCGCGTGATGAAGTCCAGAAGTACAACTGCGTACCCATACGCGACGAACATGGATTCGAGGAGGATCGCATGGCAGAAGCACGCAAGGACGATGCTCAGGCGAAGAAGGCCCCTGCCCAGAACGCACCCGAAGCAGCCCCTGTTGTGGACAAAGAGGCCGCGGCGGCTGCCGAGGTGGATGCCCTTGTGGTCAAGGCCCGCAAGGCGTTGGAGGAATTCGAGAAGCTCGACCAGGAGACCGTGGACCGCATTGTGGCCAAAGCCTCGGTCGCCGCGCTGAACAAGCACCTGGTGCTCGCCAAGATGGCCGTGGACGAGACCGGCCGTGGCCTCGTGGAAGACAAGGCCACCAAGAACATCTTCGCGTGCGAGCACGTGACCAACTACATGGCCGGCCAGAAGACCGTGGGCATCATCCGCGAAGACGACGTGCTCGGCATCGACGAAGTCGCCGAGCCGGTCGGTGTGGTCGCCGGCGTCACGCCCGTCACCAACCCCACCTCCACGGCGATCTTCAAGTCGCTCATCTCGCTGAAGACCCGTTGCCCCATCATCTTCGGCTTCCACCCGTTCGCGCAGAAGTGCTCCGCGGAAGCGGCGCGCATCGTGCGTGACGCCGCCGTTGAGGCAGGCGCCCCGGCGGACTGCATCCAGTGGATCGAGCACCCGTCGATCGAGGCGACCGGCGCGCTGATGAAGCACTCGGGCGTCGCCACGATCCTCGCGACCGGTGGCCCGGGCATGGTCAAGGCGGCCTACTCGTCCGGCAAGCCGGCCCTCGGTGTGGGTGCAGGCAACGCGCCGGCCTACGTGGACGCCAATGTGGACGTGCAGCGCGTGGCCAACGACCTCATCCTTTCCAAGCACTTCGATTACGGCATGATCTGCGCCACCGAGCAGGCGATCATCGCGCATAAGGACATCTACGCGCCGCTCGTCAAGGAGCTCAAGCGCCGCAAGGCCTACTTCGTCAACGACGAAGAGAAGGCCAAGCTTGAGCAGTACATGTTCGGCTGCACCGCGTACTCGGGCCAGACCCCGAAGCTCAACGCCGTCGTGCCGGGCAAGTCCCCGCAGTACATCGCGCACGAAGCCGGTTTCGAGATTCCCGAAGACGCCACGATCCTGGCCGCGGAATGCGCCGAGGTGGGTGAGAACGAGCCGCTGACCATGGAGAAGCTCGCGCCGGTGCACGCCGTACTCAAGTTCAACGACCAGGAGCAGGGCTTCGAGATGTGCGAAGAGATGCTCAAGCATGGCGCGGGCCACACCGCCGCCATCCACACCAACAACGACGACCTGGTGCGTGAATACGGCTTGCGCATGCACGCCTGCCGCATCATCTGGAACCAGCCGAGCTCGCTGGGCGGCATTGGTGACATCTACAACTCGATCGCCCCGTCGCTCACCTTGGGCTGCGGCTCGTACGGCGGCAACTCGGTGTCTGGCAACGTCCAGGCCGTCAACCTGCTCAACATCAAGCGCATCGCTCGGAGGAACAACAACATGCAGTGGTTCAAGATCCCGGCAAAGACCTACTTCGAGCCGAACGCCATCAAGTACCTGCGCGACATGTACGGCATCGAGCGTGCCGTGATCGTGTGCGACAAGGTCATGGAGCAGCTCGGCATCGTCGACAAGGTCATCGACCAGCTGCGCGCGCGTTCCAACCGCGTCACCTTCCGCATCGTCGACTACGTCGAGCCCGAGCCGAGCGTCGAGACCGTTGAGCGCGGCGCCGCCATGATGCGCGACGAGTTCGAGCCCGACACGATCATCGCGGTCGGCGGCGGTTCGCCGATGGACGCCGCGAAGATCATGTGGCTGCTCTACGAGCACCCGGAAATCTCGTTCTCCGACGTGCGCGAGAAGTTCTTCGACATCCGCAAGCGCGCGTTCAAGATTCCGCCGCTCGGCCAGAAGGCCAAGCTCGTGTGCATCCCGACCTCGTCGGGCACGGGCTCGGAAGTCACGCCGTTCGCCGTGATCACCGACCACAAGACCGGCTACAAGTACCCGATCACCGATTACGCGCTCACGCCTTCGGTCGCGATCGTCGACCCGGTGCTCGCCCGCACGCAGCCGCGCCGTCTGGCGTCCGACGCCGGCTTCGACGCCCTGACCCACTCGATGGAAGCCTATGTCTCGGTGTACGCGAACGACTTCACCGACGGTATGGCGCTGCATGCGGCCAAGCTGATCTGGGACAACCTCGCGGAGTCCGTGAACAGCGAGCCTGGCACCGTCAAGACCAAGGCGCAGGAGAAGATGCATAACGCCGCCACCATGGCGGGCATGGCGTTCGGCTCCGCGTTCCTGGGCATGTGCCACGCGATGGCGCACACCATCGGCGCCCTGTGCCACATCGCGCACGGCCGCACCAACTCGATCCTGCTGCCGTACGTGATCCGCTACAACGGCCAGGTGCCGCAGGAGCCCACCTCGTGGCCGAAGTACAGCAAGTACATCGCGCCGGAACGCTATCAGGAGCTGGCCAAGAACCTCGGCCTTGACCCCGGCAAGACCCCAGCCGAAGGCGTGGAGAACCTGGCCGCCGCCGTTGAGGATTACCGCGACAACAAGCTCGGTATGAACAAGAGCTTCCAGGATTGCGGTGTGGACGAGGATTACTTCTGGTCCATCCTCGAGCAGATCGGCATGCGCGCCTACGAAGACCAGTGCGCACCGGCGAATCCGCGTATCCCGCAGATCCAGGACATGATGGACATCGCCATCGCCGCCTACTACGGCGTGTCGCAGGAGGAAGGCCACAAGATGCGCGTGGAACGCGAAGGCCTGGCCGCCACCGAAGAGGCGTCGCAGCGCGTCTGAGGTAGTGCCATCTGAGCGTTAACAAGTGGGGTCCCGGATTCATCTCCGGGGCTCCACTCATATATAGGTCATATATCAGATGGCGGCACAGGTGATCAGCACAAAGCACAGCGTGCTCGCCACGCATTCGGTGATGCCGGTGTATTTCGCGGGCACACGGCGCATGCGGGCGATCAACGGCAGGCCGATGGCGCGCAGCAGCAACAGCGCGCCGGCCGCACCGAGCCATGGGCTTACGGCAAATCCAACTGCGCAGATCACGATGTGCCAAATCCACGACGCCGCCAAGTACGCGCGGTTGCCGCGTTCGCGGATCATCGTTTTGACGAACAGCACAGATCCGCCGAGCATGGCGGCATACGCGAGGCTCAAGGTGAGCGCCGGCTGTGCGAATGTGCCCGCAGGGAACCAGTTGTGCGTCGACGGCAGCGTATTGCCGGCGAGCTGCATGGCGGGGATGGCGTGTGCGCCGTACGGCTGCATGACGAGCGGCATCGCGCTCGACGCCAGCACCGCGCAGGCATTGGCCCACAGCGAATGCTCACGACGCATCCATGCGCCGAGCATCGAGCCGGCGGTGAGCACAATATACAGCGGCGCCCAACGCAGTACGCCGGGATGCAGCACCACGAACGGCACGCCGATGACCGCGAGCGCGCCCAAGTAGGTGAGTGTGGGGGCTGCGTAGCGTGTGCGGAAGCGCGATTTGAACCAGCGTGCGGCGCTGAACTGCACGCAGTAACAGCATGCCCATGCCACGGCCACCCAGCACAACGCCAGTGTGGGGCCGCATACGAACAGCGCGGACAGTGTGGGCATCAGCACAATCGCCCATGCGCCGGGTTCGTTGGAAAGCCAGTCGCGGCGTGACTTGAACCGTGGTGCGGTGCGTGTGGCCGCCCTCTGCGGGGAAGTGGGGTGTGGCGTAGGCTGCGTGCGTGGTCTTATGCTGTCTGCTGTGGTCATGCTGCCCAAGGGTAGGAAATTTTCGCGTGAACCGCCAGACCTTATATATGAATATGTGCAATCCCTACCTATCCGATCTCAGGCCCCCACAATCCCGCATACTACCCCTGTCCTGCCCAACCGCCCAGCCTCCACCGTCATGTAGCGTCCGAAATATCTGTGTGCCTCCGTGTTTTCGGACAGTTAGAGGTTGTAACTGTCCGTTTTATCGGCGGGGCAACGATTTTTCGGTCGCGAGGGGTGAGTAACTGTCCGAAATCACGGTGGGAATACGATTTTTCGGACGTAAGGCCTTGAGACACGTAGTATGCGTATCTGGCGGACGGTCGGGGAAAATGTGGATACGGGGCGTCCGACCACAGGGGCCCGGATGGGTTGGCAAAAAGAGGGCGGTGATGGTTACGGTCTGCGTATGAGAACGAACCACGAGTTGCTCCGAATGCACAGTCAGGCCCAGCAAGGGCGCAGATGCATCGCAGCGGAAAGCCCACGGCAGGCACGGATGCTTTCGCGGCGGTACGGGGCCGGTGACCTCATGCGCGTATATCCGGGCATGTATATGAGACCCGAGTACTGGAATGGGCTGACGCCCACGGAACGCGTGTGCCACCTCGTACGCTCACTGGCGCACAAGCATCCGGAATGGGTGTTTGCCGGCGAGTGCGCGGCATGCGTGCATGGATTGGAGGTGCCTTGGGTCGCTATGCGGCACATGGTGTACGTCATCGGGCCGTGTGCGGCGAGCGCATCCGACTGCGATCAGCTGCAGCGGATTCACGCCTATGGCATACAGCGCCACTGCGTCGAGGGCATCAAGGTGACCGGGCTGGCCCGCACCGTCATAGACTGTGCGTGTGTGATGGATCCATGCGGCGCGGTGGCGGTATTGGACTCCGCAATCCGCAGAGGTCTGACAAAACAGGAGCTGTATGCGGAGTGCAACCGGCAGCACACCGATTGCGCCATCGTGTTCCACCTGTTGCCGCATGCTGATCAGCGCAGCGAGAACGGCGGCGACACGCCCGAAGTTCAGCTGTACCGGGGGAGTGCTTAAATATAACAGTTGCCTGAAAAGGGCTCGCATATTGGAATCAAAAAAGCGAGCGCGGCACGGCAGGTCACGCAAGTGGCACGCCGCATGGCCGCGCACTGATGTGGAAAGCCGGGAGGCCTGTGCCTTTCGCGGCGTTCTGTGCCGGTGCCCATTAGCAGGTTAAGTTACAAGTCAACGAATCGCTAGAAAGGGCGGAAGGCAATGGCGGGACAGAAAATCCGCATCAGGCTTAAGTCCTATGACCATGAGGTCATCGACCAATCGGCGAAGAAGATCGTCGAAACGGTGACGAACGCGGGCGCAACTGTGGTTGGCCCGGTTCCGCTCCCGACTGAGAAGAACGTATACTGCGTTATCCGCTCTCCTCACAAGTACAAGGATTCTCGCGAGCATTTCGAGATGCGCACTCACAAGCGCCTCATCGACATTGTGGACCCCACCCCCAAGGCTGTGGACTCCCTGATGCATATTGATCTGCCCGCAGATGTCAACATCGAGATCAAGCTGTAAGGGAGGAGGAGACCGCTATGTCACAGAACACGAATCGCACCGCTTTGCTCGGCAAGAAGCTCGGCATGTCGCAGGTGTGGGATGAAAACGGCTTCTTCGTCCCCGTCACCCTCGTCGACGTGTCCACCAACGTGGTCACCGCTGTGAAGAACGAGGAAACCGACGGCTACAAGGCCGTGCAGCTCGGCTACGGCCAGGTGGACCCGCGCAAGGTCACCAAGCCGATGCAGGGCCACTTCGCCAAGGCCGGCGTGACCCCGCGCCGTCACCTCGCTGAAGTGCGCACCGAGAACGTTGAGGATTTCCAGCCTGGTCAGGAACTGACCGCTGAGCTGTTCCCCGAAGGCGCCCAGGTCGACGTGACCGGCACCACCAAGGGCAAGGGCTTCGCTGGTACCATCAAGCGCTGGGGCTTCAAGTCCTACCGCCGCACCCACGGTTCTCACAAGAACGAACGCCGTCCCGGTTCGGTCGGCGCATGCGCGACTCCGAGCCGTATCCTCAAGGGCAAGCGCATGGCTGGCCGCATGGGCCACGCCACCAACACCGTGCTGAACCTCACCGTCGTTTCCTCCGACGTTGAGAACGGCGTCATCGCCATCAAGGGCGCCATTCCCGGCCCCAAGGGCGGTATTGTGCTCGTCCGTTCTGCAGTGAAGGGAGCCTGATAAATCATGGCAAACGTTACTCTGAACGTCACCGACAACAAGGGTCAGGCCGCTGGCTCCATTGAAGCGCCGGCTGATTTCTTCGGCTTCTCCGCCGAAGAGGTGCAGGCCCACGTGCCGATGATCCACCAGGTGGTTGTGGCTCAGCTCGCTGCAGCTCGTCAGGGCACCCACGCGGTCAAGAACCGCGCCAAGGTCTCCGGCGGCGGCCGCAAGCCGTGGAAGCAGAAGGGCACCGGTCGCGCTCGTCAGGGCTCGATCCGCGCTCCGCAGTGGTACCACGGCGGCGTTGTGCACGGCCCGGTCCCGCGTGACTACAGCCAGCGCACCCCCAAGAAGATGAAGGCTGCGGCACTCAAGTATGTGCTCTCCGATCGCGTGAACAACGGTCGCGTGGCAGTGGTCGACTTCGGCATCACCGAACCTTCGACCAAGGCCGCCCTCGCCGCTCTGAACCCGATCGTGGCCGACAACTTCACCACCGTTGTGCTGTCCCGCGACAACATCAACGAATGGCTCTCGGTCCGCAACATTCCGACTGTTCACCCGATCTTCGCCGATCAGCTCAACACCTACGACGTGGTTACCGCGCAGTACGTGGTGTTCTCGAAGGAAGGCTACGAAGCGTTCCTCGAGGCGAAGAAGCCGGCAGAAAAGGAGGCCTGATTTTCATGGTCGCAGTTCACAAGCCAGCTCATGACATCATCCTCAAGCCCGTTGTCTCTGAGAAGAGCTACGCCCTGTCCGATATGGGCCAGTACACCTTCGTGGTGGCCCCGAACGCGAACAAGGTGCAGATCAAGCAGGCAATCGAGGAGATCTTCAAGGTCAAGGTGACGAACGTCAACACCCTCAACCGTGCAGGCAAGCGCACGCGCACCCGCAACGGTTACGGCCGCCGCGCCAACGAGAAGCGCGCAATCGTGACCGTGGCCGAGGGCCAGTCGATCGACATCTTCGGTAACTGAAGGTTAGCCGAGAAAAGTTAAAGGAAGAACTAGATTATGGCTATCCGCGTTTATAAGCCGACGACTCCGGGCCGCCGTAACGCGTCCGTGTCGGATTTCTCCGACCTCACGCGCTCCACGCCTGAGAAGTCGCTCGTACGCAAGAAAAGCAAGACTGGCGGCCGCAACTCTTACGGCCGTATGACCTCCCGCCATCGCGGCGGTGGCCATAAGCGCCAGTACCGTCTCATCGACTTCCGTCGTTGGGACAAGGACGGCGTGCCGGCGCGCGTCGCCGAGATCGAATACGATCCGAACCGTTCCGCACGCATCGCCCTGCTCAACTACGCAGACGGTGAGAAGCGCTACATCATCGCCCCGGAAGGCATCAAGCAGGGCGACCTGATTGAGACCGGCCCGAAGGCCGACATCAAGCCGGGCAACAACCTGCCGCTGCGCAACATCCCGACCGGTACCGTGGTGCACGCGATCGAACTCCGCCCGCTCGGCGGCGCGAAGATCGCCCGCTCCGCTGGTGCGGCCGTGCAGCTCGTCGCGAAGGACGGCGCCTACGCTCAGCTGCGCATGCCGTCCGGCGAAATCCGCAACGTGGACGCCCGCTGCCGCGCGACGATCGGTGAGGTCGGCAACTCCGACCACGCCAACATCTCGCTTGGCAAGGCCGGTCGTGCACGCTGGCTCGGCAAGCGCCCGATCACCCGTGGTGAGTCCATGAACCCGGTCGACCACCCGCACGGCGGTCGTACCCGCGGTGGCAAGCCGCCGGTCTCCCCGTGGGGCAAGGGCGAAGTTCGTACTCGTCGTCCGAAGAAGGCTTCGAACAAGATGATTGTTCGCCGCCGTCCTAATGGCAAGAACCGCAAGTAAGGGAGTGTCGAGTAGATGACTCGTAGCATCAAGAAGGGCCCCTTCGTCGACGCCCACCTGCAGAAGAAAGTCGACGAGCAGAACGAGAAGGGTACGCACAACGTCATCAAGACGTGGTCGCGCCGTTCGATGATTACCCCTGACTTCATCGGACACACCTTCGCAGTCCACGATGGCCGCAAGCATGTGCCGGTGTTCGTCACCGAAGCCATGGTCGGTCACAAGCTCGGTGAGTTCGCCCCCACGCGCACCTTCAAGGGTCACGTGAAGGACGACAAGAAGTCGCGCCGTTAATAGTAGGAGAGTAAAGACACATGGAAGCTAAAGCAATCGCACGTCACGTCCGCGTGACGCCGCGCAAGGCTCGCCGCATGGTCGACCTCATCCGAGGCAAGAAGGCGACCGATGCAATCACCATCCTCAAGTTCGCCCCTCAGGCCGCTGCACTGCCTGTGCTCAAGGTCCTGGAGAGCGCCATCGCCAACGAGCGCGTCAAGGCCGACAAGGCCGGCGAGCCGTTCCGCGAGAACGACCTGTACATCAAGGAGACCTATGTGGATGAGGGCGTGACGCTCAAGCGTTTCCGCGCTCGTGCACAGGGCCGTGCCGCTCGTATCAACAAGCGTACGAGCCACATCACGGTCGTTGTCGCCACCAAGGAAGGAGCCCGCTAAAGATGGGTCAGAAGATTAATCCCTTTGGCTATCGCCTGGGCATTACTGAGGACCATCGTTCGAAGTGGTTCTCCGATTCCAACAAGGCCGGCGAACGCTACCGCGATTTCGTGCTTGAAGACGACGCCATCCGTAAGGAGATGACGAAGGACCTCGAGCGTGCAGGCGTGTCCCGCATCATCATTGAGCGTACCCGTGACCGCGTGCGTGTGGACATCCACACCGCCCGCCCGGGCATCGTGATCGGCCGCCGTGGCGCCGAAGCCGAGCGCGTTCGCGCAAAGCTCGAGAAGCTCACCGGCAAGCAGGTCCAGCTCAACATCTTCGAAGTCAAGAACCCGGCGATCGACGCCCAGCTCGTCGCTCAGGGCATCGCCGAGCAGCTTACGAACCGCGTGACCTTCCGCCGCGCGATGCGTAAGGCTCAGCAGGATGCCATGCGCGCTGGCGCCAAGGGTATCCGCATCAAGCTCTCCGGCCGTCTTGGCGGCGCCGAGATGAGCCGCTCCGAGTTCTACCGCGAAGGCCGCGTGCCGCTGCACACCCTTCGTGCACTCATCGATTATGGCTTCTTCGAGGCCAAGACCACCTACGGTCGCATCGGTGTCAAGGTGTGGATCTACAAGGGCGACATGACCGAGCGCGAGTTCGAAGAGCTTCAGGCGCAGCAGGGCAACAACCGTGGCGGCCGCCGCGGCGATCGCCGTCCGCGCCGTGGCCAGCGCGGTGCTCAGCGCGGCAACCAGCAGAACCAGGTGAAGACCGGTGCCGACCAGCCGATCGAGGCCGAGGTCGCTTCCGACGCCACCGCTGCACCGTCTTCGGAAACTAAGGAGTGAGCTGAAGATGCTTATCCCAAAGAGGACAAAATATCGTAAGCAGCACCGTCCGGACCGCCACGGCATGTCCAAGGGCGGCAACGAGATCAACTTCGGTGATTTCGCCATCCAGGCCATGGCCCCGGCGTATGTGACCAACCGTCAGATCGAGGCCGCCCGTATCGCCATGACGCGTTACATCAAGCGTGGTGGCAAGGTGTGGATCACGATCTTCCCGGATCGCCCGCTGACCAAGCACCCCCTCGGCGCCCGAATGGGTTCCGGTAAGGGCACCCCGGAATTCTGGATCGCCAATGTGCATCCGGGCCGCGTGATGTTCGAAATCGGTGGCGTGTCTGAGGATGTCGCTCGTGAGGCCCTGCGCCGCGCAATCGACAAACTCCCTATGAAGTGCCGTGTTATTGCACGTGAAGGCGGTGACATCTGATGGCAGTCGGATCTACTGAATACACCATCCAGAACCTCAACGAGAAGACCAACGAAGAGATCGAGGGTTTCCTCAAGAAGTCCAAGGAAGAGCTGTTCAACCTGCGCTTCCAGCATGCGACCGGTCAGCTTGACAACACGGCCCGCCTCAAGGCAGTCAAGCGTGACATCGCCAGGATGTACACTGTTCTGCGTGAACGCGAGCTCGGCATCAGCCAGGCTCCGGCGGCAACCGAAACGAAAGCTGAGGAGAAGTAATGGCGCAAGAGCGTAACTCCCGCAAGGTTCGTCGCGGTTATGTGGTGTCCGATAAGATGGACAAGACCATTTCCGTGGAACTCGAACTTCGTACGACCCACCCGCTGTATGGCAAGGTCGTTCGTTCAACCCGCACGGTCAAGGCTCATGACGAACACAATGACGCTCACGTTGGCGACCTCGTGAGTATCATGGAGACTCGTCCACTGAGCAAGACCAAGCGTTGGCGTCTCGATACCATCATCGAGCGCGCTAAGTAATTAAGTTCGGCAAGGCTCGCTGGCTCACCCGGTACGTCCCGCGAACGGGACGTACCGGGTGATCAGGGAGAACCGGCTCGGCTAAGGAGAATCAATGATTCAGCAGGAAACGCGGCTTCATGTCGCCGACAACACGGGTGCCAAGGAACTCCTCTGCATCCGAGTGCTCGGCGGATCGAAGCGACGCTATGCCGGCATTGGCGACGTGATCGTCGCCTCCGTTAAGGACGCAATCCCTAACGGGTCGGTCAAGAAAGGCGACGTCGTCAAGGCCGTCGTCGTCCGTACAGTCAAGGAACGCCGTCGTGCAGACGGTTCCTACATCAAGTTCGACGAGAACGCTGCGGTTATTCTCGGCTCCGGCCGTGAACCGAAGGGCACTCGTATCTTCGGACCGGTTGGTCGTGAACTGCGCGACAAGCGCTTCATGCGTATCGTGTCCCTCGCCCCGGAGGTGATCTGAGATGGTAGCCAAGATCAAAAGCGGCGACCTGGTCAAGGTCATTCGCGGCAAGGATCGCGGTAAGGAAGGCACCGTCAAGCGCGTGCTCAAGGACGATCGCCTGATCGTCGAGGGCGTGCAGATGGTCAAGAAGCATGTGCGTGCGACGCAGCAGGGCCAGCAGTCCGGCATCGTCTCCGTCGAGGCACCGATCCATCGCTCCAACGTGATGCTGATCGACCCGGAGACCAAGCAGCCGACTCGCGTTGGCGTTGTGATCAAGGAAGAGGCCCGCGACGGCAAGGTGAAGACCGTGCGCGTGCGCGTGGCCAAGAAGTCTGGAAAGGAGCTGGCATGAGCGAAGAAATCGTGAGCGAAGAGCTCGTCGTCGAAGCACCTCAGACTCCGCGCCTGAAGCAAGAGTACAAGGATGTCATCATCCCTGAGCTCGAGAAGGAATTCAAGCACGACAACCCGATGCAGATTCCCCGTATCGAGAAGGTCGTCGTCTCCATGGGCGTCGGCGCCGCGGCCCGCGACTCGAAGCTCATCGAAGGCGCAGTGCGCGATCTGACCGCCATCACCGGCCAGAAGCCGAAGATCACCAAGGCGAAGAAGTCCGTCGCGCAGTTCCACCTGCGTGAAGGCCAGGCCATCGGCGCGTACGTCACCCTGCGTGGCGACCGCATGTGGGAGTTCCTCGATCGTCTTCTGACGCTGGCGCTGCCGCGTATCCGCGATTTCCGCGGCATCAACGGCCACCAGTTCGACGGTCAGGGCAACTACAACTTCGGTCTGACCGAACAGTCCATGTTCCACGAGATCGATCCGGATTCGATCGATCACCAGCGCGGTATGGACATCACCGTTGTGACCAGCACCAAGGATGACGATGAGGCCTACGCTCTGCTCAAGGCCCTCGGATTCCCATTCAAGGAGAACTGAAATGGCAAAAACGTGTCTTAAGGTCAAGGCGCTGCGCAAGCCGAAGTTCAAGGTGCGCGCATACACCCGTTGCATGGTCTGCGGCCGTCCTCATTCCGTGTACCGCAAGTTCGGTCTGTGCCGCATCTGCCTTCGTGAGAAGGCGCACCGCGGCGAGCTGCCAGGCGTTACGAAGTCCAGTTGGTAAATATCGACGCTGAAGGTCCGCGGCTCGTGTGGAACCAGGTTCCACAGGGCGGCGGAAACCACGGCGAGAAAGGGCGTTAGCCCAAATGACAATGACAGATCCAATCGCAGATATGCTTACGCGTCTGCGTAATGCGAGCGCGGCAAAGCACGAGACCGTGGATATGCCGTACTCCAAATTCAAGAAGAACATCGCTGAGATCCTGAAGCGCGAAGGCTACATCGCCGACTACACCGCCAAGGAAGCCCGCGTCGGCCAGACCCTTGAGGTCACCCTCAAGTACGGCCCGAACGGCGAGCGTTCCATTCAGGGCATCAAGCGCATCTCGAAGCCCGGCCTGCGCCGTTACGCGAAGTCCGACGCGCTTCCGATGCCGCTTGGCGGCCTCGGCATCGCCATCATCTCGACCAGCTCGGGACTGATGACCCAGAAGGAATGCCTCGACCGGGGCATCGGTGGCGAAATCGTCGCCTACGTTTGGTGAGAAAGGAGAGCTGAACATGGCATCGCATATTGGTAAGCTCCCGATCACCATTCCGGCGGGCGTCGAAGTCACAATCAATGGTCAGGAGTTCTCGGTCAAGGGACCGAAGGGCACTGATTCCTACACCATCCCCGAGGGCATCACCGCCAAGGTCGAAGGCAACGAGCTCATCGTGAGCGCCAACGACGACCTGCGTCCGACGCGCGCGAAGCACGGCCTGGCCCGCTCGATCATGGCTTCCATGGTCAAGGGCGTGCACGAGGGCTATGCCAAGAGCCTCGACATCGTGGGCACCGGTTACCGCGCCCAGATGAAGGGCAAGGGCATCGAGTTCTCGCTCGGTTACTCCCACACGATCACTGTGGAACCGCCGGAAGGCATCGAGTTCGAACTGCCGAACCCGAATCAGGTAATCGTCAAGGGCACCGACAAGCAGGCCGTTGGCCAGGCTGCCGCGAACATCCGCAAGCTCCGCGCTCCGGAACCCTACAAGGGCAAGGGCATCAAGTACACGGATGAGCAGATCCGCCGCAAGGCTGGAAAGGCTGGTAAGTGATATGAGCGTTAAGATTTTCGGTAAAGGCAAGAAGGTTGCGCTGAAGCGTCGCCACGCTCGTATCCGTAAGCGCATCAACGGCACCGCAGAGCTCCCGCGTCTGGTGGTCACCCGTTCCAACCGTCATATGGTTGCCCAGATTGTCGACGATACCGTCGGCAAGACCCTGGTGAGCGAATCCACGCTGATGAGCGACTTCGCCGACTTCCAGGGCACCAAGACCGAAGCGGCCAAGCAGGTCGGCCTCCTGATCGCCAAGAAGGCGCAGGAAGCGGGCATCACCGCCGTTGTCTTCGATCGTGGTGGCAACCAGTACCATGGTCGCGTCGCAGCTGTTGCTGATGGCGCCCGCGAGGGAGGTCTTGCACTGTGAGCGACAACGAAAAGGAAACCCAAGTGGCTGAAGAGACTCAGAACACTCAGGCTACCGCCGAGTCCAACAACGAGGACCGCAAGAACAACCGTCGTGGCCAGCGTGGCGAAGGCCGCCGTGGCGAGCGTCGCAACCGTCGTGAGGAGAACCGCGGCGATGAGATGCTCGACCGCGTGGTGACCATCAACCGCGTGTCCAAGACCCACAAGGGCGGCCGTACGTTCAGCTTCGCAGCTCTCGTTGTGGTCGGTGACGGCAACGGCACCGTCGGCGTGGGCTATGGCAAGTCCCGTGAGGTCCCGGCGGCAATCGCCAAGGGCCAGCTGGACGCCAAGAAGCACCTGTTCAACGTTCCGCGCATCCGCGGCACCGTGACCCACCCGGTCATCGGCCACGACCACGCAGGCACCGTCCTGCTGCGTCCGGCCGCTCCCGGCACCGGCGTTATCGCCGGCGGTGCGGTCCGCGCCGTCATGGAGTGCGCTGGCATTACCGACGTCCTGACCAAGTCGATGGGCTCCGCGACCGCCGTCAACGTGGTTCGCGCCACCGTCGATGCGCTCAAGCAGCTCGAGGACCCTGAGGAGATCGCGGCTCGCCGTGGCCTCTCCGTCCAGGAAGTCACCCCGGACGCCCTGCTGCGCGCCCGCGCCGCAGGAATCGCCGAGGCCCGCAAGGCTCGCGAAGAGGCTCAGGCCAAGGCCGCCGCAAAGGATGGTGAGTGATGGCTAATCTGAAGATTACGCTCGTGCACGGCATGTGCCGTACCAATCAGAAGCAGCGCGCTACCGCACAGTCGCTTGGCCTTCGCAAGATCGGCCAGACGGTTGAGCGCGAAGACAATTCGACGACCCGCGGCATGATCAATGTCGTGCGTCACCTGGTCAAGGTTGAGGAGGCTGAGTGATCATGGCAGAAGAAGAGACCACGATCCTGCAGATGCATGATCTCCGCCCGGCACCTGGCGCCAAGAAGGACCGCATCCGCGTTGGCCGCGGTGAAGGCTCCAAGGGCAAGACCTCGGGCCGTGGCGACAAGGGCACCAAGAAGCGCTACCAGGTTCGCCCGGGCTTCGAAGGCGGTCAGCTCCCGCTGTACATGCGCCTTCCGAAGCTCCGTGGCTTCCGCAGCCCCTTCAAGAAGGAATACCAGGTCGTCAACATCGCGACCCTCGCCGAGCTGTTCCCGCAGGGCGGCGAGATCTCGGTCGCTGATCTGGTGGCCAAGGGTGCTGTGCGCGCCAACCGCCCGGTCAAGGTCCTCGGCGAAGGCGAGACCACCGTTGCGTTCACCCTCAAGGGTGTGAAGGCTTCGGCGTCCGCCAAGACGAAGATCGAAGCGGCCGGCGGCTCCATCAGCGAAGACTGATATGCAGTGAAGGCCGGAACACCGGCGGCTTGACGCCAAGCCGCCGCCGGCCCAATCAGACCCCCTCCGCCATGCAACGTGGAGGGGGTCTTTTTTCATAGTTCCGTACCCATCGCCTCACGCCCCGTGATGACTCGCGGAAAATGTGCGGAAATTCTATAGATTTGCCATGCAACGGTGCGCATGGTAGACACGATGGGCTAAACTCAACGGCTAGAGTGTGTTTGTTACCCGTGTAATGCATGCGAATCAGTTAATTATGGGAGGGAACCCAAGGTGAGGACACTTATCCAGGCCTTTCGGACCAAGGAGCTGAGGAACAAAATCCTCTTTGTCCTTGGCATGATCATCATTTACCGAATCGGCTCGTATATTCCGGCGCCAGGCGTCGACGAAACTGTCGTCAACAACTGCGTGACGCAGATGAGCGGCAACTCCGAGAACTTCATCGGTCTGGTAAACCTGTTCTCCGGTGGCGCCATGCTGCAGCTGTCGATCTTCGCACTCGGTGTGATGCCGTACATCACCGCATCCATCGTGATCCAGCTGCTGCGCGTGGTGATCCCGCGTTTCGAGGCCCTGCACAAGGAAGGCCAGTCCGGTGAAGCGAAGCTCACCCAGTACACGCGTTACCTCACCATCGGCCTGGCGCTGCTGCAGTCGTCCACGATCGTGGTGACCGCCAAGTCGGGCGCGCTGTTCAACTACCAGTGCTCGGGCATCATCCCGAACGACGACGTGTGGACCCTGATCGTCATGGTGCTCGTCATGACCGGCGGCACCGGCCTGATCATGTGGATGGCCGAGCTCATCACCGAAAAGGGCATCGGCCAGGGCATGTCGATCCTCATCTTCCTCTCCATCTGCTCGGGCTTCCTGCCGCAGCTGTGGAACATCGGTTGGGGCACCAACGGCACCGACGGCGACTGGACCAAGTTCGGCATCGTCACTGGTGTGCTGCTCGCCATCATGATCTTCGTCAACTACGTGGAACTCTCCCAGCGCCGTATTCCAGTGCAGTACACCCGCCGCATGATCGGGCGCAAGATGTATGGCGGATCGTCCACCTACCTGCCGCTCAAGATCAACATGAGCGGTGTCATCCCGCCGATCTTCGCTTCGTCGATCCTGGCGATCCCCACGCTGATCTCGCAGTTCGGCAACGCCGAAGCCGGCTGGGTGCAGTGGATCAACACGAATCTGGCCAACACCACGTCCGTGTGGTACATCTGCCTGTACGCTCTCATGATCGTGTTCTTCACGTTCTTCTACACCGAGATCACGTTCAACACCGATGAGACGGCGGACAACATGAAGCAGTACGGCGGCTTCATCCCGGGCATCCGCGCCGGCAACGCCACCGCACGCTACCTGAAGTACGTCATCAACCGCTTGAACACCGTTGGCGCCGTCTACCTGCTCTTCGTGGCGCTGCTGCCGACCGTGCTCATCATGGCGCTCAACCTGAACGCGAACCTGCCGTTCGGTGGCACCACGATCCTGATCATCGCCGGCGTCGGCCTCGACACGCTGCGTCAGGCGAAGGCTCAGACCGAGCAGTACCAGTACGCTGGCTTCCTGTTCGAGGACACCGACCACAAGGAAGGTAAGTAACCACTTGCATCGTGATGCCGTTTCCGTT
>OGXX01000777.1_pt1 | contig 35150 bp, 29 predicted proteins | sample 1576301 | NCBI WGS metagenome assembly OGXX01 (sample SAMEA3541469, study PRJEB24748) | human gut metagenome | biome: human gut; feature: human-associated habitat; material: faeces | place: China | collected 2012
AAGGCGTTTATACAGTATCTCGTTTATAAGCGAGGACTTGCCGGCATTCGGACGCCCTACTATGGCAAACTTGGGTATGTCGTCAAGCTGCTCCTCCTCATCGTCGGTCTTCTCCGGTAGCTTCTTCACCACCTCGTCGAGAAGATCTCCGGTGCCGAAGCCGTTTATGCCCGACACCGGATACGGATCACCCAACCCCAGGCGATAGAATTCCGGAACATTATAGAGCCATTCCGAAGTATCAACCTTGTTGGCCACCAGCAGCACCGGTTTACGGGCACGGCGCAGTATCTCGGCTATATGGTCGTCGAGATCCGTCACTCCGTTCATGGCGTCGACCACAAACAGTATCTCGTCGGCCTGCTCTATGGCAAGTGCCACCTGCTTGTTGATCTCCTCCTCAAACACATCCTCGCTGTTGACCACCCATCCTCCGGTATCCACTATGGAAAACTCCTTGCCGTTCCAGTCCACCTTGCCGTACTGCCTGTCACGGGTAGTGCCCGCAGTGTCATCCACTATAGCGCGGCGTGTCTGGGTCAAGCGGTTAAAGAGAGTGGACTTCCCTACATTGGGGCGTCCCACTATGGCTATCATCTGTCCCATAATCCTACAATTGCTTAATTAAGTGCAAAGATACGAATAAGCGAGGGCAAAATCAAGCTCGCTTGAATTTTGCCGAGCGTGAGTATCTAACCGTCATCATTCGATATATCCGAAAGCCCTGAGTTTGTTATCGCGGTTGCGCCAGTTCGGCTCCACCTTCACAAACAGCTCCAGATAAACCTTCTTCCCGAAGAATGCCTCTATATCCTTCCTTGACTCCATGCCCACCTTCTTGAGCTTTGAACCGCCATGGCCTATGAGAATCCCTTTCTGCGAGTCACGTTCCACATAAATCACCGCCATTATGTGTATGGCACCCTCCTTTTCATCAAACTTCTCCACTATTACCTCTGTGGAATACGGCACCTCCTTGTCATAGTTCAGGAGAATCTTTTCACGGATTATCTCGGTCACAAAAAAGCGTGCCGGCTTGTCCGTAAGGGCATCCTTGCCGAAATATGGATCCGACTCCGGCAGCAGCGCCACTATGCGCGTCATCAGGTTCGACACATTGAAATGCTCCTTGGCCGACACCGGAAACACCTCCGCATTCGGCAGAATCTCCTTCCAGCGGTCCACTATGGCCTCCAGATCACCTGAGCCTTTCAGCAAATCTATCTTATTGATCACAAGCAGCACCGGCACCTTCTCCTTGGCCACTTTGGCAAGGAAATCGGCATTTTTCGTCGGGTCCTCGATAACATCCGTCACATATACAAGCACATCGGCGTCAGTCAGCGCGCCTTCCGAAAAATCGAGCATCGACTCCTGTAGCTTGTATTTGGGTTTGAGCACACCGGGAGTATCCGAAAACACAATCTGATACTCGGGCGTGTTCACTATGCCCATTATTCTGTGGCGTGTAGTCTGGGCCTTGGAGGTTATTATGCTCACCCGCTCGCCCACCAGATCGTTCATAAGCGTGGATTTACCCACATTCGGATTGCCCACTATGTTCACAAAGCCTGCACGGTGCCCCTCTTTCACAGGCGTTGCAGGAGTAATGTCAGCGTTCTCAGCCATGATCTATATATTTTATGTTACTAAATAGCATGGATTTATATACCCACATATAAATAAACAGAGACAACACCTTAAAAGATGTCATCTCCGTCTGTTTTTTATCTTACCGATCCGGCAACGCGCTCAGAGATCCCAGATAACATAAAGGGCACCCCAGGTAAAACCTGCGCCGAAAGCAGTGAGTATCAGCTTGTCACCCTTCTTTATCCTGTCCTTGTATTCATCAAGGCAGAGAGGTATTGACGCAGCCGACGTATTGCCGTATTTCTGAATATTCACAAGCACCTTGTCATGGTCCACTCCCGCACGCGAGGCCACGGCCTCGATTATGCGCAGATTGGCCTGATGGGGCACGAACCAGTCAACAGTATCCATAGTCAGGCCATTGCGGCGTGCCACCTCAAGCGACGACGTCAGCATGTCCGTAACAGCATGTTTGTAGACATTGCGGCCCTCCTGATACACATAGTGTTCACGCGCATCCACCGTTTCGTGGCTTGCCGGACGGGCCGAGCCCCCCGCCTTCATAAGCAGATGAGGCAGTCCGGTGCCGTCGATATGGAACACTCCGTCGATAATACCTGTCTCACGCTCTGTCGGCTCAAGCATCATGGCTCCGGCGGCATCACCGAACAACGGGCATGTGGCCCTGTCCTCATAATCCGTCATTGACGACATCTTCTCTGCCGCCACCACCACGATCTTCTTTTTCAGGCCTGACTTTATGTAAGCGGCACCATCCTGCAGGGCCACTAAGAATCCGGCGCATGCTGCTTGGATATCATAGGCGTAGGCTGACGACAGTCCGCACTGGTAGGCTATTACCGATGCGGTTGAAGGGAACCTGTAGTCCGGATTCGATGTGGCGCATATAAGGAGATCCACCTCTTCGGGCTTTGTGCCGGTGGATTCAAGAAGCCTTTTCACGGCTATCACGCCCATATACGACGAACCTTTGTCAACGTCCTTGAGTATATGGCGCTCCTTTATGCCTACACGTGTGGTAATCCATTCATCGTTTGTGTCCACCATTTTCGACAACATTTCATTGTCGAGTATGTCATCAGGCGTATATGATGCTATTCCGGATATTCTCGCGTTGAGCATAATTTGAATTTATTATAGTAAATATAACTGCCATGAACCCTCTCTCCTCCCGGTCATTGGCGGAGGAGAGCGGAGTCAGGCTGTATCCGTACTGACGTCAGGCAGATGGCAGGTTTCCGGAGCCACAGGCCGTCGGAAACGCATCGCCCTGCAAGGCGCCGTTTAAAGTGCGGCCTCTTTCTCGATCACCACACGGCCGCGGTAATAGCCGCATGTGCCGCAAACGGTGTGATAGAGATGCCACTCGCCGCAGTTGGGGCAGAGTGCCAAGGTGGGTTCTACTGCTTTGTCGTGAGTTCTGCGCTTGGCTGTGCGGGTCTTCGATTGTTTGCGTTTAGGATGTGCCATTTTTCTTTAGCTATTTATTTTATTTGTTGTTTAGTTATTGTCTTCATTGAAATTTCTGAGAGCGTCCCAGCGAGGATCGGTGTCAGAGGCCGCGGCAGCGCTGTCTTCCGCGCCAAAGTCCATATCCTCCGGCTCGTCGTCACCTTCGGCAGCCGAATGCACCCGGTGCCGTCCGTAAATCGAGCTCATAGCCTTGTTGCACTGGCCGGGGGCATGCACATGCTTCATCGGCACCGTAAGTTCCACTGTGTCATAAAGCATATATGACACATTGAGCGTCTGCTCCCCTTCGGGTATCTCAAGCACCGTGTCGGAATCATCGCAATATTCCGGGCCATACTTCACCGTCAGGTCGTAAGTCGTGTCCACATCATGGTTCATCTCGTCAAGACACCGGTCACACAGCAACGTAACCGTACCTTTCACATCGAAATGAAGATCCCACTGGTCGGCACGGTGGTCAACGGTGAGCACAACATCAAGATCTGCATCCCTGATGTCGGCACTTTCCATATCCTCAAAGAATTTCTTACCGGGGTGAAACTCAAACCTATGCACTCCGGCCGACATATTCCTTAGATTGATACTGTATTCCGTAAACTTTCCCACGGCCTTTTACTGTCAGTCAAAAATTTTCGCAAAGTTAACCATTTTATTCTTATCCCGCAATTTTTCCAGTTTTAATTTTTCCTATAATTTTTTGCACAGCATTTGATATTCAATATATTATTATTACTTTTGCAGTCCCTTAACTCGACTAAAAATCTGACACTTACATTATAATAATCAAAAACCAATCTGTATGAAAAAACTCTTACTTTCATTAGGTTTTATGGCTGCCGCAGCTATATGCTCCTCAGCTGTCGAAACCTCATGGTCCGTAACTTTCGCCAATGGAGCCAGCAACAACGAAACGGCATGGAACACATCATCGGCCATGACCGCAGTATGCTCCGAAGGCGCAGCCAACCTCTCCGGACTGACAGCCGCATCCAGTGCCTCCCCCGGCATGTACGGTCTGAAAATCGGCACAAACAAAGGCACAGGATCCGCAACCTTCGGCATAGCCGCCGACTCTCAGGTAACCCCCACAAAAGTGGAGATAGAGGTATCAGCAAACAAGAACCCCGCCAAAATGGCATTCAAGTTCAACGACACAGCCATGGATGCCCTCGCAACATCCAACACAAACGGTTCCTACAAAACCTACACCCTTACCAATCCCGGTGAGTTGACGAGCCTGAAGTTCGAAAAAGCCACCAGCACCGGCGAAGGATTCCTCTTCATCCACAAAATCACCGTCTATTATAATGAAGGCGATGCACCCACAGTGTCAGCCCCGGCAATCGAGATGGTGGAAGGCGACTATTCCTTCTCTGTGGCCATGACATGCGACACCGAGGGTGCCGAGATACGCTACACCACCGACGGCACCACACCCACAGCCGGGTCAACTCTCTACTCCGCCCCTGTCGAGGTATGGGAGGCCACAACATTCAAGGCCGTGGCCATAAAGGACGGCGAACTCAGCAATGTAAGCACATTCACCGCCAATCCCCCCTACATCCTTGACGGATTCGATGCAATGCTCGGCATGGAAGACGTGCCCGAAGCCGGCATCGACGTCATCGTAAAGGCACCTATGACTGCTGTATTCCACAACGGGCAGAACCTCTACGCCAAATGCGGCCACAGCTACATGCTCATATTCGGCAACATAGGCACAACCCTAAGCAACGGCGACACCTTCAACCGCCTTGCCGGAACATTCAAGCTCTACAACGGACAGCCCGAAGTGATAAATCCCGAAATCGGCACCGTGACAGCCGGCACCCCCGTCACTCCCGCCGAGGCTACTCTTGATATGCTCACTCAGGCCATGATGTGCCAGTATGTAACCGTCGAGAATGTCAACATAGCTCTCGGCTCCAATGCCAATACTTTCACCCTCTCCGATGCCGACGGCAACACTCTCACGATGTACAACAAATTCGGTCTCACCGGCATCGAAGCTGGCACAGGCTGCACAATCACAGGCTTTGTCGGCATATTCGGCACCACCCTCCAGCTCCTCCCCACCGAAGTTACCGAAGGAACCGAAACCCTCGCCGCACCTGAATTCAATCCCGCGTCAGGCTCATCAGTAAGCTATCAGAGCTATGTAGAGCTCACTGCCGAGGAGGGCGCCGAGATATTCTTCAAATACGACACCGACCAGTTCGAGCTTTACAACGCCGACGACAAGATTCTCATCTTCACACCCGCCGGACAGACAGCCACCATCGAAGCCTATGCCAAGAAAGGTGAGCTTCAGAGCGAAACCGTAACCGCCACCTACACCGTTACAAAAAAGAACCCCAACGTTCGCTGGCTCAACGCCGAAGGCGGTATAGTTGAATCAGTCGACTACGTGCTCGGTTCCACCGATCCGTTCGAACTTCCCATGTTCGACTGCATGAGCGACGGTGAACCCACACTCACCTCCTCCGATCCCGAAGTGGCCTCGATCAACGAATATTACGGCGTCGACATCCACAAGGCAGGCACCACCGTGATCACTGTCACTGTTCCCGAAACCGCTTCCTTTGCAGGCGGCGAAGCCTCCTTCACCCTCAATGTCCTCACACAGCAGCAGGCCACCGACATAACCACTACCGTTGTGTTCGCCGACCAGACATGGATCGAATACAGCGCTGCCTCAAAGTCACAGACCTGGGTTTCATCCGACAACTTCGAATTCCCCACCACTATTTCATCAACAGGCACATATGCCAAAGTATACACCAACGACCTCCGCATCTACGGTTCAGGCAACAACAAGATAACCGTTAGCGCACCCGAAGGCTATGAATTCAAGGCTGCCGTATTTACTGTCGACACAGCCAACTCCGACGGCAACACCCCCACTGTCGATGACAACGCCACCACAAAAGTCACCCCGCAGGCTGTAGCACCCCGCGCCGCTGCCAAATATGAGGACTTCGGCTACACATTCACCACTCCGAAAACCACATATGTGCTCAGCACCAGCACCGCAAGCAAGAATATGCGTGTGTCAAAAGTCACAATGACAATCGGCCTGATCCAGAGTGGTATCGACAACATCGCCACCGACAACACCGACGCACCTGTCGAATACTACAATCTTCAGGGCGTGCGTGTCCTCAACCCCTCCGCCGGAATCTATATCCGCCGTCAAGGCACTGAAGTCACCAAAGTGATGATCCGTTGACACCTGTCACCCACAGCTATTCCCCGTTTTGGGGAATAGCGTTACAATAAACAGATAACCCACAGCCCGGATGTCCGGTTGCTGTGGGTTATCTGTTTGCTTATATTTCAGTTGTCAGTTACGCGCCTGCACCGCCGCATCCACCACGGCAAACGCCATCAGGCTTACGATATCACGCACCGACGAATCCGTGTTTATAAAGTGGATAGGCTTGTTAAGGCCCACCTGTATCGGGCCTACAGTCTCCCCTACACCCATTTCAAGCATAAGCCGGTAAGCGGTGTTGGCCGCATTCAGGTCAGGGAATATCAGAGTGTTCACATCGCGTCCCGCAATCTTTGTAAACGGATAGGCGGCATCACGCAACTCCTTGTTAAGCGCATACTGCACCTGCATCTCGCCGTCTATCATCATATCCGGATAATCCTTGTGGAGCGCATCTATGGCCTCATGCACAGTGTTGCATTCGGCATTGTCGTTCGAGCCGAAATTGGAATACGACACCATGGCCATCACCGGATCATGAGCGAAATATTCCACGGCATAATTCGTCAGCCGGGCTATATCCACCAATGCCGCCTTGTCGCAGCACGCATTGATCATCGTGTCGGCAAGAAACAGAGTTCCCCGCTTGGTATTTATAATGTGCATGGCCGCAAAATGATCATAGCCGCTGCGTATGCCCACCACCTCGCGGGCAATCAGAGCCGGAGCGTGCGAACCCGAGTAAGTGCCTGCGATATATGCGTCGGCATCACCCTGCTCCACCATCATCATGCCGAAATAGTTGCGGTTATACATCTTCTCGCGGGCCTCGGCAAGCGTCAGGCCGTTGCGGGCGCGCTTCGATGCAAGCACTTCGGCATAATGCTGGCGCCGTCCTGCCTCACTGTCATGCCGCAGGTCGAGTATCTCCACCCCCGTCAGGTCAAGCCCGAGACGCTTCGCCCGCTCCGTTATGCGCTCCACATTGCCCAGCACCACCGGGCGGCATATTCCCTGGCGCAAAGCCGACACAGCCGCGCGGAGCATATTGTCCGTATTCCCTTCGCCGAGCACCACCCGCTTCGTGGAGTGCTGACGAGCCGAATCCGTAAGCTGCCGCACAAGCTTGTTGTCAAAGCCCATTATGCGCTGCAAGTGTTCGTCATACTCGCTCCAGTCCGTGATCGGACGCCGCGCCACACCGCTCTCCATGGCCGCACGGGCCACTGCCGGGGCCACCACCCCGAGCAGCCGCGGATCAAGGGCCTTGGGCAGGATGTAGTCACGTCCGAACTTCAGATTGTTCATATTGTAGGCAGCATTCACCACCGACGGCACCGGAAGTTTGGCAAGCGACGCTATGGCATACACCGCAGCAAGCTTCATCGGCTCGTTGATCGAAGTAGCCCCCGAATCGAGAGCCCCGCGGAATATATAGGGAAATCCCAATACATTGTTTATCTGGTTGGGATAGTCGCTGCGTCCTGTAGCCACTATAATGTCGGGCCGTGCGGCCATAGCCTCCTCATATCCTATTTCAGGATCCGGATTGGCCAAGGCGAACACTATCGGCTTCGGCGCCATGGATCGCACCATCTCGGGCGTCACCACATCCTTCACCGACAGGCCGAGAAACACATCCGCATCCACCATAGCCTCGGCAAGCGTGGTTATGGGCCGCGATGTGGCAAACTCCCGCTTCTGGGCGTTCAGCCCCGTACGCGAAACGTTTATCACCCCCTTCGAGTCGCACATCACTATATTCTCCGGCTTCACACCGAGAGCTATATAGAGCCGCGTGCACGACACCGCGGCGGCTCCCGCCCCGTTCACAACGAGCCGTATGTCGCCTATGCGCTTGCCCTGCAGCTCCAACGCATTCAGAAGCCCGGCGCCCGATATTATAGCCGTTCCGTGCTGATCGTCATGCATCACCGGTATCGGGCACTCCTCCTTCAGGCGCCGTTCTATCTCAAAACACTCCGGAGCCTTTATGTCCTCAAGGTTTATACCACCGAACGTAGGGGCTATCGCCTTGACAATCTCCACAAACTTGTCCGGATCCTTCTCGTTTATCTCTATGTCGAAACAGTCAAGGCCCGAAAATATCTTGAAAAGCAACGCCTTGCCCTCCATAACAGGCTTACCCGCCTCGGCCCCTATGTCGCCGAGCCCGAGCACAGCCGTGCCGTTCGAGATCACGGCCACGAGATTGCCCTTGTCAGTGTAATCATAAGCCAGCGAAGGATCCTTCTGTATCGCAAGGCATGGATAAGCCACACCCGGCGAATATGCCAAGGCAAGGTCATGTTGGGTCGAATAAGGTTTTGTCGGAATGACTTCTATTTTCCCCGGCCGGGGATAGCGGTGATAGTCAAGTGCGCTTTTTTCAGTTACGGATGGCATAGCCTGGAATTTATATTAGAATGAGAGATATGTTGAAAAATCAGTGTCAGTCAACACCCGGCAGTCCCGCAGGAAGATCCATCGTGATCACTCCCGCCTCCTGGTCAATCGCCTTGATCAGCTCCGGGGCAAGCGGAATCAGTACCTCGCCCCCCTCAGGTGTGTCTACAACAAAAAGAATATTGGCCGTGGAGTCATCTATATCCGTCACCTCACCGACACGCCGGCCACCCGCCTCGATGAAATACCCTATGAGGTCGGCCGCATACATGCCCTCCTGATCCTCGTCCGCAGCCTCTTCGGCAAGAGCCTCCTCCACGGCATGGTCCGAATCAAGCGCATACAGCGGCACATTCGAAAACGTCTTCACACTCCTTTCGTCCTCGAACCCCTCTATTTTCACAAGATAAGTGTCCCCTTGGCGGTGACGCGAAGTCTCTATGAAAAAAGGCACAGGTATATTGTCGCGGTCCACGACTATACAACGTAGATCCCCCGGGTCAAGGTTCACCGACAGCGTGGCCGAAATCTCGCCCTTGATCCCGTGGGGCTTGTTGAACTGCCCTATTTCCACCAGATGGATGCGCTCTATCATTTCTTGCGTTTTTTCTTCTGTGCCACAGGAGCAGCCACCACCTTGAACTCATGCAGGCGGCACGTGTCCGTCGACAGATTTATAGCCCCGTGCGACAGCATTGCCAGATCCTTGAACACCCGCGCGTCGTCAGCCCCCTCCTTGTTTACCGTCAGGAGCTGCTTCTTCATCTGGTGCGCCAGCAGCATCACCAGTTCCTCACACTCGGGACCCTCCTCCATGGCCGCAGCCTTGGAGATCATGCGCTGGAGCGACTTCCCGTAATGCCGGTAAGCCAGCTGCGAAGCCGTGTAAGGCACCTTCTCGGGCGGCACCGACCGCTCATCAGTCGAAGCCATATCGTCATACGGATAATCTATATCCAATTCAAAACCGCTCATTATGGCGAGATGGTCCCACAGCTTGCGCTTGAAATCCTCAGGCTCGCGGGTATTGTTCTTCTTCATGAGCGTATGCATCGCGCTGACAATCGACCGCGCGCAATGATTGCGCTCCTCCCGGTCCTCGATCGTCAGGCAGTAATCGATCATATTCTGGATATTGCGGCCATATTCGGGCAGCACCAGATGCTTGAGCTGTGTATTGTAAGTGAGCATTATCCTAAATAATAAGCCGGTTAACGCAAACGGTCGTAACTCCTCAGCAGCTTGTGGTCGCGTGCTATCAGCCCCGCCGAAATGCGGCCCGCCACAAACGCCCCGGCAGGCAGCCAGGCCGTCAGCCAGTTTATCGCATAAGCCCCCTGGCCGTCAGTGATAGTGTATATGAAAAACGCCTCAAGACACAGCGACACCACCGCCAGCCCGTTGGCCAACGACACAAACAGCCTCTGAGGCTTGAAAGCCTTGAAAAGAAAAATCGACGTAAGATATCCTATCCCCGTAAGCGACACCGGAATCGCAAGCCCCCATATCGTCAGCGGCTTGAACCCCTGCAAAGCCCCGTCGGCCTGCGTCACCTCCACCACCGGGAACACCAGAAACAGAATCATCATCATAGCGGCGACAAACAACGTCACCGACTGCCATCGTTGTATTACCATAACAAATTGATTTTCTTACACATTTATAAACTCGTTTTACCGATATGCAAATTTAAGCAAAATCTCCGAAACCATCATAATCCACCCGTTGCATATCCCCCAACAAATCCCTAAATTTGCCCCTTTAAGGACCTTAAAGACCCTAAAGACCCTTACCCCTCAATCCCCCTCCCCCAATGCCCAAGCTCCTGCGCACCACCGGCAATTACAAAAATTTGCTGTCATATCAGAAAGCTGATGTGATCTTTCAAATCACATGCCACTTCTGCACTCATTTTTTAAGCCGTGGTGACCGTACAGTGGATCAGATGATACAAGCCGCGCGCAGCGGCAAACAGAACATCGTGGAGGGTTGTGCCGCCTCCGCTACCTCTGCAAAGACCGAGATCAGACTTATCAATGTAGCGAAAGCGAGCCTGAAAGAACTACTCGAAGACTATGAGGACTACCTTAAAATCCACCAAAAACCGCAATGGCAGAAAGGGAGCGTTGAATTCGAGGCCATGCGGCGCATAGGCACAGAGCACAACGAAGCCTCATTCTTCATGAAGTTGATAGAAACCCGTCCGCCCGAAACCATAGCCAACATGGCCATCATATTGATAAACCAGGCCGATTATCTCCTCTTCCGCCAACTCGAACGCCTCTCAAAAGACTTCCTGGAAAACGGCAGCTTCTCCGAGCGCATGGCCACCCTCCGCCGCCAGTACCGCACCTCTAACCAATGACTCTAATGACCCTACCCCCCTTACGTGCATTCCCTATCAATATCGGAGGGAGGGGACTTCGAGGAAGGGGGCCGTGGGGAAGCGGCAGGCGACGGTGCGGCGCAGGTAGCTTTTCGTGTCGGGGGCTATTACAGGGTCGTTGTCGAAATGGCTGTTGTAGATCAGCGAATGGAGCGTCAGGCCACGGCGCTCTATGGCCTCAAGTGCCAACAGTGTGTGGCTGATGGAGCCGAGGCGTGCGTTGGTCACAAGGGCCACAGGCAGATTGCGGCTCACGGGATAGTCGATCGTCAGCATATCGTCGGTAAGCGGCACCATCAGCCCTCCGGCACCCTCCACAAGCACCACGTCGTAGCGCTCTGCCAGAATGGCCGTGCTGCGGTCAATCGCGTCAAAATCAATTGTGCGCCCGTCAATTGCCGCTGCAAGATGCGGCGAGGCCGGATAGGTGAATATAACCGGCGAAGTGGTGAGATCCTTGTCCTCCGGAAGCGGGCCGATGCCCATTATGCGGCGGTGCACCTCAATATCCTCCGAACGGCCCGTATTACCGGTTTGGATAAATTTCTGCGTGGCCACTGTCAGCCCCTGATCCATATAACGGCGGGCGAGCCAGCCGGTGGCATAGCTTTTGCCCGCATCTGTGTCAATACCTGATATAAAGATTGTCAACGACATGGTTTCTTTCTGAAAATTATGTAATGAGGCCGGTAAACGAGCGTGACACGCCCGTCGGAATCACGCGGATAATCCCGGAGTATGCGCCGCGCTCCCACAGCAGCCTCAGGGCCCGACATAAGGGAATTCACACCTGAAAGTTTAAGGTGACGGAGCATCTGCGCGGGCGAGCTGAAAGTGACTGGCAGTGTCTCGGTCACATCCGCAAGCCATTCCGCCCCTTCAATCCGCATCACGGCGGGAAAATTCAGCGAACGCCCCGTGATACTGTTAAGGGCCGCGAAATGGTCAGGCGCGAAAGTGGAAAACACCCCGAAGCCGCCCGGACGGAGCACACGCACCACCTCGGCAAAAAATGCGTTAAGCGAATTGAACCACTGCACCGCCGAAGCCCCGGCCACTACATCCACCGACTCATCAGGCAGCGAGCGTATGGCCGTCTCCGCATCGCAGGCTTCCACCCCAGTGCTCGATTCATACAGATCCCAGAGCCTGAGCGAGGAGGGATGCAACCGCTGGCTATACAACGATGTGAAATATCCTGTTCCCACACCCACTTCCACCACCGTGCCTCCCGGCATAGGGTTCTGCGCCTCCCACAGCTCCATAAGCCGCCACGCTATGGCCTGCTGCGGAGCCGACTCCGAGGGATAAGTGGAAGCCGCGTCGCTGAACTTCTGCCTCACAAGCTCCTTCTCCACAAGCCAGCGGTCAATGATCGCGGCAAAATCAGGATAATGGGCGCCGTCAACGCTCTCACAGGCAGCTATTCCCTCCCATGCCTTACGCTGATTGTCATACGGGATTATGGCGTCACCACGGCTGAGAGCCACAGCATCAAACTGCGCTGCCAACCTGCGTTCCTCCACACCCTCCGGCACAGGCATGGCGGCTATGGCCCGCAATTCCTCTTTGAGTTCCTCTATCTCACGGTGCGGCATAACCGCCTTGAACCGTTCCATTGAGGCAGCATCCGGCATCATGCGCCGGTAAAATTTCAGCAGCCGCCGCGGCTCAAGCGAGTCATGCGTGCCTTGGAATATATCGTAGGGAATGCCACGACGGTCATCCACCGGGTGCAGGGTGCCGTTCACAGCCACAGCAAGAGTCACAGGCAGTCCGTGGCCGGAAACAAGGAAGCGGGCGGCCGGAAGCACACCCCACGACCACGCCACCACACAAAGCTCGGAATAATGGCCGAGAGCCGCAAAGTCAAGTGTGTCCGTGCGGTAATCCCAGATCACGAAAATATCATAACCTGCCTTATTCAGCCCCTCGAAAGGACGTTCATCCATGCCCCATCCGGCAAAGAGAACCAATGCCCGTGCGTTTCCTGATCCGCTGACTCGTGCTATATTCATTTCACAGAAGTTTCGGACAGTGCTGATTTCAGAAGCGACACATCACCGGGAGTCATGGCCGCATTGAGGCTTATGCGCAGGCGTTCCGTGCCTGGGGGAACAGTCGGGGTACGGATCGGGAGCACCTTCACACCCCGTTTCAGGAATTCGTTGGACAGGGCCACAGCCCTCTCCGCGCTTCCGGTAACGAGAGGCACGATATGGCCCGGCTGCACAGGCCGGTCAGGACACACCGCATTGACAGCCCCGGCAACCTCCCGGGCCGTATCACGCAACCGGGCGCGCTCGGTGTCCATACCCGCCATGACATCCATCATGACGCGCGTCCAGGCCACATTTACAGGTGGGAGTGAAGTGGAGAATATCAGTGAACGGGACCGGTTGACGGACAGCTCACGCAGCACGGGCGGCATCACCGCAAATGCTCCCACCGAAGCAAGCGCCTTGCCGAATGTACCCACGGTTATATCCACCTTTCCGGCAACTTCCGGCTCCATTGTCAGGCCGAGACCGGCCGGCCCCTCCACTCCGAGGGCATGTGCCTCGTCAACATAGAGCAGCACTCCCGGAGCCGAACGGCGTATTTCGACAAGACGCTCTATATCGGCCCTGTCGCCGTCCATGCTGTAAACGGATTCGGCCACAATGAGAATGGTGGCTACAGTGTTGTCGGCGGTATATTTAGCCACAAGGCGTTCAAGATGGCTGTAATCGTTGTGGCGCCAGCGCTCAAACCGGCATTTCGACAGCATTATGCCGTCAATTATGCTGGCATGCACAAGCCGGTCGGCGAGTATGACAGTATCGGACTGCTCCGTCAATGCCGGTATCAGTCCCGAATTGGCATGATACCCGCTGTTGAACAACAGTGCGGAGCGGCCTCCATACAGATCCTCAAGCTTTGCTTCAAGACGTGAATATTCCTCCTGCTGCGCCGCGAGCAACCTTGAGGCCGATGATGTGAACGGCAGCCGGCGCACAGCCTCCGAATCAAGAAACTGCATTCTGAGGTCATCGCGCCGCGCCAGCCCGAGATAATCGTTGCCTGTCAGGTCAAGCAGATCCCCGGCGTATACCTTGGGAATGGTGCGGTAATTGCCGCGCCTTCTGAGGTCATCGAGCAGCGCATCAGGATTCATCTCACCAGTTCGATCATCTGACGGCAAAGATAACGGAGATCCTCATCCCCTATCACATACGGGGGCATTATGTATACACGGGTGCCGAACGGACGGATCCACACTCCCCGGTCAACACACCTGCGCTGGAACTCGCCCACATCCACAGGCTCTTTCATCTCTATCACCCCTATGGCGCCGAGCACACGCACATCAGCCACTCCGGAGAACTCACGCGCCGGAGCCAGTTCCTCATCCATTATCGAGGATATATGGGCTATCACCGACGCCATGTCGCGCTCCTGAAGCAGTTTGAGCGACGCCACAGCCACAGCGCAAGCCAACGGGTTGGCCATGAACGTGGGCCCGTGCATCATCACACCGGCCTCACCGCGCGATATCGTTTCGGCTACCTCGCGTGTGGTGAGCACCGCACTGAGAGTCATATAACCGCCCGTGAGAGCCTTGCCGACGGTCATTATATCCGGTTCCACTCCGGCATGTTCCCATGCCATGAGGCGACCTGTGCGCCAGAATCCGGTGGCTATCTCATCGAATATCAGATACACCCCGTGGCGTGTACAGAGTTCGCGGGCCTGACGCAGATATTCGGGATGGTAGAACCACATGCCCCCGGCACCCTGCACTATAGGCTCGAGAATAACTGCGGCGATTTCACCTGACTTCTCTTCAAGTAGCTTTCTGAGAGGCTCTATGTCGGCCTGATCCCATTCACCGCCGAACCGCGAGCGTGGCTGAGGCACGAAAAAGCGCACCGGAAGGGCGGAGCCGAACGCGCCGTGCATACCTGTGACAGGATCACACACGCTCATGGCATTCCATGTGTCGCCATGATATCCGGCCCTTATGGTGGCGAAGTTGGTCTTGCCGTGCGATCCGCTGCGGGCCACGGCGGCCTGTACGGCCATCTTCATGGCCACTTCAATAGCCACAGAGCCGGAGTCGGCAAAAAACAGATTGTGCATCGAGGGCGGTGCCATGCCGAGCAACAGCTTGCCAAGCTCAATGGCCGGCTCATGTGTGAGGCCGCCGAACATAACATGGCTCATTTTAGAAACCTGGGCGGTAAGAGCGGCATTGAGCACGGGATTGTTGTAGCCATGCACCACACACCACCACGACGACATGCCGTCGATAAGCTTACGTCCGTCGGCAAGGGTCAGGCGCACACCTTCGGCGCCAGTCACCTTGTAAGTAGGCAGCGGGTCTATGGCCGATGTGTAGGGGTGCCACAAATGTTCGCGGTCCCAGCTGTCGTACAGTCCGCTATGGGTGTCAGTATTCATCCCAGGCCTTGATTTCTATATCGTCGAGCGAAAGTGTGGTGAAAGCGTCGATAAACGCCGATGCGAGACGCGAGTTGGTGAGCAGCGGAACATTCAGGTCGATGGCCGCGCGGCGTATCTTGTAGCCGTTTGTCAGCTCAGCCGACGAAAGGTTCTTGGGAATGTTCACCACAAGGTCGATGGAGCGGTCGTGGAGGAGCGAGAGGGCCTGAGGCTCTTTGTCAGGCTCATCGGGCCAATAGACATCCACCGCGGGTATGCCGTTGTCGACAAGGAACCGCTGTGTGCCGTGTGTGGCATATATCTTAAAACCGCGTTCATGCAGGCGGCGGGCGCCCTCAAGCATATCGGTTTTCTGGCGGGTGGTTCCGGTGGAGAGGAGCACTCCCTTCTCAGGCACTCTGAGGCCTACGGAAAGCAGCGATTTCATCACGGCCTCGGAGGTGTCGGATCCTATGCAGCCCACCTCGCCGGTCGACGACATATCCACTCCGAGCACAGGGTCGGCGCCCTGAAGACGGGAGAAACTGAACTGGGAAGCCTTTATGCCAACATAATCGAGGTCGAAAGCGCTCTTGGCAGGTTTCTCCACCTTGAGGCCGAGCATCACCTTGGTGGCCAAGTCGATGAAGTTTATCTTCAGCACCTTGCTGACGAAGGGGAAGCTTCTCGAGGCACGCAGGTTGCATTCAATGACCTTTATGTCGTTGTTCTTGGCAAGGAACTGTATGTTGAAAGGCCCGGAGATATTGAGTGCCTTGGCTATCTGCGAGGACACCTTCTTGATTCGGCGCATTGTCTCCACATAGAGTTTCTGCGGGGGGAACTGGATGGTTGCGTCGCCGGAATGCACGCCGGCAAACTCTATATGCTCCGATATGGCGTATACCTTGATCTCGCCGTCCTGGGCCACAGCGTCCATCTCAATCTCCTTGGCGTTCTGTATGAACTCGCTCACCACCACGGGGTGCTTCTTCGACACATTGGCTGCGAGACGCAGGAAACGTTCGAGCTCCTCGGGATTGGAACAAACATTCATGGCGGCACCTGAAAGCACATAGCTGGGACGAACGAGCACGGGAAAACCAACCTCGTCGATGAACTTGTTGATGTCGTCGAAGCTCGTCAGCTCGCGCCAACGCGGCTGGTCTATGCCGAGGCGGTCAAGCATGGCCGAGAATTTGTTACGGTCCTCGGCATTGTCGATGCTCTTGGCCGACGTACCCAATATATTTACTCCGGATGAATCAAGGCGTGTGGCAAGGTTGTTGGGTATTTGGCCGCCCACCGAGAGTATGGTGCCGTGAGGCTGCTCCAACTCTATTATATCCATTACGCGCTCATAGGTGAGCTCGTCGAAATAGAGGCGGTCGCACATGTCATAGTCGGTCGACACCGTTTCCGGATTGTAGTTGATCATCACCGAGCGCCAGCCCTCTTTCTTGACAGTGAGCAGGGCGTTGACGGAGCACCAGTCGAATTCCACCGACGAACCGATGCGGTAGGCTCCGGAACCCAGAACCACCACCGTGCGGCCATCGTGCTCATAGTCGATATCGTTGGCCGAACCGTTGTAGGTAAGGTAGAGGTAATTGGTCATGGCGGGATATTCGGCAGCGAGCGTGTCGATCTGCTTCACTACCGGGGTTATGCCGAGGGCTTTGCGGCGGGAGCGCACAGAGTCGGAAGCCTGCTCGGAGTCATAGGCCATCTCCTTTCCTATTACGGAGCGAGCTATCTGGAAGTCGCTGAATCCCTGTTCCTTCGCCTTGCGGAGCAACGGAGCCTCAAGCGCCTCTATGCTGCCGGCGCCCTCAAGCTCATGGAGGGTGTCCACAATGTTGCGGAGGCGGTAAAGGAACCAGCGGTCGATCTTTGTAAGCTCATGTATGCGCTCCACATCGTAGCCTTTAAGCATGGCGAGCGCTATGACGAAGATACGCTTGTCGGTGGGGGCGGCGAGAGCCTTGTCGATATCGTCGACCTGCACAGGCTTGTTGACAACAAAGCCGTGCATTCCCTGCCCTATCATGCGCAGGCCTTTCTGAATGACCTCCTCGAAAGTGCGGCCTATGGCCATCACCTCGCCGACGGACTTCATAGAGGAACCTATCTCGCGGTTCACGCCATGGAATTTGCCGAGGTCCCAACGGGGGATCTTGCACACTATATAGTCCAACGCGGGTTCGAAGAAAGCCGAGGTAACGCGTGTGACAGAGTTTTTCAGCTCGAACAGTCCATAGCCCAAACCGAGCTTGGCGGCAACGAAAGCCAGAGGATAACCGGTAGCCTTGGAGGCCAAAGCCGAAGAGCGGCTGAGGCGGGCATTGACCTCGATCACGCGGTAGTCCATCGACTCGGGGTCGAACGCATACTGTACGTTGCATTCGCCCACAATGCCTATATGGCGGACAATCTTTATTGCGAGTTTGCGCAGATAATGGTAGTCCTCGTTGGAGAGAGTCTGCGAGGGGGCCACCACGATGCTTTCGCCGGTATGAATTCCGAGGGGGTCGAAGTTCTCCATGTTGCACACCGTGACACAATTGTCGTAGCGGTCGCGCACCACCTCATACTCAACCTCTTTCCACCCTTTGAGGGATTTCTCAACAAGCACCTGGGGCGAGAACGAAAGGGCTTTCTCGCAACGCTCCACGAGTTCGGCCTCATTGTCGCAGAAGCCGCTGCCGAGTCCGCCGAGGGCGTAAGCGGCACGGACTATGACGGGGAAACCGAGAGAGCGTGCGGCACGAAGAGCTTCGTCGACAGAGTCCACTGCCTCGCTCTTTATGGTGCGCACATCGATCTCGTCAAGACGCTCTATGAACAATTCACGGTCCTCAGTGTCCATAATGGCCTTTACCGGGGTTCCGAGCACTTCCACACCATAGCGTGCAAGCACTCCGCTCTGCTCGAGAGCCACACCGCAGTTAAGGGCCGTCTGGCCTCCGAACGCCAGCATTATGCCGTCGGGACGCTCGCGTGCAATCACCTTTTCCACAAAGAAAGGGGTGACGGGGAGGAAATATATCTTGTCGGCAATCCCGTCGGAAGTCTGGACAGTGGCGATGTTGGGGTTGATCAGGACTGTGGAGATACCCTCCTCCTTCATGGCCTTGAGGGCCTGCGATCCTGAATAGTCAAACTCACCGGCCTCGCCTATTTTAAGCGCTCCGCTGCCGAGAAGCAGCACTTTGTTATAACGTTTCTCCATGTTACTTATAGGGATTACTTGTTATTTCAGCATTGCAACAAATTCATCGAACAGGAATTCAGTGTCCTTGGGGCCGCTCGACGCCTCGGGATGGAACTGGGCCGAGAAATAAGGGAGCGAGCGGTGGCGTATACCCTCGTTTGTGCCGTCGTTCATGTTCACGAACAGCGGTTCCCAGTCGTCGGGCAGTGTGGATGAATCCACAGCGAAACCGTGGTTCTGCGAGGTCACGAAGCACTTGTCGGTGCCGACACGGCGCACAGGCTGGTTATGGCTTCTATGACCGTATTTGAGCTTGTAGGTGGAGGCTCCGGCAGCTTTGCTCAGAAGCTGATTGCCCATGCAGATGCCGCATATGGGCTTGCCGAGCTCCATGGCCTTGCGGAGATGGCCCACAGTGACCTCGGCCATATCGGGGTTACCCGGGCCGTTGGAGATGAACAGGCCGTCCCATTCAAGGGTATTGAAGTCGTAATCCCACGGCACACGCACCACTTTCACACCGCGACGGGTGAGGCAACGGATGATGTTGTGCTTGACGCCGCAGTCAACGAGCACCACAGTCTTGTCGCCGGATCCGTGCACTTCCACCTCCTTGCACGACACTTTGGCCACGAGGTTTTCCTTATTGGGATCATAGAACGGAACATCGGGGGTTCCCTCCACCACAATCTTACCGAGCATGGATCCGTGTTCGCGGAGATGGCGTGTAAGGGCGCGGGTATCGACTCCGTAAATGCCCGGTATCTTTTCCTCCTCGAGCCATTGGGCAAGCGAGCGGTCGGCCTGCCAGTGGCTGTGATGGAACGAGTAGTCCTGTGCCACAATGGCGCGGCAATGGATATGGTCGCTCTCATAATATTCGCTGACGTCGTCCTTGTCGCGGCGCGGAGGCACGCCATAGTTTCCGAGAATAGGATAAGTGGTGACGAGTATCTGCCCCTCATATGAGGGGTCGGTAAGGCTTTCGGGATAGCCCGTCATAGCGGTGTTGAACACTACTTCGCCGGCTGTAGAAGCCGCATAACCAAAGGATTTTCCCTCAAATTCAGTGCCGTCCTCCAACACTATGGCAGCGCGTTTAGTCTCTCGCATTTATTGAAAATGATGTGATGGGTTAAAACTGCGCAAAGTTAGGAAAAATCCATGAGAGGCACAATATGTCAATGAGCTCTTTGCTGCTTGGATTGCGGAAACATCCGGACTGAAGGGCGGTGGCAGCTACCGCTGAGACAGGCGGGGCCTTGGCGGGGTGTATGGCTCCAACCTCTCCGAGGTAGGTGGCTTGGGTGTGTATGTACCCCATGAACCTTGCAAAGCTCGGTGCATGGGGTTTGCTCATGGCTGCAACCTCTCCGGGGTTGCATTTGCGGGAGGATCGGACTTTTCGGGCGCCAGGGAGGCGTGATCGGACATTTCGGACTGAATCGGACTTTTTCTGACTGAGGGTATTGGCGGGAATTTTGGCTAATTCGGACGTGGGCTGTGGGGAGGACGTGGCGAGTGAGGAGGGGAATGCGGACTCTAAGGGTGGAGGGAGGATTTTGAGGTAGAGGCCGGTGGCGGAGGCGAGGGCTGCGCGGAAATGGCTGCGGGCTGTGGGGGCACCGTGGAGGATGACGGCGGTGCCGGGAGCATAGGCCACGGCGCCGACGAGGGCCTGCCGGGCGGTGTCGAAGGCAAAGGTGCGCTTAGGATAGGCGTGGGCGTCGAGCATCAGTACTATGTCGAAGGGACAGCCTCGGAGGTTGTCGGCCAGCGATGCGGAAACGGGGCGTGAGCCGGGGACTGATTTTGCGGAGCTGCGGGCGGTGCGGGCCGATCGGTCGACTACCACGACGCGGGGATCAATCAAGGGGAATTTGGCCTGCCCCAACCAACGTACATACTGGGAAAGGAGTGTCCGCATAGTGCCATCGGCGGGAGTGGGATCAACCACATAGGCACGCACGAAGCCGCAGCTCATGCGTTGGCGTTCAAGTGCGTCGATGATGTGACGGTGGGGTTTGGAAAGTCCATGCCCGAGCCAACGGCAGAAGCTCCACGAGCGCGGGGCTTGCGGAACGGGGTGCCATGTATGGCGCGGAATATGTACGGGCCGGAGCATGGCGCGAAGATAAGGGCGCCGTGCAGGGGTGGCGTGCGAAAATATCGGAAATGAAATCAGCCGGCTCATGTGATATGGGCCGGCTGATGTAGTGTATCAGATAACAGGGTGTTTATTCTTTGCTGGCGGTGACTCGTTCAAGCCATTTGACCATGCCGAACATCACAGCCATGGATATGACGCAAACAAGGAGGAAAACGCCCCATGCTTCCCAGATGGGCCATTTGTTGTACATCAACGGGCCGATCCACAGCAAGAGATTGCCTACGGCCGTGGCACCAAGCCACAGGCCCTGACAGAGACCCTGCATATGCTTCGGGGCCACTTTGGAAACGAACGAGAGGCCTAACGGAGAAATGAAGAGTTCGGCTACTGTGAGGAAGAAATATATCACGAACATTATCCACCATCCGCTCTTGAGGCTTTCAGCTATTTCAGTGGGAAGCTGCTTGAAGCCTTCGGCGGAAGGATAGTCCATGAACAGGCTATAGACCATAAGGAAGAGATAGGCCAATGCGGCGATGCCCATGCCGATGCCTATTTTGCGCGGTGTGGAGATTTCTTTCCCACGACGGGCCATGCTTCCGAAGATCCACATTATGACAGGTGTGAGAACAATCACAAAGAAAGGATTGACAGCCTGCCATATTTCGGGGGCTATGGCGTCGGTCTTAACAAAGTCGCGGGCAAATAATGAGAGCGATGTGCCGTTCTGGTGGAACGAGAACCAGAAGAATATAGCTATGCCAAGCACTGCAAACAGGGCATACATGCGCTGCTTGATCTCTTTGGCCATAGCCATTTTCTCTTCGGCGGTATAGTTGACTGATTCCACAGATTCCTTTTTCGGAGGATTGGGAAGGCCATTCTTGAAACAGATGAATATAACCAGCGATATGAGCATAGCCACTATGGAGGCTATGAAGGAATAGTGAATGCCGGTGTTGAACACATCAAGATACTGTGTGCAGAATGCACTGATGTCAGCCGAGGCGTCACCGCCTACCTGAGTGATAAGCGCATAGAGGTTGTTGGCATTCTCCATGTTCATATTGTCGCCTACGGAAAGATATTCGTGGGCAAGGGCCGGGAGGTTAGCGTTATATGTGAGATTATGGACTCCGAGCCACCAGGAACGCAGCATGGGAGCCACGAAAGGTGCTATAAGGCCTCCGACATTGATAAACACATAGAATATCTGGAAACCGGAGTCACGTTGCGACGCATAACGGGGATTGTCGTAGAGCTGGCCTACGATAGCCTGAAGATTGCCCTTGAACAGGCCGTTGCCGAATGCTATGAGGAAAAGCGCGAAACATGTGACGGGAAGAAGCCACGAAATGTTATCGGAAGTGGAGAGGATGGGCACAGCAAGGATACAATATCCGAGTGACATGACTATAAGGCCCTTTATGATGGTGCCCTTATAATTCTGAGTTTTGTCGGCTATATAGCCGCCCACAAGGCTTAAAATGTAGATACCGGCATAAAAACATGAATAGATAATGCCGCTTGTTTCGTCACTGAGGCCGAACTTCGAGCAGAGGAACAGCACGAGCACGGCATTCATTATATAGTAGCCGAAACGTTCGCCCATGTTACTCAATGCCGCAGGAATCAGCCCTTTAGGTTGGTTCTTAAACATAGTGTCTGGATTGGTTTATGTTAGGTATACAGTTAGTTTCGGCAAATATACGTTAAATTCCGCTATTTTCCTTGGCTTTGAAGGCCAATGCATACATTTTAATCTGTTTCACCATGGCCCGGAGTCCGTTGCTGCGCGTGGGGGAAAGATGCTCGCCAAGACCTATCCGGTCGATAAAATACAGATCGTTGGAAAGGATCTCGTCGGGTGTCCGGTCACTTAGTACCTTTAGAAGAAGTGAAATTATGCCTTTCACGATCATGGCGTCTGAGTCGGCCGTGAAATGCACTTTGCCGTTGTCCATGCGCGCATCAAGCCATACACGGCTCTGACACCCTTCGATAAGACGGTCGGGGGTCTTGAGCTCGTCGGGCATCGTGGGCAATTGGTTACCTATCTCTATAAGGAGACCATAACGGTCCATCCAGTCATCAAATGCGGTGAATTCCTCTATGAATTCGTCCTGCTGTTCATCTATTGTCATAATTCCTCGCTATAAATGAGGTTTAATATCGTTTGTCCCACAGCTTTAAGCGAGCCGCGGTCTATACTTCCCATATCATCGGAAAGAGTGTGCCACGTGGCCGGAAAAGTATGTGTATGGATATTGTTGGTTTCTATAACATCCACACAGGGAATTCCGGCCTCATTTATATAAAGATGATCGTCAACCACCGATCCTGCAACTTCATTTATAAATTTGGATCCATAACCTGAAGCCGCAGCCATCCGCCACACTTTATCCACTACCTGAGGGGCGTTAGAGTGTGATATGTATTCACGATGAAAGCGTGCGTCGCGTCCACCCACCATATCAAGCAAGACACCGTAGACAGGAAGCTCACCTTCATCATAGGGCATATCTTTGACCCACTGCTGGGTGCCGAGACACCATGTGTCATCACTATTGCCCCATGAGGATTGCATTCCCGAGTCCTCCAGATCGACAAAAAGCATATCCACTCCGATCTGAGGCTGATTTTTACCGATATGCCGGGCTATTTCAAGGAGCACGCCTACACCACTGCCGCCATCGTTGGCACCCGGGATAGGCATATTACGGTTTTCCTCCGTGGCCTCATTATCGGCCATGCCACGTGTGTCATAATGGGCAAGAAGCAATATACGCTTTTTCTGCTCGCCGTTGAACCGACCAAGAATATTCACACACTCATAGGATTTTCCGTCGTAAGTGGTGGCCGATGTGCGTTGCTCACTTACATCCGAGGCACCATATGAAGAAAGCCGTTCCTTTATGAACTTCTCGCACTTCAGATGGCCTTGTGAACCCGGATTACGTGGCCCCATATCTACCTGAGCCTTGACCAGATTATAGGCTGAATCAGCATTAAAGACCGATTTCACCTGCGCCACGACGGAGTCAGCGGGCACATCGGATGTGCGCTCCGGGCTCTTGGAAGCACATGACCAAAGTCCGAGACACACAAGAATGGCTGAATTATAGATCGTTAGCTTCATTACTTTTAATTTACACTCGTCCCTGCAAAGTTACAACAAAGTTACAATTCTGCAAAGATTTTGTGTAAAAATATTTTTTATGAATTTGGCTTTGCTCTCGACTTATTCGTATCTTTGACTTCGTCTTATATACTCACGCTCGGCAAAATTCAAGCGAGCTTGATTTTGCCCTCGCTTATTCGTATATTTGCAATCGAAATTTTTTATCCGATGAAACGCATTGAGAAACTTTACGGACTGATAGGTTATCCTCTTACACATTCGTTCTCACAGCAGTATTTCAACACCAAGTTCGAGGCCGAATCCATTCCGGCCCGATATGAGAATTTCGAGATCGCCGATATAAAGCTGCTGAGGGATGTGATCAGCTCACACCCTGATCTCAACGGGCTTAACGTCACGATTCCCTATAAAGAACAGATAATACCTTTCTTAGACGAAATCGACGAAGATGCTGCCGAAATAGGTGCTGTAAATGTGGTGAAATTCATTCGCTCAGGCAACAAACTGCGACTCAAGGGTTTTAACTCGGATTGCATGGGGTTTCAAAACACACTCGGGCCGCTGCTCACGCCCGCAAGGAACAAAGCGCTGATATTAGGCACTGGCGGAGCCGCAAAAGCAGTGTGCCGGGCTTTGACAAACTGCGGAGTGGAATGCAGTTTTGTTTCGCGCACACCTGCTTCAGGCCAGCTTTCGTACGGAGATCTGAACGAGGATATAATGGGAAGTCACAAAATAATTGTCAACACCACTCCATTGGGTATGTACCCCCATGTGGATGAAGCTCCCGACATTCCATATGAGATGCTTACGGCTGACCATATCTGCTATGACCTTCTTTATAATCCGGACGTGACTATGTTCATGCGCCGCGCCGCAGCTCATGGAGCCGAAGTGAAAAACGGACTTGAGATGCTATTGCTCCAGGCATTCGCGTCCTGGGACATATGGCAACGCTGAGAGTTCCGCCATCAGTTCCGCTGCTTGCCCCTACAGCAGCATTTGCAGCCGGAATATTGCTTTCCGGCCTAAGCATGCCGATATGGGCCGGATTGGGTATTCTGATATGCGGAAGCATTGTATTTCTGCTGACACGGCGCGTTTATCCGGCAATGTTGCTGCTTATAACGGGATCCGGACTGGCCGAAGGGTTCATGACAGCTCCACCGGAAACCGCACCTGATTTTTCGAATGAGTGTGTAACATTGTCAGGGATCATAACCGAAGTACATGATACGGACAACACAATAACTGCCGAGGTGGTGACGGACAGCTGCGGAATAAATCCGGCAGCTATGGAACATTACCGGAACTTCAATCTGCATCTTATATTTCCGGAAAGCCCGGAAACGCCCATAACCCCATATGCCCGCATAACATGGACTGCTCCGGTGACGCCTTTGACCCCACGCCCGGCGATATCGGCCATAGATCATGATAAGATTCTAAGAGATAAGGGGTTTGCCGGAAAAGCATTCGTACGCAATAAAGACATCATAAGGATAGATCCGGGCAGAGGACCAATACCTATGATAATGCAAACGCGGAGGGAGGCCGAACGTGTGTTATTCGACACCGATATGCTTCCCGGGGCAAAATCGTTCGTGGCCGCCACGGTGTTCGGCGACACATCATATATGGACGAAGAGTCGCGCCGACGCTATTCATCGGCGGGAATAGCACATATACTTGCCATAAGCGGAACCCATGTGGCCGTGTTGATAATGATTCTTTCCATTGTGCTCCTGCCATTGAACATGGGAAGATGGAAGATAGCCAAAACCGCCATAACATTAGCTGCGGTATGGGCCTACTGCTGCTTCACGGGTATGTCGCCTCCGGCTGTGAGGGCTGCTATAATGGCTTCGGTATTTATCCCTATCGCTCTCATACAGCGCCGCCATTCGCCCCTGAACTCGCTCTGCCTTGCTGCTCTGATAATCCTTATAGCAGATCCGCGGCTTATATATGATATGGGGACACAACTGTCATTCTGTGCAGTGGCGGGGATCATTATGCTCGGCAACAGGATGGTAAAACATATTCCCCGGAGAAAAAGACTGATTTATGTTCCGGCACAATTTGTGGCCACTACCCTATCGGCTGTGGCGGCAACAGCTCCGTTGGCTGCATATTATATCCATTCGGTGCCTATTCTTTTTATTCCGGCCACTCTCACTGCCACATTGCTGCTTCCTCCGCTATTTATCATTACAGGCTTAGTACTAATAGCCAACTATATAGGGATCGACTGTCAGATTGCAACAGCTGCAATAAACGGAATATATGAGTCGATAGACTATGTGGCAACGACAACAGCATCAATACCGGGAACAAGCGTTACAGGCATATATTTCAGCGCATGGTGCATTGTGCCATGGTATGTGGCGTTGACGGTATTGGCGGTGTGGCTGCGCACCCGGCGCCCGGCTCTGATATGGTTCGCCGGGCTGTCGGCCGCATTGTCGGTGGTGCTGATCCCGCTAAGCGCGCCCAAAGCTCCATACAGCCAGATAACAGTCAACAGCCGGGCTAAAGGCACCGTATTGCTGATCAAGAATGGCAAAGAACTGCACTGCATGCCGATATCCTTAAAGGGCGACACACTGTGGGTGATGGAGGATATAAAGCATGATTACTCCGACTACATGGCAGTCAACGGGATCGATTCACTGAAATTTGCAAGACGTCCCCAAGGAGATATGATAGAATTAGGAGACAAGATATTAGCCATTGCCCGCACTCCGGAAGTAACTGCAGAGAGGAGCGTAAAAGCGGATTACCTGTATATAGGCGGGGATGTCAGATCGCGTTCAATATCGCGCTATCTGAGGAGATGGAGGCCCGACACAGTGATGATCGGGGCCGATGTAAATATCAACAGACTCAGAGCCTATATGGCGGAATGCGATTCGGCCCGCTGCCCCGTGATAGACATGCGCGAAGCGTCAGAATGGCAGAGGGCCGTCGGAGCTTCCCGCTGAAAGATCGACACTGCCGCCACCAAACGCCGGTGCCGGAGCGCCAAAGTCAGGCGCCCCACCCTCAGCCGGACGGTTGTTGAGACTCGAGCCAACGGTATTTTCCGAAAATCCGCCGTCCTCAGTCCAGTTTTCGAAACGGGCGAAAGAGGCGCGGAAACGCATTTTCACATCGTCAACGCTACCGCTTCGGTGTTTTGCCACTATAAATTCAGCAAGACCACGGATGTCATTTCCGGCTGCATCCACAGCAGAGCGGGTATAATATTCGGGACGGTGGATGAAGCATACTATGTCGGCGTCCTGCTCTATGGCGCCCGACTCACGGAGGTCGCTGAGCTGCGGGCGCTTACCCTCCTTGGAGTCGCCACGCGACTCCACGCTTCGGTTGAGCTGCGACAGGGCCACGATGGGAATGTTCAGCTCCTTGGCCAACTGCTTAAGGGAGCGGGAGATCATGCTCACCTCCTGCTCGCGCGAACCGAATTTCATGCCCGATGCGTTCATGAGCTGAAGGTAGTCGATGATTATGAATTTCACATCATGCTCGCGCACAAGGCGGCGCGCCTTGGTGCGGAGTTCGAATATGGAAAGTGACGCGGTGTCGTCGATATAAAGAGGCGCACCATAGAGATGTTTGAGGCGCGACATGAGCTTGTCCCACTCCACAGGGGTAAGCTGTCCGCTCTTGATCTTGTCGCCCGGAAGCTCCGCCACATTACTTATAAGACGGTTGACGAGCTGGAGATTGGACATTTCAAGCGAGAAAATAGCCACGGGTGTGTTGTAGTTGACGGCCATATTCTTAGCCATGGAGAGCACAAAAGCTGTCTTACCCATAGCCGGGCGCGCGGCAATGATGATCAGATCGGAGTTCTGCCAGCCGGATGTGAGCTTGTCAAGGTCGTGGAACCCGGATTCGAGGCCGGAGAGGCCGGAGGTACGGTTGGCGGCATTCTGTATGGCAGTGAGCGCATTTCCTATGACAGGGTCGATCTGCGTCACATCCTTTTTCACATTACGTTGCGATATCTCGAAAAGCTTGCCTTCGGCTTCCTGAAGAAGGTCGTCAACGTCGTTGCTTTCGTCGAATGCCTTTGTCTCGATGTTGGAAGCAAAACTTATAAGCTCACGGGCAAGATATTTCTGGGCTACAATGCGGGCATGGAACTCCACGTTGGCAGCCGAAAGGACTTTGGAGGTAAGGGCTGTGACATAGGCGGGACCGCCGGCCTGATCGAGAGTGCCGTTAAGACGCAGCTGTTCGGTGACAGTGAGCATGTCGATGGGCCTCTGCGCCGCGCCAAGAGCCTGAACGGCCTCATATATGAGACGGTTGGAGGGCTCATAGAAGCATTCGGGCTTGAGGATATCGCACACGGTGGTGTAGGCGTCACGTTCAAGCATTAGTGCTCCGAGCACAGCCTCCTCAAGCTCTTTGTCGCGTGGAGCTTTGCGGCCGCCTATTTCAAGGATGGCCTGCTTCTCAAGTGATGAGGACTGCCGGGAGGTGCTGAAGTTCTGTCGTGTGGCTGGGGGCATATGATGGTTGCGGTTATATCTGTTATGAGGTAATGTCCGGTTATCGGGGCTACAAAAGTAGGCAAAAAAATCGTAACTTTGCGGCCTAATGCGTATAGTTATATGATACTTTTTCCAAACTGCAAGATCAATATCGGACTGGATATTCTGTCACAGCGTCCTGACGGGTATCATGAGCTTGCCACGGCTATGGTTCCTGTGGACTGGTGTGATGTGCTTGAAATAGTTCCGGCCAACGGGCATAAGGGAGCCAGGCTGCACGTGTCGGGACGCGCGGTTGACTGCCCCCCGGAAAAAAACCTCGTAATGAAGGCTTATAACAGATTTACAGAGGCTGCCGGACCTATGGATGTGGACATATACCTGCGCAAGATAATACCTGACGGAGCGGGGCTGGGCGGAGGGTCGTCGGACGCCGCCTATACTCTGAGAGGGCTTAACTCCATGGCAGGAGCTCCGTTGGATACCGCCGAACTGGAACACATAGCCGGCCTGATAGGTGCTGACTGCCCGTTTTTCATAAAATCACAGCCTGTGCTGGCCACAGGTACGGGGACACAGCTCACTCCGATAGAGCTGCCGCAGATAAAGGGTTGCCATGCCGTGATAGTGAAGCCTCCCCACAGTGTTTCCACGGCCGAAGCCTATTCAATGGTGGAATGTGCGGTGCCGCAGGTAAATCTGGCCACGCTGCTTGCCATGCCTATGGAGGAATGGAAAGGGCGGATAAAGAATGATTTCGAACCGTCTGTGGCACATCGACTGCCGGAAATAGAGACATTAAAGGACACATTTTACGAGGCCGGAGCCGTGTATTCTGCCATGAGCGGTTCGGGGTCTGCCGTTTTTGGCATATTCACGGCTGACACCGTGTCAGTAGACATAGCGTTGCCTCCGGAATATGTGGTGTGGCAGGGACGTTTATAGTTTATCCATTGAACGTTAGCGCACTTTCGGATGTTATAGAGTATGAACTTTGGCAATCTTTTTGAATGCTTAAAAAAGAGTGACCTCTATGAAAAAGAAACGACTGAAATTTAAAACCCGCAATATGAAGGACAATAACAAAAACACTCATGACATGCCGGAAAAGGCAGAGATGGATGACGTGGAAGTGATTGACGACATACCAGAAGCAGCTGATGAGACTCAGGATAATCCGATGACCGAAGAGAACGACCTCGAGGCAAAGGTGAACGAGCTTCAGGCCGCACTTGACAAGGAGAAGAAAGAGTATCTCTTCCTCATGGCTGAGTTTGACAACTTCCGCAAACGCAATCTGAAAGAACGCGGAGAGCTGATAAAAAATGCTGCCGAAAGCGCCATGAAGGGGTTGCTGCCTATAGTGGACGATTTCGAGCGCGGCCTTGAAGCGGCACGCAAATCCGATGACGCAGCCGCCATACGCGAGGGTATGGAGCTGATATATAACAAACTGATAAAGTATCTCGCCCAGAATGGCGTGAAGCCCATTGAAAGCACCGGAACTGTTTTCGATCCGGAGCTGCATGAAGCCATAGCCATGGTGCCGGTGGAGGACGAATCAATGAAAGGCAAGGTAATAGACACCCCCACGAAGGGCTACACTATAAACGACAAGGTGCTGCGGCACGCAAAAGTGGCCGTAGGACAATAACAACCAAACGCATATCCGCGGCCCTTTAAACATATCCTAAAATTATGGCTGAAAAAAGAGACTATTACGAAATACTTGGCGTAGGGAAAAGCGCCACTGACGATGAGCTGAAGAAGGCTTACCGCAAACTGGCGTTGAAATATCACCCTGACCGCAATCCCGGCGACAAGGAGGCCGAAGAGAAATTCAAGGAGGCTGCCGAGGCCTATGACGTGCTGTCGAATCCCGAGAAGCGTCAGAAATATGATCAGTTCGGCCACTCCATGGGGCCGCAGGGATTTCCCGGCGGCGGGGGCGGATTCTATTCGTCAGGCGGAATGTCGATGGAGGACATATTCGCCCACTTCGGGGATATTTTCGGTGGCGGATTCGGCGGCATGGGCGGATTCGAGAGCGCCGGCGGCCGTTCGCGCCGCCAGTCGCCATTGCGCCGCAAAGGCACCGACCTGCGCATAAAGGTGAAACTCACGCTGAAGGATATAGCCGAAGGTGTGAGCAAGACGCTCAAGATACCGGCATTGGAGAAATGCCCCTACTGCAACGGCACCGGGGCAAAGGATGGCCGTGCGTTCTCAACATGCTCGACATGTCACGGACAGGGGTATGTGGTACACACCCAGCAAACCCCGTTCGGAGCCATGCAAACCGAGGGCGAGTGCCCTACGTGCCACGGCACCGGCAAACAGATCACGGAAAAATGTCCCCACTGCCACGGCGAGGGCCTTGTGCGCAAGGAGAAGACTGTTTCGTTCAACATTCCGGCCGGAGTGCAGGACGGCATGGTGCTCACTGTGAGAGGTGAAGGAAATGCCTCGGCAGGTGACGGCCCCAACGGCGATCTGCTCGTGGTGATAGAAGAAATAAAGAATCCGGAACTGATACGCGACGGCAACGATGTGATATACAACCTGATGCTTGACTTCACCACTGCGGCTCTCGGAGGCTCGGTGGAGGTGCCGACCATCTCAGGTCGCGCAAGGCTGAAGATTGCTCCGGGAACACAGCCGGGCAAGGTGCTCCGTCTACGCGGCAAAGGACTCCCGTCGACCGAAGGCTACGGCACGGGCGACGAGCTTATCAACGTCATGGTGTATGTGCCTGAATCGCTCACCGAGGCCGAGAAGCAGAAAATCGAAGCTCTGCGCGATGCTCCCGGAATGAAGCCCACAGAATCGGCCAAAGAGCGCATTTTCTCAAAGTTGCGCCATATATTCGACTGAGCGTAAATAATAACTTCTATAAGAAGAGGCTGTGGCGGCACAGCCTCTTCTTGTTTTTTATACATTGCAATTCTAAAGCGGAGAGATTACAGCTATATTGTTGTGGAACACAGGAAAGGTAACCTTGCCATCAACAACTTTGGCTTTATTACCGGTGTATAACTCTTCAACATATTCACCATCGTGGAAAAAGGGGGACACATCAATGGGTCGGCCATTTACCGGCCTGACACAAATAATGATTTCATCCTTACCATATTTACGGTAGCAAGTATGAGTGTCAAGGGTTATCTGACTTCCTTTGCCGATTGCAGGATGAGCAGTACGGATACGGCCAAGTTTGCAGAAATGGGCAAGTTGTAACGAGTCAATATCGTTCCAGTCCATATCCGAGCGGAATGCCTGGGCGGAATCAACGTTGAAACGTGCATCGCTAAGTTTTCTGCCTGTCTCGTCGCCGTAAAATATCTGAGATACTCCCGGCGAGAGGATCAGGGTTGTGGCACAATCAATCATATTTGACATGTCGGCGTCACGATGATATGAATTGTTGAGATAGTTGAACGGATGCCAGCCAGGATGGGACTGAATACTATCAGAGTAAGCCTGCCACAGATAAACAATTCCATCAAGGTCGCCATGCTTCGGGAAATAAAAATTCACCATGCTTGAAAAGCCGGCATCGGCATAATCAGGTTTATAGTCTATCCCGGCCATGTCAAAGTCTCCGGTCATATAGAACTTATCATTCCACCTTGAGGCTGGATCGTCAGGATGAATTTTCCTCCACTTATCCAATGCGATGTTGCATGCCTCGTTGAGCTCTTTCCAACGGTTGAGATGAACGTTCTCCACAATGTCGCACCGGAAGCCGTCAATTCCGAACTCCTCCACCCACGAGGCAATCCACGCTATAAGATATTGCATGGGGCTCCAGTCACGGTCGGTACGCAATCTGCGTGCCGATGGATTGACCCACGCATCGTTGGCCGTTCCTTCCGCCCTCCATTTACGCTTGAGAAAGTCCGGGATACGAACTTTGTCACGGCTCTCGGTCTTGAAATCAGGCATGCCGAAAAGCGTGGCCTGAAGCGGATCTGACTCATCCCAACCTTCATCAGGCATACGGATCCATCCGCGGTCATACCATCCGTCCCAATTTAACCTGTTGTCAAAAAACTTGTCGAAACTCCATTCCCTTATATGCCGGGCAGCCTCCTCCTGCGACAAACCGGTGTCGGCGAAACCGAACTGAACGGCGTCAAGCAATGTGGGATAGCCCGGGTCATTCAGATTGGCCCCAAGCATCACTCTGATTCCCTGATGATGCAACTCGTCAATCAGAGCACGGAATTCATCCACGGTTCCATAGTTTTTATCTATCTGGGTGTAGTCCAAAGGATAATAGCCATGATAACCATAGTGGGGAAAATCGTTGACCGGTCCGCTGCCCGACATCCAGCCGTGGATCTGCTCATAGACATCGGTCATCCACACTACATTGATTCCAAGCTGACTGAAATAGCCTTCCTTGGCTTTTTGAAGCATGCCTTTGAAGTCGCCGCCGTGAAATGTCGCGGCATTGAGCTGTTCCGAGCCATAGTCGACTATTCTCCCATAATTGATATCATTTGACTTATCACCATTAGAGAACCGGTCGGTAATCACAAAATATACATTAGCGTTGCCCCATTCGAAATCAGGCTGAGGGTTAGCCATAACACACTGTAGGCCGGCAAGGGCCAATAAAACAAATAAATATGATCGTACCATTGCGTAATATTTTTTCACAAAATTACTACGCCTTGAACTGCCGGTCAATACTGATTTATAACCATATGGATCACAGAAGTTTCATCAATGTGGCAGCCATTATAGCCTCTATTGTGCTGCCAACACTCAGCTTCCCGATGATGTTCTGTCTATGCCGGTTTACAGTGTGTATGCTGATATCCAGAATATCCGCAATCTGTTTGCTTGGCCTGCCTTGCTGAATAAGACGCAATATCTCTTTCTCCCGTGGGGTAAGAATGTTCTGCCGCCGCTCCATGGTAGAAACAATCACAATCTCGCCTGTGATGTTGTTTACAATCCGAGGAGATATACCGTCCGGATACTGTGGCACCGACGAAATGTCATAACAGCAAAGGATGAGCCACGTCTTTCCCGCAGGTGAGGGAAACAGCACCTGGGTGGAATTGGCAACTGCTATGTAATTCCCTGACCTGTTCTTGATTCTAATGGTGCATGTGGCCTTGACCTTCTTTTTATCTTCACCGGAAAGGGAGTCAACATATCTGAAAAACTCATATTCGAGCATTCTCTTTTCTACAAGATCCTCGGGGTGGAGTCGGGTGTATATCACATCCTCATCGCTTGAAGCCATTTTTTCATAAATGCTGTGACTATCAGTAATTCCGAGAAGATGGCTAAAACGGCCGCCAATTATGTAACAGATGTCGGCCGAAGCATCGGTTATCACACAGCAGCAATTATTCACAGCCACATACGCTTTGACCAATTCAACAGCTTCTTTTATAGTAGCTGTGTCAAGTTTTTCTTCTTCAAGATGTTGTGAGGCATATAGGGCATTCAGCTCCTTTCTCAGTATGTCCATGGGCGAATCCGGGAGTAATTGTAAAAAAAATGAGAATCACAGTATGCGTCCTGCGATTCTCAGAAGTATGCCCGTAGGGAGTCGAACCCTAATCGGTGGAACCGGAATCCACAATTCTATCCATTGAACTACGGGCACATTTTTATAAAGCAAAGTTACGAAACATTTTCAATCCGGCAAAACTACTTGCCGTTTATTTTTTCAATGAATATGCGGGTCAGGGAAATTGATACAGGGTCAATCGTCGTCTTCGTCGAGAAGATCGAAGTCGGCGAAATCCCATCCTTCATCGTCGGAATAGGACTCCTCGGTGAACCGGGCAAGTTCCCTACCCTCGCGTTTTGTGGGACGCCCAAGGCCCTTACGCCTGTTTACGAATCCGCTGATTCGCACCACGTCAAGCAGATCAAGTTCGCTCTGCGGAGTGACATTGAGCATATAATCAGGCACAAGCTTGGCACCGAGTCGGTTTTCAGCCAATGCGAGCACCCGGAAGGAATATGTGACGGGGGGCTTGCGCACGCTGACCACATCGCCCACATGCACCACCCGTGAGGGTTTGGCAAGTGTCCCGCCTATGCTGACGCGGCCTTTCTTGCAGGCCTCCGTGGCTATGGTTCGGGTCTTGAATATCCGCATAGCCCACATCCATTTGTCGACGCGTTCCTCTGTTTTAGGCATATCAGGACCCTCCCGTCATTTGTTGTTATAATTACACATAGCCACGGAAAGACCTGAGAGACATTCTGCCTTCAGAGCCTCTACGGCCACATCTATGCGCGCGAGCAAGGCCTCCTGCTGTCCGGGGGTGAATTGTCCGAGGACATAATCGATCTGACAGCCGCGCGGAAAATCGTTGCCGATACCGAATCGAAGCCGCGGATAGGCCTGTGTGCCGAGCGCGCGGGCTATGTCCTTGAGTCCGTTATGACCTGCATCGCTACCGGAGGCTTTGAGGCGTATGGTGCCGAACGGCAGCGCGATATCATCCACAAGTATGAGAATGTTCTCCAGCTCTATTCCCTCCTTGTCCTTCCAGTATTTCACTGCATTGCCGCTGAGGTTCATATAGGTGGAGGGTTTGAGCAGAACGAGCTGCTGGTTTTTCAGGCGCATATGGGCCACATCGCCATAACGCGCGGTGGTAAAAGAGATATTGGATGCCTCGGC
>OGXX01000782.1_pt1 | contig 34975 bp, 26 predicted proteins | sample 1576301 | NCBI WGS metagenome assembly OGXX01 (sample SAMEA3541469, study PRJEB24748) | human gut metagenome | biome: human gut; feature: human-associated habitat; material: faeces | place: China | collected 2012
TTTATACAAAATCAAAAAGGCAGGTAGAAAAAAGCGAAGTATTTAAAAATCCGGTCACTTACATTTTGAATGACGAAGGGATCGAGATCGTACAGGGAGAAGAAAAGGCACAGTGCGGCTGGAAGAATATACTGAAAGTATGCAGCAGCAAAAAAAATGTGCTGATCTACTCAGGAAAAAGAAATGCATTTGTTCTCCCAAAAGAAGCCATCGGAGAACAATACGATACGCTTGTAACTTTAGTGCAAAAAAATATGCCAAAAAAGAAAGTGAAATTATGATTATAGAGACAAACAGCGAAAAAGAAACATTTGAACTCGGAAAAAAAATCGGTGAAAATGCAAAGGCAGGTCAGATCTATACACTGACCGGAGATCTTGGCGTAGGCAAAACCGTTTTTACACAGGGGCTTGCAGCAGGGCTTGGCATCACAGAGCCGGTAAACAGCCCGACCTTTACGATCGTGCAGATGTACGAAGACGGTCGTCTGCCGTTTTATCATTTTGATGTGTATCGCATCGGTGATATCGAAGAGATGGAAGAGATCGGTTACGAGGACTGTTTTTACGGTGAGGGTGTATGCTTGATCGAGTGGGCAGATCTGATCCAGGAGATTCTGCCGCCGGATGTGATCGCCATTGAAATCGAGAAAAATCTGGAAAAAGGATTTGATTACCGCAAGATCACGATTTCAGATCCGGAGGAAAAGAAAGCACAGCTTTAGGAGGAAAACATGAAAGTTTTGGGAATAGACAGCTCAGGGCTGGTGGCATCGGTTGCTGTTGTAGAAGATGATATTTTACTTGCAGAATACACGGTAAATTATAAAAAAACACACTCTCAGACCTTGCTTCCGATGTTGAAAGAAATCGGAGATATGATAAATCTGGACTTAAACAGCCTGGATGCGATCGCAATCGCTGCCGGGCCGGGATCCTTTACCGGTCTGCGTATTGGTTCTGCCACGGCAAAAGGTCTGGGGCTGGCACTTGACAAACCGATCATACCGGTTCCGACGGTAGACGGACTGGCCTATGATTTATGGGGAACAGATAAAATCGTCTGCCCGATCATGGATGCAAGAAGAAACCAGGTCTATACCGGCATTTACGAATTCTGCGATGGAAAACTCCAGATACTGGAAAATCAGATGGCGGTTTCTGTCACAGAGATTGCAGAAAAACTTAATGCACTTGGAAGAGAAGTTATTTTTCTTGGCGACGGCGTTCCGGTTTACCGCAAAACGCTGGCGGAAGTGATGAAAATTCCGTATTCGTTTGCTCCGGCACATATGAACAGACAGCGTGCATCTGCGGTTGCAGTTCTTGGAGCACAGTACTATGTACAGGGACGAGCAGAAAGTGCAATGGAACATAAACCGGATTATCTGCGTCTTTCTCAGGCAGAGAGAGAGCGAAAAGAAAGGGAAGAACAGAATCGTGCTTGAAATACGTGCAATGCAGGCAGAAGATCTGGAGGCAGTTGTAAGAACAGAAAGTCAGATTTTTTCCCGGCCATGGAGCAGAAAAGGATTTGAAGATGCACTGCGTCAGAAAGAGACGATCTATCTGGTTGCATATGAAAAGGATATACTGGCAGGATATTGCGGACTGTTGCAGTCTTTTGATGAGGCTGATATCACAAACGTAGCAGTTGTGGAGAAGTTTCGCAAAAAAGGGGTTGCCACCGAACTTCTGGAGCAATTGTTTTTGCGTGGATATGAACGCGGAATCGAAAATTTCACACTAGAAGTGCGGGTTGGCAATGCACCTGCTATCCATTTATATGAAAAACTTGGGTTTGAGCGTTCCGGTATCCGACCGAATTTTTACGAGAAACCAAAAGAAGATGCACTGATCATGTGGAAATACGGCAACCACTAGGATTCCTCTAATTCCCACTGTACGAAAGGAATACTTTTCGTTATACTGTTGCTGTCGCAAAGGAAATCAGAAAAAGCATACAAAAGGGGTATCACCTGGGGAGGATACGATGAGAAAAGAGAATAAGATTTACTGCAACAGCTGCGGAAAAAGAATTGTGGATACGATTGGAAGAGACATGGAAGAATATATTCATATTGAAAAAATCTGGGGATATCCTTCGGAAAAAGACGGAGAATGCCACAGCTTCGATCTGTGTGAACCTTGTTACGATAAAATGACAGCAGCATTTGTATTAAAACCAGAAATAAAAGAAGAGACAGAGCTGCTGTAGAAAAGAAAGAAGAAACGAAAGAAAAAGAAACTGAAGAAAGAGTAAGGAAAAAAGAATGCTTGATGTTTGTTTGCTTGGATGCGGCGGTATGATGCCGCTTCCAAGACGTTGGCTGACAGCCTTGATGCTGCGATATAACGGAAGCAGTATTCTGATCGACTGTGGCGAAGGAACACAGATCGCGATCAAAGAAAAAGGGTGGAGTTTTAAACCAATCGATGTGATCTGTTTTACACACTATCACGGGGATCATATCAGCGGGCTTCCGGGTCTGCTTTTGTCGATGGGAAATGCAGAACGTCATGAACCGCTGACTTTGATCGGTCCAAAGGGGCTCGAACGTGTGGTGAATGCACTTCGGACAATTGCACCGGAGCTGCCTTTTGAAATATATTATAAAGAAATCCAGGGAACAGAAGAAACCTTTGAGATGAACGGTTATCGAATCCGTGCATTCCGTGTAAACCACAATGTGCTTTGTTACGGATATACTATGGAGATTGACCGTGCGGGGAAATTTGATGTAGAGCGGGCAAAAGCGGCAAATATTCCGCTGTGCTGCTGGAATCCGCTTCAGAAGGGGAATGTTGTCGAATTTGAGGGTGTGCACTATACACCGGATATGGTTCTTGGAGAAGCCAGAAAGGGAATCAAACTGACTTACACGACAGATACCAGACCGACCAGATCCATCATCCAGAATGCAGAGCACTCAGATCTGTTTGTATGCGAAGGCATGTATGGCGAGGATGATAAAAAGTCTAAGGCACTGGAGCATAAACATATGATGTTCAAAGAAGCAGCAAAATTAGCAGCGGAAGCAGAAGTGTCAGAATTATGGCTGACACATTACAGTCCGTCACTGGTACGTCCGGAAGAATTTATGGATGGCGTGCGTGAAATTTTCCCAAATGCTTACCCGGGAAAAGACGGAAAAAGTACAGTGCTGTCATTTGAAGAGGAATGACAGACGACAGAAAAGTCTGGTAAATCAATGCCTGTGGGCTTGATATAATAGGAAGGATAGATACGAGATGGAAGAAAAGAAAGATGTACTGATTCTGGGAATCGAAAGTTCCTGTGATGAAACGGCAGCTTCTGTTGTGAAAAACGGAAGAACGGTTTTGTCCAATGTTATTTCCTCTCAGATTGAACTGCATAAACTTTATGGCGGCGTAGTGCCGGAAATTGCATCAAGAAAGCATATTGAAAAAATAAATCAGGTCATCACAGAAGCTCTTGAAGAAGCAAACGTCACACTGGATGATCTGGATGCCATCGGAGTCACCTACGGTCCGGGACTTGTCGGCGCACTGCTGGTAGGTGTTGCGGAAGCAAAAGCGATCAGTTACGCGAAAAAACTGCCACTGGTAGGCGTGCATCATATCGAGGGACATGTATCCGCCAATTATATCGAACATCCGGATCTGGAACCACCGTTTATGTGTCTGATCGTATCCGGCGGACACACCCATCTGGTGATCGTCAAAGACTACGGAGAATTTGAGATCCTCGGAAGAACAAGAGACGATGCGGCAGGAGAGGCATTTGATAAGGTCGCAAGAGCAATCGGGCTTGGTTATCCAGGTGGTCCAAAGATTGATAAGCTTGCCAAAGAAGGCAATAAAAAAGCAATTGCATTCCCAAGAGCAAAGATTACTGATGCACCGGATGATTTCAGTTTCAGTGGCTTAAAGTCCGCCGTATTAAATTACTTAAATCAGTGCCAGATGAAAGGTGAGGAAGTCAATCGTGCCGATGTGGCAGCTTCTTTCCAGCAGTCCGTTACCGATGTGCTTACTGAACATACAGTAGGAGCGGCAAAGCGTCTTGGCATTAATAAGGTAGCAATCGCAGGCGGCGTTGCTTCAAACTCTTCTCTTCGCGCGCAGATGGAAGAAGCCTGCCGTAAAAATGGAATAGAATTCTATCATCCATCACCAATTTTTTGTACAGATAATGCGGCGATGATCGGTGTGGCAGGATATTATGAGTATATCAAAGGTATTCGTGATGGCTGGGACTTAAATGCAAAGCCGAATTTAAAAATTGGAGAACGGTAACGGTAAAGATTTGAAAAACAGGAGGGAGTACATGAAAGAAAAAGTAACAGCGATTGTTCTTGCGGCAGGAAAAGGAAGCCGAATGCATTCAGAAATACAAAAGCAATATATGACTCTCTTAGACCGGCCGGTTATCACCTACGCTTTAGAAGCATTTGAGAAAAGTTCTGTAGATGAGATTATTCTTGTAGTTGCTCCGGGAGAAATAGAATATGCGCAGGAAAACATTTTAGATAGGTATGATTATAAAAAAGTCAGCGGCATCATTACCGGGGGTGCAGAACGCTATGACTCTGTATATAAGGCATTGTGTTCCATGCCAGAAGAGGGATATGTTTTAATTCATGATGGCGCTAGAGCTTTTATCACGCCGGAATTGATTGAATTTTGCATTGAGCAGGTGAAAAAAGACAAGTCCTGTGTTATGGGAATGCCGGTAAAAGATACGATAAAAATTGTTGATGAGGATCGCTATGCAGTTTCTACCCCACCGAGAAGCACCATGTGGCAGATTCAGACACCACAGTGTTTTGTGACAGCAGAAATCAGAGAAGCTTACCAGAAAATGATGGAAGCGGGGGATGATTCTGTAACCGATGACGGAATGGTGATGGAAACTTACGGAATCCGTGGCGTCCGCATGATAAAGGGAAGTTACGAAAACATGAAAATTACAACTCCGGAAGATATGCTGCTTGGCGAGGCAATCTTAAAAGGCAGGAGTACGGAGAGGTAATGACAGGAGATACAAACATGAAAAAGGAAAATACGATAAATCAGGAACAGGAAGAAATGGTATTTGCAGAAGCTCCTGCACAGGTCATTTTTAATGAAAAAAAGGAACCGGACGATATTGTAGAAGACGATGCAGAAGAAATTGACGAAGAGGATTATGAGATTGAAGATGACGGAGACGAGGAAGACGATACTCCGAAAAACAAGTTTGAGTCCTGCTGTGTCTGCCATCGTACAGAAGAACAAGGTGCAAAGCTCATCCATATGCCGACAGGTTTAAGCATCTGTTCTGACTGTATGCAGAAGTCTTTTGATTCCTTTAATTCTGGATTTGGTGGTGGAAATGGCATCCAGTTCCTTGACCTGTCCAACATGGACTTTAACAATTTAAAAGATATGAATCTTGGAGATCTGTTATCAGGAACGATGTCTAACCAGAAGCCAAAGACAAAAAAGGCAAAAAAGAAAAAGAAGAAAAATAAGAAGGAAGAACCAAAGCTTACTTTAAAGAATATTCCTGCGCCACATCAGATTAAGGCACAGCTTGACGAGTATGTTATCGGACAGGATTATGCGAAAAAGGTAATGTCCGTTGCCGTATATAACCATTATAAACGTGTCATTACAAATACGATGGATGAAATCGAGATTGATAAGTCTAATATGCTTATGATCGGACCGACAGGTTCTGGTAAGACCCATCTTGTAAAAACATTAGCAAGACTGTTAAATGTACCTCTGGCAATCTGTGATGCAACTTCTCTTACAGAGGCAGGTTATATCGGTGATGACGTAGAAAGTGTGCTTTCTAAATTACTTGCCAATGCCGATAATGATGTAGAAAAAGCAGAGACTGGAATTATTTTCATCGATGAGATTGATAAAATCGCAAAGAAGAAAAATACGACAAGCCGTGATGTAAGCGGAGAATCTGTACAGCAGGCACTCTTAAAACTGTTAGAAGGCAGCGAGGTAGAAGTGCCGGTAGGTGCAAGCTCTAAAAATGCGATGGTTCCGACTGCTGTAATGAATACAAGAAATATTCTCTTTATCTGCGGTGGTGCATTCCCTGGATTAGAGGATATTATCAAAGAGAGAATGACACAGCATTCCTCTATCGGATTCCATGCAGAACTTAAGGACAAATACGATTATGAAAAGAACATGTTACAGTATGTTACAGTAGAAGATATCCGTAAATTTGGAATGATTCCAGAATTTATTGGAAGATTACCAATAATATTTACATTAAATGCCTTGACAAAGGAAATGCTGGTTGATATTCTGAAAGAACCTAAGAATGCAATATTAAAACAGTATCAGAAACTTCTGGCATTAGATGAAGTGGATTTGCAGTTTGAAGATGGAGCTTTGACAGCCATTGCGGAGAAGGCTATGGAAAAAGATACTGGAGCGAGAGCACTTCGCGCGATCATCGAGAAATTCATGCTTGATATTATGTATGAAATTCCAAAGGATGATAATATCGGACGAGTTACAATCACAGAAGACTATATCCGTAACAATGGGGCTCCGCTTATTGAGATGCGTCCTTATCTTCAGCTTGAGCAGAAGAAGAGAGAGATAGCGGCTGCGGAAGAGCAGAAAGAGAATTAAGTAGAAACTAGAGTGAGTTTGAAAATTATTCCTGCAAGCTGTATGTCCAACTTACGGTAGATGCGGTAAAGAAGTACAGATACAAAAGACAAAGTATAAGGCAAAAATATTTAATAACGATATAATGTTAAAATTCCATAGAGGGGGTTAATTATGGAAAAGTTAAACCTGAAGTTTTTGCAGAGTCTGGCAACACAGTATCCAAGCGTGGCAAAGGCCTGTACAGAGATTATCAATCTGCAGGCAATTCTAAATCTGCCAAAGGAGACAGAACATTTTGTTTCTGATGTACATGGGGAGTACGAGCAATTTCTACATATCTTAAAAACTGGCTCAGGAGCCATTCGCAATAAGATAGAAGATGTTTTTGGTAATACACTCTGCGCCAGAGATAAAAAGAGTCTGGCAGCTCTGATTTATTATCCAGAGCAGAAAGTAGAGCGGATGCGGTTAGAGTTATCTGAAGAAGATTTTCAGGATTGGTATAAGGTATCCCTGCATCGCCTGATTGCGGTATGTAAGGAAAGCTCTGCCAAGTATACAAGATCAAAACTTAGAAAGAGTCTGCCGGCTGATTTTTCTTATATTCTTGAAGAGCTTTTGAGTGAAAATAACCGTGTTGTAGAAAAAGAAGAATATTATAATGAAATCTTTGATACGATTATCCGCTTAAACAGAGCGAAAGAATTTATTGTTGCCATTGCCGGGGTTATTCAGAAGTTAGTTGTCACACGGCTTCATGTTATCGGAGATATTTTTGACCGAGGCCCAGGCCCGCATATCATTATGGATCACCTGATGGAACACAGTAATGTGGACTTCCAGTGGGGAAACCATGATGTGGTATGGATGGGAGCGGCTTCTGGTCAAAAAGCCTGTATTGCCAATGTCATTCGTCTTTCAGCAAGATATAATAATCTTAATGTATTAGAAGATGGATATGGAATTAATCTTGTCCCACTCGCAAGTTTTGCGATTGAAACATATGCGAATGATCCTTGTCAGTGCTTCCGGGTTCATGCACAGGAAGACTCTGATTTAAGAGAAGTATCTCTCAATATGAAGATGCATAAAGCCATTGCTATTATTCAGTTTAAGTTAGAGGGACAGGTGATCAAGAGAAGGCCAGAGTTTAATATGGACAAAAGACTCCTTCTTGATAAGATCGATTACGAGGAAGGAACCATTATGATAGAAGGTAAGAAGTATGAACTTCTTGATAAATCCTTCCCTACTATTGACCCGAATAATCCATATGAACTTTCCGAAGCAGAAGAAGCCTTGATGAACCGCCTTTGCATGAACTTTTTAAACTGCGATAAGTTACAGGAACATATCCGTTTCCTATTTAATAAAGGCGGTCTGTATCTTTGTTATAATTCCAATCTTCTCTATCATGGCTGTGTGCCGCTTGATGAGAAGGGAAACTTCCGTAAAGTTAAGATTGGCAGCAAACAGTATTCTGGCAAAGAACTTTATGATGTGCTTGAGTACTACGCAAGAAAGGGATATTACGAGCAGGATAACAGAGAAGAACATGAATATGGAAAGGATATCATGTGGTATATCTGGTCTAATGAGAACTCCCCAGTCTATGGCAAGGAAAAGATGGCGACATTTGAGCGGTATTTCATTGCCGATAAAGAAGTGCAGATTGAGAGAAAAGACCATTATTACCGCCTGATAGAGAGAGAAGATGTTGTAAATAATATCCTCAAAGAATTTGGCGTAGATATCGAAAAAGGTCATATTATCAATGGGCATATGCCTGTTCACGTAAAAGAGGGTGAATCCCCTGTCAAATGTAACGGTAAAGTCATGATCATTGATGGTGGCTTTTCGAAAGCATACCGCGGAACGACAGGAATTGCCGGTTACACCCTTATCTATAATTCAAGAGGTCTGCGTCTTGTTTCTCATGAGACATTTACTTCGACAGAAGACGTTATCGAAAAAGAGATAGACGTACATTCTGATACCGTTATCCGTGAGGTTTCTGCTCAGCGTGAGAGAGTGATAGATACCGAAACTGGCCGCCAGTTGAAAGAGCAGATCAGTGACCTTGAGAAGCTGCTGCATGCTTATCGGACGGGACAGATTTTGGAAAAAGAATAAAAGGAGACGAACTCCAAAAAGAGAATCCATAGAAGGGCATATTTCTCTTGTAAACTAACATATATTTAATAAGACAATCTGAGATAGTGTGTTACGTTTTTTTATAAACAGGGAGATTTTTATCTTCTTCTAGCAAGAAGATTCCCCATTTAAGGGGATATCACTCGGTATACAGAGAAAACGGGAGGGTTGCTATGAATATGGACAGGAGCCAGAAGAATTTGGAGAGGAAAAAGGATGATAGAACGATTGAATATTTAGAATTGAAGTATGATACAAATATACAAAGGGGGCTTACGCTGGCAAAAGTGAGGCAGAAGCAGCGTGGGAAGAGGAGTTCTAGGAATAGTATAACGAAAGAGAAGAAGCGGATTTGGTTTATGTGTTTAAAACAGGAGTGCCAGAATCTGCTTTTCTTTTTCTTTCTATATTTATGTGTGGTAAGTGTTTTGTTTCAATTTGATCAAAGAGTAAAAACAGTGTTGTTTGTGTCTTTTATGGTATTTCTTTTTGGGAAGGTGGAAAAGACATTTCGTTATAGTAAAGTATTATTTAAGAAGGAAGAAATATATAAAACTAAAGTAGTGGTTTTACGAGAAAATATATTTCAATGTGTGCAGGTAAATAGTCTTGTAAAAGGGGACATTGTGCGTTTGAAAAGAGGGGAAAAAGTTCCGCTCGCTGTTATAAGTTTAAAGTTACCATATAAAGAATATAAACAGGGAGAAATTTTTGCAGAAAATACAGGACGGGCTATTGTAACACAGCAGGTGGTGTATCCTTTCTTTGAAAATGTGAAAGAGAATACAGGTATAAACAGAACTGTTAAAATGACAGAGAATATAGAAGATAAGTATGTAGAAAAAAATGAAAGCATGAAAGGAAAAATCTCTTTGAATACAATTGGTAAACAAAGGAAGAAACAAGGAAGACTATATGCGGCAGAGGAGAAAGAGAGAGAAGAAAATGGAGGAAGTTATACAGAAAATATGATTCTCCAGGAAATTTTTATCCGTCAGGGAATTTATTTTCAACCAGATTTTTTAAAAAAAACTGCGGTAGAAGGAGAAAGGCCAATCGTTGCTGTTGGTTTTGAAGATATATATTTCCCGTCCAGATTTCAAAAGGAGAAGTTTCAGCGATTTATGCAGGAATTAAAGAAAACAGGTGTGAAATACTTCTTTTTTACGAATCAGAACAGAGAATCGGCATTTTCTATTGGAAAACAGACGGGAATAGTGAAAGAAAAAAGAGAAGTGATAGATAGAAAACAGTTTTTGCTTCTAAAAAACGTGGCTCTCGAAAAACAGATAAAAAGTATTCGCATTTATTGCGGACTTTCAGAAGTCGAAAAAAGCCAGATTATAGCCATATGGAGAAAACATCAGCAGGAATATTCAAAAAAATTCTTGCAAAAGCAGGGAAGAATCCTGTTTATGTCTGGTTTAAATCAGAGTGGCAGAGAAAAAATAACAGAAGATTGTGTATACGCCTGTTGCCATAGCGGCAGCCAGGAGGGGGATATCTGGTTCAAAAAAAATTGGAGAGATACAATCGTAAAATATCTTACTGGACAAAATATCTGGCAGAAATTTCTTGAAAATACCCAAAAATGGGAAGGACAGATTCTGGCAAGCTTATGTATATTTATGCTCATATCTCTTCTGCTGTCCTTATATATGCCACAACAGGAAAACATGCAGAAAATTACACAGACAGGAAGCCTATTTTGTGCAGCATATATTATTGGAAAAGAAATTGTAGAAGAAGGATTCCGCAAATGGTTTCTGAAAAAATTGAAAAATAATTAGATTCTGATTTGCGTAGCAAAGGAGACACCGCTGTAGAGAAATCTGTAGTCGGATTGCCAGAAGGGTTCTTCCTCGTATTTTTTGAGCAATCCTACAGAAAATTTACAGCGGCTAACTATTCCAAATCCTACAAATCAGTTTCATGGAAAGCTATAATCGTCTGAATGATATCCAAATCCTATAATATGAATTCTGATTTTGCCTCGGCAACCTGGAAGTTTACAAAATTAATACCACTTATGGATTATTGAATTTTATCCTGCGTTTATGCTAATATAATTAACAAGCGTAACGATATGAAAAGGCTGAAGGATTTCGTATCATTACAAATATCTTACTAATAATATATTTTAGGAAAGGAAAAGCTATTCAAGCGAAAGCTTCAATAGCAGGATAGAATGATGGAACTGTTAAAAACAGGAGCGTATCTTGTAAATGGAACAGAAATTATAGAAGATACTCCGGAAGCCCAGGCAAGACTGCAGGCAGTGGCTGGTCCGGATGCACCTTCTAAAGAAGAAGCAGCGAAGGGAACAATTGCTTATGGTATTTTAGAAGCCCATAATACTTCTGATAACATGGAAAAGTTAAAAATTCGTTTTGATAAGTTAACTTCCCATGATATCACTTATGTAGGAATTATCCAGACAGCACGTGCATCAGGATTAGAGAAGTTCCCTATGCCATATGTTCTCACAAACTGTCATAACAGCTTATGTGCTGTTGGTGGAACAATCAACGAAGATGACCATATGTTTGGACTTACCTGTGCGAAAAAGTACGGTGGAATCTATGTACCTCCTCATCAGGCAGTTATCCATCAGTTCGCAAGAGAAATGCTTGCCTGCGGTGGAGCAATGATTCTTGGTTCTGATTCTCATACCCGTTATGGAGCACTTGGAACAATGGCAATGGGTGAAGGCGGACCAGAGCTTGTAAAGCAGCTCTTAAACCAGACTTACGATATTAATATGCCAGGTGTTATTGGAATCTACATGACAGGAGAGCCAATAAAAGGTGTCGGTCCACAGGACGTAGCTCTTGCGATTATCGGAGCAGTATTCCAGAATGGTTATGTAAATAATAAAGTTATGGAGTTTGTTGGACCAGGTGTTGAGAAGCTGAGTGCAGACTTCCGTATCGGTGTTGACGTAATGACAACAGAGACAACCTGTCTTTCCTCTATCTGGAAAACAGATGATGTAATTAAAGATTTCTATGATATCCATGGAAGAGTAGAAGATTACAAAGAATTAAATCCTGCAAAAGTTGCTTACTATGACGGAATGGTTAAGATTGATTTAAGCAAGATTCGTCCAATGATTGCTATGCCATTCCATCCAAGTAATACATATACGATTGAAGATATGAATAAGAACCTGATGGATGTTCTTCACGACTGTGAGCAGAAAGCACTTGTCAGCTTAGATGGACAGGTAGACTTTAAACTTACCGATAAAGTTCGCGATGGAAAGCTCTATGTAGAACAGGGAATCATCGCAGGATGTGCCGGTGGTGGATTTGAAAACTTGTGCGCAGCAGCAGATATTATCAAAGGAAAATCTATTGGAGCGGATGAATTTACATTAAGTGTTTATCCTGCAAGTACACCAATCTACATGGAATTAGTAAAGAATGGTGCAGCAGCAGCCCTTATGGAAAGTGGTGCTATCGTAAAAACAGCATTCTGTGGTCCATGTTTCGGTGCGGGAGATACGCCATCCAACAATAGCTTAAGTATCCGTCATTCCACAAGAAACTTCCCGAACAGAGAAGGTTCTAAGTTACAAAATGGTCAGATTGCTTCCGTAGCATTAATGGATGCCCGCTCTATCGCAGCAACCGCAGCCAATAAAGGATACCTTACGCCAGCAACAGACCTTGATGTAGAATATACAGGAAGAAAATATCACTTTGACAGCAGCATTTACGCAAATCGTGTATTTGACAGCAAAGGAGTGGCAGATCCATCTGTAGAGATTAAGTTCGGACCAAATATCAAAGACTGGCCAAAGATGAGCGCACTTCCAGAAAACATGATTCTGAAAGTTGTGTCCGAGATCCATGATCCAGTTACAACGACAGATGAATTAATTCCATCAGGAGAAACATCCTCCTACCGTTCGAATCCACTTGGCCTTGCAGAGTTTACTCTTTCAAGAAAAGATCCTGCTTATGTAGGACGTGCCAAAGAAGTAAGAGCAGCACAGGAAGCAGTAGAAGCGAACAGCAATCCAGTAGAAGCATTAGCAGAATTAGCACCAGTAATTGATGCAATTCACGCTAAGTATGCAGATGTTACCAATGAAAATATTGGAATCGGAAGTACAATCTTTGCTGTAAAACCAGGTGACGGTTCCGCCAGAGAACAGGCAGCATCCTGCCAGAAAGTATTAGGTGGCTGGGCTAACATTGCAAATGAATACGCTACAAAGCGCTATCGTTCCAACCTTATTAACTGGGGTATGCTTCCATTCCTTATTGAAAAAGGTGACCTTCCATTCGCAAACGGAGATTACATTTTCCTGCCAGACGTAAGAAAGGCAGTCGAGACAAAGGCAGCAGAATTTGAAGCTTATGTTGTAAAAGACGGAAGTCTCACACCATTTGCTTTAAAAATGGGTGAATTAACAGATGATGAGAGAGAGATTATCTTGAAGGGATGCCTCATTAACTACAATCGACAGTAATTCTGAGTTGCCGCAGGCAAGGTAGACGGTGCTACAGAGGAAGTAGCGTTCGGATTACCAGAAGATTATGAGTAGAACCACTAAAAAATTGCCCCATTTTGTTCCGTTGTGCTAAATGGGGTAGATTTTTAAGTGGTTCTTTCTTGTGTTTTTTGAGCAATCCGACTAAAAGCTTTTGTAGCGTCTCCCTTGCCTGTGGTAAATCAAAATTGTATACATATTAGTGCACTATTGACAAAAGGAAAGTATTTGGTATATCATAAAAAAGATTATTAACTTTTAAATGTAAGTTATCTAAAAATCAGAACAAAAGACAATTGACAACATTGAATGAGAGAAGAAGGAGTGGAGTAAGTATGAAGGTTTCAGGAAATGACCTGTTTGTAACGGCAATGAAAAAGGAAGGCGTGGATACGATTTTCGCATATCCGGGTGGCATGGTCGTCAATCTTCTAGATGCACTCCATGATTGTCACGGGATTGACCTCGTATTACCAAGACATGAGCAGGGGTTGATTCACGCAGCGGATGGTTATGCCAGAGCAACCGGCAAGGTTGGTGTATGTTTAGTAACCAGTGGACCGGGTGCTACGAACTTAGTAACAGGAATTGCTACAGCAAACTATGACAGTATTCCATTAGTATGTTTTACTGGCCAGGTGCCAGAGCATTTGATCGGTAATGATGCGTTTCAGGAAGTAGATATCATTGGAGTGACTAGAAATATTGCGAAGTTTGTTATCATGGTCCGTGATAGAGAGATGTTAGCACAGCGAATTAAGGAAGCATTTTACATTGCAAGATCAGGAAAGCCAGGGCCGGTTCTTGTAGATTTACCAACAGACGTTATGGCAGAACTGGGTTCAACTTCTTATCCAACAGAAGTAAATATCCGTGGATATAAGCCGAATAAGGGTGTTCATGTAGGACAGCTTAAGAAGGCGATTAATCTGTTAGAAGAAGCGAAAAAGCCGATGTTTTTAATCGGTGGGGGAGTAAATCTCGCTCATGCTCAGGAAGAGATGACAAAGCTTGCAGAAAAGATTGATGCTCCAGTAATTACGACCGTTATGGGACGAGGAGCTATTTCCACAGAGCATCCTTTATATATTGGTAATATCGGAATGCATGGTTCTTATGCTGCTAATAAGACTGCAGATGAGTGCGATTTAATGTTCTCTATCGGATGCCGTTTTAATGACCGGGTAACTGGTGAGATTAAGAAGTTTGCACCGAATGCTAAGATTGTCCATATTGATATTGAATCCGCAGCGATTTCAAGAAATGTTACAGTAGATATTCCGATTGTTGCAGATGCGAAGGCAGCAATCTTAAAGATATTAGAGCATACAGAACCAATGAAGCATGAGGAATGGATTGCAGAGGTAAAAGGCTGGGATAAAGAATATCCTCTTCATATGGAAGTAGAAGAGGGAGTAAACCCACAGCGTATCATCGAGACTTTGAATGAAGTGTATGCAGACAGAGATACAGTATTTACCAGTGATGTAGGACAGCATCAGATGTGGGCTTCCCAGTATCTGAAGTTAGATGCGACTCATAGATTAGTACAAAGCGGAGGACTTGGTACGATGGGATTTGGCCTTCCATCTGCCGTAGGAGCACAGATTGGATGTCCAGAGAAGTCTGTCGTATCAATCAGTGGTGACGGTGGATTCCAGATGAACATGCAGGAGCTTGCAACAGCAGTATGCCAGGAACTTCCGTTAGTAAACATTGTATTTAACAATAATCGTCTCGGAATGGTTCGCCAGATGCAGGAACTCTTCTTTAAGAAGCGTTATACAATTACCTGCCTGCGCTATCATAAGTCCTGCAAGGGTAAATGTGGTACACCGGGCTGGGTATGTCCAGAGTATGTTCCTGATTTCGTAAAGATGGCAGAAGCTTACGGTTCTAAAGGATATTTTGTTACAAGTAATGATCAGTTAAAAGATACGATTCTTGAGGCGAGAGAGTACGCAGAGAAGAATAAGAAACCAGTTATTGTAGAATGTATGGTTGCTCCAGATGAACTGGTTATGCCGATGATCAAGGGTGGAGCAAGCTTTGAAGATATTATGTTATAGGAGGATGCAGAGATGAGAGAGATAAATACAGAAAAGAAAAAAAGATGGGTATCTCTGTATGTGGAGAACCGAATTGGTGTATTAGCACGTATTTCAGGAATGATGTCTGGAAAGTCCTATAACATTTCAAGTATTACAGTAGGTGTTACAGAAGATCCTACAGTATCAAGAATGACAATTGGCCTTTCTTCTGACGATGCAACTTTTGAGCAGATTAAAAAGCAGTTAAACCGCTGCGTAGAGGTAATTAAGCTTAACGATATTACCGATGCCCCAACCCATATGAAGGAGATTCTTTTCGTGAAGATTCATGAATGTTCTGAATTTGAGAAGGGTGAGATTTTCCGTATCTCACAGGTATTTGGAGCTAAAGCGATTGACTACGGTATTAACAGTGTTCTTTTAGAGAGTGTAAATACAGAGGGACGTAATAACGACCTTATTGCTCTTTTAACAAGAAAGTTTGATCATGTGGAAGTTGTTCGAGGTGGTATTGTTGCAATAGAGTCTATCAGCATGATTGACCGTTAATATTTAGAATAAAATATTGTTTTTCCATTATAGAATTTACGATTTAGAGCGTATTTGAAGAATTATTTCAACAATCGGTATATTTGTTTTGTAGAGAATATGTCCTTTGTTTGGATAAGATTTCCATAAATTGTGATTTATACTTAACAGAAAGTATTTTTGAATGCGGCTTAACAGAAGGGTATTTAAACATCTATGTTTAGATACTCTTCTTTTTTTGCTTTTGGGATTGGAATGTTATATATGGGGAAATGAAAGTACAAAAATATAATTGATGAATAAAAAAGAAATAAAGTAAAATATTGACAATTAAGAAGCGGAATGCTAAAATGAAATGGAAATATTTCCTAAAAATGAAAGGAGTGTAAAACGAGAAGAGAGATATTTTAAGCAACAGGGAAATATAGAATTTTTCAGGAGGGCAGAAAATGCGGATATTTTTTAGGAGAATCCTTATTTTTGTTTTAGTAGCTGCACTTTTTTTTACAAATATCAACATAAGCGTAGCTGCTTCTGGAATAGGGAAAGAGAGTTTCTACCAGATGAAAAATGAACAGGAAGATACCAGACAGATAGAGAATATTACAACAGAAAGTCAGGAGAGTACGACAGCCATTTCTAAAGAAACAACGGAAGAAAAGGAAAAATCAGAGCAAGGAACCACGGAGCAGCATAATGAAGCAGAAGAAAAGAGTACAGAGCAGGAATCGGAAAGTGCAGGAACACAGGATAAATCTCAGCAACAACAGGAGAAATTAACAGGTTCAGAACTAAAAGAAGGGGGACAGACAAAAAAATCTACAGAAAGGAATCAGGAACAGTCCACAGCGGAGCAGAGGGAAGACGAGGAGGAAGAGTCTGTACCAGTAGTAATGTCTACTCATCCAAGCACAAACCATTCTGTAACAATGCCTGATGTTACCAGCCATTATTTTTTATTACAAAAAAACAGCAAAAAAGTGGGAAGCGTGACAGGAAAAAATCTGCTTACAGTAGCCAATGCACAGGCGGCATCGAAGTATATTTATGAAAGTTATTCAAATGGAAGACAGTACAATTTTACTCCCCGTTTTAATAATAACAGTTCAGTAAGCGTTGGTGGAGGAACAGGCGGAGAAGTTTCTTTTACAAAAGTGAAAAATGGAACAGAAAGTGAATTTGGTACTTTATATCCTGCCGTATCGAAAGGACGTATTGCATCGAAAGTATTTAATTTACAGAAAACTACGGTGAATCCATATGCAGTATATAAAGATGTTGGAAATTGGTATGATTATAATACGAAGAGAACATATAAGATTGATTTAAAGATTACAGTAACAGGATATAAATTTCCAAGGGCAGCGATAAGAAAGCAGTTGTCGAATCAGGATTTAAAAGCGCCATATATTGGATTCCAGAAGAACAAGATTGGTATATCTGTTATGGGTACAGATTATGTGCAGACTCGCATGGATTTCTATTATAGTGGAACGACAACACCGGTTTCAGGAATCAAAGGATTAATTCAGTTTTGTGATATTGATGCACAGCAGGGTGTTGATTTTGGAACAGGTTTTGAGAAAGTACTTATGTTTCAGATGCAGCAGTCAAAACTTCAGTATAATGCGACAGGATTGATTACTGGTTCGAAAGGATATGTTTCTTCAAGGACGAGTGAAGGTTTTGACAATAATGATGAGACAACAACCGCAGTTGGAATTTTTGCGGGAAGTACGGTGAATTGTCGATGGACAGTAGCCAAATGTGACCAGAAGGATACGGGCGGTAATGCGGCATATGCGGTAAAAAGTGGATATGGGATTCCAGCGGATAGTTCACTGGCAGATTCTACATCCTATTATTGGTCAAACAGTACAGGACTGCTTTCGATTCGTGCAGATGTAGGGATTGGATTATTACCAGATGAAGTAAAGAAAGCGATTTATCATGGAAAAATCAATTCTAAAAATTCAGAATCAGCAAAGAAATTTCTGGGGTTGTCTGATAGAAAGGAGACATTTTCCTATGTTTTATCTGCACCAGTTCCGAGTCCGTCCAATGTAACTACGGCGAAGTATACATCATTTCAGTTTGAGGATAAAGTAGAATCGCTTTTGAACGTAAAAGATGTGAAAGTATATGCAGATGAGGCGGTAAATAATAATGTCCAGGCTGATCAGATGAATTATACAGATGTAAGTGCTAATTTTAATATAACAAAAACGCAAGGGACAGATCATGCCACGACAGTGAAAGTGGCAGCGAAAAATGCGAAGTTATCAGCGGCGGCTTTTTATGGACACAGTTATTATGTGCATATAGAAGTGCAGATGAAATCGGATGAAGAGTTACATAAAATTAATAAATCAGTTGCGGACTGGTATCAGACAGATAATACTGTGACTGCGAAAGTATCTGAGGCAGGAAAATGTCAGGGAAGTGTAGCAGTTTTAAATAAGGGAACATTAAATGTAGCAAATAATCAGGGTGGTTCAGTAAAAAAAGAATCGAATTATGTGGCATCTAAAGCAGGGATGATAATTAAAGTAAAAAAGACAGATCAAAATAGCGGGCAGCCAATCGAAGGAGTGACATTTGGTTTATTTGGCGGTGAAAATGTCAGTATAGATAAAGCAGAACCAATAGATACGGCAGTAACAAATAAAGAAGGAATTGCTGTATTTAAGACAGGAACTAGCTATAGTTTTTATAAAGATAAATATGGAGATGGTCCATATTGCGTTAAAGAAATTGCTATTCCTGCAGTCTATAAAAATGTGTGGAAGCCATCCCTTAATAAAGAGTGGACTTACAAAATTCCAACTTTAAAATCAGAAGCTCTGTTTGATCTTTCTTCAAATATACCACTGGAGGCACAGTTAGAAAATACAAATTATCAGGCGGAAAAGAATTTAATAAAGGTTTACAAAAAGAGCAAAGATACGGGAGCATATTTATCTGGAGCGGAATTTACCCTGTTACAGTGGTCACAATCTAAAAATCAATATGAAGAACTCTTTACTTTAGAAGAAGATGTGGATGAGAATAAGAGATCGGTTTATCAAAATAAGCAGGAATTTAAAAATACTCTGGATAATTTAGGTCGTTATAAAATTGTGGAGAAGAAAGCGCCGAAGGGGTGCATATTAACGAAGCAAGAGTGGACGTTTGAACTGTCGGAAAATACAGACAATAAGGAGAATTCTGTCATTTTTGAAAATTTGTCAACAGGAGAAAAGCAAAAAGGCAGTTTAGTATATGAGAATCCACTTCAAAAAGGAAAGCTCCTTATCCAAAAAGAAGATGATGAGGGGCAGCCAGTGAGTGGTGCTGTTTTTTCAGTAACTGCGGCGCAGGACATTTACGCACCGTGGGATGTCAAGGAAGATGGAACACCAGCTTCTGATACAAAACCTCTTGTTACAAAGGGAGAGGTAGTAGATAAGATTACAACCGGAGAAGATGGAAAAGGAGAAAGCAATAAGTCATTATATATTGGTAAATATATCGTAGAGGAAATTAAAGGAGCATGGAATCATATTAAAGGAGATACGATTTATGAAGCAGAGCTGCATTATGGTTTAGACAGCAGTAAAGAATTGATTAGTTATCATCTTAAAGTAAACAATCTTTTGATGCATCCATCACTTGCAGTTTCTAAGCTTGCAGATAAAACAACCAATGAAGAGAAAAAAGCAGTTGCTTTTGATGAAAAAACAGGACGTTATATAGAGAAAAAGGTGACAGGACGCTATAAGGCAGGAGAATTCGTTGATTATACAATAAGAGTAACAAATACAGGGAATGTTTCTCTTTACAATATCAAAGTGACAGATGATATGGATTGTAAGGGGAAATTTGATGGACAGACACTCTCTAAATATGCAGATATGGAAACCGCAGCATTTGTACTTCCTGAATCGGGCTATTTTGTGACGAAAAGCGGAGATAAAGTATATGCTCAGATGTCAACATCATCTAATCTTGTATTAAGCCTGCATCATCTTGCAATAGCTGACAGCGTTGAGATGCATGTGAAAGTAAAATTAAAAGAAGATGTGAAAGATGCGTGGAAGCTTAAGAATGAAGTTCGCGTTCAGGCACAGTATGATGATAATGGACAAGAAGACGATGCGGATAAGCCACATCTAGTTGATGTACCAGTAAAGGACTTAGTAGATGGAGAGAATAATAGTCTGGTCGTAGACTGGGATTATATCAATATTCCGGGAATTCCAGAGGAAAAGGTAATAAAGAATGCCGATAGAACAACAGGAATTCAGATTGAAAATGGAGAGATAACGTCAGGGTCTAAAATACCTGGAATATACAATGCAAAGGAAAAAGTAAAGTTCTCTATTATAGTAAAGAATTCCGGGGAGGCAGCTTTAAAAAGGATTACAGTAAAAGATGCATTAAGCGATGAACTTAAAGCCGTATCTGATATGGAAAGTGCAGGTTTTGTTTTTGATGATGCAACTGTGGATAAAGATAGTTTTTATGTTCTCACTACAGCAAAAGGAAAGAAGATTACAGCCAAAGTAGTAGATAAAAATACAGTGATATTATGTAATACAGGAGAGGATAGTTCTGGAACAGACCGCCTCTTTGCAGATGATTATATTACGTTAAATTATAGCGTTAATTTATTGCCTGGAACAGCGAATTTATATGATCTTTCTAATAAAGTATATGTTAATGGATGGTACTTTAATGGAAATGAAGACGAAGAAGTTCCAGGAAAAGACGATGAAGATATTATTGAAGTGCCAGGAATACCAGAAGGAAGAACAGCAAAACTAGCTGATAAAACAACTGGGGTTGTCTTAAAAGAAGGCAGATATGATGCAGGGGCTAAGATTTCCGGCGTTTATGAGAATGGAAATGAAGTAACTTATAAGATTACAGTAACCAATACAGGAAGTGCCAATTTATATGATTTAAGATTGACGGATGTTCTTAGTAAGGAATTAGAAGAAGCTCTTGAAAAGGATAGTGTTTCTTTTATAGAGCAGGTCTACACATCCAAAGACAATCGCAAAGTGCGCACAAAGTTAGAAGAATCACAGAAGTTATGGATGGATTTCCTGGCAGCAGGAGATGCCGTAGATGTGTATTTGAAAGGAAAAGTACGCATAGATGTCGGAAATCTTTTTTCACTTGAGAATATTGTAAATTTAACAGCAAGGTATAAAAAAGGAGACGAAAAAGCACGCAAAGAACAGGACGAAACAGGAAAAGAAGAAACTAGTACAGAAAAGAAAGAAGAAACATCAAAAGACGATGAAGCAGAGAAAGAAGAGGATAAAAAAGATGACCAAAAGGATGATCAAAAGGATGATCAGGAAGGAACAAAGGTACCGGAAAAAGAATTAGAACCATTATCAAAAGAAAGTAAAAAGGCAATAGAAGAAGCCTACGAGGCTATTCAGAAACTTACCGTAGAAGAACTGCAGGAAGAAAGTAAACAATATGCAGAAATCCCAGTCACAGAATTAATGCAGGACGAAGATTATATTAATATACCCGGAACTCCGCTTGCAAAGATTGCAAAATTAGCAGATAAAACACAGGGAGTCACACTGGTAAAAGGCAGATATGAAGGTCAGAAAGAAGAAGGTATTTATGAATACGGGGATACCGTAGATTATACGATCACATTAACGAATGCAGGAACTGCAGATTTATATAACCTGCTTGTGGATGACACTTTAGATAAGAAACTATTATCTATATTAAAATCAGATTCTATTACTATTACAACTGGGCAGGTTACAACAAAGATGGGAGATACCATTCAGGTTAGGACAGCAGAGAAAGATGAAGACATAGGAAAAGACTCAGAATCCATAACAAAGCAGTTAGAAAGTCGTTCTGTTGTATTAGATCATCTAAAAAGTGGAGATAGTGTCGCTATTCATTTAAAAGGAATCATACAATCAGGAGCGAACAGAGACACTGGATTAAATAATATGGTACATCTTGTAGCGCAGTATAAAACAGTGAATGAGAATGGAGAAAACGAAGAAAATTATGTTGAAGATACCCCAGAGATGACGGATAACGATACAGTAGGAATCGGTACTCCAGATATTTTAGCAGCCAAAAAAGCAGATAAAACGAAAAATGTTATTTTAGAAAATGGACGTTATACAGGAAAGAAAAAGTATGGAACTTATAAAGCGGGAGAAGAAGTTCAGTTTATACTTACAGTCACTAATGTGGGTAATGGAACGGCAAATCATGTAAAAGTAACAGAAGAACCATCAACGGAGTTGAAAAAATATGTTCAAATGAAAGGGTTTGCCAATAAAGCTGGTGATGTGATACGAACCAAAAAGGGAAAAGAACTACATATAGAAACATCAAAAAAACGAGAACTCTGTTTGGAAAAAATAGAAGCGGAGGATGCTGTAGAACTAATATATATTGGAAAAGTAAAGAAAGATATTCCATCTATAAAATTCCTGAAAAATGAAGTGGTCATTACAGGACAAAATAAAGATGGCAGTAAGATACCAACGACATCAAAGATGAGTGATTATGACAAAATTAATTTAAAAGAAAAGGAAATAAAGAATCAAAATCCAAAGAAAAATAGAGAAACTGGCACGAAAGGAAATGGAGCAAAAACAGGAGATAATACGCCGGTTTTTATGTATAGTTTCTTAAGTATAGCAGCCATCTTAGCACTTAGCGTTCTCATCTCTTATAAAAATAAAAAACGAAAAAATTGAAAACGCGAAGAAACATAATAGCAATATAACGATGAAATAAGAGAGGGTAAGAAATCTTAATCTCTGCTTACCCTCTCAAAAACTTGACATAATCTATGAATTTTGATATTATATTCGTTGTGAAAACGAGGCGTGGCTCAGTTTGGTAGAGCGCTGCGTTCGGGACGCAGAGGCCGTGGGTTCGAGTCCCGTCGCCTCGATTAGATTCTTTAGTGGGAAACTCTTTGTTTATGCGGAGTTTTCCACTTTTTTATTGCCTCAAAAGAGATTATCTTGTTGTCACCATCTGTCACGCTTTCGGAAATTTCTTCCCTAGATATTGTGGTGAGGTTATTTGTTATAATATTGCTACTCAACGCATTTAAAACAAGTGAGTCGGTTTCTGTTTCATCTTTCAAGTTGAATATGTAATGTTTCATTGTTGTAGATTCGTCAGCATGACCTAACAACTTACTTATGATTGTTATGGATACTCCTCGTTGGTATAATGTTGATGCATAGGTTTTTCTTATTTTGTGCATACTTCTTATTGGAATACCTGCATAAGCACAGCCACGCCTTAATTGTCCGTCAAGTGCATCTCTGGTAATAATTGTCCCATCTTCTGTTAGAAACAAAAATCCTTTGTTTTGATTTCCATTTAAAACATTAATCTGTCTGATACGGTCAATATATTCTAATGCCTTTGGCGTAAGAGGAATTTTTCTTTCCCCACAATCACTTTTTGTATAATCAACAACATTCCAACCTATTTGTTTTATATTCTCCAAGTCAGTTATATTGTTTTCTTTTACAACTTGCCGATGAATATAAAGTTTAGATGTTCCATTTTCTGAAATAATATCAGACTCTTTCAAAGCTAATAACTCGCCACATCTAACCCCTATTTCAAAATCTAACATAATTGCAAGTGGGACAGCATTTAAAGGGTCATTCTGAATCCTGCGTTCCATCTCTTTAATTAAAATGTCACGTTCTTTTGATGTAAAGACTTCTTTTTCATTTGCTTTTTTTCTTGTCGGGGTTATTTTCTTTTTATTGACTTCAACACGATAGGGACTTTTATCAATGTATTCTGCATTTACAGCATATTCAAAAGTTTGTTTTAAGACTCCGCACATATTTTTGAAAGCCTTATCTTTCATAGTGCGTTCATTTACAATGTCATTCAAGAGATTATCAACGTCTATTTTTGTTATCTCTACAAATGGTTTATGAATAAACTCTGTGTGTGGTTCATAGAACTTTTTCCAGTCCTGCATCATACGATTGATAGTACCACCGCTGACTTTGCTTTTTTTATACTCCATAAACTCATAGAAAAGTTCTTTCAAAGTCATTGTGTTCTGTTCTTTATCCGCTTGCTGTCTCTTTTCTAGTTCTATGAAGTAATCACAAAGTTTGTTTTCAATATATTCTCTGTTTTTGCTTCTACGGCGAAAACAACCGTTTTTAAGTGATTTATCTGGTATACGGAAATACCATTCATTACCATAATGCTTGATTAAGTCTCCATGCTGTTCTAAAATTTGTTCTCTTTTCATTTTCTCTATATTTTCCAATACATCTGCAATGGAAATAATGTCATTATTAATGGCATATTCAAAATCTATATTAAATTCTTTCATAAAACAATTTCCTATTAACTATCATCAAAATAAAATATCATAAGTCACACCCTCCGATATTGTTTTTTCTTATTGTTTTGTTTGCTTCTTTTCAATTATTTCAACAAACCTGTTGTATCTGTCAATCACATCATGAATAGAACTATTTTCAATTTCTTCTTTCAATTCTCTTTTGTATAAATATAAACTGTTCCTACTGATTTGTGCCATTTGTTGTGTTTCTGCATCTGATAAAGAGCCGCCAAATGTTTTGTTGTGTTTCAAAATAATTTGTTTAGAATAAATGGCTTTCTTGACGGTAAGAGTAGCACCTTTTTTCTGTCCAATTTGTTTTCCGTTCTTCCTAGCGGTTTCTATTCCCTCTTTTGTCCTCTGGTGCAAGTCCTGTACTTCTTTCTCTGCCTGTTCAAATGCAATCTCTATTTGTTTCCTTGCCAATATCATTAAATACTCATTGATACCTTTTAGGATTACATCAACGTCTGTACCTGTCATTTCTAACTGATTGCTCACTGCTTGTTTGTAGGTATCAGTATCTATGTAATGCTCTTTTAGAAATACTAGATTAATTCCTTTGTTATACAATGTTTGATAAAGTTCAAATCCTTCACTTGCGGTTCTGCTCATTCGGGATACAGAATCAAAAACTATAGTATCACCTGTTTTTGCTTTTTTCAGAATTTTATCTAATTCTTTTCTGCCTTGAAATTTAGTTCCTGTGAATGTCTCTTTTACAATCTTTGCTTTAGGATATACGGAAAGTATATTCCTTACCTGTCTGTCTATGTTCTGTCTTTTTGTTGAAATTCTGCAATATCCATATATCATATTGTTATACCTCTAATGTATTGTACCAAAAGTAACGAACGTCTTTTGTTGTATCTTGATAGTAACATACAAAAACCAGAATGTCAATTACTTTTGGTACTTTTTTGATACAGGGTAAATTGTGTACTCTATATTTATTGTTCTTTATCTGAATCCTGCTCTGTTATATTCTGTAATTCTCTTATGAGAAGATAAGAAGTGCAGGACAATCCTAATTTTTTTACAAGGTGTTGCAATATCCATCTTAACAATCCTGTTTTAAATTTATTTGTAATTTGGTACGAGTTCTTGATTAGTTCAAGAGTACCCAAAGTGCCTAAGTTAAGTTTATCATTTTCCATTCTGTTTTCCTCCTAATACCGCTAAGAACAAATCATAGTTCACAACAAATTTGTTGCCTACTTTTAAACATGGAATTTGTTTTTCTTCAACAATCATCTTACGAAGAAAACTATAATTTAATCCTGTTTTTTTCTGTAGTTCATTGAGAGAGAGCAGGAGAGGAGGGTTGGGGGCTTTCTCAATATTCTCCTGTCTCTTTTTCCTTGTTAGTTGCCTTTTGGCTTGAATGGCAAGCTTTCTAAGCTGTGCGGCTCTCGCATCAGTCACTAGAACCACCCCCGTTGAAATATGCACTACCATCAATAACTTCTTGCATCTGCCTTACAGCGTTTTTTAAATGAAATCCTGTCATATATTCACTAGATAAATTCCGTTGTGCTGTTTCCAAATCAGCCTGTTTTTTCTCTTCATACATACGCTGTTGGGCTGATTTGGCTCTCTCTGGCAGAATTTCTCTTTGCTTTGCCGTAAAGAGGGGGGCATATTCTGGCATTAATGAAAGCTTAGATAATGCTATTGCGTGAACACGGTCAGCGTTTTTAACCCAGTTTCCCACCAATCGGCGATTAATTCCCCCACTCTCCTTAGTGGTGTTCTGATTCAACTTCATTTGAAATTGAAACATAATTTCATTTGACTGGACATTTAATTCTTTCAATGTGCTTGCGTGTTCCACGAATGACCTTTGCTGAATCTTATCAACCTCTGCACTCAAACTCTCCTGCCTGTCCTGTGAGTCCTCTAAAAGAATACTCAGCCCCTCATATAAACGGTTATAGAGGTCTGCCACCTGCATCTGAGAGACACCACCTAACCCCTCATATTCTCTGATAAGCTGTCTAATAACAAGATAATCGTTACTGTTTTCCATGTTCTGTATGTGCCGCACTATATCATTATACAGGCTGTTCATTTTATCAATTTGCTCTTGTACCTCTTTTTTACTTTTAACTGCTCCCTTATTGAAGTAAACTCCCATTATAAACTCCCTTCTAGGCTCTCTAAATAGCCTTTAAATCAATTCTAAGGGATTCGGATAATAAATATCCCTTCCCCAGTCTTCTGAATCTTCCTGCGTGTTCCATGCTGACTGTTGTTCTTCACCCACCCCAACTGGTATTAATCTAATGTTTAAATCATTTTTACTTGCCTGTTGCAACTCATCATATAACACATAATTTTTTCCTACAGCTTTTTCAAACAAAAATTTGTTTGCTTCTAGTCTAGTGCGTTCGTCTAAACTTCTGGTTGCAATCTTTACTATGTTTTGCAAAGCTTCTATGCTGAACTCTCTTAACTGTTTCTCTAGCTCTCTCTTTCTCTCCATATCCCATGTTGAAAGTGAACGTCTACTCATGTTTCACCTTCTTTCACATATACCCTTAATATCATGTTTATTGCTACTTTTTGATACGTCACTAACGTATTTAAGCCGTCAAATGCTTGTTTTATTATAAATTTGGCTTCACTGGTGAGTCCCTGTTCTGTATGTTATGTTCTGTTTTAACAAATAATCGCCCTAAAGATTTGCACCAGTTCAGCTATTGTCTTTTCATGATACATGACAGCTTGACTTTGCTTAACTCTCCGTACAGCTTGCAATGCCGTTTTCTTACTCGGATAAAACTTTAAGCAAGCTCGCTTAAATATATCAATATCTATGTACAATAATTCCTTATGCATCTTTGCCACCATTAACGGCTGACCTTTGTTTTCTTCCAGTTCTAAAAGGATTGTGTTCACAAGACAATCTGGAAATCGCTCTTTCCTATCACTCCACCAGTATATTCTCAGAAATTCTTTAAACTCCCGTTTGTACTGCTCAACCAACTTGCTTATGTTATTTGAAACAAGAAATTCATCTAACCTAAGAGGAACTTTAATATACTTTAATCCTCTGGCACTTATCTTCTGTTCTACCCTCAATATACCCTTATCCTTTTTGGCTTTTCCCTTTTCCATTAACTCTCTACCTTTGTCATAAATCTTCCAACTGTACCTACAATGCCCCATACGGGCAGTATGTAAGCTTTCAGTTTGTTCTACCTTCCTAAAGATATTTTTTGAAAATGGAATATTGTTATAGGCGGTATTATTTTCACCATGAAAAACTTTATGCCCTTTTTGTTCTGACTGTACAAACATTAAACTAAAAAGATTCATAATCGGTTTAATGTTTTTAGGGTTCTTTAACTGTGCGGTCGCATTAACCTCAACCGACTTGACATATATATCTTTTATATTTGTTTTAAACAAGCTCATTAATTGTGTTTGGATTTCACAAACTACAGTATCCAAGTATATGGAATCTGAGATAGTAAACGGTTCTCTATTGTCCTTCCGTAGCAACTTTGGAAAACAAATGCTCATGCAGTACCCGTTTTCTTTACCACTTCTTTTTGTTATCCTGCCAATCCGTACTCCTGTACGAGAATGAAAAAACTCTGTTTCCTTTATATTTATATCTTTGCCTGCTGTTATATTAACTTCTACGGTATCAATACCTAGCAATGTATTAGTATTTATTTCTTTCACTCTTTCCCTTCTTCCTGCACAAAAAAACAGGAGCTATCATGTGCTAACATTTTTTCGGATAATGCTAACAGGGATAACTCCTGCAATATTGTTTCTTTACAACATGGGAAAGGTAAAGAACTTTCGTCAGTATAGGGCTTGTTCTACTGGCTCACATTTAAGAGGACACCCCACAGATAATTCATACTGTGATACTCTCACCCAAACAACATTTATACTAAACAATTACTAACTAAACCGAACTAGAGTTAATCCTTGGATAATTTTCAAATATTTAATTTTCGTCCTCTAAATTTTGTATGGGAAAATAGGTAGCACTAGAACAATGCTACAATTCTGAAATGTTCTTGTTTTATCTGTTATCTTTTTTAACTTACTATCATTATAGCACATATTTGTAAAATTTGCAAGAACTTTTTTAATATGATATAATAAAATATTTTATGTTTTTAAAATTCCAATATCTTAGAGTACCCCTGTAAGCTCCATACAGGCTCATATAAGCATTTTAATATATGCAATGATTCCTTTTATAGCCTAATAAATAAAACCATTAAAATAACCATGTAAATATACTGTGATACAATATACTTGCATCGTTATTTTAATTAGCAGATGTATTGGAATCTCCTTTCACAAGATGTTGTATGTGTCACGCAAGTGTCACGCTTATTTTACGGTTTTTAAAATATCGCATAAATAAAGGCTATTACAAGATAAACTAAGGTTCGAGTCCCGTCGCCTCGATTCTAAAACCGCATAAATAAAGGCTCTGAGGACTCCGTGAATATTTAGTAAATCAAAGTAATCAAGAAGTGAGATTTTGTACGAAGGAGCTTAATAAAATTTTGAAAATTATATCAGCAAAAGCATCGGAAATCTACTTAAACGATAGATTTTCGGTGCTTTTTTGTTGAGATAGTTTTATTTGAAAGAGAAAATAATATATAGTGCTTTATGGTCTCTGTCCCATTCCACCTTCTAATGTGATTGTCTCTCCGTTCATATATTTGAAATCTGGAGAAGCAAGCTGTACACAGGCGCGACCGATTTCTTTTTCTACATCTCCATAATGACCTGCTGGCGGCATCTTAACATTTGCTTTGAATGCTTCTGGATAAGCTTTTTCAAAGTTTTCAAGCTGAGCAGTCCAGGCAAGGGGACAAACAACATTAACGTTGATTCCGTCTGCGCCCCATTCTGTAGCGGCTACACGGGAAAGTCCACGTATTCCTTCTTTGGCAGCGGCGTAAGCACATTGACCGTAATTTCCGAATAAGCCAGCGCCGGAAGCAAAATTAATAACAGATCCCTTTGTTTCTTTTAAATATGGATAGCATGCTTTCATGTAATAGAATACGGCATATAATCCAGAATATAATGCGAGATTGAACTGTTCTGTTGTGTGGTCCGCAAGACTGACACCAGAAGCAGAAGCCTGTGCATTATTAATTAAAACATCAATTCGTCCGAAAGTGTCAATAGCCTGTTTTACTACATTTGCAACAGCGGCTTCATTGTCTGTTCCTGCATTAACATCTGCCCGCACTGGAAGTACCTGAATGCCATAGAGCCTTTCTAACTCTTCTTTCGCATCTTCTAATTTCTGCAGATTTCGTCCGGTAATCACGAGGTTTGCGCCCTCTTTTGCGTAAGCCGTTGCAATACCATATCCAATAGAACCGCAACTTCCGTCACTTAATACGGCACGGCCGCCACCTGTGATAATCGCTGTTTTCCCTTTTAAAAATCCCATAATATGTACTCCCTTCTGTTCGTCTATAATTGGATATCCGAATTACTTTTTTATCTTCTTATTCTTTTTCAATTTCATTTTCTTTATTTTACGAATCGCATGACTGTATGATAACAGAAAATTGTACTAAAATCAATACACAAATCTGTTAATATTCTGACAACTATGTTAAATAAATATCTTTTAACTTTATTATCTGATAAATAATAAACAATCTCTTTATATCCTTTAAAATAGCGGATTTCCAGTTGAATTTGTTTAAAGAAAAAATTATCTGATTTTTGACAAATAAAAAAATAAAAATGAAACACAACATGATATAGCCTGCGTTTGTATAAAAAATAGCAATAGTTTTAGGCAAATTAATAAAAAAGATGAAAGAAAATGAAAAAAATATTCAAAATAAATTTATATAGCTAAAATATAGACAAAGAAAAATAAAAATGTCCGCATGTTGGCACAGAAAAGTTGTGCGAATTGAAAGAAAAATTGGGATAAAGGAGCATATTTATGCAAGAAACAGGCTGATAAAATTGATTTTTAGAAAAAAATAACAATCTTAATCCCATTTTTTCTTCAATGTTCTAACTGATTTCCTGAGCTGACCATAAACAGAACCCACAAATCATTATTGTCATGTTATTTCGCCAGGAGTATAATGTAAAAAGAACATCTTACAGGAGGCATTATGGCAAAATATTTTTATTTTACAAGACACGGACAGACCGTATGGAATGTGGAGAATAAAATTTGTGGTGCAACAGACATCGCCCTGACAGATTTAGGGCATCAGCAGGCGGCGGAACTAGGTGAGAGAATTTTAAAAGAAGGAATTAAGATTGATGAGATTTTATATTCTCCTTTAATGCGTGCTGCCGATACAGCAAAACATATTTCAGAAGTAACGGGAATTCCGGCGAGAGAAGAACTTCGATTAAAAGAACAGAATTTTGGAAAATATGAATCAACTCCAAGAAATGGTGAAGAATTCAAAAGAGCGAAACAAGATTTTGTGTGCCGTTATGAAGGCGGTGAATCTATGTTACAGCTTTGCCAGAGAATCTATAATCTTCTTGATGATATAAAAAAAGAAGACAAAGTGTATCTGTTAGTAGCGCATAATGGAATCTCAAGAGCAATCGAGTCTTATGTCCGGGATATGAGCAACGAGGAATTCGCAGGCTTTGGAATTAAGAATTGTGAACTTCGTAAGTATGAATTTTGATTATCAGAGCTTTGTGATGATTTGATTTGCTCCAACTGCCAAAGCACAGCTCTTTGAGAATGAAATGAAAAATCCTTATTTGTGACTTTAGTCGCAGCGTGTTGAATACTTGCTCTACTCGCTTGTATCCAATACTTGCTCTGAGGCCACAAATAAGGATTATTTCATTCTCAGGGGGGCATCCTTCCTGAGGTAACTCAAAATCTATCCAGCCAATCTGCTGTTTACTTTTTTAAAGTATGGTGATTCAAAGTCGTAATTTTTATTGTTGACGCTAATCCAGCCAGTTTTCTTTCCATACTGGAACTGAAGGTAAATATTACCTTTGGACAGTGTGAGTTTTTTCAGAGTAACCTGTTTACCCTTTGGAACAGTAAAGGCAAGTTTCTTTCCGTTATAAAACCTTAATTTTTTTGCTGTTACAAAAATATTTTTGCGGAATAACTTACTGTAAGAGTCTTTTCTGCTGTAACCGATTGTGCTTTTTACGGTAGAAGTAGTAGCATTTGTCAAAACAAGTTTATTATTACGGAATTTATAAGACATTTTCCAGGTAAGCCATCCTGTTTCAGCAGGCTGTTCTCCGTGATGAAGAGTCAGACGGTTTTTCTTGGCAGATACAATCTCACAGGCGGTATTGTCTAGTTTGCTTACAGAATACAGCTTTTTAGATGTATTGTTATATTTGTAAATTTGGTTAAATACAATGTAATCGTTATCGCCAATACCCATTAATTGAATAAACTCATTTTTGTTTGTCATTTTGGCATATTTAGCGGTGATATAATTAATTCCGCTGTCAGTACAATTTTTACTAAAAGCCGTTTTCTTATTTACCGTAACTTTAAGTTTTTTTACGCGGAAATCATCGTCCATAGTAGTTGTGATAAGAATTTTATCCGCTTTTCCATCCCCGGTAATATCTGCAGATATTGTTTTCTTGACAGGAATATCTTTTACAGATGCGGCATTAGTAATAGTAGAGAAAGATAGACATAGCATAACCGTAAGCATCAATGAAAAAGTAAATTTAAATGATTTAAAAATAGTATTCTTCATAGCAATCCCTCCTTAAAATATTGCATAAAAGTACTACATGTATAATGTTACTATAGCACATTTTCAGAAAAAAGTTCCTTAATTATCCTGTAATATTTGATACAAGTACCATATGTAATATAATTTATTATATCAACAAGTAAGCTTTCAAAAAAGTAACTAGTAGTCACTATTTATTCTCTTCCAGAAGGAAATAAAACAGCGAACTATCCAACAAACACGTCCAGAGCAATTTTAAAATGCTATCAAGCATTTTAAGAGCTGTGATATGAAATGTCTGTAGATAGTTCGCTGTTCTATTTTCGCTTATTTAACAACTCTAGAGTGTGTTTGAAAAATCATTCCTGCAATCTGCACGCCCCAATTTGTGGGAGATTTTACCTGAATGAGGGCGGTGTAGCGGGCTACGTCAACTGAATGAAGGCAAAATATACCGCAAATTGTAACGCACATCTTGCAGAAAGCATTTTTCAGACACGCTCTAGATAGTTGCGTTTTTCATTTTTGTCTGTTTATTCTAAGATTAGATATTTAACAGATCACTGTAAGCCTTTAAAGCTCCGTCTGTATCGTGTGCAAGAACACGTTTTGCAAGAACTTTACCAAGCTGTACACCTTCCTGATCAAAACTGTTAACATTCCATACAAATCCCTGGAACATAATCTTGTTCTCGAAATGAGCTAATAAAGCACCGAGTGATTCAGGTGTTAACTGGTCACCGATAATGATACTGGATGGACGTCCACCTTCGAAATTCTTATTAAGATTTTCATCTTTCTTACCGCATGCGAAAGCAACGATCTGTGCAGCTACATTTGCACATAATTTCTGCTGACTTGTGCTGTCTTCGATTACTACATCCATGCCAATCTGGCTGTTTTTAAATCCAACAAACTGTAAAGGAACGATGTCTGTTCCCTGATGTAATAACTGATAGAAAGAGTGCTGTCCGTTTGTTCCAGGTTCTCCAAAAATTGTAGGACCTGTTACATAGTTTACAGGTTCGCCGAAACGGTTTACAGACTTACCGTTAGATTCCATATCACACTGCTGTAAGTGCGCTGGGAAACGGCTTAATGCCTGAGAGTATGGTAAGACTGCAGTAGATGGATATCCCTGAACGTTACGCTCATAAACACCAATTAATGCATCCAACATATCTGGGTTCTCTAAAATATTTTTGTTTGCAGCAAGTTTATCTTCTTCAGCAGCACCATTTAAGATTCTTGCGAAGATTTCTGGACCAAATGCGAGGGAAAGAACAACTCCGCCAACTGCAGAAGAGGAGGAATAACGTCCGCCGATGTAGTCATCCATGAAGAATGCTTCTAAGTAATCATCACTCTTTGCTAAAGGAGATGTCTCACTTGTTACAGCAAGCATATGATTTGCAGGATTTAATCCGGCCTTTGTTAAAGCATCTTTAACGAAAGCTTCGTTTGTTAATGTCTCTAAAGTTGTTCCAGATTTGGATACAACGATGAAAAGAGCGTGAGCTAAATCAGTAGATTTTAAAATAGCAGCAGCATCATCAGGATCTACGTTACTGATAAACTTTGCTTCCATCTTAGCAACACCATTCTCTTTTGCCCAGTTCTCTAATGCGATATATAAAGCACGAGGGCCCAAGTCACTTCCACCGATACCAATCTGAACTACAGTTGTGAACTTCTCGCCTGCAGCATTAGTAATTTCTCCAGCATGAACTTTATTCGCAAAGTCTGCTGCTTTTTCCTGCTGGGAAACGTAAAATTCACGCTTGTTTACACCGTCAACAACAACATCATTACCTAACTGTCTACGTGCTAAATGATGAAGAACAAGACGTTTTTCTCCTGTGTTGATAACAGCACCGTTATATAATTCTTCGAACTTTTCAGCAAGCTGTGCTTCTTCAGCTAATTCTGTTAATGCAGTTAAAACAGTATCATCTACCTGTTTTGCAGCATAATTAAAGCTAAGACCTTCAGCCATTGGTGCTGTGTACTTTGCTACACGTTCTGCACCATTCTCACCAGCCATAGCTTCTTTGATGTCTACATGATTTTTCAGTCCGGCAAGTTTTTCATAAGATGCCAGAGTGTCAAGGTTGTTCCAAGTTGCCATAAATAAATCCTCCTTAGTTAATGTGACTATACATTAAACATGATTAAAATTAAGAATGTAAAGAAAATGAAATCTTTGCATCCAAAATCCTATATGTCAATTATACTAAAAAATATTTCCAAATGCAATGGATTCTTACTATTTAATTCATTAAGCAAACTACAGACGAAGCCATTGCCCTCAATAAGGCATATTTGTGCTTTTAGTCGCGGCGTGTTGAATGTTCGCTCCACGCGCTCGCATCCAACACTTGCTCCGAGACCACAAATATGCCTTATTGAGGGCAATGGCTTCTGTGCTGTGGCTGGAGAAGGTGAATTAAACAGAAGGTGGGAGGATTTGGGGATGAGATGCCGAGTCTTCTACTTACTCGAGAATGATTGGGATATGGAGGGTATGATTTGGCAGATAGAGTAATCTATCTAATGCTTAGATGCTTAGACTACTTGAAAGACTGGGATATGGAAGATATGATTTGACTAGATATAGATATAGATATAGAGACAAAAAATTGATATTTTAAATTTGATTTTATAAATATTGCGGATAACATAAGATAATCATGCTAGACTTGGTTAAAATCTAGTTCTTTATCTAATTTTTATGGAATGACCATAGGTATGTACATATAACTCATAAAAACGGAACTTAAAAAATATAGAAATCCCTCTTTTTCAATGATTATCACAGCAATATTCAATAATTTCAGAACAAAAAGCAGACTGTTGTTATTAATCTCAACTCATTACCATTTTCATTTAAATACAAAATATCTATTCACAATATTCTGAGAGCAAGCAGAAAACTTCTACCTGCTCCCTCAAATCCCCACAACCACTATCTTAATTCGATCAAAATCCAGCCAAAGACAGCCCGAGAAGAGAACCGATACCCTATATTTGTGGCC
>OGXX01000784.1_pt1 | contig 34899 bp, 29 predicted proteins | sample 1576301 | NCBI WGS metagenome assembly OGXX01 (sample SAMEA3541469, study PRJEB24748) | human gut metagenome | biome: human gut; feature: human-associated habitat; material: faeces | place: China | collected 2012
CGCGCGACCTTGCCAAGGTCGAGACCGCGGGTTCGAGCCCCGTCTATCGCTCTTATATCATAAAAGAGATATCCTTCATGGATATCTCTTTTTTGTTATAGGCAGGAACATATCTGTCATATTTCCACGTCCTCGCACATATTATATATAAAACAACCACAGGAGGCGCATATGAGTGCAAAAACAAAAATCGTCGTTGTAAAAATGAAGCATGTCATTCTGACCGGAGTGCTCCTTGGCATACTGCTTCTTCTGATAATTTTCGCTGCTACATATTTCTTTTCAGGTGATGAACCAAAGCCTGCAGTCGAAGAAACCGGCATGTATACACCGGGTGTGTACAATACATCTGTAGCGCTGGGCGGGGCGGCTATCGATGTGTCTGTGGCAGTGGACAGCAATAATATTAACTCCATAAGCCTTGAAAACATGACTGATTCGGTGGAAACCATGTACCCGCTTGTTGAGCCTGCTATGAACGAGCTCGTATCGCAGATTGTGCAAAATCAATCCACCGATAATATTTCCTATGCCAATACCAGTCAGTACACCTCCAAAGTGCTGCTCAACGCAATTGATAACACTCTCTCCAAAGCCAAAAAATCTGACAGCTCAAATACCGAAGAAAATGCAAAGACTGTATCTGAATCACAAAAAGAGCCCGGGGATTCTTCAAAAACTGAAAATACCTCGCAGTAACCTGCGAGGTATTTTAACTTAATCATATAAATCTAAATCGTAAAATATATGTTATGTATCAAAAATATAATCTACTGTTTACTGTCTGTAGATAATCCCTGTAAATAATCGCTGACAGCACTGATATCTGCGTAATAGCAGTTCACCGGACGACTCTTCTCATAGTACTGATATCCGGAGTAACCGCCCCAGCCTACCAATGCAACCAAAGCCGCTGCAGCAACAATTCGTGCTATAACACGCTTTACTTTATTTCTGGCATTTGTCTTTTTACGATTTGCCTTTTCATTCTTATATTTATCAACCTTTGCCTGACTCATTGCTTTTCTCCTTTAACTCAATGCAATAATTTTACTACATTTTTCGGGAGATATCAAGGCATTTCATCATAGCTTCAAAAACACTGCTTCTCATGCCCTTTTCCTCAAGCACACGCACAGCCTGGATAGTGGTTCCGGCAGGTGAGCACACCATATCCTTGAGCTCGCCCGGATGCTTTCCTGTCTCGAGAACCATTTTTGCGCTTCCAAGCACTGCCTGGGCTGCAAATGTATATGCCTGGCTCCTTGGCATGCCGCCTGCTACAGCCGCATCTGCCATGGCTTCGATAAACATAAACACATATGCCGGTGAGCTTCCGCTGACTGCTGTCACTACATCCATAAGCTTCTCGTCTATCATCTCAGCCTTTGAAAAGCCCGAGCACAAATCAAGCACTGTATCAAGCTCCGCCTGCGATACTCTTTCATTTGCACAGACTCCCATCATGCCCTCACCAACCATGGCAGGTGTATTTGGCATGGTACGTATAACCTTTAAGCTCTTTCCAAACATCTCGTCAAACCACGAAAGTGACTTGCCCGGTGCAATCGAAACAATGATTTCATCGTCACTAACAGTGTCCTTTATCTCTGCTATAACCTCCTCATAGTACTGTGGCTTTACCGCTAAAAACAGAATATCTGCAAACTCTGCTACGCTCTTATTGTCCGCTGTCAGCCTGATTCCAAGCTCTGCTGCATTCTTTTCTCTGGAGCTTTCAGTCTTTGCAGATGCAAGAATATCGCTTGCCTGTGCCTTGCCTGATGCCAGCACTCCGTGTATCATTGCCTTTCCCATGTTTCCACAACCTATGAAGCCTAATTTCTTACTCATATTATCCTCCTGCCGTAATCAATATATCTGACTATTCAAAGCATCCACAATCATGTTTAACAGTCAGTATTTTTGCAAACTATTTTAGCACACTTCATTCAATCATGCAAAATATCTTTTGACTCTCATATCATCTTATGCATCAAAACCTGAATGTACAGGCAGGCCTCTGTGCTCAACAGGAGTGGAAAAAACTATCTGTGTACTTGTCTTGCCGAATTTCTGCAGATTGTTGATAAAGTCATCAAGCTCCTCCGTACCCAAAAACTTCACCTCTATGAGCATAGAATACTCTCCTGTCACACAATTGCACTCTATGACATTCTCCACACTCTCAATAAACGGATAAAACTCTTCCTTTTGTACAGGCTCCAGGTCCAGATTGACAAAGGCTTTTATTTTATAGCCCAGATTAACCGAATCAACAGTGGCATGATAGCCCTTTATGATTCCCTTACTCTCCAATCTTTCTATTCTGGCTGTTACAGCCGGTGATGACAAAAACACCTGTGCCGCTATCTCCTTTATCGCTATACGTGCATTTTCCTGCAGCAGCTCTACTATTTTCTCATCAATCATATCCAGTGCATTCTTAGTCAATGTACCGCCTCCTAATCTCTCTTTTGTAAATGTGATTTTTCCAACAAAAAAGAGGGCGCAGATAACCTAATATCTGAACGCCCTCGTTCACTTTACTTTTTTAATTAATTACTTTAGAAAAATAATATCATTAATCAATATTACTTGTCAAGATTAAGATCTGTAATCTCCGTTAATTTTTACATAATCATATGTAAGATCACAGCCCCATGCCTTGGCTGACACATCTCCCTGGTGCAGATCTATGTCGATATAAATCTCATCCTCATGCAGTATCTTTGCTGCCTCCTCCTCTGAGAATTCAACTCCGGCACCCTTATCGCACACCTTGATGCTTCCTGCTGTTGAGCGCAGGTGAAGCTCCACCTTGTCTATATCAAAATCAGCCTCCGCATAGCCTATAGCACAAAGGATTCGTCCCCAGTTGGCATCCTCGCCAAACATAGCACACTTTAAAAGCGGTGAACGGATAACGCTCTTTGCCACAATAATTGCCGTATCAAGGTCAGGCGCACCTGCGCATGTGCACTCTAAGAGCTTTGATGCTCCCTCTCCGTCCTTTGCGAGCATTCTTGTGAGGTTAGAAAGCACCTCATAGAGAGCAGCCTTAAAGGTCTCATAATCTGCGTTCTCTGTGGTAATCGGTGTGTTTCCAGCCAGTCCGTTTGCCATGATGCTTACCATGTCATTGGTAGAGGTATCTCCGTCAATGCTTAAGCAGTTGTAGGTAACCTTTACGATCTCGCTCAAAGCCTTCTGGATAAGCTCTGATGAGATGGCAACATCTGATGTGATAAAGTTTAAGGTGGTTGCCATGTTCGGGTGAATCATTCCGCTTCCCTTTGCCATACCACCTACTGTACACTCACTGTCTCCAAGCATGAACTTCACCGCATACTGCTTTGGAACGGTATCTGTCGTCATGATAGCGTTTACAGCCTTGTCGTTGCCGTCTGCCGAAAGTCCCTTTGCAAGCTCCTTTATATGGCTCTCAATAGGCTCAATCGGAAGCACCTGTCCAATAACTCCTGTAGATGCCACGATAACCTCATTCGGGTCAATCGAAAGCTCTGCTGCTGCAAGCTCGCACATTTTCTGTGCCTTCTCCACTCCATCAGCATTGCAGGTGTTGGCGTTTTTGCTGTTGGCAATAACAGCCTTTGCCGTATGTCCTGATGCCTCAAGGTGTGCCTTTGTCACCTGAATAGGTGCGCCCTTCACCTTGTTTGTTGTGTAAACAGCCGCTGCCTGACACTGCGTTTCTGAATAAACTAAAGCCAGGTCATTTTTGTTTTTATCACTGTTTAATCCACAGTTCAGTCCGTTTGCAACAAAGCCCTTTGCTGCACAGACTCCCTTTTTTACCTTTGTAAAACTCATTTGTATAATACCTCGATTCTTCTAAATATGTCTAATCCCCAACATATCGTAGTATTAATGTATGAATGATAGCCTGTAACATCCTTTCGTTACTCTATCTCCTTCATGACGCTCTTGTAAGCCGGACGGATAATCTTGTTCATGCCGACAATCTCCTCAAGCCTGTGAGCACTCCATCCAACGATTCGCGCAATGGCAAAAAGAGGTGTGTAAAGCTCCATAGGAATACCAAGCATCTCATAAACAAAGCCGCTGTAAAAATCGACATTAGGAGAAACACCCTTAAAGATATGGCGCTTTTCAGCGATAATCTCAGGAGCCACCTTCTCTATTGTATTATAGAGATTCATCTCCTTATCTCTATTCTTTGCCACTGAAAGCTTCTCCACATAGCCTCTGAATATACGTTCTCTCGGGTCAGAAAGTGAATACACGGCATGTCCCATTCCATAGATGAGCCCCTTGTGGTCAAATACCTCACCATCCATCATTTTTCTGAGGTAAGCTCTCACCTCATCCTCATCATCCCAGTCCTTCACATGTGAACGGATATCCTGCATCATCTCCATCACCTTGATGTTGGCACCGCCGTGCTTTGGTCCCTTAAGGGATGACATGGCTGCCGCGATAGCAGAGTATGTATCTGTACCTGCCGATGTAACCACACGTGTGGTAAATGTAGAGTTGTTTCCACCGCCGTGCTCCATATGAAGAATAAGTGCCATATCAAGCACCCTTGCTTCAAGCTCTGTATATTGATTGTCAGCTCTGAGCATCCTAAGGAAGTTTTCAGCTGTCGAAAGCTTTTGATCCGGCCTGTGAATATACATGCTCTGATCATTTTCATAATGATTATACGCATGATAACCGTAAACTGCAAGCATCGGGAATATTGCAACAAGTGATAAGCACTGTCTGATATTGTTGTCGATGCCCGCCTTTGCTACAAGAGGATCATATGAAGCCAGTGTCAGTATACTTCTCGTCATGGAATTCATGATATCCTTTGACGGAGCCTTCATGATGACATCCCTCGTAAAGTTGGTAGGAAGGGTTCTGCTTCTTCCTAAAACCTCTGTAAACTCAGCCAATTCACTCTCAGATGGCAGCTGCCCGAAAAGCAGCAGATAAGCAATTTTTTCAAAACCAAACTCACCGGGCCTTAAGTTATTTGTAAGTGTCTTTACATTGTAGCCCCTGTACCACAATTGTCCGTCACATGGCACGCTGCTGCCATCCTCGCCCGTCTTAAATGAAACAATCTCCGAAATATTCGTAAGACCTGTCAGAACTCCCTTTCCGTTTACATCCCTAAGTCCTCTGTTGACACCATATTCCCTGAAAAGACTATCTGAAATTGTGTCATTTTTAATACAGATATCCTGTTTTTTTGCAGCGTAATCCGCTAATAAATTATTGCTTTTTGTCATCCATTCACCCTTCCTTTTTACTTTTTAAAATATATTATATCCGTTTTCTTAGAAATTGGCAAACCCATTCATGAATCCGTAGCCAAAAATTTTATTTGGATAGTCGGTTTTTTCTTTTCTGCGGCAGTTTCTTACCATGACATTTTTTATATCCACTCCGTTTGCGAGCAAAACATTGCCTCTCACTATCATCCACTCCATGATGAGAGCCGCCACCGCTGCAGTGATTGCAGCAGCCGCCGATGTGCCACTTAGTGCTATATACATTCCTCTTAGATTTGCCCCTGTGATATCCACAGCCGGTGCTACGAGATCCGGCTTTATTCCACCGTCTGCGTCAAAACCCCTTCCCGACTCTAAAAGTATTGCATCATTTAGGGAATTATAGCCTCCCGCCGTTATCACAAGCTTAGCATCCGAAGGCATGGTCAGCGTGGTATCAGGCTCCGAGACAATAAAGCTCACATCAGTATCAAGAAGTCCTGTCATCGGGAGCCACATATTAAAAACGCCTCCAATAGTACTAAGTGGAAATACCCTGATGGTCCACACTCCCTTCACCACCTTTTGAAAGCGGATAAATATAAGCAAATCCCTCGTCTGTCTGCCGGTCTGCCTGTAGTCAATAGTCACCTGTGTTCCCTCAAGCAGAAATGAGTATTCACCGCTGTCTATTCGCATTGGTACCCCGGCTGGATTTGATTGTCCGCTAGGCGATATGACAGAAAGCGTAAATAGCTCAGGTGAAAGTGCCCAGCATTCCAGATAAAAGCCATCCATATCCTGCTCAACATTTATCTCAATATCATCGACTGTATCTGTTATGCGCCCTTTATAATGATGCCTGCTGTTCGCCTCATTGCCCGCTGCCGCAACCACAGCCCTGCCTCTTTTTGCCGTGATATAGTCCAGATACTCTGAAAGATCCTCAGCTCCCGTGTGGCTTCCGTTATTGCAGCCAAGCGCCATGCAAAAGACAGCCGGTGCTCCCTTTTGACTTGCAAACTCATCTGCAAAATGCACTGCTCTCATCACATCAACCTCCGAGTACACCATTTTACGATCCGGAATAAAGTAGAAATCATACAGCTTTTGAGGTGCCCTTTTCAGCTTTACGACAATAAGCTTAGCCTGTGGTGCCACCCCTGCAAAATCATCCTGCGGTCTGTCATTGCCACATATCACGCTCGCCACAAACGTACCATGCCCATCCTCATCGCCCGGTATGCTCTCATATGGATTTTCCGATAAAATAGCAGCATTTATCTCATCCTCTGAATAAACCGTATCCGTATTCTGATCCCAGAGCACTGCAATCTTCGTCTTACCCTCAGGTGTCAAAAAAGCCTCCTGCGCATAATTCACACCTGTGTCAATAACCACCACATACACACCATTTCCGTATAGTCCCGGAACAAACTCCCTTTGAAGCCTGAAAACACCGCTCTTTACAAGTCCCTGCGTGGATAAAGGAGCAAGACACTTTGGAATAGCCGAATACGAATAAACTCCCACCAGAAGTGGTGGGAGTCTTTCGTAATCCTCATATGTCCATATCTCGTAATCATCGCCCAATGTCTCTATGATATCAGGAGCTATTACCGGTGGAATGAACTCCTTTTTTGATACTATGAACTGCATATTTTACCTCATATGATATAATATTTAGATATGAGGGTCAAAAGATATTTTGACCCTCATATAATTATATTCTATAAATAAAAATATGCTACCATATTTATCTAATATAAACAAAGCTTCGACCAAAATTTACTCGCGGCTTCCATGACATGTAAAATAAATCACCTGGTAATCCTGCGAAAGCACCGCAAGCAGCCTTCTGCCGCGCGCAAGCTTCTCATCATCAAGATTCACAAACGGATCGTCAAGTATGAGGAACGGCTTCTCGAGCGGATACATCGCATCCACAAGCGCAAAACGCATACATATGCCTATCAGGTCCTTGTAGCCTGCCGACATGGTTCTCACATCGCGAAGCTGCCCCTGCTCCTTCATCCTGATGGAAATATTGGCATCCACCTGCCAGTCCCTGTCTGTGTTTTCTGTCAGAATACCGAAATACTTCTGGAAGCCATTGGAAATAGGTGCCATATATCTGGCAGTAAACTGCTCCCTTGCCCTGGTCAGATAGTCTGATGTAAGCCCAAGTATCTCGTACTTATGCTTTTCCTCAGCCTGTATCTGCTTGCAGTTGCGATACTCCTGCTCCTTTTCATCCCTCATATCAAGCTGCTCCTGCAGATCATCCATCTGTCTGCCGTACTGCGCTAAGGATGCCCTGATTTCATCGAGGCTGTTTTCCACCTTTGAAATCATCTCATTGAGCTCATCAAGTGTATACGGACACTCATTTGGTGCAAGAAGCTTGTCCATATCGTTGTCATTCTCAAACTGCTTTTTCTTCTGCAGTGCACTGTCCATATTTTCCTTTGCAAAGCCAACCTCTGCGAGCTGCTTTTTCATCTGTGCAAGTGCCTGTGTATATTCTGTAGCGCTGTCATATCCATAGAGGCTTAAATACTCATCAAGCGAAGCCTTTGCCTTCTCATAGTCTGCCTTTGTCTTAGCGCGCTTTCCTATCTGCTCGTTGAAACGGCTGTAGTCATGAGCCTTTGTGCGAAGCTCATAAAGCTTCTCCTGATACTGTGATTCATCTGCTTCAATTGAAAAGCTGTCAAAAAACTGCGATACCTCTTGCTCCATTGACGTGATGCCGTTTTGGATCTGCTCAAGCTGCTCCTTTAATTCCTGAATCGGTATCTCCTTCTGCTTTATATTTTCCTCGCGCTCAGCCATAAGCCTGATGTAAGCTCTCTGCTTTTTGTTGTTCACACGGATTCCATAGACCATCATAACAACTCCGCAAAGCGCCATAGCGATTCCCGCTATGCCTACCGCAAGGAACATGATTTCCTTCACATTGTACTTCTCATTCAGGCTGAATACTGTGGCAACAACCGCTGCCAAAAGGCCGATAACCATAATCACAATACCTGCCGGTACCAGCTTAGTCTTCTCCGGTGCCTCCGGTTCCTCCTCATCACCTGCCATCTTCGCAATGGAAGTCATCTGTGAGAGCTTGAGCTCCATGTGGCTGTACTCATTCTTGACACTCTGGATGTTAGCAATCTTCTTTTGCATCTCATCCAGCCCGTCATCAGATGGTACACCATCCTTAAACATGCCTGAAAGTGTATCTAAATACTGCTCCTCCTCAGGCGTAAAGCTCAGATTATCTTCTACAGCCTTTAAGCTTTCAAGCTCTCCGGCCTGCTTTGTTTTTTCCAAAAGCTCTGCCTCATCCGGTGCTTTGTCTCCAAAAACTGCCGATGCCGCATTGTAAATGCTCTCTTTCTCCTTTGCAACGGCACAAAGCTGCTCGTAGTTTTCACGAAGTGCCTGCTTTCTGCTGTCCTCAGATGCCACTTGAAGCGCCCTGCCGTACTCGGCTCTGATTCCGGTAAGCTCCTTCTTCTGGGCAGTTTTCTCATCTATTTTCTCTGAAAGCTGTGCTGCCGCCTCATCCGCGGCCTGATACCTCTTAAGCTCCTGTTCCAAGGCTGTGAGTGTATTTACACGCTTTTTTATAGAGCCTGTGATACGGTTTGGGGACATCTTGTTCATCATGTCCTTAATGTCCGCTGTCGCTGACTCGAAGTTGTTGATGTCATTTGTATTTTCTGCCATATTGCCAAGCTTTGCGCTGATGCTGTCCGAGGACGAAAACATGCAGTCTGCCTGTGCTATGTATATCGTTCTCTTGAACGAGCTGCGGTCGAGGTCAAAGAGCTCCTCTCCCAGCAGTGTTGAAAAATCATCACACTCAATCATGGTTGCAAGCCTGTATAAGTGAAAATCATCCTGCTTTTCTGTAAGTCCAAATGTCCTTACAAGTCTGTACTCCACTCCATCAGCCTCAAAATCGAGCTCTCCACCATAAGTACCTCCCTGCCATGGCTTATAGAGCTTTCTTTCCCTCTCAAAGGCGCCCTGCTCCTTTTTCGTATCAAAGCCGTACAGCATAGCCTTCAAAAAGGCGGCAAGTGTACTCTTTCCCCAGCCGTTTGGCTGGTTTATGACATTGACTCCATCATTGAAATTGATATTAAGATCGGACAGCTTTCCGAAGTTATTTATGTGACAAGCTATTAATTTCAATTTCTAAATCTCCTCCCCGCTAAGCGCCGATATACCGCATCTGATAACCTCAGACTTCTGCTCCTCGGTCATATCTGAGCCAAGCACCATCCGTATGAACTCACCCTTAAGTGATGCATCCTTTTCGTATTCACTGTAATTGATGAGAAGTCTTGTCTCATCATACACCTTTTCATAGTAGAAATATTCCTCGAACATATCCTTGAGGAAATCTGTGTTTATCTCACAATCCACGTCCACCTCACCTACAAGCACGAACTTTACCATGCTTCTCGATGAATATTCACTGTCCGAAATGGCCTTTTCCATCTTCACAGCCACATCCTGTGTGGTCATGGCTCCTGTCACATCCACATACAGCGTGTAGAGGCTCCTGTACGCAAACGGTACAAAGCTAAAGCCTGCCGTGAGCTTCTCATCATCTATATCGAGCACCACAAAGCCCTTTTGTCCACATTCATCAAAGCCTCTTCCCTCTAAGCAGCCGCTGTAGCAGTACATGCCACGGTTGTCAAGCTGCCCGCTCTGATACTCATGCACATGGCCGAGTGCGAGATAATCAATGCCCTTATTCTTAAGGTCACCTGTGGAAATCTCATCACCGAGCTGTCCGTGGAGAGTGACAACGTTGTAATTGTCATTGTCGAGCACAAGAGAATTGTACATGGCAGCCTGGTTAGACTTGTCTATCTCAAGACCTGTTATTGTGATATTCCCATAGCTGTATGAGGTCCACTGATTAGAAAAAAGCTTAAGGTTGTCAGGGATTTCATCGAGCTTCGATATGAAATTGTCCGAGTCGTGATTACCCTTAAGATAATAGAAATCGATATCCGGATTTGACGTAATCGAATCCTTTACCAGATTTCTGGCAGTCGCTGACACATTTCTCGTGTCAAATAAATCGCCTGCTATGATAATCGCCTTTACATCGTTATTTTTGGCGTACTCTATCATCCTTGAATATGTACGCAGTATTTCCATTTTTCTCTCTTTTGCCTGCTCCTTTGACAGATTCGAGGTCATCTTCGAATCCAGATGCAGGTCTGCACAGTGGATAATTTTCATTTTTCCAATTCCTCTTGATATATGAACGTTTATAAATCATTACAAACTACACATAGATTCATTACGCATAGCCTGGTTGCATCATTTACAGCCAATTCACAATTTCATAATCATTTAACAATTAAATGTGCTGACTGTCTGCAAGCTCAGGTGTACCTCTCATCTGAATGAGCGGGCCGCCCTTCTTCTCCACATAGTCCTTAGTGATTGTAACCGTGCCGATATTGTCATCCTTTGGTATCTCATACATGATATCAAGCATGAAATCCTCTATAATCGCACGAAGTGCTCTGGCTCCGACCTTCTTCTCCTTTGCCATCTTGGCGATGGCATAGAGTGCATCGTCGTCGAACTCAAGCCTTACCTCATCCATCTCAAGAAGCTTCTGATACTGCTTGATAATGGCATTCTTTGGCTCCTTCAATATCTTTACAAGCATATCCTCAGTGAGCGCCTCAAGTGAGAACATGATTGGAAGTCGTCCAATAAACTCAGGAATCATTCCGAATTTACGGATATCATCAACAGTTGCCTGCATGAGCAGGTTTTCATCCCCATCATACTTGTCCTTTAAATCCGCCTTGAAGCCTATAGAAGCCTCCTTGTTCAGGCGCTCCTTTATGATATCCTCAAGTCCCGGGAAAGCACCTCCGCAGATAAAGAGAATATTTCTCGTGTCAACTGTGGTCATCGGAACCATTGCATTCTTGCTGCTGGCACCAACTGGCACCTCAACCTCTGAGCCCTCTAAAAGCTTAAGCATACCCTGCTGCACTGACTCTCCGCTCACATCACGCTGGTTGGCATTTCTCTTCTTTGCAAGCTTGTCTATCTCATCTATAAAAATGATACCGTGCTCAGCTCTCTCCACGTCATTATCTGCAGCCGCAAGAAGCTTACTTACCACACTTTCGATATCGTCACCGATATATCCGGCCTCAGTAAGTGATGTGGCATCTGTTATGGCAAGTGGCACATCTAAAAGCTTTGCAAGAGTCTTTACGAGATATGTCTTTCCTGAACCTGTAGGTCCGATCATGAGCATGTTTGATTTCTCAATCTCCACACCGTCAAATTTATTTGAAGCCTGCTTTGTACCGGTCTTCTCTTCCTCTGCCTTATGCTTATTGTCAGCCATGACACGCTTGTAGTGGTTATATACTGCAACCGACATGACCTTCTTTGCATGCTCCTGACCTACCACATAGTCATCAAGACTCGCCTTGATCCTATGCGGTGCAGGAATTGAGTGAATGTCAAGAATCGGCTCGACCTTTTTCTCTTCCTTTGGTTTTTTCTTCTTAAGCTTCTGGCTGTTTGGTATGCCTCCTGTCAGATCTGACAAATTTATCATGCTGATATTGGGCATATTGCCAAAATCCATATTGCTTATATTACCCAGATTTCCGAAATTGCCAAAATTACCGTTGCTCATGGAGTCAAAGGTCTTTTGCATACAATCGTTGCAGATGCACAGATTTGGCTGGATATGTATCATCTTGCCTGCCACGCTCTCCGGTCTGCGGCAGATGTAGCAGACATCCTCGTAGTCGTTTGACTTGTTATCGTTTGTATTATCTATGTTATTTGTAGTGTCTTCCTTTTTATCCTGAATATTGTCAGGTACTTCCTTGAAATCATCATTATTCATAGGTGAATTACCGCCTTTGTATCATTTGGCTGCTTTATCAGCCATTTAACTATTATACACTACTGAATAAATGCGTGCAAGCAAGCTGAGGCGCTTTTGAAAAAAAAGAACCGACAGATCAAAAGACCTGCCGGATCCATTTTCTTAATATCTATCATAACAGCTCCATAAGAAGCTTATTGACAACAGCAGGATTTGCCTTGCCCTTTGTGGCCTTCATGGTCTGACCTACAAGTGCTCCGATGGCTTTCTTCTTGCCATTGTGATAATCCTCCACTGCCTGTGGATTTGCATTGATGACAGCCTGGATTGTGGCTTCAAGCTCACCCTCATCATTCATGCTCTTAAGACCGTTCTCCTCGACATACTGCTCAGGGTCGATATCATCCGAGAATATTTTCTCAAATACTTCCTTGGCAACAGATGAGTTGATTGTGCCTGCATCTACCAGATCGACGAGCTTTGCAAGATTTACAGGTGAGAATTTTATCTCATCTGCATCCATATCATTATCCTTTAACAGTCGCATTGTCTCAACCATCAGCCAGTTTGAAACCTTCTTCGGCTTGCCGCAGAGCTTTGTGGCAGCCTCAAATATATCTGCCATATGCTTTGACTCTGTGAGAATCTTTGCATCATACTCAGGGATGTCGTATTCCTTCTTGTAGCGTGCAAGCTTCTGTGGACGAAGCTCAGGCTGCTTTGCTTTTATCTGTGCAATCCATTCATCGGATACGACGATTGGCACGAGGTCAGGCTCCGGGAAATATCTGTAGTCCTGTGCATCCTCTTTTGAACGCATGGCATGTGATGATTCCTTATTGTCATCCCATCTACGGGTCTCCTGTACTACCTTTCTGCCCATCTCAAGAAGCTCTATCTGACGCTCACGCTCGCCCTCGATGGCATGTGCGATAGCCTTGAAGGAATTAAGGTTTTTCATCTCCGTACGTGTTCCGAATTTCTTGGCTCCGACCTCTCTTACTGAGATGTTGACATCGGCACGCATTGAGCCCTCATTTAATTTACAGTCAGATGCTCCAAGATACTGGATGGTCTGACGCAGCGTCTCAAGGTATGCGATAACCTCATCAGCCGAGCGCATATCAGGCTCTGATACTATCTCTATAAGAGGTACTCCGGAACGGTTGTAATCTACGATAGATACGTCCTCCCACTCGTCATGTACGAGCTTTCCGGCATCCTCCTCCATGTGGATTTCATGGATTCTGACGTTTTTCTTTCCGTTTGCTGTCTCTATCTCCACTGAACCGTTGCGGCAGATTGGCAGATAAAGCTGTGATATCTGATAGTTCTGTGGGTTATCAGGATAGAAATAGTTCTTTCTGTCAAATTTGCTGTACTGTGTAATAGTACAGTTGGTGGCAAGTCCTACTGCCACTGCATACTCTACAACCTGCTTGTTTAAAACAGGAAGTGAGCCGGGCTGTCCTGTGCAGACAGGACATGTATGTGTATTTGGTGCGCCTCCGAATGCTGTGGAGCAGGCGCAAAAGATCTTTGTTTTTGTAGCTAACTCTACATGGACCTCAAGTCCGATGACTGTCTCATAGTTTTTCATATCCTTTTTGCCTCCTTCCTACTGTGCACCGGCAGATTTATTAGTATCTGCTGTATTTTTGTTACTGTATTCCTCCGCAATAGTGCTGCGCTTAAGCTCTCTTGTTTTTTCAAAGCTGTAGGCTGCGCGGATGATATTCTTCTCCTTAAAGCAGTCTCCGATGAGCTGTAATCCGATTGGAAGTCCGTTTTTGTCCATGCCGCACGGAAGCGATATTCCCGGAAGTCCTGCGAGGTTTACTGATATAGTGTAAATATCGCCGAGATACATCTGGATCGGGTCACTTAGGCTTTCGCCAAGCTTTGGCGCTGTTGTTGGTGCTGCCGGTCCGAGTATCACATCATATTTGGCAAAGGCATCATCAAAGGCTTTCTTGATAAGTGCTTTTACCCTTAATGCTTTTAAATAATATGCATCATAATATCCTGATGAAAGCACAAAGGAGCCGAGCATGATTCTTCTCTTTACCTCAGGTCCAAAGCCCTCAGAACGCGATTTCTTGTACATGTTGTGAAGGTCTGTGTACTCCTTTGTACGGTATCCGTATTTGACACCGTCGAATCTGGCAAGGTTTGAGCTTGCCTCCGCGCAGGCAATTACATAGTAGGCAGGAATCGCGTACTCTACAAGTCCAAGGTCAAATTCCTCTACGATAGCTCCTTTTTCTTTTAAAACATCTGCAGCTGCAAGAATAGCCGATTTTACTTCAGGATCAAGACCGTCACCGAAATAATCCTTTGGAATACCGATTTTCATACCCTTTACGTCATCTACAAGAGCCTCTGTAAATTTAAGATCATCTCTGTTTACTGATGTCGAATCCTTCTTATCATATGAAGCGATTGCCTCAAGTATAGTAGCACAGTCTGTGACATCCTTTGCGATAGGTCCAATCTGGTCAAGCGATGAGCCATAGGCAATGAGTCCATATCGTGAAACTGTGCCGTAGGTTGGCTTGATTCCTGTCACACCACAGAAGGAGCTTGGCTGTCTGATTGATCCGCCTGTATCTGAACCGAGTGCAAACGGCACCTCCTCTGCTGCAACTGCTGCACAGCTTCCGCCTGATGAACCGCCCGGTACGTGCTCTGTATTCCATGGGTTTTTGGTTGCTCCAAAGGCAGATGTCTCTGTTGTGCTTCCCATGGCAAACTCATCCATGTTGGTTTTTCCCACGATGACACAGCCTGCATCCTCAAGGCGCTTAACAGCCTCCGCTGTGTAGGTCGGGATGAAATTGTAGAGTATCTTTGATGAACATGTGGTGAGAAGCCCTTCTGTACACATGTTATCCTTTATGGCTACAGGCACACCCGCAAGCGCTCCTTTTAGCTCTCCCGCATCAATTTTTGCCTGAACCTCTGCTGCTTTTTTAAGTGCACCCTCTTCGTCTATTGTGACAAAGCTGTTTATCTTTTCTTCTTTTGCTTTTATAGAAGCAATGGCAGCCTTTACAGCCTCTTCCACTGTAACTTCCTTTGCCTGTATTTTCTTGCCGAGTTCCACGGCAGTTAAAGACATTAAATCCATTTTTCTCCTCCTTGCCGTTATTCGCCGATTGTCTTTGGTACCTTGAATCCGCCGTCCTTCTTGACCGGTGCATTGGCAAGTGTAGCTTCACTTCCGTCACCGTTTGTGACAACATCATCTCTGAATACATTGTTTACAGGGAATACGTGGCTCATAGGCTCAATTCCCGCAGTATCAAGCTCCTCGAGCTTGTCGATATAATCAAGCATATCTGCCATATCCTTCTTGGCAGCCTCTGCCTCCTCCGGTGAAAGCTCAAGCTTTGCAAGGATTCCGACATACTCCATAGTCTCATCAGAGATTACGTTTCTCATGACTCCGTCCTCGCCCATCACCTTTGTGGTAACAGCCTGCTGCTCAGGAGTCTCCTCCTCAGGCTCCTCGTCAAGTGCTGCACTTCTGACCTTTGCATATACCGCTTCATCGCATATACCCTGATTGTTGAAGCCTGCATGGCGTAAAGTACCCTCATAATCCATGCCTGCGGCAGCCATAACCTTGCCGGAATTTGGATTTTCAGTATCATGTCTGGCCCATACACGTCCGGCACCGACCTCATTAATGAAAAATCTGATGATAGCTGTGAGTGCCTCTGTCATGTAGCCGTTATTCCAGAAACGCTTTCCAATACAATAACCGATTTCAACCGACTCAACTCTCTCATCAGTTTTAATTGCACTTATAGTTCCGATAGGCTGCTCGAGATCATTAAGCTCAATAGCCCACTGATAAAAATCTTTCTCGTCATACTTAGATATCCATTCTTTTAAAATAGTCTCTGTAGTATCAACACTCTCATGCGCCGGCCATGTAAGATATTTTGTCACTTCCGGGTCATTCGCCCAGTTGTAAAACATGTTCTCGGCATCTTCTATTTCAAATCTTCGAAGAGTAAGCCGCTCTGTGGCGATTTCTCTTGTTCCTAAATGATTCATACGATATCCTTTCTCTCTTTCCTGATATTTTATTTATTGTGGAATATACCAATATCTGCCCAGGGTGCGCATCAACAACCTGCAAAGCATGGGTGCATATATATTGCGAAGACAAATTTTTAACAGTTCCGACGCTCACAGCCTGTAATACCTCTCAGCACACATCCTGCCAATAACCTATCCGCAGGAAATGTCGGAACAAACTTAAAAATTTTCTGAGCAAAATATATACACACATGCCACCACACAGCCTGCATGCGCACCCGCCACAACCCCAGAAGCTGTGACCTATGGCTCCAATCTGCTGAGATCACGAGGAAACAGTGTTGCCTCACGCACATTGTCCTCTCCGATAAGCTGCATTGTAAGTCTCTCAAGTCCTATTCCAAGACCTCCATGTGGCGGCATTCCGTGCTTAAAGGCTGAAAGATAGCTCTCCATGCCCTCTGTCTCCATACCACGCTTTGCGATTTTTTCCATAAGCTTGTTGTAGTCGTGGATTCGCTGGCCGCCTGTTGTGATTTCAAGACCTCTGAAAAGCAGGTCAAAGCTTAAAGTGTATGTCTCGTCTGCCGGATCATCCATGGCATAAAACGGTCTCTTCTTTGAAGGATAATGTGTGACAAATACAAAATCACTGCCATATTCTTCCTTGAAGTACTGTCCGATAAGTACCTCCTCCTCCGGCTCTAAGTCGAATGGGTTTCTGAACTGTCTGTTATATTTTTCTGCGACACGCTGCTTTGCCTCGTCAAATCTGACTCTCGGTATGCTTGTCACGTCAGGCAGCTTAATCTTTAAAAGCTCAAGCTCCTTGGCGTATGAGGTCTTTAAAAGCTCCATGGTGTACTGCAAAAAACCTGTCTCCATCTCCATGATATCCTCGAAGCCGTCAATGTAGCCCATCTCGAAATCGAGTGATGTATACTCATTCAGATGTCTCTTTGTATTGTGCTTTTCTGCTCTGAAAACAGGTGCAGTCTCAAATACCCTGTCAAAGACACCTACCATCATCTGCTTGTAAAACTGTGGGCTCTGCTGTAATATAGCCGGTCTGTGGAAATATTCAAGCTTGAAGAGGTTGGCTCCTCCCTCCGCTGACTTTGCACCAAGCTTTGGTGTATGAATCTCTGTAAATCCATTATTGTAAAGGAAATCCCTAAAGCCCCTTGTGATACCCTCCTGTATACGGAACGTAGCACGCTCTCTTGGATTTCTGAGTGCCACTGCCCTGTTATTGAGCTTTGCCTCAAGTGATGTATTCAGTTTCCATTTGTTGATCTGAAGCGGCATAGGCTCCGCCGGCTCAGATAAAATTGTGATAGTGTCAAGACGAAGCTCGAAGCCGTTTGGAGAACGGTCGTCACTCTTGTATGTGCCGCACACCTCCACGGTATCTGCTTCCTTTAGATCATCGACGCTAAACTGGGATTTGCCCGGCTCGTATACACACTGTATGAGTCCGTCCCTGCGCCTTAAGACGATGAATGCAACCTCACCCATATCTCTTATGGTGTGAATTGCACCCTTTACTTTGATGTCTTTGCCCTCGTAGTCGCCTGCAAGAATTTCTGCGATACCGAGGTCTTCCTTTTGAACTGCTCCTGTTAAGAATTCCATATTTTTGTGCTCCTTTGATTTTTTAAGCGGGACGGAAAAAGCCCCGGAGCATATCAAATTAATGAAATGCTCCGGGGCGAAAATTCTAAAAATATTCCGCGGTACCACCCGCTTTGAGAAAAAGGACTGTTCCTGTTTCTCCACTCTTATCCGTAACGTGGATGAATCGTATCTGCCTACTTTTGATATATAAAAAGCTTAATTCACATCCGATAGATAAACCTATCTATGCAATAAACCATATCAATCGTTCAACAGATCTGCTCCGGTAGTGTTCCTGCAATCAGCTCTTCCAAACAGCGCTCTCAGTCGGTGACGCTGTATTCCTGTCGGTGTCTGGTGATCCAAGTCTCCTTCAACGCATTTATTGTTCTTTTGTTGTTTAACGTTATAACACAATAAACTTATTATTTCAACCCATCATAGTCAAAACTTAAGAAAATAAAGTATAGGAATATATTATAGTTTTTCTTAATTATGGTTATAACAAAGCCTTCTTTATCAGAAATTATTAAATAAATTTAAGCCATATACTATTGCCTTTATTGAATTCGTATTGTAGAGTATATCTGGTATAAATAGCTAATAAATAATAATGAGGCAGGTAACACTTATGAAAAAACTATTATTTTTTGATATAGACGGTACTCTCGTGGATTTCGGCAATAGCACCATGAGCCCATCAACCACCGATGCTCTAATAAGAGCAAAACAAAACGGTCATATGATTTTTCTTTGCACCGGACGTAGCTACAATCAGATTTATCCATCATTAAAAGCCTTTGATTTTGACGGAGTGGTGGCTGCTGCCGGCGGCTATGTCACTGTGGGTGATAAGGTAATTGCACATCATGTCTATGGGCAGAATCTGTTACAGAAGGTTCTTGACACTGTTGGTGACAACAACACAGGACTTATCTTCCAGACAAAGGATAAAAGCATCACCAACCACAAGTGGGCCGACAAATTCATATCAGCATTCTCAAAGCAGTTTGACATGCATGTGATACAGGACAACCCGACATTTAAGGATATCGTGATTGATGATGAATTATCAAGCTTTTCTAACCGATACGCTGATGTTGAAAGCACTATTTACTGCAATTGCGACTACCACATTGATGATTTAAGAAGACTCCTCGGTGATGAATTTGTTGTAACCCTGAGCAGCTTTAAAGAGCCTGAACCTTACAGCGGTGAGATTACATTGCGCGGTGTCAACAAGGCAACCGGCATACGTGATGTGGTAGAGTTTCTTCACATGAGCCAGGCTGATACAATAGGCTTTGGCGATGGCCAGAATGATTTTGATATGCTGCGCTACTGTGATGTCGGTGTTGCCATGGGCAATTCCAGCGATGAAGTCAAGGCTGTTGCCGATATAGTGACAGACGATATCAAAGAGGATGGGCTTAAAAATGCCATGGTGCATCTTGGACTTGTCTAAAAATGCACCATGGCATACTCTATGCCTCAATATTCATAAATCTGTCCCACTCGCACTCGTCCTTTGATGCCGATACAATCAAGGTGTACGAGCGCTCATCAGTTCCGTCGAATACGAAGGTATAGTTTTCATTCTCCTTCTCGATTAAATATGCGTATCCGTCAAGAAAATTGTTGAAGGTGTCGATATAATCTGCCTCATCTATCTCCTCGTCAGCCGTGGTGCTCTTTAGGTTGCCATCGGCATCATATGTCTTAAAGCCCTCGCGTATGAATGAAATAATATTTGCATCTGAAAGCTTTAATATAAGGCCGTTTGTCCTCATATCACGGATATCTCTGTTTTTAGAATTATCTGCCTTTATGATTACGTTGTCAAGGCATATTTTGAAGGTGCCAAAGCTCATCATGATATCGCTCACATGCACATCCGAAAATTTGAAATGTGTAAACTCGTTTTCTGTCCTATATTTCATCTGTTATCCTCCGTTTATACTCATGCCGATATTTTATCAGATAATTTTGCTTTGGGCAACTTGCATTTTATAATGTGCCGTACAGCTCAAGTGTATGGCCCACACTGCCTGCACCTATAAAATAATAGTCGCTTTGAGTGTCACCGTCTATAAAGATATACTGTCCGTACATCTTTATATTGCAAAAGAGTGCTGTCCGGCTTGATGCAGTAGCGATTCCATATCCCTTGTTTGACACGATAAGCGGCAGCCTCTGCTGTCTGCCTCCGAACGAAATATATCTGGCTTTGTTTGTCAAATCAGTAAGGTCTGTCGCAAGTATTCCCTTGGATTTGAGCTTTTCCGATTTGTCCCAGTCAAAAAATGTGTAGCACTCGCCATTATTTAAAAGCCTTGGCTCTGTGGCATTTTCACTTACAAGGAGATTTCTGTCGGCATCAAAATACTGTATGGCTCCGTTTTTCTTTTCTATCCTTAGTATCAGCTTCTCTGTTTGAATTTCAATAAGCGATTTGGATTCCTTTGCCACCCATTTGAAGGCTGTATCGGCCTTTTGCTTCCAATAGGTTTTGTGTGGCTTCCCTCCAATTCCTTTTACAAAGATTACGCGTACTATCTCCGGTGTTATTGGTATTACATAAAGTGTGCCGTCCGCTGTGGCGATTTCAACATGCGATTTACCTTTTTTGAGCCATTTTACCGCAAACTTGCCCTTTGAATGTCCCTTTACACGAAGTATATCGTTGTCCGGGATTGAGCCGTATGCGTATGGGGAGGAATTGAGAGGGAGGCTGCTCTTTTTTGCAGCCTTACTTACTTCCTTAATCTTAATTTTATTTGCCATATCTGTAGCAGTACATTGTGTTTGATTTTCCCTGTCTTTTTTTACAAATGCAGATAAATCAAGCTTCTTCTTATTATTATCATCCGACTTTGTCAACTGCTCAGGCTTTAATGCAATGCGCGATGGACCAAAATACTCTCTTTCATCCATATCGCGTCTGCCATCAACACGCTTTTGCTCTTCTATCTCTTTTTCTGTCAGTTGCTGCTTTTCATATTCCTTTGCCTTAGTAAGCGGCTCTGCAGAAAACTCCTTCTGATGCCTGTTGGAAGGAGCAGGGTCTGCAATAAGCGGTGTCAGCCTGCCCCGGTGGAATACAGCAAGCTCATGAAGTGCACGGGTAGCCGCAACGTACAAAAGCTTCACATGACTATCATCAGACGGATATTTTCTCTCTGATGGGTCAAACAGCAATACAGCATCAAACTCAAGTCCCTTTGTATACGCGACCGGAAGTACCATGACTCCTGCACCAAACTGTGCAGTTTCAATATCATCATCTGCTATTTCTATATGTTTTTTAAGCTCAGCAGACACCTTGAGAGCCTCTGCCTCATCACGGCACACGACAGCTATCGTCTCATAGCCTTCACTCTGCCAGCCTTTTATCGTGTCAACCGATGCCGAAATCAGTGAGCGCACATTGGCATACTCCTCTATGCGCACTGCGTTTCCATGCCTAATAATAGGCTCCACCGGATAGATTGCAAAATCTCCATGGCGCAGTATCTCTGTTGCAAATTCTGAAATCTCAACAGTGTTTCTGTAGCTCTTTCGAAGCAGACCGAATGCATCATATGTGCCTGTGAGTATCAGCTTTTTCAAGTCCTCCCAGTCATTTAAGCCATACTCAAAATGTATATTCTGCGAGGTATCGCCCATGATAGTGTATGTGCAGTTCCTGAGGCAGTAATGCAGACAGCAGTATGCCATCATGCCAAAATCCTGTGCCTCATCAATAACCACATGACTCGCCTCACGAACCGGATCTGTCTCCTTGATGCGCTTATAAATATACGCAAGCGCTGCCAGATCATACACATCAAACGAGTCCTTTGGAATATCTATATCATATTCCTTCTCCTTCTGACTAAGCAGAAAATCCCTGTAAAAATCATACACAGAGCCTTTCCAGTCATCCTTACCAAAATAGGTTTTGTATTTTTTATCAAGCTTTCTGCGCTCCCTTGCAGGGAACTTCACTTCCTTACCGAGAACCTCATTTTCATACTTCGAGTAAATTATCTCATTTAACATGAGGATTTTACTCTGCATGGAAAGAAGCGGATTATCATGCAGATAAGTGTCTATCAGCACCTTTCCTACAAGCAGATTGCCTGTTTTTTCCATGTAGACCTCATCTCTTGGAATACACTTTTCCTCATAATCCCAGCAGAATTTTTCAAGAGCTTCAAACCATTCTTTACTGCCCTTTATGCTGTTTCTACTGTCATTTTTGCTGACTTCATGTATGCTGTACTTTTTGTCATCCCAATCCTCGTACAAAAGCCTTGTAAAAAGCTGCTCCATAGTCATCTGTTTTATGCCGTACACATCAAGCTCCGGAAGCACGCTTGTAATATAGTTCAACAAAATGTGGTTACTGCCTATAATGTAGAAATCCTCCGGTCTGAAATCATCAGCATAATTATATAAAATGTACGATATCCTGTGCATTGCAACTGTTGTCTTTCCTGAGCCTGCAACTCCCTGCACAATGATATTCGTCTTTGGCGAACGGCGGATAATAAGGTTTTGCTCCTTTTGAATTGTCGCGATAATCTCTCCGAGCACTGCCTTTTTATTCTTAGCCAGATACTTTGTCAGAAGCTCATCATTTGCTACGACATCTGAATCAAAAAAGTCGATGAGCTTATCATCTGCAATCTCATAGGTACGCTTTCTGTTTAAATCAATCTCAAAAGTACCCTCTGAGCTCACCGTATACTTACATGATCCAAGACTGCTCTCATAATATACGGATGCAATCGGTGCTCTCCAGTCAATGACCACAGGCTCTGATGCATTCTTTGCAATACCGACTCTGCCTATATAGTAGGACTCCTGTGACTTCTGACGCGGATCCTTAAAATCTATTCTGCCAAAATACGGCTTTTTCCGCGCCTTTTCACATCTTACAATATTTCTCTCGTTCTCATGAAGCTGCGCTGTCGCATTGTTCCACAGAGCAAGCCCCTCTTTGTCCTGCGCCTCGTAGACATCTCTTAAATCCTCTAAATCATCTGTCAGCTTTTTTACAGATTCCTTTGCATGGTCCAGATTATCCTGTGCAATCCCTATGATATTTTGAAGCTGTCTCTGCTCGTCTTTTAATGAAATTCCCGGTAAATCATTTTCTGTGCCCATCATGCCTCCACGACTTATATATGCTGTGATTATACTATACTTTTAATCTCATCTATCCTGTCAACACAGGCAAAAAGCATCTTTTTCAGCTCCTCATCAGGCTGTGTCAAATCCGGCACCATGACAACCTTACAGCCTGCAGAATATGCACTTTTGACACCATTTGGCGAATCCTCTACCGCCATGCACTCCTCAGGTGCCAGCTTAAGCTCGCTGCATGCAAACTCATACACATCAGGTGCCGGCTTTCCATGCTCCACCATAGGTGCACAGATGATCTTGTCAAAATATCCGTAGAGCCCTATCTTTTTAAGATATTTCTCAGCTCTTTCTATATCATTCGCTGTGGAAATCGCTCTGTGAATGCCTTTTTCCTTCAAATATGTAAGTATCTCAATTGCACCGGGCTTAAGCTCAATACCCACCTTTTCCAGATGCTCCTCCATGATTTTGCGACGGTAAGCCCTGATTTTATCATAATCCATATCCGGATCATGAAACATATCCTTAAGATGCTGCGGTGCATACGGCTGCCCGAGACTTCGCATCGAAAGCGCCTGCTCATCTGTCATCTCGTAGCCGAATTGCTTAAGTGCCATCGGCCAGAAAATACGATAATATTTCTCCGTATCTATGAGTGTTCCGTCCATGTCAAATATTACTGCTTTTACCATTGATTCTCCTTACGTTCTGTCAGGCTTTACTATGCTTCACCTGTTAATTTTACCACGGTCATATCATGATGCATGGCCTTTATCACCGGGCCAAACATGTCCTTTGTTTTTATCCTGAGGCTGGATGTATTTATGCATGGATGACATCCAACCCACTCACCTTTTAGCACATCCTCATCCACCAGAAGTCTGACCGCATTGTCATGGTCGTTCATCAGCCCCATCACACTGACTGAGCCCGGTGTGATATCCAGATATTTTTCCATATCCTGCGGACTTGCAAACGAAAGTCTCGCACTGCCTATCTGATGCGAGAGCTCTTTTGTCTTAAAGGTCTTGTCTCCCGGTATCATTAGCAGGTAAAAATCAGTTTTCTGGCGGTTGCACAGAAAAAGATTCTTGCAGATTGTTGCGCCGAGTGTCTTGTCAATCTCCTCACAAACCTCCATCGTAAATGCCGCCTCGTGGTCTATTCTCTGATATTCGATTCCCAGTTTGTCCAAAAAATCGTATGTACGGATTTCTTTATCCAGTCTGCCTGTGGTATCTGTCGGTCTTCCATTCTGTAATTGCATTTGTGCCTCCTGAAATTAATTATCGCAGCTGTGTTCAGCACCGTAACCGCCGCTATTATTCTCTTTTAATTGCTATAGCTATAGATTATACACCTCTTTTATGTATTCTAACAAGCCCCGGCATCCACTGATTACATCATCAAAGGTCGCATCAAAATCACCTGTATACCATGGATCTGCAACATCGCGCGCTGCCGTAAGCTTATGATTTGTCCCATAATCAGCAAATGACAGCATCTTAAATATCTTCTGCTGACTGTCACTGCCACATGCAATCCTTGTCATATTCCTGATATTTGCAGTATCCATTCCAATCAGAAGGTCGTAGTACAAATAATCATCGCGTGTCATCTGTCTCGCGCGGTGTGGAATAAGAGGAATATGCTCCTCGTATAGTTTGTTTTTGGTGCCGTAGTGCGGCGGATTGCCTATTTCCTCACGACTGGTCGCAGCTGAATCTATCTCGAAAACAGCATCGAGGTGCTGCCTGTGGACCAGATGGGTGAAGATGCTTTGGGCCATGGTGCTGCGGCAGATGTTGCCGTGGCAAACCATGAGCACTTTAATTTTATCTTGCATATCTTCGTTTTTCCTTGTATATCCTTATTTTTCCTAGGTTTTATCACACTTTCACAACATCTAACCTAGTGTACCTATCCTAGCATAAAATAGCATATTTTACCATATCTCGGTAAGTAAAATGAGTACAAATCTAGGTATAAACCCGATTCGTACTCATTAGTACTTTTTCCCTACGCTCTTTATTTCCTTACTTGGCACACTTTTTCATTTCTTTTTCTATCCTTTCAAGCCTCTCCATTTCTCTCTGTGCATCTTCCAACTTAAGGTGTGTATACACATTTGAGGTAACACTTATATCTGTATGTCCCATTAAATATTTCAATGTTTCTACAGATATTCCTCTCTTTGCCGCATTCGTACAAAATGTATGGCGGCACACATGCGGTGTTATCTTTGGAAGTTGCACTCGATAAATTCTATTGTACTTCTCAACCACATGCTGAAAGCGTTTTTCCCATTGATAAGGCATCATTGGTTTCCCACGCTTATCCAAGAACAGAAAACCTGTATAACCATCTATCATTTCCTCGACTTTAGGTTTCTTTCTGTTCTGTACTACCCTCTTGAATGCTGCATAAACTTCATCCGACATTGGCAATACTCGTGTTCCAGCTTCAGTTTTTGTTTTTTCTATGTACTTTCCCTTATTCCCTACATACTGTAACTGATGATTTACGTTGATTGTTCTTTTCTCCAAGTCTATATCCTTTAACGTAAGTCCGCAAAACTCGCCTATTCTCAAGCCTGTTCTAAATAATATAAACATCCCATCGTAGCACTCACTGAAATGTTCATCCTGTTGAACAAACCTTAAAAACTCCTTTTCTTGTTTTGATGTTACTGCATCTCTTTTTACAGAATCATCAATTAGAAAATTATGCAGTTCAAAATCAAAAGGATTTTTTCTGATTAGGTCTGCCTCATAAGCCATCTGAAAAGCTGGTCTTACAACTCCACGTATTGTATGGATACTGCTATAGCTCTTTCCATCCTCCGACTGTAATTTTATTAACCAAGCCTTTGCATCTATCGTGTTGATATGATTAATCTTCTGACTTCCTAAGCTGTCTCTTTTTAATACATTAACCACTGTTTTATATCCAGCGGCTGTGGTAGGTCTGACATTGCGCTTTTGCTCCAAATATTTCTCTACCAGTTCTAATACTGTCATATCTCCACCGGATAACGAAATACCATTTGCCAAGTCACGCTCTAGCAATTTTTCCTTTTCTCTAAGCGATAAGTCTGGCTTTTTTCCCTCTGGCATTTTATCATGTCTTTCCAGTTTCCAGCTGTATACAAATATTCTTTTTTTTGAAATTGGATCTAACGTGCTGAATAAATATCTCCCATCTGCACGTTGCTGTTCTCCTATACGTAATATGCGATTCTTATTGTCTCTTCTTTTTTCACTCATGGTTTATCCTCCAAACTCTAATACACTCCCCACCATTGGATGGGGATTGTATCGGAACTACATATATTTTGCAAGGTATTTTTTACTTTTATATAGAGCCTGTCTCATCAATAAACTGCTCGAATATCTTACGTTTAATAAGTATCTTATTTCCTACCATAAGTATGTAGTCTGCATTTGGATTGTCCGACACCAACCTTCGGAGATTTTTCTCACCTATGTTGAAGTACTTTACTGCTTCTTTAATGGTGAGATTATATTTTTCATTAATTGCTAAATTATCTTTTTCTATATCCATACGATACAAAAATCCTTTCTTTTGTATCGTTATCCTTTTCATTTATTTCACAGCTTAGCAATGCGCAAACATATGCTAAACCGTGAAATTTGTTGTTTTTCGCTTTTTTATTATGAAGAAAAGGTAAACACTTTCTTCTTTTCTGTCGTGTCTGTCAAGAACTCTTTCTTGAGTTCATCTAATGCAGACTGTATTGCACTCATCATCTCATTGACTTGTTCTGCTGAGTATGTATAATACTTCTTATTCGACAGCTTTTTCATACCCTCTATTGCTGATATAACTTTGGATGTCTGCGCCTCTGCCCTTTCTATGAAACGCAGTGCCTTTGCATCTGTTGTTATATTGCCAAGCGCAGGTGTATGCTGTGCTGTTGCCATTGCAGGGGCTGTTGCTGTCTGCTGTTCTACTTGTGTCTGCGCACCAATTATAGGTGCTTGTAAATTTGTCATTAAACTTTCCATTTTAAGTTTAAGCCTCCTAGTTTTTTTGAATTTTCAAAGCGCTCTGTGTATTGTATTAAATCACATTATTGTTATATAATCTATTCACGTTTTCTCCAAAAGTTTTGCGTGTTTTCCTTGATAAGCCAAGTCGAAAATTCATAAAACACACACGCATATTACATTTTTTTGACAGGCATATTCAAGTTATTATAATGCATAGCATTGTGCATATTTACCAGATACACAAAAAACCTTTTTAAAAAGGATGTATTTTCCTTTGATATTTATGCTGATAAACTATACAATGCTTTGATTGATTATTATTGACGTAATCTGATATGTAAATTAAATGTTGTTTTAGACATGGTAATCTATCGGGTTATTTTATTCTATAAATTGCTGGGGATGTCTGCGCCATGATCTGCTATGGTATTGGTGCATCGGACACACTCGCTCAATCTCCCCTATAAACTATTTTATTTTTCAAACTGCTGATTTTTTATTGTTTTCAAGCCGATTTTTTCTAAAAAATAAAAACTTTGAAAAAATCTTGATATACTTTTCTCAAATTTTCAATATTTTTATTTCTATCATTTTTTCATATTTTCAATATTTTTGATTGTCACATCCATTGATATAAAAATTTCCAATGCATCCACCCTGTCAACCAGTCTTAAAAATGCATACTTATTTTTTAAGGAAATTGATAATGCTGGACAAAAAGAAAAGACACCACATTTTCTGTGATGCCTTGCTGTTATCTGATATTGTTTAGCTGTGAAGTGCCTTGCGTAAACGTTTCCTATATGCCTGTTCTATTTCATCATAAAACTCTACATCCGCCCTCCAGTCTCCATCCATTGGCAGCTCTGCCATTAATACTGTTCTAGGATGTCCATCTGGATAAACCATATTTACACCCATTATGTTACGCTCACGTATACTCTTAAATCTTATCTGCATAGCTCATGCCCTCCATTGTAATTGTTATCAGTGTAATGTCTTTTCCCAGCGTTCCTCATATGCCGCCAGTACCTTATCGTAACACTCCATGTCTGCTCTCCAATCGCCATTGTCTGGTAACAGCATTGTAATGACCTCTTTCTCCTTAGCTGTTGGAATCGACATTAAGATGACCACTTTGTTTTTTTCCTTATGTCCTCTTAGTCTTATCTGCATAACTCATGCCCTCCTGCACTTTAATTTCTTTTATTTTATTTCATATCTATGTATTGTGCGAGGTGTAGCACACTGTAAGGAGTTTTTACTTTGCAGATAATAAAAAATGCAGTCCATCTGCTAAGACTGCATTTATTATTACTACTTTGTTTTAACTTTTTCTGTTGCTGGCAGCAGGGGTGCAAACCTGTCTGAAAAATCTGCCGATGATGTTAAGTGTGTATAAACTTCATCCCAGCTCTCATATCCAGCCTGTTCAAGTGCTGTTGTAAGTTTCCTGTCTGGTATGTGATACTCTGACACCTCGCCTGTCTGCTCGTTCACTGTCTGACCTTTTACTCCCAGATGATTTCTCGTTTCATACAGTATCTTTCTATCAGTACTTGCAACACGCTCAAAAGCCTCTGCAAATTCATCCTCTTGGTCAGCGTGCCATGAATCTATTACAATGTCACGCTCACAATTCTTTGAATATAAAAAACCTCTTTTGCCCTTTAATTCACCCGATGCTTCATTCATGTTATCTATTAAGTATTGTACAGTTGTCCTATAGCCCTCCATTGACTTAATCTCAGTAACATAAGTAAACCCATTCTTCCAAAGATTCTGTATTATATTATTACTTATGTCGTTTTGGAAGTTGCACATTACATGGTAGTGCCAGTTTCCATTTGTCTGCCTGTTAAATGTCGCAAGATACCTAAAATTATCATAATGCGAACATACCCTCTGGATAAATTTCTTAAACTCATAATGCGACTGTACCAGATCACTGCATATGCTGCTGTCAAGTTTTGTACTGTCATAAGTCAGTGTAATCATTACGACATTTGGAATATCAAAACTGTTATAACATATCTCACGTATTGCGTTCCTTCGGTTCTTCATACGATTATGATAATTAAACCCTGCATAATCACTTGGTATTGTAGGTTTTATCTTTTTCTGCTTACCGCTCTTTATCGGCTTTGTTGTATGTAACCTCATATTCTCATATGTAGTTACTCTTGTACGCTTTCTGCTGATTTTTATTTTATATCCATTTTCTATGTATTCTGCTCCACTCATATTTTACCTCCCATATATACCCAAAGTATAGCAGATAAACATAGTTGACGATATTGGTATTTTAAACATTTTTCATATTGAAATAAAGGATTTGATTGTGTTATATTTTTTCTTGAAATGCATTTTTGAAATTTTCAATATTTTTGAAATGAGTGAGATATGACTTGATTCTTAAATAATACGTTTTAGAAGATTAAACCATGAGGACATATAAATTATCTTGGGCACCAATGGTTATGACTGATGATGATGTACCTTGCTGGGTGACAAGGCCTATTGATTTAAAGTCTCTCTTGCTATTCAATGAATGCGATTTTGATGATGCCTTCCAGCCTTCGAGTACATAGCCTGATTCATTATCTACACTGATATAATTCGTGGTTTTTGAGCGACTAAACTTATGCTTATCTTTCTCTGCCTCCGCTATCGTGCCATCTGGATTTAATACCTCTGTATAATATAACTTCTTTATCGTACACTTTCCATCTTTTGGTGGGTCTGGGTTCTCTGTATTGCCTGGGGTTGAACCACCATATGTATGAATGGGAGGGAGGGAAAAACCTGTAATGTCGATGGCGGCTAGTGCTACACCATCCCCTGCTATCTCTGATGCACTACTTATACGATGTACTGTACTGCTTACTGCTGGATAAACCATCTTTGAACCACCCGTACTCGTACCATTAAATGTTGGTAACTCTAAATCACGCTCTAAGCATAGACTATAGGGTAACTGAGTGTTGTAGAACTTGTAGGTGTATTCTCCTCCACCTGCTCCACCTATTCTACTTGATTCTCCTAATAATTGATATGCAGTTCCAAAATGTACCCTTGGATGCCAATAATTACTGTTTGTTGCTCCATCTGGCATTGGGTCGCCTGCATGCCATGTCATGCCTGTTGCATCCACTGTATCATTCGCAAATGTATTGTTTGAATACATATAATTGATTGATACTGGTTCTACTATTGCATGCCATTTTGTATCGGGTTTTGCTAATGCCTCAAGCGCTTTTGCTCCACTAGCATTGAATACATATACTGCCCAGTTTGGTAATGGCATTTCATATCCGTTTGAAAATACTAAATCTTGGCCACTATCCTGCATTAAGTATGCCATGGACTGGGTACCTGTGGCTTGCCATCCACCAGTATATGTTACTGGGGTTACTCCAGCTGCATAATCGTATGTACGATTATTTCCTAATGTTACTGATGTTTTAGGATTAAGATGTGGGCATCCTTTTATTCCTTTTGTTCCACCTAAACCAGTAGTTTTGTAATCACCATATTTATACTGCCCTGATTTTTCCATGATGATTGCTTTACCTTTTGTTTCGCCTTTTTCGTCTACTACATATAACATGATTCCACTTCGCTCACCAGATGCAGCCCAATATAAGTAGCTGGCTTGTTCGTTTGATGACTCGTCGGTTTCATTACTACTGTATGAATTTAGGTTCATCACCTGACCTACGCTGACGTCATCATCCGCATATGCTTGGAGTGGTTTAAACATGAATATTGCTATGAAAAATACAAACACTGCTATTGCTTTTATTATGTTTCGCTTGATTAAAATATGCTTTTCCATGTTGCTCCTACCTTTCTTAAAAATTGTAAATTTTTAATTTATATTTTTAGTAAGGTAGAAAAAAAGGACACCTCTCTTTAAATTGGTGTCCTTTATACTTTTACTCTAAATTATCTTTCTTGCTTCATATCTTATTTCCACCTATATTGTATTCTAAGAAAATAATCAAATAATTTTTATTTATATTTAGGGGAGGGCATGAAAAAAGGACAGCCACTGGGGTGTGAATGTCCTTAGTATTAAATTAATATCTATACATTTTTATACTTATGCTTAATCTCTTTTGCTAAGTCTTTTACATCTTTTAAGGAAGACTTAAATTTATCATCTATAAGTAATTTTACTTTTTTCATTGCATTTTTAAGGTTGTCATTAAATCCTATAGTTGTACTAGAGCAACTATGCTCATCCTCCATGATATGACTAGATGCATAATATGCTACTCTGTATTTGTAATCTAATACCTGTATTTTATACCCATCTTTTGTTAAAGACATAAACACCTTTACCACTAATGCACTAATTTCTTTTTTATGTGCATTTCCTATGTATATATTTTCTTCATAGTATATAGTGAATGCTAATGTATTTATGTCTGTTTCTACTTTATCCCACTCATCTATGTCATAAAGAACATCACTATCTAGCTTCAATACGTTATTTACTGTTGCGTACTTTGTATCCACATACTTTAGCATCAATTCATACAATGCGTATGCTATATCTCCATATGATATTTTTGTATTTGGTATGTTTTTCCAAATGGATGCTACTTGAACTAATGTTTTTATATCATTTGCATAAGCCAAAAAAGTTTTATATTTATATCCGCCATTGCCCCATTGATATTTTGAATATTTTTCATCATCACTAGGAAATGGAATTTCTACATAGCAATCTTCTACTTTATCATGCTCGTCTGTTTTAGCTCTACTACAATGTTCACAATTAAGCTCCTTTGTATCTCTTTTGGTTATAAGAAATGGTATACATCCTGAGAAGTATAACTTACCTACTATACCACCTTGTTCATAATTTATAAATGGTAGCTCCTCTAGTTTGATGTTAGACAGCTTCTCAATTAGGTGTGCTATGTCATCTACACTAAGTCTCATAATTTGATAACATCTCATGTTTTTAAGCTTATTAATCAATGCCAACTGATTATTCTCAAGACTCTTTGATTGACTCTTTGATTGACTATCTGATTGTACTGATTCTGTACTGTCTATTAAACGTCCATCAGATGTTAGTTTAAGGTTTTTTACTGTAATTTGCTGTAAAAAGACTGCTTGCTTTACTTGTTCGCTAGTAAATCTCATTTTGTTTCCGTTACAATCTTCTAACTCATAACCTACTATTCTATTGCTCTTGTCTCTTAGTTTTTTTGTACACGTAACTGTTATCATACTGTTATAGCCTCCTTATTTTTAATTTTTTTATCTTTTCAAATAGATGTTTTATAATAAGTCATACTTCAATATTCCAATCTTTATTATAATATCTTGTTATATCCCTATAGCTTGTGTCTTCACTTTGTATACTCATGTTGTTTTCACCTCCTAATATGTTGAATGGGAACCACTAGGGTTCCCATTGTTATAATGAATGTAATTTAGTGTTATTGTTCATTGCCTAAAAGCTCTTTCTTTAAACTCTCAAACTCATCTCGCTGTATCAATCCCTGCTGATACATTGTAGATAATTCTGTAAGTTTGCTTATAAGTAATTTGGACTAATCATTCAGCATTAAACAGTTATACTTTGCAGCTGTACTTCCTTTATTAATACTCGGATATATTCTTATTGCATTTTCTGTCTGGAATGTTTACCTTCATCAGATGAAAAATACGCTTGCCCTGGAAACCCAAAATGCCATTATGAACAAAGCCGATAATTTTAACGGTTATTTTGATTCCCTTTATTATGCAACCGACTCCATCATCTATTCAGATATTACCCAACAGCTCCTTCAAAAGAACGTTACTCCCCCATCTCCGGATGATCAGTCACTCTTGACCGATATTTTATACAACTATATGTATCATTCTTCCTCTTCCTATGTTATAAACAGATGGACAATCAACAACCCGATCGTTACTCTCTCTCTTCAGAATGCCGCTGGGGATCTTTACACCACAAGTGCAATTTATAACACAGAGAAAAAGCGTACAAATGAATTATTCGGACTGCTGAAAGACAATATCACTGCTCTTCACGGACAGGGATACTTATTTTGGGATACCCAGAGCCGGAGTCTATACTTCTTTCGTGCCATATATAACAATCAGATATCCCAGACGGATCAATTTCTCGGACTGCTTTCCATTCGGTTAAGCAGCCGGGTCTTTGCGGATTCTATTGGTTACCATTCTTCATCCTCATCAACATCCTATTGTTTTGTTACCACAGATGGGGAAATTGTCTCGAATTGTTCCCTTTTGTCTGATTCTGACTGTCAGGAACTTTTTAATAACAACAGACTAACCCTGCATGCTTATAATTATCATGCAAATTCCCAGGAATTAAAATATGGTAACTTTGTACTTATGGGAATTATCAATGACTCAAAACTATATGCCGGCTCCTATCGTCTGCTTCGTCACTTACTTATTCTTATCAGTATATCTGTAATATTGATTACCGGATCTATTATTCTTGCCTACAGAGTCATCTCTGGCCGCTTTAATCAATTTATCAGAAAGATCAGCTCTACAGACTCTTTAGGCAACGCCGCACTTATCCATATGAATGTAAAAGGTGAATTTGAAGAACTCGAAAATGTATATAATTCCATGCTCGTCAGAGTCTCACAGCTCACCTCCTCCCTGCATGCCCAGGAGCTTGCTACCAAAGATGCGGAATTAGCTTCTTTATACGCACAAATCAATCCTCATTTTTTGTACAATACTCTTGACTGTATTAATGGGCTTATTTCACTTCAAAAAAGCAGCGAGGCACAGGCATCCATCGTCTCTTTGAGTAAGTTTTTAAGATTTGCCATAAAAGCAGATAATATTGTTTCCCTGCAAAAAGAATTGGAATATGTGAGAAATTATTTATTTATCGAAAAAATCCGATACCAAAACAGGCTGCTTGTCCTGATTGATGTACCCGAGGAGCTGAACTCTTATGCAATTCCCAAGCTGACGCTTCAGCCTTTAATTGAAAATGCGATTATCCATGGATTCAATGATTCGTTCAAAGAAATGCTCATTGCAGTTACTGCTGCCTCTGACGATTCTTCTGTTATTTTACATATAAAGGACAATGGCTGCGGAATTTCAGAAGAAATTATAGATAAAATCAATCATCTGGATCCTTCCATTGATATGGACGATAAGAATACCGGCTGCAATGGTATCGGTCTGATGAATATACAGAAAAGACTTCGCCTCACTTATGGCAACAATTACGGTATCAGCATACAGAAAAATTTCAAAGATGGAACCCATATTTTAATATGTATACCCAAAAAGCAATCTGGTGATATGTCAAACTAATTTTTAAAATAATTTTGATATGTATTTCAGAAAAAAGGGTAACTTTAATAGACCTATGATTCAAGCAAAACATAAGTTTGACCAGTTAGAATCTTTAATTGATGTATCCAGCGATACGCCGGAGTACAGTTGGTTTCTGGCCAGCAATCCATAAACCAAACGAACGAATTTACGTGAAGTCAGCGCGAGTGCTCTTTTGTGTTGATGTTTCGGAACTTCATTGTACTTCTTTCGATAGTACGCTCCGTACTCAACGTTGTGTTTTCTCATACTGTTGGCGACTTCGCCAAGATAGTATCGCAGATAACGATTACCGGCTTTTATCATGGGAGTATCTTCTCCGTCGAAATCACCGGACTGGTTGGATTTCCATGTGAGACCGGCATACTTGGCAAGAGCATCAGATGAATGAAAAGCGGTTATATCGCCTATTTCTGCAATTATGCCACCAGCAAAGACAGGACCGATGTCATCAATAGATTGAAGAATATAAAGGCATTTGGGTTCAAGTATCCTATACAAATACACTTTCCTCTTTTGCTTTCAGCAAATCTTTTAACACTGTTCCTATATCTCCCAAAATAGCAATCCCCTTATCTTC
>OGXX01000809.1_pt1 | contig 34176 bp, 46 predicted proteins | sample 1576301 | NCBI WGS metagenome assembly OGXX01 (sample SAMEA3541469, study PRJEB24748) | human gut metagenome | biome: human gut; feature: human-associated habitat; material: faeces | place: China | collected 2012
GCTCCAGAGCGGGAATGGCGATGGTCAGCAGCTGGATGATGATGGAGCTGTTGATGTAGGGCTGTACGCCCAGTGCAAAGACGGTGGCCTGAGCGAAGGCGCCGCCGGACATGACATTGTACAGGCCCAGAACGGTGGTGCTCATGCCCTCCAGATAGCTGCTCAGCAGATCCGTGTTCACATAGGGAACGGGGATGGCATTGCCGATGCGGAAGATCAGCAGGATCAGTGCGGTGAAAATGATCTTTTTGCGAAGCTCAGGAATACCCCACGCCTTTTTGATCGTCTGAATCACTTAGATCACCTCTGCCTTTCCTCCGGCTGCTTCGATCGCTTCCTTAGCAGCCTGAGAGAAAGCAGCGGCCTGTACGGTCACCTTCTTGGTAACTTTGCCGTTACCCAGAACCTTGTAGCCGTATTCACACTTGCTCAAAATCCCCTTGGCAAGCAGGGCCTCTGCGGTGACGATATCGCCATCCTCGAACTTGTCGAGACTGTTCAGGTTGATGATTTCCAGGGGCTTTGCAAAAATGTTGTTGAAGCCACGCTTGGGGATGCGGCGAGCCAGAGGCATCTGGCCGCCCTCAAAGCCAATGCGGGTGCCGCCGCCGGAGCGGGCCTTCTGGCCCTTGTGACCACGGCCGGCAGTCTTGCCGTTGCCGGAGCCGGCGCCGCGGCCCTTGCGGTAGGCTTCCTTGGTGGAGCCAACTGCGGGAGACAGTTCATTCAGTTTCATTCTCTCGCACCTCCTTATTCTACTTCGGTGACCTGGAGCAGATAGCCGATCTTGGCGATCTTGCCCTTGGTCTGAGCGTTGTCGGGCTGAACGGTGGTGTCACCGATCTTGCGCAGGCCCATGGAATGAGCGGTTGCAATGTGCTTTTCCAGGCGGCCGTTAAGGCTCTTGACGAGCTTGATATTCAGATTAGCCATAATTCAAACTCCTCCTTAGCCCACGATCTCGTCCACGCTCTTGCCGCGGGTTCTGGCAACTTCCTCGGGAGTGCGCAGAGCCTTCAGGCCCTCAAAGGTGGCGGCGACAACATTGACTGCGGTATTGGAACGCAGGCACTTGGTACGAATATCCTTCACACCAGCTGCTTCCATAATGATACGCACGGGACCGCCGGCGATAACGCCGGTACCGGGTGCGGCGGGCTTCATCAGCACGCGGCCTGCGCCTGCCTCACCGATGACCTCGTGAGGAATGGTGCTGCCGGACAGAGAAACCTGGATCATGTTCTTCTTAGCATCCTCAATGCCCTTGCGGATAGCCTCGGGGACCTCGGCGGCCTTGCCCAGGCCGTAACCGACCTTGCCCTTGCCGTCGCCCACGACCATCAGAGCGGAGAACTTCATGACACGACCGCCCTTAACCGTCTTGGATACACGGTTGGTAGCAACTACTTTTTCGATATACTCGCTGGGTTCTCTTTCAAATCTTGCCATTGTCAGTTATCCTCCTCTCTTAGAATTCCAGGCCGCCCTCGCGGGCACCCTCGGCCAGCTCGGCCACGCGACCGTGATACACATAGCCGCCGCGGTCAAACACGACAGTATCGATACCCTTGGCCTTGCAGCGCTCGGCAACCAGCTTGCCCACAGCACGGGCTGCGGTCTTATTGCCGCCGTTGCCTTCGATGGCCTTATCCAGAGAGGACGCAGAGACCAGGGTGTTCCCGGCCACATCGTCGATCACCTGGGCATAGATGTTCTTTTCACTGCGGAAAACATTCAGACGGGGTCTCTCGGCGGTGCCGAAAACCTTAGCGCGCACTCTCTTATGGCGCTTGAGACGCTGAGCGTTGGTATTGGGTCTTTTAATCATATCGGCACACCTCCTTACTTCTTAGCGCCGGTCTTACCGACCTTGCGGCGAACCACTTCGTCAGCATACTTGATGCCCTTGCCCTTATACGGCTCGGGAGGACGCTTCTCGCGGATCTCAGCAGCAAACTGGCCGACCTTCTGCTTGTCGCAGCCGGAAACAACGACCTGGTTGGGCTGGGGAACCTCGATGGTGATGCCGTCGATCTCGGGGACTTCCACTGTGTGGGAGTAGCCGATGTTCAGGACGAGCTTGTTGCCCTCCTTGGCGGCACGATAGCCAACACCGTTGACTTCGAGCGTCTTCTTGTAGCCATCGGTGACGCCGACGACCATGTTGTGCAGCAGAGCGCGGGTCAGGCCATGCAGAGCGCGGTTCTCCTTGCCGTCGTCGGGACGGGAAACGTGGAGTTCAGCACCTTCCTGCTTGATGGTCATGGTGGGTTCGAGCTGCTGGGTCAGGGTACCCTTGGGGCCCTTGACGGTGACAAGGTTGCCCTCCGCGACGGTGATCTCAACGCCGGCGGGAACAGCAACGGGCATTCTACCAATTCTACTCATTGTTCTATACCCTCCTTACCACACGAATGCAAGGACTTCGCCGCCGATATGAGCTGCGCGAGCAGCCTTGTCGGTCATAACGCCCTTGGAGGTGGAGACGATGGCAATACCGAGGCCGCGGAGCACGCGGGGCAGTTCGTCTGCACCGACGTAAACGCGGAGACCGGGCTTGCTGACACGGCGCAGGCCGGTGATGACCTTGTCCTTGCCGTTGTACTTCAGGGTGATGTGGATCACGCCCTGGGTACCATCGTCAACGATCTGGTAGCTCTTGATGTAGCCCTCGTCCAGCAGAATCTGAGCGATGCTCTTCTTCATGTTGGAAGCGGGGACATCCACAGTGTCATGACGGGCACTGTTTGCGTTGCGGATGCGAGTGAGCATATCCGCAATGGGGTCAGTGATATGCATAGTGTAAATCCTCCTGATTTAGAGTTACGGTCATGGACCGTTTAGGTCACGAGGTATCAGTGCCAATTTGGAGCGTCGCACCGCGTGCGGTGCACGCGTAATTGACACTGACCTTTCGCGATCCTTTATCGCCAGAACGTCCATATCGCAACGTTCGTGGTTATGAGTTTGTTTCGGAGTCTCAAGCTCCGAGGTGTCGGGCTGTTGACACATTTCAACAACCGGTCCTTCTTGAGATTTTTTCGTTAGACGAGGCGAAGCGACGCCGGCGTACTTTGTGTACGCCAAGGAGCTTCAACGAAGTATAACGGAAAAAGATCAGAAGGAAGCCTTGCGAACGCCGGGGATCTCGCCCTTGTAGGCCAGCTCGCGGAAGCAGATACGGCAGACGCCGTAGTCACGCAGGTAAGCGTGGGGGCGGCCGCAGATCTTGCAGCGGTTGTAGCGGCGGGTGGAGAACTTAGCAGGAGCCTGCTGCTTGAGAATCATAGATTTCTTAGCCATTTTCGTTATCCTCCTACTTAGCGTTCAAAGGGAGCGCCGACCAGGGTCAGCAGCTCGCGGGCTTCTTCGTCGGTCTTGGCGGTGGTGCAGATGACCACGTCCATGCCGCGGATCTTGTCGATCTTATCGTACTCGATCTCGGGGAAGATCAGCTGCTCCTTGATGCCGAGGGCATAGTTGCCGCGGCCGTCGAAAGCGTTGGCGCTGATGCCGCGGAAGTCGCGGACACGGGGAAGCGCAACATTGAACAGACGATCAAGGAACTCCCACATTTTGTCGCCGCGGAGGGTGACCTTCGCGCCGATGGGCATTTCTTCACGCAGCTTGAAGTTTGCGATGGACTTCTTCGCCTTGGTGACGACGGCCTTCTGGCCGGTGATGGTGGTCAGATCGCGCACAACAGCCTCGAGAACCTTAGCGTTCTCCTTGGCCTCGCCGCAGCCGACGTTCACGACGACCTTGTCGATCTTGGGGACCTCCATGGTGGACTTATAACCGAACTTCTTATAGAGAGCGGGTGCCACTTCTGCCTTATACTGTTCTTTCAGTCTTGCCATTGTGAACTACTCTCCTTTCTTAGAGTTCGGCGCCGCAGTGCTTGCACACGCGGGACTTCTTGCCGTCAGCGATCTTATGAGCGACGCGGGTACCCTTGCCGCACTTGGGGCAAACGACCTGCACCTTGGAAGCGTACATGGCAGCCTCGCGCTGCACGATGCCGCCGGTCTCGCCCTGCTTGCGGGGCTTGACGTGGCAGGTCACCATGTTGATGCCCTCCACGACGACCTTGGCTTCGCTGGGGACGGTGCCGAGCACCTTGCCCTGCTTGCCCTTGTCCTTGCCGGACAGGACGATAACGGTATCGCCCTTCTTCACATTCATAGCCATTCTTCAAGCCCTCCTTAGACAACTTCCGGAGCCAGGGAGAGGATCTTCAGGAAGTCCTTCTCACGCAGCTCACGAGCGACGGGCCCAAAGATACGGGTGCCGCTGGGGTTCTTGTCGTCCTTGATCAGGACCGCAGCATTCTCGTCGAAGCGGACATAGGTGCCGTCTTCGCGGCGGACGCCCTTGGCAGAGCGGACGATAACGGCCTTGACGACCTCGCCCTTCTTGACCTGACCGCCCGGGGCAGCCTTGCGCACGGACGCGACGATGATATCGCCGATGTTGCCGTACTTGCGGCCGGAGCCACCGAGAACGCGGATGCACTTGATTTCCTTGGCACCGGTGTTATCGGCGACCTTCAGAAAACTTTCCTGCTGAATCATTGTTCCGGTACCTCCTTACTTAGCTTTCTCGACGATTTCGACCACGCGCCAACGCTTGTCCTTGGACAGGGGGCGGGTCTCCATCACCTTGACGGTATCACCGATACCGCACTGGTTGTTCTCATCGTGGGCCTTGAGCTTATAGGTGCGGCCGACGATCTTCTTATACAGGGGATGGGCCACGCGGTCAGCGATCGCAACAACGACGGTCTTGTCCATCTTGTCGGAAACGACCTTACCAACGCGGACCTTACGGGAGGAAATTCTCTTCTCTTCCATGTTACTTCTCCTCCTTCTCACGGATCATGGTTTTGACTCGGGCAATATCACGCTTGGTCTGGACGAGCTTCTGGGGGTTATCCAGCTGGTTCGTCGCGTGCTGCATGCGCAGCATAAACAGGTCCTTCTTCAGGGCGTCGAGCTTGGTGTTCAGCTCAGCGACGCTCATGGCACGAACTTCACTTGCCTTCATCTCATTCACCTACTTCCTGGGTCTCGGCCTCGCGCTTGACGATCTTCGTCTTGATGGGCAGCTTGTGGCTGGCCAGACGGAGCGCCTCACGCGCGACTTCTTCGGAAACACCGGCGATCTCAAACATGATACGGCCGGGCTTAACAACTGCTACCCAATACTCGGGAGAGCCCTTACCGGAACCCATACGGGTCTCGGCAGGCTGCTTGGTAACGGGCTTATCGGGGAAAATCTTGATCCAGACCTGACCGCCACGCTTGGTGTAACGGGTCATGGCGACACGAGCCGCCTCGATCTGGTTGCTGGTGATCCACGCGGGCTCAGTGGCCTGGAGGCCGTACTCACCATAAGTAATGGTGTTGCCGCGGGTCGCCTTGCCGGTCATACGACCGCGCTGAACGCGACGATATTTCACTCTCTTCGGCAGAAGCATTACTGAGCGCCTCCTTCCTTATTCTCGGCCGGCTTGCGGTAGCCGCCCTGGGGACGATCGCCCTGGGGACGGTTGCCGTTGCGGTTGAAGCCGCCCTCACGGCGCTGATAGCCGCCCTGGCCATCACGGCGGGGACGACGATCACCATCGCGGCGGGGACGACGCTCACGGCGCTCCTCATAGGGCTTGGTGGTGTCGAGCGTACGCGGGGTGGTACGCAGGGTCTGGGTGAGAACCTCGCCCTTGTAGATCCAAACCTTCACGCCGATGCGGCCGAAGGTGGTCGCAGCCTCAGCGAAGCCGTACTCGATGTCGGCGCGGATGGTCTGCAGGGGGATGGTGCCCTCGTGATAGTGCTCAACGCCAGCGATCTCGCGGCCGCCGAGACGACCGGAGCAGCAGCACTTGATGCCCTTGGCACCGGCGCGCATGGCGCGGCCCATGGCGTTCTTCATCGCGCGGCGGTGAGAGATACGCTTTTCGAGCTGCTGGGCGATGTTCTCAGCGACGAGCTGAGCGTTCATGTCGGGATTGCGGACCTCGACGATGTTAAGCTTGACCTTCTTGCCGATCAGAGCCTCAACCGCGAGACGCAGCTTCTCGACCTCCGCACCGTCCTTGCCGATGACCATGCCGGGGCGGGCGCAATGAACGAAGAGAGTCACAACATCATTGCTGCGCTCGATCTCGATCTTGGGCACGCCAGCGCCGTACAGGCTCTTCTTGACGAACTTGCGGATCTTGTTATCTTCAACGATCAGGTCGCCGACCTTCTCGTCTCTGGCATACCAGCGGGAGTCCCAGTCTTTGATGACGCCGACGCGCATGCCGTGGGGATTAACTTTCTGTCCCATGAAACTGTCTCCTCCCTTTAGTCTCTCTCAGCGACGGCGAGCGTCACGTGAGAGGTTCTCTTGTTGATGCGGTAGCCGCGGCCCTTGCTGGCGGGGATCATGCGCTTGAGGATGGGGCCGGAAGTCGCGTAGACCTCGGACACGTACAGCTTGGAGGTATCCATGCTGAAGTTGTTCTCGGCGTTGGCGACGGCGCTCTTTAAGAGCTTGACCAGGGGCTCGGACGCAGCCTTGGGGGTCTGCATCAGGAGCGCCATGGCGGTGTTGATGTCCTTACCGCGGATCAGGTCGCAGACGATCTGGACCTTGCGGGGAGAGATGCGGACATATCTCAGATACGCTTTAGCTTCCATGTTCTGCATTCTCCTTCCTTATTTCGTCTTGGTATGGCCGCGGAACGTGCGGGTGGGAGCGAACTCGCCCAGCTTGTGACCAACCATATCTTCCTGGATATAAACAGGAACGTGCTTGCGACCGTCGTGAACGGCGATCGTGTGACCGACGAAGGAGGGGAAGATGGTGGAGCTGCGGCTCCAGGTCTTGAGGACCTTCTTCTCACCGGTCTTGTTCATCTCTTCGACTCGCTTGATCAGCTCAGGGGCAACAAACGGGCCTTTTTTGATGCTTCTGCTCATTTTTACATTGCCTCCTTTTACTTATCGTTACGACGCTTGACGATGAACTTGTTCGTCGGGTTCTTCTTGGAACGGGTCTTGTAACCCATAGCCGGCTTGCCCCACGGGGTCATGGGACCGGGGTGACCGACAGGGCTCTTACCTTCACCACCGCCGTGGGGGTGGTCGTTCGGGTTCATGACGGAACCGCGGACGGTCGGACGGACGCCCATGTGGCGCTTGCGGCCGGCCTTACCGATGTGAACGTTCTCGTGATCGATGTTGCCGACCTGGCCGATGACGGCCATGCAGTTGGTGCGGACGATGCGCACTTCGCCGGAAGGCATACGGATCTGAGCGTCGCCGTTCTCCTTCGCCATCAGCTGCGCAGCGGTACCGGCGGAGCGGACGAGCTGAGCGCCCTTGCCGGGGTGCATCTCAATGTTGTGGATGACGGTACCGACAGGGATGTTGGCGATGGGCAGGCAGTTGCCCGGCTTAATGTCGGCGGAGGCGGAGGAGATGACCTTGTCACCAGCCTTCAGGCCGACAGGAGCAATGATGTAGCGCTTCTCGCCGTCCTCGTACTGGACGAGAGCGATGAACGCGCTGCGGTTGGGGTCGTACTCCAGGCGCAGGACAGTTGCGGGCATATCCATCTTGTCGCGCTTGAAGTCGATGATACGGTACTTCTGCTTGTTGCCGCCGCCGTGATGGCGGACGGTGATGCGGCCGTAGCTGTTGCGGCCGGCATGCTTCTTCTGAGACTCGACCAGGCTGCGCTCGGGCTTGGCCTTCTTATCGATCCCCTCGAAGGCGGACACAGTCATGTGACGGCGGGAGGGGGTAGTGGGCTTAAACGTCTTAATAGCCATTTCTCAAATCCTCCTTACACCATGCCCTCGAACAGCTCGATGGTCTTGGAATCCTCAGCGAGCTGCACATAGGCCTTCTTCCAGCTGCGGGTCTTGCCCAGGCGGCCGGCGCCGAGGCGCTTGGCCTTGCCGTTGACGTTGATCGTGTTGACCTTGGCGACCTTGACGCCGAAAGCGGCTTCAACAGCGTTTTTGATCTCCACCTTGCCGGCGTCCTTGGCGACTTCGAACACATACTTCTTGTTCGCAACGTCAGCCATGGAACGTTCGGTGATGATGGGACGAATAATGATGTCGTAAACGTTTGCCATTATGCGAACACCTCCTCGATGACTGCGAGGGCTTCCTTGTCGATCACAAGGGTCTTGGCGTTGAGCAGATCGTAGACGTTGATGAGCTTCGCGGGCGCGGTGGTGACACCGGGCAGGTTGCGAGCGCTCTTAACGACGATCTCGTTGACCTCGGGAGTGATGACAGCGGCCTTGCCGTCCGCCTTGACGGCGGTGAGGAAGCTGCGGAAGTCCTTGGTCTTGATAGCGTCGAGCGCGATCTTGTCGACAACGACGATCTCGCCCTGTGCCGCCTTGGCGGACAGCACGCTCTTGAGCGCGAGACGCTTGACCTTCTTATTCAGCACGTAGCTGTAGCTGCGGGGCTTGGGGGCGAAGACGATACCGCCGTGCGTCCACTGGGGCGCGCGGGTGCTGCCCTGACGGGCGCGGCCGGTACCCTTCTGACGCCACGGCTTTCTGCCGCCGCCGGAAACCTCAGCGCGGGTCAGAGCGCTCTGCGTGCCCTGACGGCAGTTGGCGAGATGATTTTTGACGACTTCATGAACAACGCTCATGTTCGGCTCGATGCCGAAGATCGCGTCGTTCAGCTCGACGGAACCGACTTCAGCGCCGGTCATGCTGACAACCTTAATCGTAGACATTTCTCAAGCACTCCTTTCCTTACATATTTCTGGCGGAAGCCTTCTGCGGGTTGCGGCCGGAAGCCTTCTGCGGGTTCTTGCTGATGTCGGCACCAGCCTGCTTGATCTTGTGGACCTTGACGGTGGTCTTCACGGTGACGAGGCTGCCCTTGGGACCGGGAACCGCGCCGCGGACGACGAGCATGTTGAGCTCGGGGTCGACCTTGACGACCTCAAGGTTCTGGATGGTGACAGTCTCCACACCGTACTGGCCGGGGCCGATCTTGCCCTTGAAGATACGGCTGGGGTCGGTGGTGGAGCCCATGGAACCGGCGTGACGGTGGACAGGGCCGCCGCCGTGGGTCATACGACCGCGGCTGGCGTTCCAGCGCTTGATAACGCCGGTGTAGCCGTGACCCTTGCTCGTGCCGGTCACGTCGACGAAGTCGCCGGACTGGAAGGTATCAGCCTTGATGATGGCGCCGAGCTCCAGCTCGGAAGCGTTGTCAAGATTGAACTCACGCAGGTACTTCTTGGGGGAAACGCCAGCCTTGTTCAGGTGGCCGAGTTCGGGCTTGGAGAGCTTCGCTTCGCGAATGTCCTCATAGCCAAGCTGGACAGCCTCATAACCGTCTTTCTCGTTGGTCTTCTTCTGAGTGACCACGCAGGGGCCGGCCTCGATAACGGTGACCGGAATGACGTGGCCCTTTTCGTCGAAGATCTGAGACATGCCAACTTTTCTGCCGATGATTGCTTTCATGTATGATCCTCCTGTAAAGGTTATTGGTCGGCTTAGTTAGCGGCAACTCCCGCCATTGCTCTGCCGACTTGACCCCGCTTATCTCACGCAAGTCGATAAGCTTTTGGGTAGAGCAACAAAGGTAATTTCAAAAAACGGCGAGCCGTTTTTTGAGTTGGGTTTACAGTTTGTTTTGCGCACTCGCTGTGCTCGCACACAAACAAACTGAGAGGTGTTTTTGTCCACGCGCATGTCGCGGCCAAAAACGATTTCATTGGTTTCGCGTCTGCGGACGCGAAATGTAATGAAGCGAGGGATCAGAGCTTGATCTCGATCTCAACGCCGGCAGGAAGCTCAAGGCCCATCAGAGCCTCAACCGTCTTGGGGGTGGAGTTGGTGATGTCGATCAGACGCTTGTGGGTGCGGCGCTCAAACTGCTCACGGCTGTCCTTATACTTATGAACAGCGCGCAGGATGGTGACGACTTCCTTCTTGGTGGGCAGAGGGATGGGGCCGGAGACGGTAGCGCCGGTGCGCTTGGCGGTCTCGACGATCTTCTCTGCGCTCTGGTCGATGACCTGGTGGTCATAGGCCTTGAGACGAATGCGGATCATTTCTTTTGCCATTTTGGTTTCTCCTTCATTTTGTACGGTATTCTTGCATTGTCGAAGCCGTACGGTGAGAGTTTTTCCTGTACGCTTATCCGTGCGTATCATTCCGGCTCATAGAAAAACCGGCACGAATAAACGGCCGGTCTACACATGGCGCAGCGATCTACGCAACGTACAGATATTCTCTCAGCCGCCCGATGTTCGGACATACTCCCCGAAAGTTACCTCAGCGTTCTGAGCAATCTCCCGGTTCATCGCAATATCGCGCAAATAGGGCAGGATGCGCCCAATCGCGGACTTGCATATAGTACCAAAACTAATTGCACATGTCAAGACAATTTTTAAATTTTTTCGAGAAATTTTTTCATCGGCGCAAAGGCTCTCAAAATCAGACAATTTCGCCCACAGCACGCGGTATATTCTCCCTCTCCCACTGATATATTTAAGGGCAAAGGAGTTGATGGGCATGGCAATGGCTTACCTTTGGACGGGAATGGTGGTTGTATCTCTTTTCTTCGGCGCTTGGACGGGAAATTGGGACGCGCTCGGCACCGCCGCGCTTGAGGGGGCGCAGAGTGCGGTCGAATTGTGCTTTGCGATGTGCGGCGTGATGTGTCTCTGGACAGGGCTGATGGAAGTGATGAACCAGTGTGCGCTCACTGACCGCCTTGCCGCCCTGTTCCGCCCGCTGCTCAAAAGGCTTTTGCCGCGCTCGAGCCGTGACAGCGAAACGCTCGCCGCCGTTTCCGCCAACCTCTCGGCCGATCTTCTCGGCCTTGGCAACGCAGCAACGCCGCTCGGCATCCGCGCAGCCCGCCGCATGAGCCGCGGCTGCTGCGGCAGAGCGTCAGACGAACTGTGTTTGTTCGTGGTGCTCAACACAGCGTCCCTTCAGCTCCTGCCCACCACGCTCGCAGGCGTTCGCTCTTCGCTCGGCAGCCGCGACCCGTTTGACATCCTGCCCGCCGTATGGCTCACATCGCTCCTCTCCGTCCTCACAGGACTGCTCGCTGCAAAGCTGCTTTCCCGCTTCTGGAGGGATTAGCCTATGCCGCTCTCTACGCTGATCGTGCCGGTACTGCTCGCCTTCACCGCCTGCTTCGCCGCGCGCAAGCGCGTCGACGTCTACGCCGCGCTCACCAAGGGCGCAGAGGAGGGGCTTGCCGTGCTGCTGCACATTTTACCCACGCTCATCGCGCTCTTGAGCGCCGTTTATATGCTGCGCGCTTCCGGCGCAACGGAAGCGCTCGGCGCGTTTCTCGCCCCCGCGCTCGATGCGCTCGGCATTCCTGCCGAAACCGCGCCGCTGCTATTTATCCGCCCTATCTCCGGCAGCGGCGCGCTGGCCGTCGGATCGGAGATCATGCGCACACATGGCGTGGATTCCTATATTGGCCGCGTGGCGGCTGTCATGCTCGGCTCGAGCGAAACGACATTTTACACTGTTGCCGTCTATTACGGCGCGGCAGGAATCACCAAAACGCGCTACACCATTCCCGCCGCCCTTTGCGCCGACGCAGCGATGTTCCTCTCCTCGGCATTTTTTGTGCGCCTGTTCTTCAGCGCGTAAAAAAGAGGACTGCCGCCGGGCAGTCCTCTTTCCTATTCCTCTTCCGTTCGCACGCGGACGCGCAGGGCGCACTCGCCCCTCTGCCCGCCGATGTTGATCGCGTAGCGCAGGGCAAGCATACCGCCGGTCTCTTCAATTTTCCATTTGACCGACTCTGCCTTCACCGAGATCGGCAAGGTTCCGTAGGGTACGGCATAGAATGAGGTGTGCTCCTCCCCCGCCTCAAACACCATCTCGCTCGTCACCTCGCCCGTGCGCGTCAGAATCACGCAGTCCGGTGCAAGTGCAAGGCGCGTTGCCGTGGTCACTCTGCCGGTCTCATCTGCCTCTTCGTAGCGCAGGAGATATCCGTCTTTCGTTGCCTCCATCGTGCCGCGCACGCGCAGCTCGGAGCTGTCGGCGCTCATGCCTTCATATTTCTGCTCGCCGTGTACGGTGAGCCAAACGAGTTTTTTCATACTGTCCTCTCTTATCCTGTTTTTGTCATCATACTACGGCGCAGGAAAAGGCACAAGGCGCATTTTTAATTTTTGTGCGTTTCCCTGTTTTTGCTATGGCAAAACACAGCGGTGCGTGCTATAATCTCTGCTAAGCAGATTTCAGGAGCTTCAGAAGGAGGCATCACTATGAAAATTGATCTGACGGAAAAGCAATTCCGCCGTCTTCTCGATCTGGTCTACGTTGGCAACTGGGTGATGAACTCCACCCGCGGCGATGACCGCATTCAAGAATACGACGATGTGGAAAGCGCCGTTTTTGCCCACTGCCTCTCCCACGGCATGGTGCCTCTGGTCGAGGCCTACCAGGGGGAGCTGATCCCCTCGCGCGCCTTTGCCGAGGGCGGCATCCACGAGGCCATCATGGCCTACGAGGACACCATGTTCTTCGAGATCCTCGCTCAGGAGCTTGCCCTGCGCGATATGGACAGCGACGCGCCCACGCCTGAAAATGTTGACGAGCTGCGCGAACGCATGGACACCTACTTAGGCGAATTTGAGCAGCACGGCACCGACAACATCACCGTCGAAATGTAAAAAAGAGTCCGCTTCTGTGAAGCGGATTCTTTTTTATCATTATGTTTTGATGCCCATGCTCTCCCACTTGCCGCTGCGGTAGCGCAAGATGAACACTGAGCCGCGCACAAGCCAGTCGAGGATCGCATGCGCAAACCACACGCCGACCACACCGTAGCCGAGATACCGTCCCAGCACATACGCAAGCAGCACGCGCACGAGCCACATCGTCGTCATGCTGGCGAGCATCGTGAACTGAGCGTCGCCCGCCGCGCGCAGGAACGACGGGATCGTGAAAGCAGGGATCCAGAGGAAAATGGACGAAATGCCGTGGATCAACGAAACCGTGACCGCAAGCTTTTCCGCCTCGGGCGAGACATTGTAAACGCGCATGATGAACGGCAACAGCGCCATGATACCCAGGTTGACCACCGCCATGATGCCATACGTCCACTTGACGATCTTCTTCATGTAGGCGCGCGCCTGATCGAACTCGCCCGCGCCGACACACTGACTCACCACCGCGGCCAAGCCGAGGTTGATGGCCGAGCCGGAAAAGCAGTTGAAGTTGGCGATGGTGTTGCCGATGGCGTTGGCAACCATTGCCGCCGTGCCGAAGGTCGAGATGAGACTGAAAAGCACCAGCCGCCCCAGATGGAACATGCCGTTCTCCACGCCGCTTGGCACGCCGATGTAGAAGATGTTCTTCATCAGGCGCATGTCCAGACGGAATGCGCGCACATTGGAGAGGTGCAGCGTCAGCTTGTCGTTGAAGAGCATGCCGAGGATCACCGCCGCCGCAACCGTGCGGGACACGAGCGTCGGGATCGCAACGCCCGCCACGTCCATGCCGAAACCGAAGATCAGAATGGCGTTGCCCGCCACATTGATGCCGTTCATCAGCAGCGAGACCTTGAGAGAAATGTCGCTTCTGCCCATCGTGCGCCAGAGCGCCGCGCCGCCGTTATAGAGCGCAATGCCGGGAATGGACGCCATTACATATAAATAATAGGTATTCGTTGCCGCCATGACGTCTGGCTCGATGTGGCCGAACATCACCGTCAGGACCTGCGCGCGAAACAGATACAGCAGCGCCACAAAGAACACCGACACCGCGGCCAGCAGCGCAATGAGCTGCTGGCCTGCATGGCAGGCGTCCTCTTTCTGCCTCTGCCCGATGTACTGTCCCGCGACAGCCGCGCCGCCGGTCGCCATGGCAGAGAAAATGTAGATCATCAGGTTGCTGATCGAATCGACCAGCGATACGGCGCTGATCGCCGCGTCACCGACAGTCGCCACCATCAGCGAGTCGGCAAGGCCAACCGTGATCGCCAGGAACTGCTCGAGCAGCAGCGGCCACATCAGGGCAACGAGCTGACGGTTTGTAAATAATACGGTTTGCTCTCCGCGAAGAGAGACTGCTTTATCTGCCATGGATCGTTCTCCTTTTCGTTACGCGCGCTGTATCATATCTCCTTGCGCCCGTTTTGTCAACTTTTGTCAAACCTCCGACAGGTAAGGTAAAAGCGCTTCGCGCCATGCGCGCAGGAGCTTATCCTGCGTCCAGCGCGCGTTCGCAGGCGAGGTAGACGGCAGCTTGGCCGCTTCGCGCCCCGTCATCGCGCGGCAGTATTTATTGTAGCTTGCGTACGATGTGCCGCCGTTGCAGAAAATAGCCTGAATATCCGCCTTCTCCAGAATGACGCGCAGATCGTTCGGCACAACGTTCGTGATGCTCGCATCCGACGAGCCCGCGATCTCGCACGAACCGATGGTATCCCACAAGGCGATGCCATAGCGCAGGGCGAGAGAGCGCTTGTCCTCGACCGTTTTCGGCGCTGCCTCGCCCAGAACGGCGGCGAGTGTCGGCCAAAAGTGATTTTGCGGATGCGCGTAAAAAAATGCCGCCTCGCGCGACTTGACCGATGGAAACGAGCCAAGGATCAGCACGCGGGAACTCTTATCGTACAGCGGCGGGATATTGTGGAGTTGTGTTGCCTTTTCCATCCGCCCGCTCCTTTTTCCTTTTTTCTTATTCTAACACAGGAAAGCAGAATCGCCAAGTGCCGTTTCGCGCCGCCGCGCCCGTTTCCCCGCGAAAACAGGTTGGCTTTTTTCAAAAGTCATGCTATGATGAAGTAAATATGCCTTTAGTATAGGGTTATGCCCCGCGCCGCCCCGCAGGCACGGTCAGTCTGAGAAAGGACATCTATGGAAAAAGAAGACAATCGCATTTTGCTGCTCGAAAAAGGCAAACGCAAGCTGATCCAGATCGTATTCGGCCGCACCGGCATCATCATTGTGTCGCTGATCGTCCAGATCCTGTTTCTGTTTGCCGGCTTCCGCTATCTGGAGGGCTTCCTCCCCTATTTCTGGGGCGGCAGCTCGCTGCTTTCCGCCGCGGTCGTGCTGTTTCTCTTCGGAAACGACGACAACCCGACCATCAAGCTCACGTGGTTTTTCATTCTCGCCATTTTACCCGTGTTTGGTTTGATCCTGTATATCTACATCAAAACCGACCTTGGCCACCGGCTGATGATCCGCCGCTACAACGACATTCTGGCGCAGACGGAAGACCTCGTCCCCTGTGCTGACGCTTGCCCGAGCGAAGAGCTGCCGGAAGGGCTTCGGAATCTTGCCACCTATCTCAGTTCCTGCGGCTTTCCCTGCTACCGGAACACCGAGGCGGAGTATTTTCCGCTCGGCGACGAAGCATTCGACGTGATGCTCGATGAGCTGCAAAAGGCCGAGCATTTCATCTTCCTTGAGTATTTCATCGTTAAGGAGGGTTACATGTGGGGCCGCGTGCTGGAAATTCTGAAAGAAAAGGTCAACGCTGGCGTGGAGGTTCGCGTCATGTACGACGGCACCTGCGCCGTGGCGCTGCTGCCCTACAATTATCCCAAAAAGCTCCAGAAGCTCGGCATCGCCTGCAAGATGTTCGCCCCGCTGCGCCCGTTCGTCTCCACGCACTACAACTACCGCGACCATCGCAAGATCATGGTCATCGACGGCAAGGTCGGCTTCACGGGCGGCATCAACCTCTCCGACGAGTACATCAACCTCGCCTCGCGCTACGGCCACTGGAAGGACACAGCCATCGCCCTGCGCGGCGACGCCGTGCGCAGCCTGACGCTGATGTTTTTGCAGATGTGGGACGTCAGTTCCCTCCACCTCGCGCCGGAAAGCTACCGGCAATATCTCGATATTGCGCAGCCGCCGCGCGAAAAGACGCCGGGTTATGTCATTCCCTACGGCGACAGTCCGCTCGACCGTGACCTCGTCGGCGAAATGGTGTATCTGGACATCATCAACCGCGCCAACCGCTATGTGCACATCATGACGCCGTATCTCATCATGGACAACGAGATGGTCACGGCGCTGACCTACGCCGCGCGCCGCGGCGTGGAGGTGCAGCTCATTCTGCCCCATGTGCCTGATAAAGAGATCGCTTTCTCGCTCGCGCACACCTATTACCGCCGCCTTTTGGAAAACGGCGTGCAGATCTACGAGTATGAGCCGGGTTTTGTGCATGCCAAGGTCTTTGTCAGCGACGACCGCAAGGCCGTCGTCGGCACGATCAACCTCGACTATCGCAGCCTGTACCACCATTTCGAGTGCGCCTCCTACCTCTACGAGGCGCCGGAGATCGCCAACATCGAGCGCGATTTTCAGCAAACGCTCACGCACTGCGTCCGCGCGGACTACGAACTGCTCAAAAATGATCCGTTCCTGCGTAAGCTCATCGGCCCGGCCATGCGCATCATTGCCCCGCTGCTGTAAGCGAAGCAGCCGAAAACCACGTGCCGCGGCACGTGGTTTTTCCTTTTATCACACGAAAAGCAGCCGCCATGATCCGGATACAGCGCGCTTCCGCAGATGCTTTATTTGACTTGAGAGAACTTCTACTGCACCTTGAACCCCTGACCGTGCACTTCGGTCGAGTCGGTGACGAAGGTAAAAGCGCCCGGATCGGTCTCTTTGATGATCCGCAGAATCTGCGCAAGGCTGTTGCGGCGGGCAACGGTGATAACGATCTGCTTGTCGCCGCGCGCATAGCCGCCCTGCGCCTTCACGATCGTCGTGCCGCGGTCGGCGCGTTCCGTAACTGCGCGCGAGACCTCGTCGCCGTGCTCCGTCACGGTGTAGATGACCTTGGCATAGTCCACGCCCTGTGCAATGGCGTCAACGATCTTCGAAACAATGAAAATTGCGATCGCTGAATACAGGGCGACCTCAATATCCTTAAAGACGATGACCGCAAAGGTGACGACCGAGATGTCGATGCAGAGCATCAGCATTCCCGTGCGCAGATTCGGAAAGATCCTTCGCAGCAGCAGTGCCAGAAGATCTGTTCCGCCGGTGCTGATCCCTCTTTGCAGCAGCAGTCCCGCGCCGAGGCCCGTGAACGTGCCGCCCGCGATCGCCGCGAGCAGAGGATTATTGGAGTAGGCCGGCAGCAGCAGTCCGAAAATATCTACCAGCACGGCAACGGAACCCGTGGCCGCAAGCGTCATGACAAGCGCACGGCGCTTGAATCTGCGCCATGCTGCAAGCAGCAGCGGCGTGTTCAGCATGACCATCCACACGCCCACGCTGATGGGCGGGAACACCTCTGCCAGCGCCGTGGAAAGACCGGCTACGCCGCCCGGCGCAATATCGTTCGGCACATTGAATACCGCGATCGCCGCCGAGATGAGCGGGCAGGCAAACAGAACCGTCAGCACGTCCAACAGGACGTCCCGTTTTTTCTGCTGCTGTGCTGTCAGCTTTGCTCTCTTCATCATCACATCGCACCATTTCCTTTTTTATTCCGCGTCACGCAACGCGCAGTACAACATTTTAACTATAAGGGGTTTGCTCCGTTTTCGCAAGTGATGCGTAAGAATTCGGCAGTATGATCGAAAAGCAGAGGAAGAGATTCGGCAAAAATTACAAACCACCGGATCAGAGAACATCTGATTCGGTGGTTTGTCCGCAGGCTGTAAAATCTTCCAACGCTGCCTTTGGATAAATTGGCGGCTTTTCCAAAGACTAAGTGCAGTTTATCGAGTATAAAAGGAGTTTTGATAGATGAAAGCAACCGGAATTGTCAGACGGATCGACGACCTCGGCCGTGTTGTCATCCCCAAGGAGATCCGCCGCACCATGCGTATCCGCGAGGGCGACCCGTTGGAGATCTACACCACAAGGGATGGCGAGGTCATCTTCAAGAAATACTCCCTGATCGGCGGGCTGGAGGACTTCGCCGTCCAGTTCTGCGACACGCTGAGCCGCAGCACTGATTTTACCGCCGCCGTTACCGACCGGGACGCCGTCATCGCCGTGGCAGGCCCCGGTAAGCGGGAGCTGCTGGGTAAGCCCGTCTCCGATCAGCTGGAAAAGCTTATGGCGGAGCGCAGCATCTACCACTTCTCCGGGCTGGGTGCCATGCCCCGCGTCTGTGAGGACAACGAGACATTCACCGCCGCCGTGGCCGCCCCCGTGCTGTGCGAGGGTGACGTGCTGGGCGCGGTGCTGTTCGTCACCGACACGGGCCGTCTGGCCGGTGACACGGAGTGCAAGCTGGCCCAGACCGTGGCTGCGTTTCTGGGGAAGAGCATGGAAAGCTGAAAACAGGGTCTCCGGCATTAGCCGGAGACCCTGTTTTTCGTTTACGTATCTGCGCCAACCGCCGCGCTCAGCGCTTGCTGCCGCCCAACGGGGTCTGTCCGTAGAACACGTCGGCCTGTCTGTAAAACGCCAGTGCCGCCCCGTCGAAGTCCCCGTTGTAATAGGGCGTCTCGATGGCCTGCTTCAGCTTCATCTGTTGGGTATCGGTCATAGCGGCGCGCACCTTGTCGCCGCAGTTCACATAATAGTCGCCGTTGCGCACCAACAGCAGCAGCATATCGTTCTCGCCCAAGCCCCAATCAGCGCCCAGCTTTTCTGCGGCCTTCTCCGGCGTCCAGCCGGTGATCCTGTCCACCGTGGCCACCGCGACCACCGCGTAACATCGGCTGTCCCAATCGCTGTTGTACTGCCGGATCTCATCCTTTGTCTTTTCGGACAGCATCCCCGCCTCGTCGCAGATCCACTGGTGGTACTGCACCTCCGGCAGCGTCACCGGCTGCTTGGCGATATAGCCGGCCTTACGGCTCTGGCCGATACACACGGCGGCGGCGACGGACAGCACCAGCACCGCCAGCGCAACGCCCCGCTTTTCGAAAAACTTCATACAAACTCCCCTTCCCGAAGGAGATGATTATTTCTTTAGCTCCGCAGCTCCAGCAGCTTCTGCTTCAACTCGCCCTCGATGCGGCCCAGCGCCCCATTTTGCGCCTGCTCAAAACGGGGGCCCCGTTCCATTGCACTTCCTCGGGCGAAATGAATTCGCCCTGCGGCAAGGTTTTGCACGCAAAACCCTTGGACGCGCTGCCGCGCGACGCGGCTGCGCCGCCCGAGCTGGGCTGACGGTGCCGATTCGCTCTTTTTAGCTCCGCAGCTCCAGCAGCTTCTGCTTCAGCTCGCCCTCGATGCGGCCCAGCTCGGCTTCCGCCTCCTTACGCTTGGCGGCGCCCTCCTTCTGGATGCGTGCCACCTCATCCAGCGTGGAGATCAGCTGCTGGTTGGTGTGCTGCAGCGTCTCGATATCCACGATGGAGCGCTCCGCCTCCTTGGCGGTGGCGATGGTACCCATCTTCAGGGTGTCGGCGTTCTTCTTCAGCAGCTCGTTGGTCATCTCCGTCACCGCGTTCTGGGCGGCGGTGGCCTGACGGCTGTGCTCCATGCCCAGCGCCAGCACCATCTGGCTCTTCCACAGAGGAATGGTGTTCACCAGAGAGGACTGGATCTTCTCGATCATCTGGGTGTCGTTATTTTGCAGCAAACGGGTCTGGGGCCCCATCTGGATGGACACCATACGGGTCAGCTCCAGATCGTGGAGCTTCTTCTCAAAGCGGTCGCACAGGCTGACCAGATCGTTGTAGGCCTGGGCGTCCTCGGCAAGACCGGTCTGCTCCGCCTTCTGGTGCAGTGCCTCCACCTCGGTGGCGCGCACCTCCGCCAGACGCTTCTTGCCCGCCAGAATGTACATGGTCAGTTCCTTGTAGTACTTCAGGTTCAGCTCATACATCTGGTCGAACATGGCCACGTCCTTGAGCAGCGTGATCTGGTGCTGCTCCAGAGACTGGGCGATCTTCTCCACGTTGGCCTCCACCTTGCCGTACTGGGCCTTCATGCTCTCCAGTCGGTTCCCGGCCTTCTTGAACAGGCCCATGAGGCCCTTCTTTTCTTCGCCGTCGCCGAAGCCCTTCAGTTCCACCACCAGACGGCTCAGGTCCTGCCCGATCTCGCCCAGATCCTTGCTGCGGACGTTATTCAGGGCGCTCTCGGAGAAACCCGCCACGCTCTTCTGTGCGGCGGCGCCGTACTGCAGGATCATGTTGGTATCCCGCACATCGATCTTGTGGGAAAACTCCTCCACCGCCTTCTTCTCCTCGTCGGTCAGGAGCTTTTCATCCATCTCCACCGGCTCGATCTTCTTCTCCTCCGGCTCCGGCACTTCGGGAGCCGTAGGCTCCAGTGTCAGCTGTGGAACGGCCTCGGCCGCCGCCGTAGGCTCCAGGGTCAGTTCAGGCATCATGTTGTCTGTCATGGTCATAGTTCCTTTCTATCTCATATTGTTTGTTTACTCGCATTTCCCGGAGGGCGCCGCCCCATGGGCCGCCTCCTCTCAAGGTCTTTTTACAGCTCCAGCTGGATGCCGTCGCCGTCCTCGCCGCTCTCCTTCTCCTCCGCCGCTGGAGTCTCCTTCTGGGTCTGGTGGATGGGGTCGTCACTGAGTCCCTCACGGGCCATCATGTTCTCCAGCACCGTGATATCCGTGGAGATATCCAGCGCCTGATCCCCAAAGAGACTGTCCAGCTGCCGTTCAAAGGCAGTGACAATGGTGCTCATCATGCTCTCCACCCGCTCCATGGTGCCGCTGATGTTCTGACCCTCCACGCCCTGACTGCTCATGCGGTCATAGGCGTTGAGGAGCTTCAGCGTGGTGGGCAGGTAGTAGTTCATGAATTTGCGGATCTGCGGCAGCTTCTTGGGATCTGCCTTAACACAGTCGAAGATCTTGCCGGAGACCTCCTCCAGCCGGTCGATCTGCCGGCTGATGGTCTCGTCCTTGATGCTGTCGTTGAGGCGCCTCATCTCCCGGATGGCCAGTTCACCGTCGGAGACCATCTTATCCAACTCCGGGTTGCCGGTGGGCTGGGGCTTCTCCTCCACCTCCTCCACAACGTCCTTGCAGAAGATGCGGGCGATGAGAAATACCACCACCGACGCCGCAGCCGCCATGATAAAGTGGCCCGGCTTGTACAGGGGCAGCAGTAGGGCATACAGCACCCATACCACCGCCGCTGCGTATATGGGCGCAGCCGATTTATGCACGATCTTTTTCATTGCACGCCTCCGTTTCTGACCTGTCATATACAGTTGACTCGATTATACCCCATGCGCTCCCCCCGGTCAAGAAAAAATCCCAATATCGGGACATCCAACCGGGTCATCGCCCCTCCGGTCGCCGAAACCCGGACGATGCTCTCCCACCGGCAAGCGGATGCGGCAAATCGGCAAGGGCAGGCATGCCCTCCGGCGTGCCTGCCCTTGCCCGCTTATCACATTTTGCAAGCCGTCTCCCCCACCCGCAGACCTACCGCAGTGGGATGCCCCGGCTTCCGTCGGTGGGATCCACGAACAGCGGCAGCTGGGGCGGTGCGTAGGTCCACCAGATGGCCAGCCCCCACACCGCCAGCAGCGTCACGCCGCCTAAGATCTGCCACACCGGCCCGTCCAGCACCCGCCGGGCCTGAACGCTCCAGCTGACCCAAAAGGCCAGCAGCACCGCCAGCTGGAAAATCAGTACATCCACCCACATGATCCCCCGGCCCAAAATTCCCTGATAGGTGTAAAACAGCGCCGGGATGGCCGCAAGACCCGTCAGCATCCCCAGCCCACGGGCGGGCAGCAGGGCGCCGTGGCCCCGTAGGGCGATGCATTCCACCAGTGACCACAGCACCCACGGAGTGATGAAAAGCTTCATGTGCTCCCAGGTGGATTCATTGACGGCGGCCAGCGGCGCCGCTATGGGGCTCTGCCCCGTCCAGTCGTAAACAAAGTGCAGCAGGTTCCCCGCCGCCAGCACCACCAGCAGGCCCACCGTCTCCCAAGTGCGCCATCGTTTTTCTGCCATGTAAAAGCCCTCCGTTTCCATGTACCTGATACCTCAGTGTACACGAAAACGGAGGGGCTTATACCTACTCTGGTTTTTGGACATTTTCCGGACAAAAACCGGACAGAATTTTCCCTTACCGACGGGGGAAGATCACAACACCCGACGTCCCTTTGGACGTCAGATCCAGCGTCTCCCCCGTCAGCCGGTGTACCGGCTGCTCCGGGAGGCGGGAGAGAAAGTCCTCCAGCGTGGTCAGCTCCGGGAAGCCCTGCTCCCCTCTCCGGAAATGCATGGGCAGCACCAGTCGGGGGTGCAGCCGACGCACCAGCTCCGCCGCCGCAGCGGCATCGATGGTATAGGTGCCGCCCACCGGCAGCATCAGCGCATCGCAGCCCGAAATTTTCTCCTCCTGCGCCGCTGTCAGAGCGCAGCCCAGATCTCCCAGATGCACCACGGTCATGCCCTCCGCCCGGAAGATATGAACGGTGTTATCGCCCCGGAGAGCGCCCTGACAGTCGTCGTGGAAGGTGGAGAACGTCTCCACCGTAAAGGGATTTTCCCCGCCGGGCAGCAGCGTCACCGCCTCCAGACAATCGTGGTCAAAGTGGTGGTGGCTGATATAAACGGCGTTGGTCTCCACCCGCAGCGGCGGATAGCCCGCCACAACCCGATAGGGATCGATGACCAGCCCGTAGCCCGCCGACTCCAGCCGAAAGCAGCTGTGGCCCAACCATGTAATGTACATAAGCGCCTCCTGTCACGAATTTTTAGAATATCGGAACAAATCCGGCCAAAATGTCATAGCAGCAGAATATGTTCCCATGATAGCCGAATAGAATGATATGTGTATCAGACCGCATCAGTCCGCATCAGCCCTGCCAGAGCATCTCCCGGCAGATCTCCTTCAGGCTGTGGGCGCCGCACATGGCCATGGTATCCGACAGCTCATCCGCCAGCTTGCGGACGTAGGCTGCCACGCCCTCCTCGCCGCCGCCATAGACCATGGTGACGAAGGGACGGCCGATGAGAACGCCGTCCGCTCCCAGCGCCAGCGCCTTGAACACATCCAGCCCTGTGCGGATGCCGCCGTCCACCAGCACCATGACCCGGTCGCCCACGGCGTCGGCAATGGCGGGCAGCACCTCCGCCGTGGCGGGACACTGATCCAGCACCCGGCCGCCGTGGTTGGACACCACGATGGCGGAGGCCCCGGCCTCCACCGCCTTCTCCGCCCCACGGACAGTCATGATGCCCTTGAGGATAAAGGGCTTTCGGGCGTACTCCGCCACCTCCCGCAGCTCCGCCACGGTCTTGCTGCCGGCAGGCGGCATCCGGTTGCGGAGGAAGGGCAGACCGGCGGCGTCGATGTCCATGGCAATGGCCATGGGATCGGCGGTCAGGGCCAGTTCCAGCTTCTGCATCAGGGTCTCCCGGTCCCAGGGCTTCACCGTAGGCACACCGCAGCCCTGCTGGGCCCGGATGGCCTGCGTGGCGCCCTCCATCACCGCCGGGTCCACACCATCGCCGGTGAAGGCCACGATGCCTGCCTTGGCGCAGGCCGCCAGCAGCAGCCGGTTATAGGTCAGATCGTCGTACTTATCTCCGTAGTGCATCTGCATGGCGCCCACAGGAGCCGCCATCACCGGCAGGGCCAGCCGATGGCCGAAGAAGTCGAAGGACGTGTCGGCGGGACGGTTTTCCCCGATGGTATCCAGATTCACCCGCAGCTCCTGCCACTTCTGATAGTTCCGGGCAAAGCCGGTGCCGGAGCCTTTGGCGCCTGGGCCGGGGATGGTATTTTTACACGCCTGACCGTTGCACACGGGACACGCCTTGCAGTAGGGTCCCATACAGGTGCGGGCGTTTTGCAAAACTTCCTGATATTCCATATGTTTGAAACCTCCCAGAGATTGATGGGGCTATTTTACTCCCGTTTTGGGCGCTTTTCAAGACATTTAAAGCCATTTTCCGCGATTGTGAAAAATGACGAAAGAATTTCTGTATCCAATTTTTGATTCATCATTTTTCCCGCAAAAAGTGAATGGGAGTCTTTTTGTGTATTTTTTGTGAATTTGCTTTTATTTGAAGGAAAAATGTTTTCGAAAAAAAATTTTAAAAACATTTTTCCCAGCTTCCCGCAAGAAAATCCTGTCACAAATTCCGCAAGCGTTCCGCCGCTGCCGCCGATTTTTGCCCCGTTTTTCCATTTTAAGCGGTTTTCTTTGCAAGAAAAATATTATATAAAAATGACGAACGACTCCAAACTAATTTTTAGGCGCTACGAAAAAAAGTTTGAAAATTTGACGGGGCGGACGGCGTTTTTTATAATGTGCAGTGGGACAAAAAGAATCTCCCGTCCCTCTGCCGGCTCCGGGAGAAAACAAGGAAAAGAGAGGAAAAGTCTTTATGGAAAAGTACCTGGTCCTAGCCACATTTGTTGGCTCCATCATTGCGCTTCTCTTTGTGGTCATCACCGCAAAGAAGGTGCTGCGCTTCTCGGAGGGCACCCCCCTCATGCAGAAGATCTCCCAGTCCATTCGTCAGGGTGCTAACGCATACCTCAAGCGCCAGTATTCCGTGGTAGGCGTGTTCTTCGCCTGCATGGTGGTGGTGCTGTGCGTCATGGCAGCCTGCGGTCTGCTGACGTGGTTCGTACCCTTCGCCTTCCTGACCGGCGGCTTCTTCTCCGGCCTGTCCGGCTTCATCGGCATGAAGATCGCCACTGCCTCCAACTGCCGCACCGCCAATGCCTGCCAGGAGGGGCTGAACCGTGGTCTGCGGGTGGCCTTCTCCGCCGGCTCCGTCATGGGCTTCACCGTGGTGGGTCTGGGCCTGCTGGACATCTCCGTGTGGTTCTTCCTGCTGCGCTTCGTGTTCAAGCTGGAGGCCTCCGCCATCACCAGCGCCATGCTGACCTTCGGTATGGGCGCCTCCTCCATGGCTCTGTTCGCCCGTGTGGGCGGCGGCATCTTCACCAAGGCCGCCGACGTGGGCGCCGATCTGGTGGGTAAGGTGGAGGCCGGTATCCCGGAGGACGACCCCCGGAACCCCGCCGTCATCGCTGACAACGTGGGCGACAACGTGGGCGACGTGGCCGGTATGGGCGCCGATCTGTACGAGTCCTATGTAGGCTCCATCATCTCTGCCTCCGCGCTGGGCGTGGCCGCCTTCTCCGATCAGGCCTTCAAGGCCATGGCCATCCCCATGGTCATGGCAGCCATCGGCATCATCTGCTCCATCATCGGCACCTTCTTCGTCCGCACCGACGAGCAGGCCGACCAGCGCACCCTGCTGAAGGCCCTGTCCCGTGGTACCAACCTGTCCGCTATCCTCATTGCCATCATCGCCTGCCCGCTGGTGATCCTCCTGCTGGGCAAGGAGCATCTGGGCCTGTACTTCGCCATTCTGGCGGGCCTGATCGCCGGTGTGCTCATCGGTAAGGCCACGGAGTACTACACCTCCGACACCTTCAAGCCCACGCAGGATCTGTCCTCCAAGTCTCAGACCGGTGCCGCCACCATCATCATCGGCGGTTTGGGTCTGGGTATGCTGAGCACCGCCGTCCCCATCATCATCGTGGCTATCTGCATTCTGGTGGCCTACCTCTGCTCCGGCGGCGCCGTCTCCACCGGCATGGGCCTGTACGGCATCGCTCTGGCCGCCGTGGGTATGCTGAGCACGCTGGGCATCACGCTGGCCACCGACGCTTACGGTCCCGTGGCCGACAACGCCGGCGGCATCGCTGAGATGGCCGGTCTGGCTCCTGAGGTCCGTCAGCGCACCGATGCTCTGGACTCTCTGGGCAACACCACCGCCGCCACCGGTAAGGGCTTCGCCATCGGCTCCGCCGCTCTGACCGCTCTGGCCCTGATGGCCTCCTACATCGAGAAGGTCAAGGAGGTAGGCGCTGACGTCACCTTCCAGGACTTCAGCCTCATGAACCCCGTGGTGCTGGTGGGTCTGTTCATCGGCGCCTGCCTGCCCTTCGTGTTCGCCGCCCTCACCATGAACTCCGTGGGCCGTGCCGCCCAGAGTGTGGTGTTGGAGGTGCGCCGTCAGTTCCGGGAGATCACCGGTCTGATGGACGGCAAGGCCGATCCCGACTATGCCCGCTGCGTGGACCTGTGCACCAAGGCATCTCTGCACGAGATGATCCTGCCCACCATCATCGCCGTGGTTTGCCCCATCGTGGTGGGTCTGATCCTGGGCTACATGGGCGTTGTGGGTATGCTGGCCGGCGCTACCGTCACCGGTTTCCTGATGGCCATCTACATGGCCAACGCCGGCGGTGCGTGGGATAACGCCAAGAAGTACATCGAGGCCGGCCACTTCGGCGGCAAGGGCTCCGACTGCCACAAGGCAGGCGTGGTGGGCGACACCGTGGGCGATCCCTTCAAGGATACCTCCGGCCCCGCCATCAACATCCTCATCAAGCTGCTGAGCATGGTGTCTATCGTGTTCGCCGGCCTGATCGTCAACTACTCCATTCTGTAAGTAAGTCCCCCAAGCGATAGAGAACAGCAGAAGTCCCGACCATTGGTCGGGACTTCTGCTGTATGAAACGGCGGCAGTTAACAGAGCGCCTCCGCCTTGATCTCAAACAGGGCGTCGTTGACCTCCTGCAGCGTCAGCTCGTGGCTCAGTCCATAGATCAGGATGGCGTCCCGCTGCTCCCGCGGGTACAGCGGCGCGTGGTGCGCCTGCACCAGCAGACTCTGCGCCTCCTCCAGACTGGCGTGCAGACCGATGCACAGGCACAAAAGCCGGTCGCGGGAGGGGGTGCGCCGCCCTGAAAAGACCTGATGCAGATAGACCTCGCTGATGCCGGAGGCCTTGGCCAGCGCCGACTTGGTGGTGTCCCGCGTCTCAAACAGCGTTTGCAGCGCGTCGGGCAGGCTGCCTGCGCGGAAGCTGGCGGTGTTTTCCGAGAGAATGCGATCCAGATCGTTGGTATCCATCAGCTCGTGCAGGAGCTGGGTTGTGTTCTTCTCTGTCATGGTTCACCCGTCCTTCTCATGTTCTTATTTCCTATTTTACCCAAAAGCGGCAGGAAAAACAATATGCTGTCTGCATAGTTCTGCGCTTTTTCTGCCTTACAGGAAGGCGAAATTCTTTACAGATATGCTGCGAACCGCTATACTGATAGAAAAGAGGGGGGGACGGTCGTGTACGATACGCTGATCCGAGCGGTGGAGACATATTTTGATGAGCTCAAGGTACTCAAGCGCGGGGCGCGGGGGACGGTGACGCTGGTGCGCCATCGGGACACGGGCAAGCGCTATATCTTTCGCTGCTTTGACGGCAGCGACGAGGTGTACCGCCGCCTCCTGACGGTGGACTGCCCCTATCTGCCCCACATTGAGGAAGCGGCGGAGTCCCGCGGCCGCGTGGCGGTGCTGGAGGAGTATGTGCAGGGCGACACGCTGCTGTACTTGCTGGAGGGCGGCGTGCTGGATTGGAGCGAGGCGCGGAAGGTAACGGCGGACATCTGCGGGGCACTGTGGGTGCTGCACAGCATGGGCGCGGTACACAGGGATGTGAAGGAGAGCAACGTCATTCTCCGGGGCAGCGACGCGGTGCTCATCGACTTTGACGCCTCCCGCATCGTCAAGCCGGAGCATCCCGCCGACACGGTGATCCTGGGGACCACCGGGTATGCGGCGCCGGAGCAGTTCGGTATGTCCCAGACAGACGGCCGGGCAGATATCTATTCGCTGGGCGTGCTGCTGAACGTGATGCTGACGGGGCAGCACCCCTCCCGCCGGTTGGCGGAGGGTCGTGCGGGGCGGATCGTCCGTCGCTGCACCATGATGAATCCTGACCAGCGGTTCCACGATGTGCTGGAGCTGCGGGACGCTTTGTGAGGTCACTGTGAAAAAAGAGAAGTATTGTATCAAATGCGGCGCCGTGCTGCCGGAGGAGGCATCCTTCTGCCCCTGCTGCACGGCCAGCCAGATGGAGCGCCGGTCCGTAGTGGCGCCGCCGCCCAACGGCGGCAGGAAGCGCCGCCGGGTATGGCTCTGCACGGCGTTGGCGCTGCTGCTGGCGGGAGCGGGACTCTGGGCGCTGGCCGGCGGCGGAGCTGCTGTTGGATATGACCCGCCTGTGCCGGATCCCCAGCAGCCAGACAGTCTGGAGGGTACGCTGAAGCAGGATTCAGGGCAGGTGTGGTACGATGGGGCGGACGGTACGCTCTATCATGTATTTGCCGGCTTCAGTCCGCAGCCCGATGGCGGCGGTATGCCCGCCAGCCACCGGAAGGAGCTGCTGCTCCGGGGTGAGGAGGGCAGCAGCCCGCTGTGCCTGTTTGTGGTGAAGGCGGATGACCGGGAGGCGGACGTGCGCGCGGCGTTTTCGGCGCTGGTGGAGCGTCATACCATTCAGGCCGTGGCACAGGAGGGCGACGCCTGCGTGGTGGACGAAGCCACAGATAATTACGCCGCCGCCGGGGCGCTGTATGCCCACGAGCACCATGTCACCAGCAAATGCACCTATAACGACATTATCTGGACGCTGTATATGAAAAACGGCGACGAGATCACCCTGCGGCAGGTGGTGGAGTGCGGCGAGCAGCCCGTCCAGTCGTATAGCTGGGAGGATACGGCGCTGGACACGACGGAGGATCTCCAAGCGCTGCTGGACAGGCTGGCCGAGGAGGTCAGCTTTGAGACGGCTGTGACTGTCTATCTGCCGGCGGTGACGTATGACCAGCCGCTGACCATCCGGCGTCCCGTGAAGCTGGTGGCCCATGACGACGGTACCATCTTTACCTCACCGGTGACGGTGGGGCGTCTGCCGGAGAATACGGCGGTGGATATGCACGTTGTGCTGCAGAACTGCCGGCTCCGGGGCAACGGCGGTACCGGTATAAAGGCGCAGGCGCCCACCTACCTCAATCGCTGCGAGATCTCCGGCTGGGATGTGGGCGCGCTGGCGGCGGACGGCGGCTGGATCTGGGTGCAGCGCTCCGATTTCAGTCATAACGGTGTGGCGCTGTGCATCGACACCAACGGCAGCAGCTCCTGGGGCAGCGATATCCACGGCGGACGCTTTATCCGCAACGACACCGCCATCCAGCTGGCGGAGCTGCCGGGCGACTGGATGACCCTGCGGGTCCAAGAGAGCGCTTTTTATGACAATGACACGCTGCTGGACAACCTCTGCGGTGCGGAGGTGGCATTTGATGAGAACTGCCTGAAGCAGACCTGATAAAAGGACGGCGGCCTCTTGGCCGCCGTCCTTTACTGCAAAAAAACCGTGCCCGGCCGGAGCCGGACACGGAAAGAGGGGTAAACCCCATGGAAAAGACAAATTGTGAAGCTTTAGAACGGAAAAGACAAATTGTGCGGTTTGGTGTGCGCCTTACTTCACCTGCAGGCGGTTCTCGCTGTCCCAGCTGGTGATGTCCAGATTCCGGTACTGCCGGCGCAGACGGGTCAGCTCCTCGTTGTCACCGCCCAGAGCGGCAATGCGGTTCACCACGGCCAGATCGGCGGCGGACATGGGGGCGTCGCTGTTCGTACCACAGGCGGCGCAGTGATAGGTCTTCCCGTCGTATGCTACATCGCTGCTGCCGCAAACAGCGCAGCGGATCGTTTTCGTTACCAGTGCCATAATTTGTTACCTCCATATATTTCAAATTTTCCTGTCGACAATAGAATCATAGCACAGGATTCGTTATTTGTAAAACGCATTATTGTACTTGCAACTATGAGCAAATGTATGATAGAATTGAATTAGAAATGAGGTGAGCGCATGAGCATAACCAAATATCAGATGTTCCTGAAAACGGCGGCCTGCGGCAACTTCTCCAAGGCGGCGCAGGCGCTGAACTTCACCCAGTCCGGCGTCAGCCACGCGGTGCAGTCGCTGGAGGAGGAGCTGGGCGTCACGCTGCTGAGCCGCAACCGGGGCGGCGTGGTGCTGACGGCGGACGGCCGGGCGCTGCTGCCGGAGATCGAAAAGCTGTGCGCCGCCCACCACGCGCTGATGCAGTCGGCAGCCAGCCTGCGGGGCATGGACGCCGGTCTTGTCAAGGTCGCCACCTTCTCCAGCGTGTCGGCCCAGTGGCTGCCGTCCATCCTCAAGAGCTTTGGCGGACAGTACCCCAGCATCGAGTTCGATGTGGTCACCAGCGACTTCTATGAGCAGGTGGAGGAGTGGATCCTGAAGGGCACGGTGGACTGCGGTTTTCTGCGATTGCCCTCGGTGAAGCGCTTGCAGACCTATGCGCTGCACCGGGACGAGCTGCAGGTCATCGTTCCCTGCGACCATCCCTACGCCCGGATGAACCCTTTTCCGGCGGAGGCGCTGGCAGAGGAGCCGTTCATCCAGCTGGAGGAGGGCGAGGACTACGAGATCCGGGCGGCCTTTGACGAGATGGGCGTGCGTCCCAACGTGAAATACACCGCACGGGAGGACCGCACCATTTTGGCCATGGTGTCCAAGGGACTGGGCATCAGCCTGCTGCCGGAGCTGATGGTGCGCCACAGCCCCTACCCGGTGACGGCCTGCCGCCCGCCCATGACGTTCTACCGCAACATCGGCATCGCGGTAAAGGACGAGAAGGCGCTGTCCGCCTCCACCCGCCGCTTTGTGGAGTACGTCCGGGGCTGGGTGGCGGAAAACGGCGGCAAGTAACACAGCACGACGAAAAGGCCCTCCGGCACAGCCGGAGGGCCTTTTATACCGATGCGGAACGATATAGATGCCGGGGAATATGGGGCTATGTACAAGCCGCGTCTCACACCTCCGGCAGACTGGCTGCCGCCATGGACTGTCCCACCCGGCGGAACTGCTCATCCGGCAATGTGACGGACACCGCCAGCGCCGGGTACTCCTCCGCCAGCACGCGGCGGCACGCCGCTATGATCTGCTCGCCGCCGATGCCGGAGGCCACACGTCCCAGCACCAGCAGGTGCTTCAGGCCGTACACCGAGGCGTACAGCGGCAGGGTGTGTCCCAGATACACGCCGATATCCCGGAAGACGGCAAGCGCCCGGTCGTCGCCCTGCTCCGCCAGCTGCTGCACCGCCGCCAGCTTTTCCGCCGGGGTCAGGGTATCACCCAGTGGGATGCCGGCGGCGGGTGCCAGCTTGCTCACCGCATCCTGTGAGAAATACTTGCAGCCCACGCCTGCGTCGCCGGACCACTCGTCCTGCGCCGCGTGGGGGTTCAGGTCGACGGGGGCGAAGGCCAGCTCGTTGAACCAACCCGGAATGCTGCCCTCGCGGTTTACATAACCTGCCGCCTCGCTGGTACCCATGGAAAGTCCCATCACGCCGGTGTCCCGGAGGCTCATGGCACCGGCCAGTGCCGTCACGTCGCCATCGTTGGCCACCACGACGGGAACGTCGCCGATGGCGGCGGCCGCACGGTCATAAATGGTGTGGATGGAGCCGCGTGCTTCCGGCGGCACGCTGATGAACAGGGAGGACACCATAGGCGCGTTGCCGATGAACACACCGGCGGAGGACACGCCGATGCCGTCCACGCGGGGCAGCTTGGACGCTGCCGTCCGGAGGGCGGATACGATCTCCGCATAGTGGTAGGCGGGATCGGTCTGGGTCTTGGGGTGCCAGACCACCTCCTCGGAGTAGACGGTCTCCCCGTCGATGACGGCGGAGACCTTCCGGTCGGAGCCGCCGGCGTCAAAGCCGATGCGGCAGCCGTTGAGGTGGCCGCCGATCCGCCGTGCGCCGCTGCGGGGGACGGGGAAATCCGCCTCGGACACGGCCTCCAGCACAAAGGGGCGTTGGAACACCGTCTCCATAAAGTCCGCGTCGAACGCCCGGTCGCCGCCACGGCAGTAGATGTGCCGCAGCGCCTCCGTCAGCTCGTCGCAGCCGCAGATGCGGACACGCCAGCCGCCTACGCTCCACAGCAGCAGCTTGACGGTGCGCTCCAGAAACCGCAGGTTGGCGGCGTGGTACGCGCCATCCCGCAGGCGGGTGTCAAACACCGCCGTCTGCCCGTCCTGCCGCTCCACGGCGATGCGGACGGGACGGTGAGCCTCCGCCAGATAGGCGCTGCGCCACGGGGCGAAGGGGATGAAGCCGCTGTCCAGCGAGGGCTTGTTTTTGATGTGGCAGGGAATACCCAGATAGTCCATAGCGGCTACTCCCTTCAGCGTCCGACGCCGTCCCATGCGGCGCGGTCACAGATCAGCGTCACGTCGGGGTGGAACTGCAAAATGGACGCGGGGACCCACGGCGTCACCGGGCCGAAGAACGCCTTGTGGAGAATGTCCGATTTGTCTGCGCCGGTGACGATCATCAGGATCTTCCGGGCGGCCATCACCGTACCCACGCCCATGGTATAGGCGGCGGTGGGTACCTCCGCTTCGCTGGCAAAGAAGCGGGCGTTGGCCTGTCGGGTGATCTCCGTCAGCGCCGTCTCGTGGGTGCAGACGGGGAAATGGCCGCAGGGCTCGTTAAAGCCGATGTGTCCGTCGTGTCCCAGCCCCAGCAGCTGCAAGTCCACGCCGCCCAAGTCCTCGATGGTGCGCTCGTAGGCGCTGCACATGGCCTCCACATCCGTGGCCAGCCCGTCCGGCACATAGGTGTTCTCCGGGCGGATGGAGATGTGGTCGAACAGGTTCTCCTGCATGAAACGGCGGTAGCTCTGAGGATGGTCGGGGGCAAGTCCCTTGTACTCGTCCAGATTCACGGAGCGCACGCGGGAGAAGTCGATGCGCCCCGCCTGCTCCCGGGCGATCAGCTCCCGGTACAGGGGGATGGGAGTGGAGCCGGTGGCAAGACCCAGCACGCAGGCGGGTTTGGTGCAGAGCAGTTCCTGAAAACGGTCCGCCGCCAGACGAGCCGCCTCTTCGGTGTTTTCCGCCTTGCAGATGTTCAGATGCAGCATAGCTTTTCTCCTTTACTGTCGGAAACGCCCGCCGGTCGACCGGTGCGGCGTGTGTTATTTGCCGATAGCATACACCATTTTCAAGGGGGAATGCAAGGGACATTCATGGACGGCACCTGAAAAAGAACGGTAATTTGCTGGACTTGCGCCGCAAAATCCTGTACAATGGGAGCGGAAATTTACAAAAGAGAAAGGACGAACGACTATGACATACACCTCTGCACAGGCCAACAAGCTGCTGAAAAAGCTGAACGACGAGCACGCCGCCCTGCTGGATAGAGAGAGCCGCAGTAAGGATTTCCGCGCCGCCATGGGCGAGGATGTGGAGTCCGTGCGCCCGGCCTACGACTACGCCGACACCCAGAACCGGCTGGCGGAGCTGGAGCGGCGGATCCGCAAGGTAAAGCACGCCATCAATGTGTTCAACGCCACCCATGTTATCCCCGACTTCCACATGACCATCGACGAGATGCTGGTCTATATCCCCCAGCTCACCCAGCGAAAGAACAAGCTGGCGGATATGAAGGCGCGGCTGCCCAAGGAGCGGGTGGAGGAGCAGTATGGACGACAGTCCAACATCATCGACTACACCTATGCCAACTACGATCTGGCGGCGGTGGAGGCGGACTATGAAAAGATCGCCGATACGTTGTCCCGGGCGCAGCTGGCGCTGGACGCCGTGAACCAGCGGGACACCTTCGAACTGGCGGAGTAATACCGTTCCGTCACGCTGTCTGCACCTTTTTATGAAAAGCAATGACCTCCCACCGTGTTCAATGTTACGAGGGAGGCGGGTTATTCTTTTTGTTATTGGTTATGCAGCCCTTGTTCAAAGTTGTGGGCATCAGGAAGCCACGGCTGCGGCAGCGGGAGAAAACTTTTCCCGGAGGTCGAAGTACGGTTATAGACCTCCGGTTTTTCATCAGGAAATGAGATGACCTTCTTCGGCTTTGACGAAAAAGCGGTGGACGTAGAACGACAGAAACTCTATGACTCCTTCCGCGAAGCAGAGGAGTTGGACAAGCTGCCGCCGGAGGAACGGGCGAAACACTTTCTTCTCTGCGGAGGAGGTTTTTGCCGGGTTGGGTATCCCCGAACCCTCCGAGGAGGAACGACAGGAAGCACATCGGCAGATGTGCAGGGAGATGCTGATCAACAGTCTGAGAACGTATCGGATGTTGGAAAAGTACATGAATAAGCAGTAAACAGAGAAGGCCATCGGCAAATAACCAATGGTCTTCTACTTCTCTCTGTGTCCAAAGACAGATAAAATGCCATCTGCCCTTTTCGCCCATTCAGCCTTTTGCAGAAGTACTGCCCTCTGAACCGTCTACGAAAAATTCCGCGCCCTTGCTGTCCAGCAGGGTCAGTGCCGTGGACAGCAGCAGCGCCGTGTGAGCTATTGAAGCTGTCGGATATGGCGGACGCCCTGCA
>OGXX01000812.1_pt1 | contig 34110 bp, 29 predicted proteins | sample 1576301 | NCBI WGS metagenome assembly OGXX01 (sample SAMEA3541469, study PRJEB24748) | human gut metagenome | biome: human gut; feature: human-associated habitat; material: faeces | place: China | collected 2012
TAAGTGCTTTCCGGCTCGTGCGGAATCTACGAAAAACTTACCCGCTCGCCCGGCCAGGTCCTGCGGTGACTTGCTTGCCGCCTGGATGGCGTCTTGGCGCCTAGATACTTGGCTGATTTTTTGGAATGAAGGGGGCTCCTTGTCGGCAAGGAGCCCCCTTCTGCTCTTGGTCACTTTGGGGTTGATGGAGGGTCTTTATTTGGCGTCGGCCCAAGTTATGCCGGTGCTGGCTTCGGCGATGAGGGGTACGCGTAGGTCTACGACGTGTTCCATGACGTCTTGGACCATGGCGGTCAGGCGCTCGACTTCGTCGATGGGGCACTCAAAGTCCAGCTCGTCGTGCACCTGCAGGATCATGTGGGCGGCAAAGCCCTCTTCTTCCAGGCGGCGGCTTACGCGGGCCATGGCAATCTTGATGATGTCCGCCGCGGTACCCTGCATGGGATGGTTCATAGCCGTGCGCTCGCCAAAGCCGCGGAGCTGCGGGTTTTTGGCCTTGAGCTCCGGAATATGACGACGGCGTCCGTACATGGTCTCGGCATAGCCCGTCTGCTTGGCGCGCGCCACCACGTTGTCGAGGAACGTGCGCACGCCCGGGTAGGCCTCGTAGTAGCGGTCGATCATGTCGCGCGCCTCGGACATCGAGATGTGCAGCGACTGCGACAGGCCGTACGCCTGCTGACCGTACACGATTCCAAAGTTCACGGCCTTGGCGCGGCTGCGCAGATCGGGCGTTACCTCGGACACGGGAACGCCAAACACGCGCGCGGCCGTCTCGGCATGGAAGTCCTCACCCTCGTTAAAGGCACGTACCAGATGTTCATCACCCGAAAGATGCGCGAGCAGGCGCAACTCGATCTGCGAGTAGTCCACCGCCAAAAAGACGCTGCCCTCGCCCGCCGAAAACGCCGTCTTGACGGTACGACCAAGCTCAGAGCGCGTCGGGATGTTCTGTAGGTTCGGGTCGCTCGAGGACAGGCGGCCCGTCGCCGTGATGGTCTGGTTGTAGGTGGTGTGCACGCGGCCATCGCCACGACGCAGCGGGCCCAGCGTATCCAGGTAAGTGGACTTGATCTTGGACTTCTCACGCCAATCCAAGATCAGACGCACGATCTCGTGGTCACGGGCAAGGTCGCTCAGCACCTTGGCGTTGGTCGAATAGTAGCCGCGCTTGGTCTTCTTGAGGCCCTTGGTCGGAAGCCCCATAACGTCAAACAGCACATGCGAGAGCTGCATGGGGCTGCCGATGTTAAAGGTCTCGTCACCCGCCAGGTCTCGAATGTTTCGCTCAACCTCGGCAATCTGGGTAGCAAGCCCCTCGGACAGACTATGCAGACGGTCGGGGTCCACGAGCATGCCCGCGCGCTCCATCTTGGCAAGCACCGGCACGAGTGGCATCTCGATGCCATCGAACACGTTGACGGCGTTCTCGCGGGTCATGCGGTCGCGCAGCGGTACGACCAGCGCCAGCGTCAAGGCCGCCGTGCGAGCGGCGGGCGCAGGAGCGTCCTCACCGGCACCCTCTGCACCGCGCGCCGCAGGCAGCGCCATCTGCAGATAGGTATCGACCAGATACGCCTCGTCAAACTCGGAGCGGTCGGAATCCAACAGGTAGGCGGCAACCACGGTATCGAAGATGCGCGTGGAATCAACTGCCAGCGGATCCATGAGCTCGGGCTCGGAGGAATCGATGGGCGAAAGCTCATGCAGCAGCGCTTTCATATCCGGGCTCGCCACGCGGCCCTCCATAAACAGGCGCGCAAGCACGCCGGCAATCACGCCGTGAGCGAAGTTGAAGCCATCGACCACGGCAGGCGCACCGCCATCGCCCTCCTCAAGTGCAAGCAGTCCTTTGGGCGTCGCCAGCCACAGCGTGCGTGTCAGGCCAAAAAGCGCGCCCTCCTCCTTGTCATCGTCCACCACGGCGGCAACCCACTCGCCTGCCTTGATCGCACGCGAAACCTCTGCGGCAGCGGCAGCGAGCGCCTCGGCATCGCCGGCGGCAGCGCGCATAACGTGGGGAATCTCAAACGTGCTGGCAGTGGCCGCAGCCCCGGTATCGCCGCCGATCAGCGCCAAGAAACGGTTCTGCATGGCGGTGATACCAAGCGTACCCAGCGCCGCGGAAACCTCATCGGCAGAAAACGCCGGGAAGGACGTCGCCTCAAAATCAAGCTCAACGGGCGCATCGGTGCGGATGGTCGCCACCTTACGGCTCAGCAGCGCGTCGTCGATGTGTGCGCGCAGGTTTTCGCCCATCTTGCCCTTGACCTCGTCGGCGTGTGCGATGACCTCGTCCAGGCTACCGTACTGCGCAATGAGCGCGCTCGCCTTTTTGGGGCCGATGCCCGGTACGCCGGGGATGTTATCGGACGTATCGCCCTTCAGACCATAAAAATCGGGCACGAGCGCCGGCGTGATGCCGTGATACAGATCGTCCACGCTCTCGGGCGTCATGATCGTCACGTCGGACAGGCCCTTGCGGGTCGAGACCACGTTGACGTGCTCGGTCACGAGCTGATACATATCGCGATCGCCGGTCACCAGCAGCATGTCGCAGCCGGCCTGCTCGCCCAGGCGCGCCATGGTTCCCAGGATATCGTCGCCTTCCCAGCCCTCGGACTGCAGAATCGGCACGTTGAGCGCGCCGAGCAGCTCCTTGATCATCGGAAACTGCACGTGCAGATCGGGGTCCATGGGCGGGCGCTGCGCCTTATACTGCGGCAGCATCTCCATGCGCACGCGTGGCTTGCCCTTATCAAACGCCACGACCACACCGTCGGGGTTAAAGGCGTCGATCATCTTGAGAAACATGTTCAGAAAGCCAAAGATCGCATTAGTGGGGCGACCGTCCGGCGCGTTCATGGTCGGCGGCACGGCGTGGAAGGCGCGATGCATGAGCGAGTTGCCGTCGATGACGGCAAAGGTGCGGCGCTTGTCAGACATATTGAATACCTCGCTTTGGGCTGGGCACGGTTTGCTCACTCCAGTTTACACGCTCCCCGCCCCGCGACCACCGCACATCAGGCTCCCCTGCCGCCGCGGGCCCGCGCGTGATACGATGGCTCACGGTACATCAACCAGCACGATCGATCCGAAAGGAGCCTGCGTCATGGAGCGTCCCTGCGCATGGAAAAAGTACACGCCACAGCAGATCGAGGAGCTCGAGGAGCTTTGCCGCGGCTATAAGCAGTTTTTGAGCGAGAACAAGACCGAGCGCCTGTGCGTCAAGACCGGTATCAAGATGGCCGAGGAGGCGGGCTACGTCAATCTGGAGACCGTGATCGCCGAGGGCCGCGCGCTCAAGGCCGGCGACAAGGTGTACGCCGCCAATCACGGCAAGGACCTCATGCTCGTCAACCTGGGCACCGCCCCGCTCGAGCAGGGCTTTAACATCCTGGGCGCCCACGTGGACTCGCCGCGCCTGGACCTCAAGCAAAACCCCGCCTTCGAGGCCGGCGACATGGCCTATCTCGACACGCACTACTACGGCGGCGTCAAGAGCTACCACTGGGTCGCTTCCCCGCTCGCACTCGTAGGCGTCATCTGCAAAAAGGACGGCACCACCGTCGACATCAACATCGGCGACAAGGCAGACGACCCGGTCTTTACCATCTCCGACCTGCTGATCCACCTCTCGAGCGAGCAGATGGCCAAGCCCGCCAAGGACGCCGTCGACGCCGAGATCCTCGACGTGATCGTGGGTGGCCGCCCCGTCAAGTTTGACGAGGACGACAAGGACGCCCCCAAGGAGCCCGTCAAGCAAATGTTCCTGGACATCCTCAAGGAGCAGTATGACGTCGAGGAGGAGGACTTCCTCTCCGCCGAGATCGAGGTCGTGCCCGCCGGCCCGGCCCGCGACATGGGCCTCGACCGCTCCATGATTTTGGGCTATGGCCACGACGACCGTGTCTGCGCCTATCCATCCATGCTCGCTCAGATCAATGTGGCCAACGTGGAGCGCACGAGCATCACGCTCATCGTCGACAAGGAGGAGATCGGCTCCGTGGGTGCCACCGGTATGACGAGCCGCTTCTTCGAGAACACCGTCGCCGAGATCATGACGCTCGCCGGCGAGGATAGCCCGCTTGCCCTGCGCCGTGCACTCGCCCACAGCCGTATGCTCTCCTCTGACGTGTCCGCCGGCTTCGACCCGGGCTACGCCGGCAAGTTCGAGACCAAGAACGCCGCCTTCATGGGTCGCGGTCTGTGCTTTAACAAGTACACGGGCAGCCGCGGCAAGGGTGGTTCCAACGACGCCGACGCCGAGTATGTGGCCCTCATCCGCGACATCATGGACGAGGCCGGCGTGGACTTCCAGACCTGTGAGCTCGGTCGCGTCAACGCGGGCGGCGGCGGCACCATCGCCTACATCATGGCAAAGTATGGCATGAACGTCATCGACTCCGGCGTTGCCGTCCTGTCCATGCATGCCCTGTGGGAGGTCGCCAACAAGGCCGACATCTACGAGGCATATCGCGGCTACAAGGCCTTCATCGAGCGCGCCTAACCAGTCCCTTGTAACTTGCGGTGAAATACGGATTCATCAGGCCTTCCAACAGGGAAAGCGGTCTGCATTTCACCGCAACTTTTTTAGCGGGAGGAGGATTCCGTGCTACAGGTCGTCATTTCGCCCGCCAAACAGATGCGGACAGCTCAAGATGCCTTTGACGTTTGGGGCATACCGCCTTTTGCACATCAGACGGCCCGGCTCCATCAGGCACTGTTGGGCATCGAACGCGAGGATGGCGCGGCAGGTCTTCAGGCCCTTTGGAACGTGAGCGACAGGCTGCTTACAACGTGCCTGGATACGCTTCACGAATTTATGCCCGTCCTGAGCGATGCCGACCTCGCCGATCCCGATATCGCGCGTCGAATCTCCCCCGCCGTCATGTCCTACCACGGCATCCAGTACCAAAGCATGGCGCCCGAGGTCATGGATGCCGCACAGCTCGACTGGCTGCAAAACCATCTCTGGATCCTCTCGGGACTCTACGGATGCGTGCGCCCCTTCCACGGCGTGTCGCCCTATCGGCTCGAAATGGGGGCGAAGCTCTCCGTCGACGGCGCTCGCGATCTCTATGCCTTCTGGGGGAATCGACTTGCGCAGGCAATTGCGCCGGCCGGTTCCGACACCACTATCGTCAACCTTGCCAGCGTGGAATACGCCAAAGCCGTCCTGCCCCATGCTGCACAGGATACAACGGTTATCACTTGCCTTTTTGGCGAAGGTGTCCGCAACGATAAACCCGTCCAGCGATCGACCGCCAGCAAAAAGGCACGCGGTTCAATGGTCCGCTGGATGGCGGAAAACAAGGTCGAGGACGCCGCCGATCTTACCGAGTTCGACCTTGGCTACCGCTATGTCCCCGAGCTCTCGTCCCCAGGAACCCTCGTGTTCATCAACGAACAGATGCTCTAGAGCCGGCACCCAACACTGACCCGCTCAGCCTTCTCTATATAACTTGCGGTGGAATAGTTCCTATTTGAGCCTTTTATCGCACAATCGGGAACTATTCCACCGCAACTTTTATGAATTGGCTGGCTAGGCTCGACACCTATTCCGCCAAGCCGTCTGCTTTGGCAATCTCGCTTGTCGAGCCATCTTGGTAGGTAACCTTAACGTGCTCCACCTCGGACGCCGCAACACCCGATGGAGGCTCCAAGCGCCATTCCGTCAGGGCGATATCCATGGTCGTGGGGACGTCTCCTTGATCTTTGAGCTTCACCATAAGCGTTTTGAGCGTCGCGTCAAACGTCACGCGTTCGATTTCATCACCTGGAATGGACCCACCACTCAGCTGCAACTGCACAAACTCATCGCGCGGGTACCAATAGTCGCCCGGCGCGGCCACCGTGTTACCGCCCGCGACCTTCACCGTCATGATCGGCAGGGCATCGTCGGCCTCAAACTCCCAGGCAGCGCCGCCGCGACCGCCAAACGTCCAAATACAAAAGGCAATCACCAGCACGGCAAGCACCGCAAAACCAATTGCGACCAGCCCATGATGGGCACGGCCCTCCTCGGCCGACACATCCCACTGCGTCTCTCGATATAGATGCTTGTCTTCCATGTTCGCCTCCCCACGGGCATGCTCATCGCGTCAATCGTACCCATTCGAGCTATACTTGAGCCCACCACATAAACGGGGAGCTTGCAGGACAAGACGGCAGGCTGAGACTGGGCGCGCCCGCCCTGACCCGCAAACCTGATATGGGTAATGCCAACGAAGGGAGCCGTGCCAATGAGCACACAGACCGAGCCCAAGCTCGTCACGCAAATCGACTTCGCCCGCGCCGGGCAGATCACACCGCAGATGAAGGAGGTCGCCGAGCGCGAGCATCGCGACCCCGAGTACATCCGCGAGCGCGTGGCCGACGGCCGCATCGCCATTCCCGCCAACATCGTGCATATCAAAAAGGGCATGCGCGCCTTTGGTGTCGGCGAGGGCCTGTCCACCAAGGTCAACGTCAACCTGGGCATCTCGGGCGACAAGGCCGATGCCGCCGAGGAATGGAAGAAGGTCAAGATCGCCGAGGACTTTGGCGCCGACGCCATCATGGACCTCTCCAACTCGGGCAAGACGCGCCAGTTCCGCCAGCAACTCATCGACGAGACGCCGCTCATGGTGGGCACCGTCCCCATGTACGACGCCATCGGCTACATGGAAAAGCCGCTGGTCAAGCTCACCAAGGACGACCTGCTCGAGGTCGTTCGCGCGCACGCCGAAGACGGCGTGGACTTTATGACCATCCACTGCGGCATCAACAAGTCGGTCATTAAGACCTTTAAGGAGACCGGCCGTCTCATGAACATCGTCAGCCGCGGCGGCTCGCTGCTGTTTGGTTGGATGGAGGTCACCGGCAATGAGAACCCCTTCTACGAGTTCTACGACGAGGTGCTCGAGATCTGCCACGAGTACGACGTGACGATCTCGCTCGGCGACTCCTGCCGCCCGGGCTGCCTCTACGACTCCAACGATGCCACCGAGACCGCCGAGATGATCGAGCTGGGCAAGCTATGCAAGCGTGCCTGGGCCGCTGGCGTCCAGGTCATGGTCGAGGGCCCGGGTCACATGGCACTCGACGAGATCGCCGCCAACATGAAGCTGCAGAAGCGCCTGTGCCACAACGCCCCGTTCTATGTGCTCGGGCCGCTGGTGACCGATATCGGCGTGGGCTATGACCACATCACCGCCGCCATCGGTGGTGCCATCTCCGCCAGCTCCGGCGCCGACTTCCTGTGCTACGTGACGCCGGCCGAGCACCTGTGCCTCCCCAACGCCCAAGACGTGCTCGATGGACTCATGGCCACCAAGATCGCCGCACACGCCGCCGATATCGCCAAGAAGGTGCCCCACGCCCGCGACATGGACGACAAGATGGGCCAGGCACGCCGCAAGCTCGACTGGGACGCCATGTGGAAGTGCGCGCTCGACCCGGCTACGGGCAAGAAGCGCTACGAGGAGTCCCCCGCCGCCACCGAGGGCACTTGCACCATGTGTGGCAAGATGTGCGCCGTCCGCACCGTTAACAAGGTGTTCGAAGGCACGACGATCGACCTCGGCATGGAGGACTAACTCGTCACCGGAGCCACAAACGGCCACAAGGTGTTCGTCAATTGTTGACATGTGAACATTTTCTTACATTTACGTAAAGATTGCACCGCCCGCCCGGGATCGGCATACAGCCGGCCCGGGCAACTTTATAATGCAGACAGAAGACCCATTTGAATCCGACCGATCAAGGGAGCGAACATGGATCGCAGTAAGGTACCCGCCGTTCTATCCATCGCAGGATCCGATTCCAGCGGTGGTGCCGGCATTCAGGCCGACATCAAGACCATCACGGCGCACCGCCTGTATGCCGAGACGGCCATCACAGCCATCACCGCACAAAACACGCTCGGCGTCACCGCCGTGCAGAATATCTCCCCGGACATTGTCGCGGCGCAGATCGATGCCGTTTTTGACGATATTCGACCCAGCGCCGTCAAGATCGGCATGGTCTCCTCTGCCGAGATTATCGAGGTTATCGCCGACCGCCTGAGTGCCTGGGACGCACAAAATATCGTCGTCGACCCCGTCATGGTCGCCACCTCGGGCGCTCGCCTGATCGCAGAGGACGCCGCCGAAGCGCTTACCCGTCGCCTGTTCCCACTGGCGACCGTCATCACGCCCAATATTCCCGAGGCCATGGCACTGCTCGATTACGAGGTCGATTCCGAGCGCACGCAGCAAAATGCCGCCATGCTCCTCACCCGCCGCTTTGGCTGCGCGTCCCTCGTTAAGGGCGGGCATTTTGTCAACGAAGCCAACGATGTGCTAGCAGAGCCCGCGCCGCTCGATGACGAGGGCAACCATCTGGGCGATCCGCTCACCACGTGGTTCCGTCACAAGCGTATCGACACCAATAACACGCACGGCACCGGCTGTACGCTTTCGTCCGCCATCGCCTGCGCGCTGGCCCAGGGCATGGATCTTGCCGATGCCGTCAACGCCGGCAAGGCCTACCTAACGGGCGCTCTGGCCGCCGGCTTTGACATGGGCAGAGGCTCCGGCCCCGTCAATCACATGTGGCAGTATTAAGATTCGCAGCCCAAAACCACCGCAAAGGGGGCAGACACCTTTGCGGTGGTTCCCACAAACATCTCGATCTGTAACAGTAGCTCGGCAAAATCGACCCTAGATGTTACAGATCGAGACAAACGACCGATATCGACCTAAATAATCTCGATCTGTAACATCTAGCCCGTTTTCAGCCTTACAACTGTTACAGATCAAGACAAACCAACGAAACAAGCCTCCGCAAGGGGAACTTTTGTAGCGCTTTGGGCCGCGCTACTCTCCGAGCATCTCTTTGAGCTTGGCTGCCACGGCGTGGCCCAGGCTCTCGTGGCTTTCGGGCATCATGTGCAGATAATCGATATCGCCCGGCTCGGCAAAATCGGCGGCATTCAAAAAGTCGCAGCCAAACTGTTCGGCAACATACTTATAGTATTCGGCAAAATGCTCCGAGGCCTCGACGGAGTGCTCGTCAAAGTCGGTCATGTACACATCGGCGATCTGCGATTTAATCTTGATAGGCGCCATCAGCAGAATACGCGGGCAGGGCGCGGCTTCGGTCCAGGGAAACGCGCGGACGGTGCGAATCAGCGCCATGGCACCGTCAGCGATATCGGCAGCCCCCACGCTAAAGACCGTCTTGCAGTCGTTGGTGCCCAGCATAATCACGATCGCATCCAGCGGCTTATGAGACTCGAGCAGCATCGGCAACGCGCGAATGCCGTTGAGGTTAGTGTCCAGATGGCACATATCGTCGCGCACCGTCGTGCGGCCGTTGAGCCCCTCCTCAATCACATGCCAGCCCTCGCCCAGGTCACGCTGTGCCACGCCGCACCAGCGCACATCGTGCGCATAGCGCACCGCGGTGCCGTCGCGCATGCCCGCCGGATCATAGCCATAGGTATTGCTGTCGCCAAAGCACAGAATGTTTTTCATCGTAAGCCCTTCCTCTAGTAAAAAGCCGGCGGGAGCAGTCTCTCCTGCCGGATCGACCTATCTGTCAGCACATACCGATTACAGGTACTTGTGCCAATCGTCATCGTCCTCATCGTCCTCGGCGGCAGCCTGGGCTTGCTCGGCGGCGCGAGCAGCCGCAGCGCGAGCGGCAACCTGGGCATAGGACTCCTCGTTGCGCTCGGGGAAGTTTGCCAGCACGTGCTCGAACTTGGCAAAGTCCTCGTCCCAACGCGTAGAAGGCACGGCAAAGAAGACCTGCTTGACCTTAAAGTCGCCCGATGCGAGCTCCTTGCGGAAGAGCTCGGCCACGGCTTCGGCGTCAAAGCCGTTGTTGTCGCAGCCCCAAGCGCCCAGCACTAACTTTTCGCGACCCAGCTCGTCGCAGATGGCAAGCACAAAGCGGATGCGATCGCGCAGGGCATCCAGCAAGGCATCGTCACCCACGCGATACTCCTGGCGAGCGCGCTTGGCGTTGGGCGCGGCGGCGACGATTACGTCGGCATATGCATGCACGTGGTTGCGGTCGAAGCGCACCGCAGGCACCACCAGTGCACGGTTGCGGTAAAGCTCGCAGTTGATGTTGCGGCGACGGTTCTCGCCGTACCACTTACGCTGCTTATCGAGGACGTTGTACAGATACGAATCGGCACAGAGTGTGGCCTCCTGGCCCAGATAGCCCTGGATGTAGCCACCGCCCGGATTGGTGAACGAGGCAAAGGCGAGCACAGCCATGTCGCAGAACTGCGCATAGCCGCGGCCGTTGTCCAGAATGGCCTGCGTGGCAGAGGCGTCGAGCACGGTGACCTCGGGCAGGACCGGAGCGGGCTTTTCGGCGGCAGGCGCGGGCTCGGCCTCCGCGGCCTCCTCTGCGGGCGCAGGCTCAGCCGTAACCTCGGTCTCTGCGGATGCAACCTCAGCGGCCTCAGACTCCTCGGCAAGCTGTTCCTCGGCAGTGTCGGTCGCTTGGGCCTTAGCCTTCATCGCCGCGACAAATCCAGCAGGCATGCCATCGAACTCACGCACGCCGGCAAGCGAGCGCTCAATATCCTTGGCGCACGCTTCGGACACAGTCGCCACGTGACGCTCGGCGGCCTTGGCGCGCGCCTCGCGCTTGGGATTGGGCTGTCCCGCGCGATTAGGCCTGCGGTTACGGTTCCTGTTGTCGACGTCTGCCATAAGTGGTCACCTTTCTCGGTCTCTGCCGCTATCGGCTTTTCCCATCCATGATACCCCGCCGCACACAAAAAAGACGGCCCCGAAGGACCGCCTTTCGTATCGAGTTGCGCGCACGGCAAGCACCGCTGCAATTTGGCACTAGTCGCGACGACCAAGGATGTTCAGAATGCGCAGGAACACGTTGATGATGTCCACGAACAGGTTGGATGCCATAAGCACGGCGTTGGGCAGCGTGGGCGGCACCGTCGTTGCCACATAGGTGTCGTAGCCGATGAAGCCGGCGAACACCACAATCACGATCAGGTCGGTGATGGACTGCGAAACGCCCATGAACATCAGCACGATCTCGATCAGAATCGTGGCAAGCAGGATGCCAAAACCAATGCCATACACACGCTGGAAGAACTTGGGGAAGGTCACGCCCAGCGCACCAAAGACAAAGGTGATGGCGGCCGTGGCGATAAAGGCGGTGTTAATGGTAGGCAGGTCGTAGTTGGCAAGACCAAACGACGCCGTCAGGCCAAAGGTGCTCGCAAAGACCACGTAGCCCACGAGTGACAGGCCCACGGACTGTTTGCTGACAGCGGCCGACATCATGACCATGCCGACGATGGTCAAAATAAATGAGCCAAAGACCAGCGGCAAAGCGGCGCCGCTCATCATCATGCGCGCAAACGACATGGTGCTCGTAAAGTAAGCACCGGCGCCCATGGCGCAAAAGCCCAAAAAGATCAGGGCAGACATGACAAGGTTGTACGCGCGCGGCGACATCTCCTTGGCACGGCTTGCGCCGGTTTCGATGGGGCCGTTCTGATAGCCCTGGATATCGTTCATACTTCGTCCTTTCAAAAAGTGCCGTGAAAGACGGCACAGCAGATGACAAGATTCCTGCCATTGTACCCGAATGTCGCGCACTCTTACCTGCGGCGTTCACTCTCGAGTGTACGGTCGAATGCCCACACCCACCAACGCATCAGATGAGCCTGCGAGCCATCCGGTCGCTCGCGCGCCTGTTCTTCCAGATACAGTTCGGTCGCATGCCCGCCAAAACGAACCTTATAGGTCGCCGTACGAATGCCGTGAACCGTTAGGCCAAAACCGGTGGACGAGACAATCTCGTCAATCGTAAAACAGCGGCCGTCGACCCAGCAGACGGTAACCGGCACGACTTGTCCGCCCGCGAGGATGCGGGCCACGACGTCCACATACTGCTTGTGCACGCGCCGAGTTTTGCCGTCTGTCTGTCGATATTCCATGTCCCCTATTATCGAACGCATGTTTGCATATTGTAAAGCGAACAGACTGTGATTTTGGGATGTTGGGACGCGCGCATGTCCTCATGGCGTGTTAGCAAAAAGAACACCCGCGGTCAACAGGGCTAATGTTCAATGTTAGTGCCAAAAAAATCACTTCTCCCATCAGAACTCGGTAAAGAAACCCACAGGAGGTGATACGATTTATCATGTTTTTGTAACGTGCCTGCAAACTTCGAGAAAGCCCATATATGGACGTAACGTTCTCAACCTTCCTCGGCCAAATTGTGTCGAACCCAGTCCTTGCCGTCACCGTGATCCTCGCGCTCGGCGCCATCTTCGTCAATGGATGGACCGACGCGCCCAACGCCATCGCGACCTGCGTCACTACGCGTTGCATGCCCGCCCGCGCCGCCATTCTCATGAGCGCCGCATTCAACTTCCTCGGCGTGCTCATCATGACGCACTTTAACGCGAGCGTCGCCAACACCATCTCACATATCGTCGACTTTGGCGGAAACAGCACCATGGCGCTCGCGTGCCTCTGCGCGGCGCTGTTCTCCATCGTCGTCTACGGTGCCACGGCATCGCGTTTTGGCATCCCCACCTCGCAAAGCCACAGCCTTATCGCCGGCCTGACCGGTGCCGCCATCGCCCTCGGCGGCGCGAGCAGCGTCAACGTCCACGAGTGGATGAAGGTCATCTACGGCCTGGCGCTCTCCATCGGCCTGGGTTTTGTCATGGGCTGGGTCCTGTGCAAGCTCGTCTCGATTCTTTTCGCCGCCGCCAACAGACGACGTGCCAATGTCTTCTTTAAATACGCTCAGATCGCAAGCGCTGCGGCCATGAGCTTTATGCACGGCGCGCAGGATGGACAAAAGTTTATCGGCGTGCTCTTTTTAGGCGTGGCCTTCGCCAGCGGGCAGACGAGCGTCGGCGACGCCGGCATCCCCATCTGGATCATGCTGCTGTGCTCGGCCACCATGGGCATCGGCACCAGCGTGGGCGGCGAGCGCATCATCAAGTCCGTCGGCCAGAGCATGGTTAAGCTCGAGAAGTATCAGGGCTTCTCTGCCGACCTCGCGGGCGCCGCGAACCTGCTACTTGCCACCCTTACCGGCATCCCCGTGTCCTCCACGCACATCAAAACCTGCGCCATCATGGGCGTCGGCGCCGTCAAGCGCCTCTCGGCCATCAACTTCGGCGTGGTCAAGGACATGATGTTCACCTGGTTCTTCACCTTCCCCGCCTGCGGACTCATCAGCTTTGTCATGGCCAAGCTGTTCATGATGTTCCTCTAGCCACGCTGAGCGTCCATCCGGACCGCAATACCTCGCCCACCCGTCTTCGCCTCGAAAGGACCCACCCATGGCAAAGAAACCCGATTCGTTCTACTTTGACAACTACGTCGCCTGCGCCGACCTTGCCGTCCAGGCCGCAGAGTTGCTCATCAAGATTTTTGAGAACTTTGACCCCGCGCAGATCCACGGCATGCTCGAGGAGATGCATGCGATTGAGCATGCGGCCGATAAGAAGCACCATGAGCTCGAGGATGCCTTGCTCACTGCCTTTATCACCCCGCTTGAGCGCGAGGATCTGGATCTGATGAGCTGCTCGCTCGACACCGTGCTCGACCGTATCGAGGGCGTCGTGCAGCGCGTCTACTTCACTAACATCCAGAGCATCCATCCCGATGCCATCGTCATCGCCCACAAGGTGACCGACGCCTGCCGCGCTATGAAGGACCTGATGCTCGAGCTTCCCAATTACCGCAAGTCCAAGACCCTGCGCGAGCTCGTCATCCAGATCAACACCATCGAGTCCGAGGCTGACGAGCTCTACATCAACGCCATGCGCAACCTGCACGTCAACGGCAAGGACCCGCTCGAGGTCATCGCCTGGCGTGACGTCTACGCCTTTCTGGAGTACTGCGCCGACTGCTGCGAGAATGTGGCCGATGTCGTGGATTCGATTGTCATGAAGAACAGTTAATTGGGGGTACATGTCCCACCGGTCGCGGGCCCGACCACTAATAACCTTTTTCACTCCGGCTGCAAGCAGAGTCGTTCAAAAGGTATTAGTGGTCGGGCCCGCTCCCTTATGTACCACCATTGGGAACTTTGGCTGATAGTTTTAGCGCAATGGGGGTTTGGCTGAAGGGACCTTTGGTACCCGTTCGGACACTTTGGCCCTTGATGAGCGCTTGGCTGATTGCTGCTTTGGGTACTCTTTGGGTTACCTTGGATTTGTTTGATTTTTAATTGTTGGAGGGCTTGTATGTCGTATTTGGATCTGGCTCGGTCTCGGTATTCTTGTCGTGAATTCCAGGATCGTTCTGTTGAGCAGGCTGTGGTGGATGTCATTGTTGAGGCTGGGCGTATTGCTCCTTCTGCTTGTAATAATCATCCAACCCGTGTGATGGTGTTGGATACGCCTGAGCTTCTGGAGAAGGCAGCTGCTTGTCAGCCTCGGTTTGCTCGTGATGGGTCCATCTTTGGAGCTCCGCTCATCTTCCTCGTTTGCAGCGTTACCGACGACGCTTGGGTGCGTCCCTATGACCAGATGAACTCCAGCGCTATCGACACTTCGATCGTCTGCGATCAGATGATGATGGAGGCCGAGGATCAGGGCCTGGGAACGTGCTGGGTATGCCATTTTAAGCCCGAGGTAGCCCGCGAGCAGTTCAGCCTGCCCGAGGGCATCTATCCCTATCACATGCTCGTCTGCGGCTATCCTGCCGACCACATCGCCGATCCTAAGCATCGCGAGGCCCGTACCATTCCCCTCTCCGACTTCCTCCTCAAGTAGTTTTTGGCACATACCCTAAAAACTACCTTTTATCGCGCGTCCTTCGCCGAGTTCTGCCCTATCACATGCAGAGCTCGGCGTTTTGTTTCCCAACCCGTATGCAGCCACAAAAAAAGGAGCCCGCAGGCGCGAGCTCCTCTTAAGGGCACTAGATTGTAGCTCTGGAGCTAGTCCAGGTCGTCGGCGGCAAAGTTGTCGATCGGGGCGAAGGGATCGGCCACGGGGACAACCGGATCAGCGACAAGCAACGGCTCGGCGGCGGGAACGGTCACTGCAGGAGAAGCCGCAGAACCGACCGGCGTGGAGGCCATAAGATCGGCGGGGAAGGAATTCTGGGCATCGTCCATGAAGTGCTGGATGAGCTTGAGGTACTCGGCCTTGAACTCCTCACGGGAAGCCTTCAAACGGTCGATCTCCTCGAGCTCGGCCTGCTTCTCGGTCAGGGCCTGACGGATGACCTCGCGGGCCTTGGCGTCGGCTTCGTTGCGGATGCGCTCAGCGTTCTCGTTGGCGTCGTTGACGATGCCCTCGGCGGTCTGCTGGGCAGCGATCAGCGCAGCGGAGATCTGGCGCTCCTGAGCAGAGAAATCGGGTGCGGGAGCGGCCACGGGAGCGGCGGGAACGGCCTGCGCGGCAGCGTCCTGAGCCTGGGCAAGCTGAGCCTGCGTGTCGGCAAGCTGCTGCTCGGTGGCAGTCAGACGACCCTTAAGATCGACAATCTTGGCAAGCATAGCGTCAACCTCGGAGGACAGCGTCTCCAAAAAGACGTCGACCTCGGCGGGGTCATAGCCACGCTTGGCCTCAGAGAAAGTCTGAGCCTGGATGTCAGCAGGGGTAATAGCCATAACAAGTTCTCCTTTTTCATCGCCTCGGCGCCGGGCGCCCGACGTAAGTTACTGAGCCAGTACTATACGAGTATACCTATAAGAAGCTGCAGAATCAGCCTCTGCACCAACTGCAACGCAATAATTGCAACGACCGGCGAAAAATCAACGCCGCCCATCGGCGGGATAAACCGACGAAACAGGTTGAGCCACGGACCGCAGACACTATCGAGCACCGCGGCGATATCCTGCAGCAGGCCGCCCTGCTTCATGGGAATCCACGTCATAAAGCAATAGACCACAATGAGCGTGGAATAGAAGTTGAACAGCGTGTTGACCAGCTGGACAATGGTGTAGATGTTGATGAGAATCTCCTCGTCTTGGGTTTACTTAAGGTAGCCGTCGGCACGCAGCTTCTTGAGGTCCGAATCCTTGACCTCGCAGCCGGCGGGCAGCACCATAAACACGCGATCGCCCACCTCTTTGACCGTAGCGCCCAGGCCGCAGGCAAAGCCATAGCTAAAGTCCAGGACACGCTTGGCGACCTCGGTGCGAACGCCAACAAAAATCAGCGCAACGGGCTGCTTGGTGCGCACACGGCGGACAACGGTCTCGACATCGTCATAGCTCTCGGGACGCAGGACATAGGCAGGCAGCTGCGGCGTGGCGTTGATGATGTTGCTCGCATAGGCCGAAGCGTCGCTCGGCGCAGGTGCGGGCGCAGGTGCCGCGGCGCGGGCGCGAGCGCTCTCGGCATAGCTCGACGGCGTGTCGTAAGCGCCGGGACGATAGCCGCCTGCGACACTATCCTGAGAACGCGACGGCGGATTGTACGTCGTTGCATGACGGGAGTCATCGCCGACCAGCTGGCCGGAGCGCGTGTACACCGCGACCGACTCGGCCTCACCGCGGCGCGTCTGGCCCAGCAGGCCGTTACTCGGCTCGTCCTGGGTATAGAAGCCCTCACCCGAGGCACCGCTGTAGCCGTTGTTCTGATAGCCATCGTCGTAGCCGTCATCGTAGCCGTAGTCGTCATCCTGGCCATAGCCCTGGTCGTAACCCTGCTGGCCGCCAAGGTGCATCTTATTTTTAATCTCGTCAAGGAAGCCCATGGTTGTGTCCTCTCGCGGTTTAGTGCAGGCGCTCTGATAATCAGTGCGCACTTCAGAGCCTTATTTTACTGCAAACTCCGGGCTAAATACTACCCTGCCCAGACGAACGAGCGTAGAGCCTTCCTCAAGGGCAGGCTCAAAGTCCTCGCTCATGCCGCAGGAAAGTTCGGGCAGGCTCAGGTCGGAGTGCGTCGCCTCAAGCTCATCCCTTAGCTCGCGAAGTCCGGCAAAAGTGCGGCGCGCCACATCCTTATTCCCCCGGGGTGCCATAGTCATAAGGCCCTGCACACAAATTCCCTCAAGCTCCGCAAGCTCACCCGCGGCGTCTCGCACCTCGTCGGGCGAAAAGCCGCCCTTGGACTCCTCGCCGCTCACATTGACCTCGATCAGCACGCGCTGGGGGCCGGAGAGCTCGCCCGCCTCAATCTTACGGACCGCACGGCTCGAGATAGCCTGAGCCAAATGCAGCGAGCTTACCGAATGAATCAGCTCGGCCGAGCCCAGAACCGCATTGATCTTGTTGGTCTGCAGGTTGCCGATCATATCGAAGCGCACCTCGGGTAGCTCCGGATGCTCCGCGAGGCCCGCAAGCTTGCGGACGAGCTCCTGCGGGCGGTTCTCGGCAAAATGGCGATACCCCGCCTGAATAGCGGCAACGGTCTCATCGACGCCAACAGTCTTGGAGACGGCAATCAGGCGCGCGGCATCGTGGGGACGGCCCGCGCGATCGAGCGCCGCATAAAAACGCTCCAGAATCTGCTCGCGGCGAGCGCGCATCAAGTCCAAATAGTTATCCATTGCCAATCGCCTCCGCTAACAGCCATACAAGTAGTCTCATGCTAACGCAAGAGCGCGGCCTCGCATGTGCAAGGCCGCGCTCACTTAGGTATTTACAATCTTTCGACGAACGGAGCTGCCCTACTCCTCATCATCCTCGGTGTCGTCCTCGTCCTCGAGGTGCTCGAGCAGGTAGCGAAGACCCTCGCTCACCTCGTTAGCAGGCACCTTGGCAACATAGCCCGCATCCACGGCGGGCCTCATAATGACACCCTCGCCCGAAGGCACGCGCATGCTCTCAAGCTCATCCTCGTCCGTACGGGCGATATCGCCGGCAGTCATACGCTGTCCGGTCAAAAGGAAGGTCAGACGGCAGGCGGCATCGATCGAAATCGAGGCGACACGATCGAGGTAGCGCGAGACCATGATGGCGCGACGCAGGTCGTCATAGTTGCTGTCGTCGTCCATAAAATCGCCCGTGTCCATGCGGTTAAAGGTGCGGAAGAACTTCTCGTACGCCGCATGCACCGGCTCGTCCTCGACGGCCAGGTTGCAGATGATGGACATGTCGTTGGTGACGAGCGCAGAAAGCGACGAACCCAGCACCTGGTAAACAGCCTCGGCCTCGGCCTCGACCGTAGCGACGAGTTCCTGGGGCAGCGAGATATCGGCCTTGACCATGTGACGCGTGGCGCGGCAGATTTGGCGAACCTTATCGGTCATGCGCTGCAGGTTAAAGTCGACGTAGATGATCGTCTGCAGCAAGCGGAAGTCGGAGGCGACCGGCGACTGCGTAGCGATTAGGTTGTAGCACACGGCCTCCAAGTTGGCGCAGCGCGCATCGATCGAAAGCGTGCGCTTCTTGGTCTTGGTGGCGAGCTTGCGGTCGTCGGTCACATAGGCCTTCACGGCGTCGTGAAGGGCTAGATCGACGGCCTCGAAGATGCTCAGCATCTCGTGACGGGCCTCGATGAGCTGACGGGAAAACAGTTTGCGCATGGTTCACTCCAATCAGTTGGGTGCGGTCATGCCGCCCGCACAGTGAATACGCACCGGACCAGGTCCGATCGGATTGGGACTAGTCGCACCGATCAGCCAAAGCGGCCGGTGATATAGTCTTCCGTTCGCGAATCCACCGGGCTGGTGAAGATCGCGTCGGTTTGACCATACTCGATGAGCGTGGCGGGCTCGCCGGCAACTTCCTGCAAGAAAAATGCGGTGTAGTCGCTAATACGAGCGGCCTGCTGCATAGAATGCGTGACGATGATGATCGTCATCTCGGGCGCCAGCTCGGCCATCAGATCCTCGACCTTAGAGACGGACGTGGGGTCGATGGCGGAGCAGGGCTCGTCCATCAGCAGGACATCAGGCTGCACCGCAAGCACACGCGCGATGCACAGACGCTGCTGCTGACCGCCCGAGAGCGCCAAACCATCCTTGTTGAGCTGATTGGATACCTCTTTCCAGAGGTTGGCGCGCTTGAGCGATTCTTCCACGATGTCATCGAGGTCGCTTTTGCTAGTCACGCCCTGCAGACGAGGGCCAAAAGCGACATTCTCGTAGATGGATTTGGGGAACGGGTTGGGCTGCTGAAAAATCATGCCCACGCGGCGGCGAAGATCGACCGGGTCGACGCCCTCGGCATAGATATCGTTGCCGTCAAGCGTCATGGTGCCCTCGACGCGAGTGCCCTCGATAAGGTCGTTCATACGGTTGATGCAGCGCAAAAACGTCGATTTGCCGCAGCCCGAAGGGCCGATAAACGAGGTGATGGCGTTTTTGGCGATGTTGAGGTCGAGCCCCGTCAGCGCATGAAAGTCACCGTACCAAAAGTTGAAATCCTTGGCCGTGATGGCCGCTTGCTCCGGCGTGGGAGCGGACTGATAGACGGACATGGGACTCCTTAACTAGCGGCGCTTGCGCGACAGATAACGCGCAAACAGGTTGAAGGCCAGAATAATCGCCATCAGCAAAAGCGCAGTGCCGTAGGCTGCGTTCATGTTGATGCCGTCATTGGCAAGCAGATAAAGGTGAACGGTCATGGGACGACCGGAATCGAGCGGCGATATAGGCAGGTTGATGGCCTGACCCATGGTGTAGAGCACCACCGCGGTCTCGCCGATGGCGCGGCCGATGGCAAGGACGATGCCGGTGGCGATGCGGCCAAAGGCCGAAGGAAGCACGATCTTGGAGACGACCTGCCACTTGGTGGCGCCCAGGCCATATGCGCCCCAACGAATATAGCGCGGAACGGCGCGGATTGCCTCCTCGGTGGTGCGCATGACGATGGGCAGCATCAGAAGCGCCAGCGCCAGGGCGGCCGAGACCATCGAAAGGCCCAGGCCCATAGCCTCGACAAACAAAGCGTAGCCAAAGAGGCCCATAACGATGGAGGGCACCGAGGCCAGGGCATCGGCAGCATAGCGAATGATGTCGACGACCTTGCCCTGCTTGGCGTACTCGGCCAGATAGACCGCAGCCAAGACGGCAACCGGCGTGCAGATGAGCATGGCGAGTGCCGTCACGTAGATGGTCGAGACGATCGTGGGCCAGATGCCACCCTCGGCGTTTACGCCCTGCGGCCAGCCAAAGATAAAGTCGAGCGAGATATGCGGCAGACCGTTGATGACCACGTAGGCGATGATGGCAACCAGCACCAGCGTGGTGATATAGGCCGCGGCGCGAAACACGCCGAGCATGATCTTGTTGGACAGGTCCTTATTGATGCGGCCCTTCTTGCCATGGGAAAGGGCACGCTTGATGCGCTCGCGCGACGAGGTCGTATCGACCGTCGTGTCAACGGAATCGGACATAGCCTACCCCCTCTTCTTGGAAATCAGGCGGACGATACCCACCAGTGCAGCGGAGATGATAAACAGGACCACGCCCATGCCAAACAGAGCCGAGCGGTGCAGGCCCGAGGAATAACTCATGTCGAGCGCAATCTGGCTCGTGAGCGTCGAGATGGGGCTCGAGATGCTGTCCGGGATGACCGGAGCGTTGCCGACGACCATGAGCACGGCCATGGTCTCACCGATGGCACGCCCCATACCCAAGACAATTGCATCGACAATGCCCAGTTTGGCTGCAGGCAACACGACCTTGTAGATGGTCTGCCACTTGGTGGCACCCATGGCATAGGACGCCTCGCGAATGCCCATGGGAATGGAATTGAGGGCATCGATGGTGAGGGTGGTGATGGTAGGAACGATCATGATGGCGAGCACGAACCACGCCGTCAGCGCGCCAAAGCCAAGACCGCCGGTCAGCTGCGCGATAAACGGACGAATGATGACCATGCCAAAGAAACCGTAGATGATGGAGGGGATGCCCGCCAGCAGGTCGACGGCGGGGCTGATGAGCCTGCGCACGCGCTTGCTGGCGATCTCGACCAGATATACAGCCGTGCCCACACCCAGGGGCACGCCCATGGCGAGCGCACCGACCGTCACCAGACCAGAGCCCGCCAGCAACGACATGATGCCGTAGTGACCCTCGGAGGGCGCCCACGTAAAGCTAAAGAAGTCCGCCAGACCGATGTCGGTAAAGACGGGCAGCGCCGAGTACGTGGTAAAGACAAAAATCAGGATGACGGTGACGACCGCCAAGAACGCACAGGCAAAGAAGATCCACTGCAGCGCCTTCTCCTTGAGATAGGTACTGCGCGACACCAACGCCAACTCACGCTTTTTGGGCGTCTGAGCCTCCTGCTCGATCTGGGGGGTTTCCTGCACTTCCACGCTACTCACTCCCCTTTCCGTCGTTGGTGACGGGAATAAAGCCCGCCTCGCGAATCTGCTTGTCCATCTTCTCAGACGTCACATAGTCAATGTAGTCCTGCGCCTGCTGCGAAGGCGCACCCTTCACAAAGAAGTAAAGGTCGCGCGAGATGGGATAGCCGCCACTTGCGACCGTCTTCTCGGATGCCTCAACATGGTTGACCGAAACGGCCTTAACCGAGGTCTTGGCGTTGAGGCTCTCGACAAAACCAAGCGAGATGTAGCCAATGGCGCCACGCGAGCGGGACACGACATCGCGCACCTGGCCCGTGCCCGAAAGAACAGCCGAGCGACGATCGAACGGCGTGCCGCCCATCACGATGGTACGGAAGGCCTCGCGCGTACCGGACGCCTCGTCGCGGTTGATAACCTGAATCTTCAGGTCCTCTCCGCCGACTTCTTTCCAGTTGGTGATCTTGCCGGCGTAAATATCGCGGAGCTGCTCGGTCGAGAGATTCTCGACCTGGTTGTCGTCGTTCACGATGACTGCGATGCCGTCGTGCGCGATTACGATCGGGGTCAGGCCAAGGTCTTGTTCGTCGGCATTGAGGCCACGAGACGAACTGGCGATGTCGGCCGTGCCGTTGCTGACGGCCTCGATACCCGCAGAGGAGCCAAGGCCGGAGACGAGCACGTCGATGCCGGCCTCTTCCTTAAAGCCCTCGGCCGCGATCTCGGCAATGGGAAGGCACGTGGTCGAGCCGGCCACGGTAATAGAGGACGTAGAAGATCCCGAGGAGCAGGCGCAAAGCGTGAGCGTGAGCACTGCCGCGCTCAGGACCGATGCGATCTTTCTCATAGCATCACGCCGATCGCAGCATGGCGCCCACAGGTGCCGCCCTCGTTGCGGTAGGAATAAAAGCGGTCATTCTGGCGAACGGTGGAAAGCTTGGTGTCCACAATGCCGCTCGCTTCGACGCCGGCGTCCATCAGTGCCTCGCGAATGGCGGCAGAAAGATCGAGCATACGAGAAGCGGCGGCATCGATGCACACGAACTCGGAGGCAAAGCGGTCCACAAGTTCTTGGGACACCTCGTACTCGTCTCCCAGGATATGGGGCCCAATATAGGCAGAGATGTCATCCGGCTTGCAGCCAGCCGCCTCGCAGAGCGCTTGGCACGCCTTGGCGGAAATGCGCGCAATCGTGCCCTTCCAGCCAGAGTGCACCACGGCAAAGCCGCCGGGAGCCACCAGCACCACGGGAACGCAATCGGCAAAGCAGAGCATCACGGGCACCTCACGGGCCATGCAGACGATGGCATCGCAGCCCTCGGCAATCTGCTCGCGAATGTTCTCGAGATCATCGGCACCGTTCGAGGTCACCGTCACGACATGGTCACCGTGTACTTGATTGGGAACAAGCAGGTTGTGCTCGCACTCGGCGGCACCCAAGGCCTCGAGTGCGCGGCGACGATTTTCTTGAACGGCAAAGGGGTCATCGCCAACATGCGAGCCCAGATTGAGTGAGGAGTACGCATCTTCGGAAACACCACCGGTGCGCTCGGTAAAGGCAAAACGAACATCGCGCGTCGCGCCCTCTACGAACGTAACTCCATCATGGTCGACACGCGAAACGTTGTCCGCACGTGCTGCCATACTAAAGCCTCCTAATAACACAAGTATCGCGGCGACGCCGCTGCAGTCCGTGCCATACGGCTGCCATACTTCATCAAAAGGATACCCGCAGCGGTAGGGACCAAACGTAAAGGGAACGTAAGGAGATTGGAGGCTTTCATTTACAAAGGCGAAACACAACAAAAAAGGGTGCGCCCAATCGGACGCACCCCATGCAGGTCGTTTAGAAAGACGAACTAAAAGCTGCCGCGCTTGAGGAAGTCGGGAAGCTCAAACTGGTCGTTACCAAAGTTCGGGAGCTCGGTACCACCGACGTTGCGAGTCGGGGCAGCCTGAGCCGGGCTCGTGGCAGGAGCGGTGCGCTGCGGCTCGGTAGAAGCAGCGGCCTTGCTCTGGGACTGCTGAGCAGCGAAGAGCTCGTCCTGACGGTTGACGTTGGAGTCGGAGAAGCCCGTAGCAATAACGGTGATACGCACCTGATCGCCCAGGGACTCGTCCACAACGGTACCGAAGATGATGTTGGCCTCGGGGTCGACGGCGTTGGCGACAACATCGGCGGCGTCGCTGATCTCCTGGATGCCCAGGTCCTTGGAACCGGCAATGGAAAGCAGGACGCGAGTGGCACCATCGATGGAGCTCTCGAGCAGCGGGCTGGAAATAGCCTGCTGGGCGGCGTCGACGGCACGGGTGTCCCCAGAAGCGGTACCGATGCCCATCATAGCGGTACCGGCCTGCTTCATGATGGTCTTAACATCGGCGAAGTCCAAGTTGATGATACCGGGGACGGTGATGAGGTCGGTGATGCCCTGGGTGCCCTGGGAAAGGACGCCATCGGCGATTGCGAAGGCCTCGAGCATGGTGGTCTTCTTCTCGGCGATGTCGAGCAGCTTATCGTTAGGGATAACGATCATGGTGTCGACGCAGTCGGAAAGCGTCTTAATGCCCTCTTCGGCGCTCTTCTTACGCTTGCGGCCCTCAAACGTAAAGGGCTTAGTCACGACGGCGACGGTCAGCGCGCCGACCTCGTTCATCGCGATATCGGCAACGATGGGAGCAGCGCCGGTACCGGTGCCGCCGCCCTCGCCGCAGGTGATGAACACCATGTCGGCGCCAGCGAGCGCCTCGGCGATGTCGTCGCGGGACTCATCGGCGGCCTTACGGCCGACCTCGGGATTGGCGCCAGCGCCCAGGCCGCGGGTCAGGTCGGTGCCGATGTGCACCTTGATATCGGCATCAGAGATCGCGAGTGCCTGAGCATCGGTGTTGATGGCAACAAACTCGACGCCGCGGATGCCCTCTTCGATCATTCGATTGACCGCGTTGGTACCGCCGCCGCCGACGCCGACCACCTTAATGACGGCAAGGTAGTTGTTGATCTCTGTCTCGTGCATGTCGGTCCTCCGAACAAAGGTTATAGCCATAGCATGGGTTGACCCCTGCGCACATTAACCTTCAAGTTGAAAGTAAATGCAAAGGTAAACCGTATTATGTTTGCACATTATGAACGCATCAGTCAAATAATTGACGGTGAAAACCAAACAAACCAGATAAACGGCGCGGTATGCCCCGTCAACAAAGGCTAGAAGACGCTACGAGGTCGGCGCGTTCCTAAACGTATAGTTGCCAGGAGATCGAACGTTTATATACGTCACGCCCTCCACCTGCGAAAGCAGCTTGGTAACGATACGCTCCTTTTTGGCAATGTCATCCGAATCTCCGAGCGACACCTCGATACCGTTATCGAGGTTCGCCGAGATGGCCTCGACCGAGGGCGTGGAAATATCCTTGACCTGGCCCAAGAACTCGCTCGAGAATCCGCGGACGTAATCCAGACCGGCCTTGACTGCCTTGGAATTTACCGCTTGCCCCGAAACCGGTGCGACATCGGCCGAGACATCGGTCAGCAGCACGGCACCGTAATGCTTGGCGAGTGCCAGGGCGGCATCGATGCCGGTCAGGGTGTTGGCACCCTCCCCCGTTGCGGTGACGTTGCCCTGGTCGTCAACATCGACCGAGGTAGACAGCGGCGCAATCCACGTGTCATCGTCCCCGATGGCCCACGCAAGATCGTCGGAGCTAATGTAGGCGATTGCGATAACCTTGCGTTCCGTCGGCGTGATGATGAGCGTATGGGGAAATTGACGCTGGACATCCACGCCCGAGACCCACGGATTTTGCTTGAGGCCCTCGGTGATCTGGTCGGGATTCACATTGAACAGCGACGTGTTCTCGGGCAGATCGATCAGTTGGATAGCATCGTGCTTGGTCACATGCTCGCTGCCCCGAATCTGAATATCGGTGGCGGCGAACAGGCCTGAGTTAATGACAACGATGGCAACGACCGCAAGCACTGCCAAAGCAGCAAGGATGCCGCCCATGATTTTACCCTTGCCCTTAACGGCAGAAGCGGCACCCGTCGCATGATTTGCCAGGGCGCCGATCGATGACAGCGGATTGAAGCCTTTTTTGCCCGATTGCGGTTTTGCGGAGGCCGACACCGACGTCAACATACGTGGCTTCGATGCACCCAGCACGCGACCGGGACGCGTCGCCTTTGCCCCCAACGAGAGAGTGGGCAAAGCCATGGGACGAGAAGGCTTGGCGCCCGTCGCCGGTTTGGACGTTACCGAGGGACGTGCCGCCGGACGAGCAACCTTTTTGGCCGCGGGCCGTCCGCCAAGTTGCGAGCCGGCAGCCGAACGCTTGGAAGACCGCACGGACCCGACGGTCTTAGAAGGCATGACAGATTTACGTTGAGACTGGGACGGTGCGCCGGAACGCCCTCCGGCGCGGCGGAAGGTTGGTTTCGATGCTCTAGAAGCCGAGGAATTTAACTTCCGGTCTGAGCTCGATGCCATACGCCTCCCTCACCTTTCCGTGCACATGTCTGATAACCGCGGCCACGTCATCGGCCGAGGCGGTTCCGTTATTAACGATAAAATTAGCGTGTACGGGAGAAACTTCCGCGCCGCCAACCGAAAAACCCTTTAATCCACAATCCTCGATAAGCTTTCCCACGCTCGCATCGGGCGGGTTGCGAAAGACCGACCCGCAGGATGCACAGCCCATGGGCTGTGTTCGCTTGCGCCGCGTCAGGTACCGCTCCATACGCTCACGGATATCGGCCTTGGGCGCAGGTTTGAGCTTGAGCACGCATTCCAAAATGATCTCGTTGCGCGGCAAGCTGCATTCACGGTAGCCCCAAGCGATCTCCGAGCCCGCGTAATGCTTAATTCCGGAGCCCGGGTCGAATGTAACGACATCTTCGACCAGCGAGCCAATCCACTCGGTTCGCGTGCCGGCGTTCATGGACAAGGCGCCGCCAACGGAGCCGGGAATACCGACCGCAAACTCAAGGCCCGAAAGGCTGCGTGACAGCGCCTCGTTGACCAGGCGTGCGAACATCACGCCCGCACCGACCGTCAGCGTACAACCGTCATCGGCGACAACCGTACGCTGAAACTCGCGCCCCAGCGAAATAACGGCACCGCGATAGCCCGCATCGGCAACAAGCAGATTAGACCCCTTGCCGATAATGACCCACGGCACCTGCTCACGGTCGAGCACCGCCACGGCGCGGCGCAGGGCATGATAGCTGTGACACGTCACAAAGAGGTCCGCCTTGCCACCGATACGATAGCTCGTATGGCGCGCGAGGCGTTCATCCTCGATTACGTCCGTATCGATCATGCCCGAAAGCGCCATGACGGCGTTAAACAAACCCATGGGGTTTAAGCGTCCTTCTTGGCAGTCAGATACTCGATGAACTCGGGGCCGACCGTCGTGACGTCGCCGGCGCCCATGGTAAGCAGCAAATCGCCCTCGCCCACCATCTTCTCGAGCTCCTCGTTGAGCTCAAGACGGCTCGAGCAGTACACGACCTCCTTACCGGGGTGCTTGGCGCGCACGGTATCGGCGAGCATCTTGGACGTGACACCTGGGATGGGCATCTCGCCGGCAGAAAACACGTCAATTAACAGCAGCTTGTCGGCATTGGCGAAGGCATCGGCAAAGTCGTCGCACAGAGCCTGCAGACGCGAGTAGCGGTGCGGCTGAAACACGACGTCGACATGCTTGTAGCCAAGCGACGAAGCGGCAGCGAGGGTCGCCTTGACCTCGGTGGGGTGATGGCCGTAGTCATCGACCACGGTAATACCATCGATATCGCCCACATGGGTAAAGCGGCGGCGGACGCCCTCAAAGCTCGAAAGCGCCTTTGCGGCAGCGTCGATATCGAGCCCCAGAACATGAGCGACCGTAAGAACCGCCGTGGCGTTGAGCATGTTGTGGCGACCGGGGTTGCTCTTAATCTCGACGGCGTGCTCGGTGCCGTCCTCAAAGCGGACGACAAAATCACTCTGGATGCCTCGGACGTCCGGATGCACGCAGACGATGTCGTTGGTCTCGGCAAAACCATAGGAAAGCACGCGGCGACCGGTCGACCTGGCAAGCTCGACCAGATGCGGGTCCTCACCACAGACGATGACCGTGCCGTCCTCGCCCACCAGACTCATAAACTTGGCGAAGGTGGCCTCGATCTCCTCGATACCCGAGTAGTGATCGAGATGGTCGGCCTCGACGTTGGTCACGATGACCACGTTGGGGTTAAGGAACAGGAAGGAGCTGTCGGACTCATCCGCCTCGGCGACAAAATAGTCGCCCGAGCCGTTCTTGCCGTTGGTATCGTAGCCCTCGACAATGCCACCGATCAGGAAGCTGGGGTCCAGACCCATGCGGTCGAGCATGGTGGCGCACATCGAAGAGGTCGTGGTCTTGCCGTGAGTACCGGCAACGGCAACGGTGGTGTAGCCGTGGCCCAGAGCCGAGAGCATCTTGGCGCGAGGCCACACGGGAATACCCAACTCGCGCGCACGGACGAGCTCGGGGTTGGACTCGGGAATAGCGGTAGAGACCACGACGACGTCAGGCTTGACCTCGTCGATGGTGGCAGCCTCATGGCCCACATGCACCTTCACGCCGGCGCGGGTAAGCTGGCGAATGTAGCGCGACGTCTTAAGGTCGGAGCCGGTAACGACATAGCCGCGCTCGTGAAGGACGAGGGCGATGCCGCTCATGCCGGCGCCACCGATACCGATAAAATGGGCGCTCTTGAACTCGGGCGCGGAGGTTGCAGTCTTGGAATCAGCCATGTGCTCGTGTACTCCTTGCGTAAACACTGCCTGTAACCCGTTTACTTTACCGCACCTACCGCATCCGCGCGAGGGCGACCCGCGATATCCCGTCTAACTAACGCAATCCTTCTACCGCGTCCGCCAAAAGGACGGCAGCGCGGTCTTGGGCCAAACCGCGAGCCGCCTGGCGCATGGCATCGCGCGCCTGCGCATCATCGATAAGATGCAGCAGCTCATCGGCAAACGCCTGGGTGTCGATATCGACATCGGCGCAGAGCACGCCGGCACCGGCATCGACCAGATAGCGGGCATTGGTGGTCTGATGATCGGCCGTCGCATGCGGATACGGCACCAGCACCGAAGGAACGGCAAGAGCGGCAATCTCGGCGACGCTCGAAGCGCCCGAGCGCGAGAGGACCAAATCGGCCGCAGCCAGCATATCGCCCATATTGTCGATGTAGGGCTGGACGCGATACCGTTTCGCCTCCTCGGGCGTCAGGGCAAGAGCGCGCTCGGTGTCCTCAAAGCCATCGGCGCCCGTCGAATGCAAAACATAGAGATTCTCGCGCGAGAGCAACTCGTTTTTAAGCGAAGCCACGCGCTCATTAAGATGCTGGGCACCAAGTGAGCCGCCAAACACCAGCAGGAGCGTGGTGTCCTCGGGCACATCAAGGGCCCTGCGGCCGCGGACTCGATCACCCTCGATCACAGAACGGCGCACGGGGTTGCCGGTCATGAGCACATGGTCAGGATCGCCCTCGCGCTCAAACACGGAACGCGCTGCCGGCACCGAGATGCAAACGCGGGCGGCATGCGAACTCATCATCTTGTTAGCAAGGCCCGGGACGGAATTCTGTTCGTGCAGCAGATACGGAATGCCCGCGTCCTTGCACCAGCCCAGAAGCGGGACCTCGACATAGGCGCCAAAACCTATGGCGACATCGGGCTTGCGGGCTTTAGAAAAATGGTTGCCGAGCGCGCGCTTCGCCTTATAGACACGCCACAGCGAGCTCAATGCTGTCCAAGGGCGAGAGCGGTCGAAGCCCGTAACCGTAATCGGTACAAAATCAAACCCAGCCTCGGGAACCAGACGACCCTCGAGCTTATGCGACTGACCCACAAATACAACGTGGTGGCCACGGTCGCGCAGCTCCTCGGCCAAGGCAAGTGCGGGGTTGATATGTCCCGCCGTGCCGCCGGCTGCGACAGCAACGGTCATCTTATCGGTCATGGTAGTCCCTTCGTACGCGCGGCCCCTGGTCGTCGGTGCGCAAGCGCGTCGACGGGTCCGAATTCAGGTCGATTCGATTATATCCGCCACCCGCATTGCGCGGCGTCGGTCGTTGCGGGCGACCCTGTGGCGCCGAGCGTGGCCGGAGACGGGCATCCGACTCCGAAGCAAAACCGTTCAAGACGGTAAAGCCGCCACGCGACGAGCGCTCCCCGCGTGCATGGGGAACCCCGGCAGTGCTCTCGTCCATAACGGCAAAGCTATCGCGGCGACGATCGTATTCATCGCGTCGAGCGCTCTCGTGCGAGACGCGCAAGATAAGCCCGGCGAGCATGAGCGACACGATAATCGAAGAGCCACCATAGCTGATAAACGGCAGCGGCTTGCCCGTCATGGGAAACACGTTGAGAATACCCAGCGCGTTGATCAAAAACTGCACCGCGAGGATAACCGCAGAGCCCGAAGCCATAAGCGCCCCACGACGATCGGTAGCTTGCTCGGCGATTCGAAACGCTGAGTAGATCAGCATCGCAAACACCAAGAAAAACAGCAGCGTCCCCAAAAAGCCAACTTCCTCGCCAATGATGGCCAGGATGTAGTCGTTGTGCGCCTCGGGCAAATACGAGTACTTCATGGTTGAGTTGCCGATACCGCGGCCGAACAGTCCGCCCGAAGCAAACGCCATAATGGCGAGCGTTGCCTGATACCCGTCTCCATATTCATCTGCCCAAGGATTCAAGAGAACCTGAATGCGCACCATACGGTACGGCTCGACGACAAGAGCGATCACGATGATGACGGCGCCAGCAAGAATCGCACCGATACTGAACTTTGGGTCAAGGCCGGCAAAGAGCGCCATGCACATAATCGTCAACAGAATAATCAGGATGGTGCCAAAGTCGGGCTGAATAAAAATCAAGACGAGCGATGCGCCCAAATAGAAGCCCATGCCCTTAAGGAACTCATTGATGTTGCCACCGGGCGAAAACACGCGGTCGAGCATGATGGCCGAATAGGCAATGGCAAACGGCTTGAGAAACTCCGATGGCTGAAACTGAATGCCGGCAATGCTCAGCCAACGCGTAGCACCACGGCTGCCGCTACCAAAGAGGAACACCGCAAACAGCAAGATCATCATAGCGATAAGAGCAAGTTTAAGCGCCCCTTCGCCAAACCAGCTATCGGGTGCAACGCGCGCGATGAACTCGAGGGCAGCAACACCGACGACCGTGAACATAAACTGTCGAAATAAAAAGTAGGTCGCGGAGTCGTTCTCGTGAAGCGCCTCGACTGAAGATGCCGAGTACACCATAAGCAGGCCAAAACAGACCAGCGAGAACAGGCAGGTCAAAAAGACCAGGCGGGGTCGCATGATACGTGCGGGGACGCCGGCGATATAACGTTCGCCGATGCCCTGCGTGCCACGACCGGCGCGCGGCGTGCTGCGCTGCGAGGAAGCACGGTCCGAGTCGGGCCTCCTCATATTCTGTCGGGGGTTCTCCTCTCTCACCGGCAACCCCTATTCCGTTTGCGTATTGGACGCAGCGGCAAGCTGGGCCACATAGTCCTTAAACACGCGGCCGCGCTCCTCGTAGCCCGAGAACTCATCAAACGAAGAGCAGGCGGGCGACAGTAAGATCACATCGCCGCGGCTCGACAGCGAACGGGCAACGTCCACGGCATCGCGCAGGTCCTCGGCCTGGGCGATATCGACATCACCGTCGACATCCGCTTCGTCCATAGCGGCGGTAAAGCGCTCGCGCGCGTCTCCAAAGCAGACCACCGAGCGAACGTTATCCATCACAACGCGGGCAAAGGACTCGAGCGGCGTGCCCTTATCGTGACCGCCGAGCAGCAAGATCACATCGTCATCGGGAAATGCCGTCAGGGCCTTTTCGACCGCATCGGTGTTCGTTGCCTTGGAATCGTTGACATAGCGCACGCCATCGATCTCGCCACAGGGCTCAACGCGGTGCTCCAGCGGCTGGAACGAGACCAGGCCGCGACACACACCGTCAACATCGGCGCCGACCGTCAGGGCCGCCGTGGCAGCACACAGGGCATTGATTACATTGTGATGGCCCGAAATCTTAAGCTCGGACGTATCGACGAGCGGGGTCTCGACGCCCTTCAGGCGAACGACCATCTTGCCATCGCGCACAAATGCGGCGTCCTCGCCCGCAGGCTCGTCAAAAGCAACCTTGCAGATGCGACGGCCCGGAACATAGATGTACTCATCGAACTCGTGGATACCGGCATCCTCGACGTCAACAATCACCAGGTCATCGTCGACCATATTCTCGAAGAGCTTAATCTTGGCGAGCGCATAGTTCTTATGGCTCTTATGCCAGCCCAGATGGTCGGGGGTAATGTTGAGTAGCACCGCCACACGGGGGTGAAGCTCCTGGGTCGTTGCGATCTGATAGCTCGAAAGCTCCGCCACAAACCACTCGTTATGCGCGCGGCCATCGATCTCGTTCACCGGAGGCTCACCGATATTGCCGACAGCAACGCTCGCCTCGCCCGCCGCCTTAAGCAGGTAGTCGGTCAGCGACGTGGTGGTCGTCTTGCCGTTGGTGCCCGTAATGGCAATCCAATTTTGGGGAGACAGGCGGTAGGCAAACTCGGGCTCACCCATAATCTGGGCAGCGTGATCGCGGCCAGCCTTAAAGAATGCCGAGAACTCCGAGATGCCCGGACACGTCACGCATACATCAAACGCGCCCTCGACCTGCTCGGTTCCGTAGACAAACGATGCCCCGTGCGCCTCGAGCGAGCGCGTGGCATCGTTGGGCTCGGATGTGCCGCCACCGTAAACGGTAACGGCACTCACGCGCTCGGGATGCGCAAGCGCCCAGCGAGCGACATCAAGACCGGACTTACCCTGGCCCAAAACGAGCAAGCTAAAGACATCAGCAAGAGGCATGAAAGACCACTATCCCAACTGGAAGAACAAAGCGAGGCCCAGGGCTCCGAAGGCCGCGGCGACAATCCAAAAACGGATGACGACCTTGGTCTCGGCCCAGCCCTTCTTTTCGAAATGATGGTGAATGGGCGCCATGAGAAAGACGCGCTTGTGCGTAAAGTGGAAATAGACGACCTGAATCATGACCGACAAGGTCTCGACGATAAACAGGCCGCCGATGATGAGGGAAACGACCTCGGTGTTGGTGATGATGGAGGTGCAGGCAAAAGCAGCGCCCAGCGCCAGCGAGCCGGTATCACCCATAAAAATGCTCGCCGGATAGCAGTTGAACCACAAAAAGCCCAAGCAGGCACCAGCGCACGCCGTGCAGAAGATGGACAGGTTCACATCGCCGTGTAAAAACGCCATGGCAGCCATGGCCAGCATAGCGATCATGGAGGTACCGCCGGCAAGGCCGTCCAAGCCATCGGTGAGGTTTACGGCGTTGGAAAGGCCCGCGATCATCAGCCAGCAAAAGACAAGGTAGAGCCACGGGAAAGAAAGGCCGCAAATGGTGGTCGAGAGCACGCCAAGGTCGATCGTCAGGCCACCGGGAAAACGAATCTCGGGGGCAACGCCGCACCAGTTGACGGCAAGCACGGTAAAGGTAACGCAGATGATGGTGAGGCCGATCATCTTGGCGTGAGGCGTCAGGCCGAGCGAGCGGCCGTGCGTGACAGAAGTCAGGTCATCGATGAGACCGAGAACGCCGGTTGCCAGCGTGGCGAGCAGCACAAGCACGAGCTCGGTGGTGAGCTTGCCCATCAAAAGGCACGTCAGCGAAACAGCGACCAGGATGATGACGCCACCCATGGTGGGCGTGCCCTGCTTAATCAGGTGGCGCTTGGGGCCATCGGCGCGAACCTGCTGGCCGATACCCTCGACCTTCAGGAGCTTAATCCACCACGGCATAAGCAGCATCGCGATGATAGCGGCGATGCCCAATCCCAAAAAGGCCTGGTACGTAGGATACGAAGGATTGCCGAACATGGTCTAGCACACACCTTCCACAAAGCGATCGAGTTCAACGAAGCGGGAGCCCTTGACCAGCACGACATCATGCTTCTCAAGTGCGCCGCCCATACGGTCGAGCACCTGCTGATAGTCGGAGAACACCTGGATGCGGTCCTCGTCCATACCCATCATGCGCGCGGCCTCGGCCATACGCCGGGCAAGCTCACCACCGACACATGCGAGCATATCGAGCTTCTTGGCCGCCGCATAGGCGCCCACCAGCTCATGCATGCGAGGGGCCTCGTCGCCCATCTCTCCCATCTCTCCCAAAACGGCCATGCGCGAACCCATGCACGAAAGCGAGCACAGCAGGTCGAGGCCCGCCGCCATCGATTCGGCGCTGGCGTTATATGAGTCGTCGATGACGCGGGCGCCGCTCTTGGCGCGCTTGATCTCCTGACGATGCCCGGTAATCGTGAGACCCCTAAAGGCGGAATCGATCTGCTCGGGCGTCACGCCAAGGCGATGGGCAACCGCCGCGGCCTTGACGGCATTGGGAACGGACTGCACGCCGGGAATGGCAAGCAGGGTGTCAATGGTCTCGCCCGAGCCAAAATCGAGCGTAAAGACCGGGCGCCCCTCGTCGTCAATGCGAATGTCGCGCGCACGGACCTCATCGTCGTCCGAGACGCCCGCAAGCATCACGTCGATGCCCGCAGGCCCGGCGAAGGTGTCACGGATGAACGGAGTAAAGTCGTCCTCACCACCCAAAACCAGTAACGGGAGAAGGTCGCCGGCGGCGCACATGCCGCCAACAATCTCCGACTTGGCACGAGCGATATTCTCACGACTGCCCAGGATACCGATATGGGAGGTACCGATCTTGGTCACGACGGCAAGGTTAGGATTGGCAGACTGAGACAGGCGTTCAATTTCATGGAAATGGTTCATGCCCATCTCGAGCACCAGAACCTCGGTATCGGCCGGAGCGGAAAGCACCGTG